>Ga0137409_10001023_pt1 | contig 30228 bp, 29 predicted proteins | sample CZODoug1_16funga_FD_122059 | JGI IMG/M metagenome (GOLD analysis project Ga0137409, IMG submission 122059) | Vadose zone soil fungal communities from Angelo Coast Range Reserve, California, USA - CZODoug1_16fungal (Hybrid Assembly) | ecosystem: Environmental > Terrestrial > Soil > Vadose zone...
TAATGAACGGTCGCGCAATACTTCGCGCTGCTATGGTGCCGGACTTCGCGCTGCTATGGTGCCGGAGTGGAAGAGGGGCTTAAGCGGGCGGCTGAAGCGGCGACCGGGTTCATGCCCGAGGCCGAGGGACTGGTCCTGAGCGAGACGGCGGAGGAGTACGCCGCGACCGGGCCGGTGCTCGAGGTGGGCAGCTACTGCGGGAAGTCCGCGATCTACCTGGCCGCGGGGGTGCGGGCCGCGCGCAAGCTCGGCATCAGGCAGCAGGTCGTGACCGTCGACCACCACCGGGGCTCGGAGGAGCACCAGCCCGGCTGGGAGTACCACGACCCGGAGCTGGTGGACCCGGCGGTCGGCCGCCTGGACACGCTGCCCAGGCTGCGCGCCACGCTGGCCGCGGCCGGGGTCGAGGACGACGTGGTGGTCGTGGTGGGCCGCTCCGCCGACGTGGCCAGGCTGTGGCGGACGCCGCTTGGCATGGTGTTCATCGACGGCGGCCACACCGACGCCGCCGCGGTCGCCGACTACGAGGGCTGGGCGCCGTGGGTCGCGCCGGGCGGCGTGCTCGCCATCCACGACGTGTTCGGTGATCCGGCCGACGGCGGCCAGGCGCCGTACCGGATCTACCAGCGGGCGCTGAAGTCCGGCGCGTTCACGGAAATCCCCGGGGCAGGCTCGCTGCGCCTGCTGGAGCGCACCGGCGACGGCATCGGCTGACCCCCAGGCCCGTCCGGTGCCCTAGGCGCGGCCGGCTGGATCGCAGCCGCACGCGGTCCGGTCCCCGGGCTGGCCCGCCTCGTCCGCGGCGTCCCTGAAGATCCCCGCGCCGCCGCTGAAGCCAGCCAGCGCGTCCGCCGCCAGCACCACCGCGGCCGCGGTCCAGCTTGACCGCTCCCGCGGGAACGGCGCCTGGTTGGCGAACTGCCAGCCGGTCCAGTAGGAGCCGTCCTGGTGACGCAGGTGCTGCACGCTCGCGAACACCTCGAGCGCCCGGTCGCGCATCCCGCAGGCGTCCAGCGCGATGACCAGTTCGCAGGTCTCGGCCGCGGTGACCCACGGCTCGTCGCTGACGCACCGGACCCCGAGACCGGGGACCACGAACGTGTCCCACCCCGCCGCCATCCAGCCGTCCGCGTCCTCGCCGCGGACCGCGCCGCCGAGCACCGGGTAGTACCAGTCCATGGCGAACCGGCTCTTGTCCGCGAACGCCTCCGGGTGCCGGGCCACCAGGTGCCCGAGCTGGTCCGCCGCGAGCTCCCAGTCCGGCCGCGGGTCGTCGGCCAGCTTGGCCAGCGCCACCGCGCAGCGCAGGCTCTGGTAGATGCTCGCGCACCCGGACAGCAGCGCGTACGTTCCCGGCCGGCCGGCCGCGTCCCGCTCCCAGAGCACCTCGCCGCGCGTCGTGCGCAGGCCGAGCGCCCACTCCACCGCGCGCCGCACCGTCGGCCACATGGCCAGCGCGTGCCGCTCGTCGCCGGTCACCAGGTACTCGTGCCAGGCCCCGACGGCGACGTACGCAGCGTGATGGCTTTCAGCCGCCGGATCGGTGACGCGCCCGGATTCGACCGAACGGGCCCATGAGCCGTCGGCGCGCTGGGTCTCGCGCAACCACCGGTAGGCCCGCCGGGCCGGCTCGCGCAGTCCGCAGGCGCTCAGCGCCATCGCGCACTCGACGTGATCCCAGGCGTCCACGTGCCCGTCTGGCCAGGCGATCGCCCCGGACCGGTCCTGCACCCGGGCGATGGACTCACCGGTCGCGAGCACGTCGGCCCGCTCCAGCGCTTCCCCGATGGTCTGCTGCCCCTCAGCCATCCGCCCGCCCCGGCGCCGGCTCCGTCTTCACGGCGTACACCACCAGGCTCTTCCCGATCAGCGGGTTCAGCGCCTGCTCGGCGAGCCGGGTCACGGCCGGCTTGCGCATGATGTCCCAGACCAGCATCCGGTGATACGCGCTGGTCAGCCGGTGCTTGTCGTTGTGCACGCCGACCGCGCACTTGAGCCACCAGTACGGCGAGTGCAGCCCGTGCGCGTGGTGGTGCCAGAGCGCGGTCAACCCGGCCCTGGCCAGCTTGGCTTGCAGTTCGACCCGCGTATAGATGCGCACATGCCCCCCGGGGACCTCGTGATACTCAGTGGACAACGCCCAGCAGACGCGTTCGGGCAGGAAGCTCGGCACCGTGATCGCGGCCAGGCCGCCCGGCCGCAGCACCCGGGCTAGCTCGTGCATCGCCCGCTGATCGTCACCGATGTGCTCCAGGACCTCGGCCGCGATCACCCGGTCGAACATGCCGTCGCCGAACGGCATGGCCGTGGCGTCCCCCGAGATCGCGGTCGCGCCCGCCTCCGCTGCGGCCTCGCCCGCCGTCCGCATCGCGGTGAACATCCCGGTCACCGGGGCCAGTTCGGACGGGTCCAGGTCGAAGGCCACGACGTCCGCGCCGCGCCGGTACACCTCGAACGCGTGCCGCCCGCCGCCGCAGCCCAGGTCGAGTACGCGGTGGCCGGGCCGGACCGGGAACCGGCGGAAGTCAACGGTCAGCACTCGGCCTGTCCTTTCCTGGTGGTCCTGGCGGCTTGCCTTTCCATCGCGGCCAGGTACTGCCCGACGGTGGCCTGGGCCACCGCGGGCCATGCGAACCGCTCGCGGACCCGCCGCAGCCCGCGGTCCGCCAGCGCGGCCCGCTCGGCGGGGGAGTGGTACAGCCGCCGCAGTACGGCCGCGAGTTCCTCGTCCTCACCCGGCGTGACCAGGACGGCGGCGTTGCCGGTGACCTCGGGCAGCGCCCCGGTCCGGCTGGCCACCAGGGGGGTGCCCGAGGCCATGTGCTCCACCGCGGGCAGCGAGAAACCCTCGTACAGCGACGGCACCACCGCCATCTCCGCGCTGGCCAGCAGGGCGGAGAACGCCTCGTCGGACAGTCCGTGCGTGAACGTGACCCGGTCGGCCAGGGTTAGCTGGGCGGCCAGCCGTTCGGTGACGGGCGCGGGCTGGCCCACGATGATCAGGTGAGCGTCGGTGTCCGTGACGAGCTTGCCCACCGCGCGCAGCAGCGTGCCGGTGCCCTTTATGGGCGAGTCGGCGCTGGCCACCGCCACGATCCGGCCCGGTACCCTGGGCGAGGGCCGCGGCCGGAATATCCGGGTGTCCACGCCCAGCGGGATGATGTGCACGTGCTCGGGCTGGACCCGGAAGTCGCGGCAGATGTCATCCCGGGACGACTCGGACACGGTGATCAGCGGGACGGTTCCGGCCAGCCGCCGGGCCACCCGCGCCTGCATCCGGACGAACCCGTACCAGCGCCGTTTGTTCAGGGCGGCGAGCCTGCCCGACGAGGCCAGGTCGATCCGCTTGTCCACGCTGATCGGGTGGTGGATGCTGGTCACCAGCGGCAATCCGAGCCGGCGCACGCCGAGCATCGCGTAGCCGAGGCCCTGGTTGTCGTGCACCACGTCGGTCATGCCGTGAAGCATGAGCATCCAGGATCCGCGCATCGTGTGGATGCCATGGTGACCTGCTCGGTCCGGCTGCCAGGCCGTCCCTGAGGCTTCACGGGACATGGGGTACGGGCCGTACTGGCCGCTCATCGCCGTCTCGTGATCGTGTCCCATGGCGGCCATGTCGTGGCCGTGTTCCATCGCGGACATGTCATGTTCGTGTACTGGTGCGGGCGCGTCGTGGTGATGGTGGACGACCGAGTCCGGCTCAGCCGCGGTGCGCGTCGTGTCGGCGGAAGCGGCGTGATGGTGATGCTCTTGCGCCGCTACGGGTCGTGCGAAGGCCAAGGCGGCGGCCACGACGTACGCCAGCCGCCACCGCCCGTGATCCCACATGTCTACCTCCTATGAAATCTATTCGAGGGTCGGACGCTAATGAGAACCGCCCGCCCCAGCGAAAGCGCCGGTTGTGATGTCTTGAGTTGCTCTGAGTCGAGGAATGGCTGCCAGCGAAAGCAGTCTAGGTGCGGAGAACCGTGAAGAGAGAGGGTGGGATCGGAGGCCCGAGTCCGCAATAGAGCAGCGACGCGCGGCCGCAGAATCGACTCAGGCCCGAGTCGACTCCAGACGGCGTCTCGGGGAAGAACGCGAACATTGCGGCGTGCTCGGGAGCAGCGACTTCCGCCGGGCGGCTCGTCTGGGATGCGGGTTGAATGCGAGCGCAGATTTCCTTGGGACAGGCCTGGTCTGCCGTGCCGGTCCCACGACGCTCCGCGCGATGGCCCTCATGGCACCCGGTCGGCCGCTGCGCGGTCGCCTGCTCATTCGCGCAAATGACCGCGCACGCCGGCCCGTTCCAGATGCTGATCACCATGAGCGCCAACGACAGCGCCGTGAATGCCTGGCGCGTCAGGTTGGCGGTAACCGGGGTCGCTCTCATGTGCCTCCAACGTTGAGCGTGGCCCGCTACTGACGCAAGGGGTATTTCTCTGAGACCCGGCGGGTCCGTTTACCGCACGATATTCTTAGACGTGAGCTTCATCCAATCGTCGAGTTCGTAGGTGACTCCCGTAGGCTCACCATCTTGATTCGTTCCCTCTGCAAATGTGTGGATGGAATAGCCCAGGTATCCTTCTCGCGAAAACCAAACACGGACCCATTCACCCGCTTGCAGAAGGTCGCCGAAGGGATTGATGTCGATCCGGAAGGCGGGAATCTTTCCCACGGGAGTACTCAACAATTCCATCCGATCGACACGAGCGGGCCAAGGAAAATCGGGCCGAATGCTCCAACTGACACTCGGGTGCAGCGGATATACGAGGCGCTTTAGCTCCAATCCCGAGGGAGCAGGCATCTCCCCGCTGCGGATGATGCCGCGGGCGACTTCTCGGAGTACTTCGACACGATTGGCGAAGCGCTCGAGTGACGCATCGGCTATGCCGTCGCGGCGCCAGGCCGCGACATCGATGCGAAGAGCGTGGTGTGGGCGCGATGTCACTGCAGCGGATACGACACGGTTCCCCTCGAGGGTCGGCGGCTCCTGCAGAAGTGTATCCAACGAGAAGAGACCCTGAGGGTCCTGCCGGAGCCGGTCCCACCAGGTGAACGGGCCGTAGGAACTCTCTGGAATCTCATGATGAACCTGCTCCTCAACGACGTAGGCCGTTCCTTCGTGGCTGGTCGTCCCGACTAGCCGGTGGACCTCCGTGAAGGCATATTCATATTCCTGTTCTGGCGGCCCGCTGCCACTTATGACCCGGGCCGTACCTCCGCCCTCGTAGTTCCACGTGTTTCCGACAGCGAGGGGATAGAAAGAACCTGACCCGTAGCCGGACGCCGGGACAGCCGTTGATTGCGTACCGCCAGATGCAGTCGCCCCGTTCACAAGCGGTTCGAGCGGCACGGAGTTTGAGCAACCTGAGAGCCAAACGGCGAGGACGCAGATAACGATAATGCAGGATTGGGGATATCGCGCCGGGGTTGATTTCGAAGGAAACATGAATCACTCCCCCACGTCTGCGGGGACCCCTCAGGCCCCCTAATTTTGGGGTGGGCACGCGGTCCGTGCGCGGACCGCCCTTCGTGGCCACCCGATACAACCGTACACCCCGCTCTCGGGCATTCTCTCCTTCAATCCTTCCCGGGAAGATCAAAAACGCCAGCCCGCGATCGACCGGCCAGTCGCGCCGAACATGAGACGGGCCGGGAGAATTCCCCCGGCCCGTCTCGGTACGATCAGAATTTCTCTACATCACCAAGCTGCCCGTCCGGAGCAGATACGCGAGCTTTGCCCGCTGGTCGGGGTTCAGGAGCGTGTGGAGGCGCTCCACGGACTCAACCACCTTCCGCTGGACGCGCTCGGCGCTCTTGGTTCGAAGCGCCCCGGCTTCGTCCGCTTTGGCGCGATCGAACGATTCGCCCTCGGCGGCTTCCGCCAGCAAACTCACGGCGCGACGGTCATCCACTTCCGCCTGCGCCCGCTCGATCTTCAACTGATCCAGAATCGCGGCGAGCTGCTTGATCTGGCTTTCGTCGAGCTGGAGCTTCCAAGCCAGGAAGCGGAGCGGACGGCGGACGCCAAGGCCGGGCGATTGCGAGAAGCCCGGGAAGTGGTGGTGCTCGAACTGAGTGAAGGGTCGGCTCGCGCCCCAGGAGCGGGGACCGCAGTGGGCGCGCGCCGCAAACACGGCGGGACGGCACATAGGTTGTTCCTCCTCGCGCCGGGGTCGGATGACGCCCGGCGGATCGTCAAAACGCGGGCACCATGCCTCGCGTCCCCTTCAGCATAGCACAACTTCCGCAGCCTCGTCCTTGACGCCCCGCGATCCGATTTGCATCCTTAGTCGTTGTCGAATCCAGGCCCCGCCGAACGACTATCCAGGTCAGCGGCCGTGCCACCAAAGCTCGGAGGGAGCCATGAAATACCTGTGCCTGATCTGTGCCGAAACCGTGATGGAGAGGATGACGAAGGCCGACGCGGCGAGGCTCTTCGAGGAGTATGTCGAATTCACCAAGGGAATCCGGAAGGACGGCCACTTCATCGCGGCCAACCGGCTGCTGCCCGCCAGCGCCGCGACCACGGTCCGGGTGCGAAACGGCAAGGTCTCAACGACCGATGGTCCCTTCGCGGAGACCAAGAAACAGCTCGGCGGCTATTACCTCGTCGAAGCCAAGGATCTGAATGAGGCGATCCAGGTGGCTTCCAAGATCCCGGGGGCGCGACTCGGATGCGTCGAGGTGCGGCCGATCGCCGAGGACCCGGAGACGCTCCGTGCGATCGGGCCGACCGCTCCGGACGGCCCGCGGTAGCCCGGGGGTGTGCCATTGACGAACAAGGACGCGGCCGAACAGGTACGCGTGATGGTGGATGCGATCTATCGCTCCGAGTCGCGCCGCGTCCTCGCTACCCTCATCCGCCTGCTCGGCGACTTCGACATCGCCGAGGAGGCGCTGCACGATGCCTTCGCGGCCGCGGTGGAGCAATGGCCCAAGGATGGTCCGCCTGCCAATCCCCGCGCGTGGCTCGTGTCGACCGGCCGCTTCAAGGCGATCGATAGCATGCGCCGGCGCGCGCGGTTCGACGCATCGCAGGGGAAGCTCGCCGAGCAGCTCGAAGCCGACGCGAGTGCCGACGCGGAGTGGGACGACGATGGTGTTCCGGACGACCGCCTTCGCCTCATCTTTACCTGCTGCCACCCCGCCCTGCAGGCGGACGCGCAGATCGCGCTCACGCTGCGCACCGTTTGCGGGCTCACCACCGAAGAGATCGCGCATGCCTTTCTCACGCAGCCCCCTACCCTCGCCCAGCGCATCGTGCGCGCCAAGAACAAGATTCGTGACGCGCGCATCCCCTATGAGGTTCCCACGCGGGCGGCATTGGCCCCGCGCCTGGACGCGGTGCTGCACGTGATCTACCTGGTCTTCAACGAGGGGTACTCCGCTTCGTCGGGCGCGTCGCTTACCAGGCAAGAACTCTCGGCCGAAGCCATACGGCTCGGGCGGCTGCTCGTCGAGCTGCTGCCTGAGCCCGAGGCCGTCGGCCTGCTCGCCCTCATGCTGCTCCACGAGTCGCGGCGGGCGGCCCGGACCTCGCCGGAGGGGGAGCTGGTGCTGCTGGAGGAGCAGAATCGAGCGAGTTGGGACCGCGAGCGGATAGCGGAGGGGCTCGCGCTCGTCGAGCGGGCGCTCGGGTCGAACCGCTTCGGTCCCTATGCGGTGCAAGCCGCGATCGCCGCCGTACACGCCGAGGCGACGAGCGCGGCGGCAACCGACTGGCCACAGATCGCGGCGCTCTATGGAGTGCTCGCCGGTATCGACGCCTCCCCGGTCGTCCAGCTCAACCGCGCGGTCGCGATCGCGATGGCCGACGGGATCGAACAGGGCCTGGCACTGCTCGACACTGTCCACCTCCCCGGCTATCACCTCCTCCCGGCCGCGCGGGCGGACTTGTTGCGCCGACTGGGCCGCCTCGATGATGCGGCCGCGGCCTACCGGGAGGCCCTGGGGTTGGTCACGAACGAGGCCGAGCGCCGATTTCTCGAGCGCCGGCTCGTCGAGGTCGCCCGCCCTGGGCCGTAGGGTGCGGCCCGGCTGAAGAAAGGGACGGACAGGGTCGAACCGGCGGCCGCCCGTTCGACTACCTATTGAAAGGAGAAAGCGCCATGCAATATCTCTTGATGTGCTGTTTCAACGAAGAACGGTGGACAAAGCTACCGAATTCGCAGCGGGACAAGATCATGCAGGAGTACGGCCAGTTCGACCAGAGCATCGTGAAGAGCGGCCACTACCGGGCGAGCGAGAGGCTGCAGTCGATCGCAGCCAGCACCACCGTTCGCGAGAAGGACGGCAAACTTGTGATCACGGACGGCCCGTTTGCGGAAACGAAGGAGCAGCTCGGCGGCTACCACCTGGTCGAGTGTCGGGATCTCGACGAGGCGATCTCGATCGCAGCGCGCATCCCGACCCTTCCCTTCGGAGGCGTGGTCGAGGTTCGCCCCTTGGTGCCGGCTTCTCAGAGGTTGGCCCCGGCGGGCTCAACCGGCGGCCATTGAACAGGAGGAGCAGATGTGCCCCGCATGCATCGCGTCCACAGCACTGATCGTAGCCGGCGCGACCTCGGGCGGGGGCCTCGCGGCGCTCGTCGCGACGAGGCTTCGAGCCAACGCCAGCGCCAAGAAGACTCGCACGCAACCCAACTCAAAGGAGAAGCCGTCATGACGGACACCACGATGGAGCGCCACAAGGTCGTGTCGCGTGAGGAATGGCTCGCCGCCCGCAAACAGCACCTGGCCAGGGAGAAGGAGTTCAACCGGGTCCGCGATCAATTGAGCGCCGAGCGGCGTCAATTGCCGTGGGTCAAGGTCGACAAGCCGTACGTCTTCGACGGGCCCGACGGCAAGGAGTCGCTCGCCGACCTCTTCGACGGACGAAGCCAGCTGATCGTCTATCACTTCATGTACGGTCCTGGAGCCAAGGAAGGCTGCACCGGCTGCTCGTTTCTGGTCGATCATCTCAGTGGGCCGCTCATGCACCTCCCGCATCACGACGTTTCGATGGTCGCGATATCGCGGGCGCCTCTCGCCGAGTTCCAGGCGTTCCGGAAGCGTATGGGCTGGGATTTCAAGTGGCTGTCCTCGGACGGGACCGACTTCAACTTCGACTACCAGGTTTCCTTCACGAAGGAATCGATGGCGAAGGGGGGCGCGACCTACAACTACCAGCCGCGCGAGTCCGGGGAGGAGGGCGAGTCCCCTGGCATCAGCGTCTTCTTCAAGGACGAGGCCGGCGGCATCTTCCACACGTATTCCTCGTACGCGCGCGGCCTCGACCTGCTCGTCGGAACGTATAACTACCTGGACCTGATGCCGAAGGGTCGCAACGAGGCCGGCGGAATGAACTGGGTGCGGAAGCACGACAAGTACGTGTAGACGCTGAGGCATACTTGGTAGGATTGCGGAAGCACGCCACGAAGTACCGGGCCACCACGTAGGGGAGGTTTCCCATGCGATACGTCGACGGATTTGTTCTGCCTCTCCCCAAGAAACACGTCAAGGACTACCGCCGTATCGCGCAGAAGGCCAGCAAGGTTTGGCGGGACCACGGCGCCCTCGAGTACCGGGAATCGGTCGGCGACGATCTCAAGACGAAGTGGGGAGTGCCGTTCCCACGAAGCGTCAAGTCCAAGCCCGGGGAGACCGTAGTGTTCGCGTGGATCGTGTTCAAATCGCGGGCCCACCGCGATCGCGTCAACGCGAAAGTGATGAAGGACCCGCGAATGGCGAAGATGATGTCCAAGGGCGCGGTCCCGTTCGACGTCAAACGGGTGCAGTACGGCGGATTCAAGATTCTGGTCGACGCATAGCGTGAGCGAACCGCACGCTTGAACGTGCTCGAAACAGAGCGCCTGATTCTTCGCCGCTTCGAGCTTGAAGACGCGGCGTTCATCCTCGAGCTGGTGAACGATCCGGCGTGGCTGGAGCACATCGGCGATCGGAACGTGAGGACCCTCGAGGACGCACGCGGTTATCTACGCAAAGGCGCGCTCGACATGTACGAGCGCGTGGGATTCGGAATGTACGTGGTGACGCTCAAGAGCTCGGGCGAGTCGATCGGGACCTGCGGGCTCATCAAGAGGGAAACTCTCGACGACGTCGATATCGGGTTCGCGTTCCTGCCGCAGTTCCGCGGCCAAGGATTTGCGCTCGAGTCGGCGGCGGCGACGCTCGAACACGGGAAGAGCGCCCACGGCCTGCGGCGGATCGTCGCGATCGTGTCGCCGGCCAACCAGCGCTCCATCCGCATCCTCGAGCGTATCGGCCTCAAGTTCGAGCGAGCGATAAGGCTCCCCGGCGACGAGGAGGAGATCTCGCTCTACGCCTACGAGTCTTCGGATCCCAGCACGTGATCGATCATGCGCTGCACATGGCTTAGCTCGTCTCGAGCGACGGTATGGCCTAGTCCCGGGTAGATTCGCAGCTCCACTTCCCCGCCGATCCGTTTGAGCTCCGCCGCCGATTCCTCGACCCGGCTGCGCGGAATATGCGGATCCGTGTCGCTGCAACCCAGAAAAACCGGCGTCTTGTCCAGGGAGCCCATGAAGTCCCACCGCCGGCCAGGCGGCCCGATGAGCCCCGCCGAGAGCCCGACCACTCCGCCCCGTCGCCGGGCAGATCGCCCGGCAAACTCCAAGACCAGGCAGCCGCCCTGAGAGAACCCGAGTAGGATCTGCCGCTCGGCGGGGACGCCCCGTTCTCCTATCGCGTCCACGATCGCCTCGAGCAGTTCGAGGCCCGACGAGAGGTGAGGCTCATTCTGCTCGAGCGGCGCGAGGAAGGTAGTGGGATACCACGTGAACCCGGCGGCTTGTGGTGCGACGAAGGCGAACCCGGGGGCGCGCCATTGGTCGCGCAACCCGAGGATGTCGTCCGCCGTAGCGCCCCGTCCGTGCACCAGGACCATTGCCGCTCGGGCCTCGTCCAGCGGCGCACCGGTCGCGATGATGCGCGCTCGGCCGTGGGGAGGAGGAACCTCGCGCCCTAGGGTGAGGTCTTCCGCGTGCTCGGTCATGCCGCTCACGGTAACACCAACCGGCGGGACGCGCGGCAGGCTACGCGCGACTCGGACGCGGGGTCAGGCTACGCGCGACTCGGACGTGGGGTCAGGCTACGCGCGACTCGGGCGCAGGGTCAGGCTACCTGCGGCTCGGGGGTGGGCTCAGGCGACCTGCCGGCGGTCCAGCAGCTCCCGAAGCTTGGCGGCCAGGCTTTTCCGCATGAACGGGGGCGGCCGACCCCTTCAGAACATCGCGAAGCTTCCCTAAGAGCGCCTCCGGCGTGAACGGTTTCTGGATAAACGCGACCCGAGGGCCAAGGAGCGACCCCAATGCTTCGGCGTTATCGCCGACATACCCGGACATTAGCACCATCGGGAGGTCGGGTCGAATCTTGGTCGCTCGACGGACAAGCTCCCGTCCGTTCAGCTTGGGCATCACGACGTCCGTGACGACGGCGTCGACCGCCGCGCCGTCGTTTTCGAGCATGGTCAACACGGTTTCTCCACTGGCCACTTCGATGACCGTGTAGCCGTGGAGCCTCAGGATCTCGCTCACCAATCCGAGCAGGGAGCTGTCGTCGTCAACGACGAGCACCGTCTCCGTGCCGCGAGCCGGTTGACTCTGGCGGACCGTGGACTTCGAGACGTCCTGACCGGCTGAGACTCTTGGGAAGTGGATCCGAAACGCCGTTCCGTTTCCTAGCTCGCTCTCGACCGCGATGTGGCCCTCGCTCTGCTTCACGATCCCGTGCACGGTCGAGAGGCCGAGGCCCGTACCCCTTCCGACCTCCTTCGTCGTGAAGAACGGCTCGAAGATCCGCGACGCCGTATTGGCGTCCATCCCGCTGCCCGTGTCGGTCACCGTCAGCAGGGCGTAGGGACCTGCGGGAATCTCCGCGGCGATCTGCGCCGCATGGGCGCCCTTGAGACCCTCGGCCTTCGAGGGCCCGCGGCTCTCGCTCGCCGGACGGCCACTGACGTCGACGTTCTTGGTCTCGACGGTGATTCGCCCCCCGTCGGGCATCGCGTCTCGGGCGTTGACGATCAGGTTCACAAGCACCTGCTCGATCTGCCCGGCGTCCGCGCGTAGCTGGCCGAGCTCCTTCTCCGGCCGGAAGACGAGCTCGATCTCGGCGCCGATCAGCCGGCGGAGCATCTTCTCCACATCCGTGATGACGTCGTTCAAGTCGAGCACCCGGGGCTCGAGCACCTGCTGGCGGCTGAAGGCGAGCAGCTGCCGGGTCAGATTGGTCGCCCGCTCGCCGGCCTTGGCGACCTCCTCGAGATCCCGCAGGACCGCGTGCCCGGACTGCAACCGTGACTGTGCGATTTGGCAGTAGCCCAAAATCACGGTGAGCAGGTTGTTGAAATCGTGCGCCACCCCCGCCGCGAGAAGCCCCATCGCCTCCATCTTCTGGGCCTGCTGAAACTGCCGTTCCAGCTGCTTTAGCTCGGTCACGTCCTGCATCGTGACCACCGCGCCCAGCTTCTCCCCGCCGTCATCGATGATCGGCTGACCGCTGACGACCAACGTGTGCGGCGTGCCTTCCCGAGGGCGGATCGTGACCTCGGCGTGCCGCAAGTGTTCGCCCTTGAGCGCCCGGTGAAGCGGGATCTGCTCGGTCTCGAGGGGGGTCTCCCCGTCGGCGCGATAGAGCTTGTATTGACTCGCCCACTCCTCCGGTGGAATGGCCTGCTCGTTCATTCCGTGCAGTTCCCGCGTGGCGCGGTTGAATAGGGTGAGCGTCCCATCCTGGTCACAGGCCACGACGCCGGCGTCAAGACTGTCGAGCAGGGCGCGGAGAAACTTGCGCTCGCGCTCGAGCGTCACTTCCGTGTCGCGCCTGGCCTTACGCTCGGCTACCTCCTCGATGGCGCGGCGCACCGCGGGAGCCAAGCGGCTCAGGCGAGTCTTGAGGACGTAGTCCGTCGCCCCGCCGGTCAGGCTCTCGATCGCCGCCTCTTCCCCGATCGTCCCCGACACCAGGATGAACGGCGTGTCGGGCTTCATGCGGGTGGCGAGCGACAGGGCGGTTAGCCCGTCGAAGCCGGGAAGCGCGTAGTCGGAGAGGATCAGATCGACGGTTCCCTGTTCCAGCGCCGCCACGAACTCCTCCCGCGTGGTGACGTCGATCACCTCGCAGTTGATCCCCTGCTGCTCCAGGGCTGCGCTGACGATCTCCTTGTCATTCGGATCGTCCTCGAGGTGGACAATTCGAAGCCGTCTTTCCACGTCCATCTCCGGGTCGAGGTTGCGGCCATCGAGGGCCGCGAGCCGAGCAGGGGGTTTGCTCATAACTATCGACGGGGCCACGACCTGACTTGAGCGTGGCATGGTGCGGTGGGAACAGGGTTTGAGGGTGTAGGACGGCCACTGACCAGGCAATCCGCGGGGCGTCCCTGAGCAAGCATCGCGTCCACAGATACCATTTAATAGCAACGACCTACGCGGTTTTAGCTACCCCGCCCCATCAACCTCAAGTACTCCCGATCCCAGGCGGCTGGGATGCTCTCCCGGGGTGAGTACGGCCCCGGTTCGTAGCGGCGGGACCCAACGCCAAGTTGGCTCCGCTCGACGATGTCCCAATCCTGCCGGTTCGTGAGGTCCCAGAATTCGATCGCGTCCTGGATGTTGTTCTTGGGGTCGGAGACGGTGTCGGGGTGGAAGAGCCACTCCGATTCCACGCGCGTCCGGTTGGGCGCGACCGGATGGACCAGGTAATAATTGACGTAGTCCGGATGCAGGCTCAGCAAAAGATTCGGCATCAGCGTGTAATAGTAGGCGCGCCGCCGATCGGATTCCGGAATGTCGCCGCTCACGATCCGGCCGCACGCACGGCCGCTCATGGTCGCGCTCACGTTCGGCGGCTTGATCTCCATGTAACCGCCGAGGAACGACCCCTCGGTGAGATCGTTCGCGCCGCTCTGATACGGCAGGACCGTGGCGAGCTTCGGATGAATCGTCGGACAGTGGAGGCATTCGGAGTAGTTCTGGAAGACCAGCTTCCAGTTCGCCCCGACGTCGTAGACCACGCGGTGTCCCACCTGAAGACCGCTCAGGCCAAAGCGGTCGAGCCGCCCCCGCATCGGCGCCCAGACCTTGTCGAACGGCTCGGGCTCGCGCGCGATGTTCACGAACAGGAAACCCTCCCATTCCGCGAGGGCCGCGGCGTGGAGCGGGTAGCCCCCCTTATCGAACCCCTCGACCTCCTGCATCCCGGGCGCGCCGACGAGGGCTCCGTCGAGCGCGTAGGTCCAGGCGTGGTAAGGACACTGGATCGTCCCGGTGAAGCGGCCCGAGTCCTCGCGGCAGATGCGCGTGCCGCGGTGCCGGCAAACGTTGAAGAAGGCGCGCGGCGTCTCCTTTCCGTCCCGCAGCACCACGATCGACTCCCCCGCGATTTCCCGCAGGAAATAGTCGCCGGGCTTCTCGAGCCGGGAGGCGCGCCCGACGCAATTCCACGCTCTGGCGAAGAGGCGCTCCATCTCGTCCGCCAATGTCGGCGCCGAGGTGTACAACGACCCGGGCAGGGTCTTCGAGCCCTCCCGATACGTGGTGGCGGTGGGGCGAAAGTCGGTCATGAAGCTCCATTCCTCTTGCGTCGATGGCCCAGCAGGCGCCGCGCCGCCAGCCAGCCCGGTCCGCCCAGGATGCCGGGCCCTGGGTGCGTCCCCGCTCCGCCGAGATAGAGGCCCGTGATCGGCGTCGCGTGTTGCCCCCAACCGGCGACGGGCCGCATAAAGAGTATTTGGTCGAGGCCCAGCTCGCCATGCGAGGCCGCGCCCTCCCGGAGGCCGAATTGGCTCTCGAGATCCACCGGCGACCATGCGGCGCGGTGCAGCACGGCGGAAGCGAACCCTGGCGCCACGGCCTCGATCGCCGCGGTCACCGAATCGGCGAGCGCATCGCGACGCGCCGCGTCCCATGCGGCCCCGCCCGCCAAGCGATACGGCGCATATTGGACGCGGGCCGCGAGCACGTGCTTGCCGGCGGGCGCGAGATCGGGCCAGAGGACGGTGGGCACCGTCACTTCAACATGGGGCTTCTCGGAGACTGTCCCGTACTTGGCCGCGTCGGCCGCGCGCTCGAGCGTCTCCAATCGCGGCGTGAGCGAAACGATCCCCGCGAGCGCTTCCGGCGAGGCGAGCCCGGGAATCCGCGGCAAGCCGTCGAGCGCGTAGAGCACGACCGCGGTGCATCCACGATGGCGGATATTCTGAACGGCGCCCAGAAATTCCGGATCGAGCCAGACCGGGTCGACCCAGTCGAGAAATGTGCGCGCGGGATTCGCGGTCGAGAGCACGTACTTCGAGTCGATCTCCTCCCCGCCCTCGAGCACCACGCCGGTGACCGCGTCGTCTTTCACGCGGACTCGCGCGACCGCCGCGCCGGTGCGCACGGTAACGCCTACCCTGCGCGCCGCCTGCTCCGCCGCCTCGGTGAACGCGGCCGGCCCCGCGGGCCACGGCGTGCGGCCCCTCACCGAGGCGATGGGCGCGCCAACCAGATAGTGGAGCAGGACGAACCCGGTCCCGCCGGAGCGCGGGCCCTGCTGGAAGTCCTGAATTCCTCCCGTGGCGACCGCGGCCTTGAGCGGCGCGCTCTCGAACCAGTCGTCCAGGATCTCCCAGACCGACATCGGGAGCGTGCGGAGGAACTCGATCATGTAGGTCCGGCCCAAGGCTCGAAATTTCCGGCCGACGCCGAGAAGCGGGAGCAAGTCCCCGAGTGACCGGGCGTCGATGTCCGGCGCGGGAGTCTGGTAGAGAACCTCGAGGAATCCGGCCAGCTTCCGGAGCCAGACCGCGAAGTGGGGCCATCGGTCCGCGTCCGCTGTCGAGTAGGCGCGAATCGCATTCACCGCATCCCGCGAGAGGGTGAGGAACTTCCCGGGCTCCACCACGACCGAGAGCGGCGAGTCCGAAGCCGCGCTCCCCGGCGCGCTCAGCCGGAGCGTCTTTGCCACCGCCGGAGGCAGCCAGCCGGGATCGAACCCGAGCGGCGCCGCCCGAAATCCCGGGGCGAATTCCACGACCCTTCCCTGCCCGCCGGTCGTCTCCTCGCGCTCGAGCAGCAGGACGCGGAGCCCGGCTTCGCCGAGAGCCGCGGCGGCGGTGAGCCCGTTCGCGCCGGCTCCGACCACGACGACGTCGTATTTCTGCGCCGTCATCGCCCGTTCCTCAAGATCTCGAGGGCCGCGAGCCTTCCCGAGGCGCCCATGATGCCGCCGCCGGGGTGGGTCCCCGCGCCGCATTGCCAGTAGCCGTGGATCGGGGTGCGGTACTTCGCCCACTGCGGCACAGGTCGCAGGAAGAAGAGCTGCTGCAGCGCCAGCTCGCCCTGGAAGATGTTCCCCTCCGAAAGTCCCGTGATCCGCTCGATATCGGCCGGCGTCAGCACCTGGCGGTGGAGGATCAGCGATTTGATGTTCGGCGCGTAGCGCGCCAGGGTGTCGACCACCGCGTCCCCGAACGCCTCGCGCTTCGCGTCGGTCCAGCCCCCGTTCAGCGCGTAGGGCGCGTACTGAACGAAGATGCTCATGACGTGCTTCCCGGGCGGCGCCATGCCGGGATCGATCATCGAAGGGATGACGATGTCCATGTAGGGATTCCGTGAGAACTCGCCGTACTTCGCGTCGTCGTAGGCCCGCTCCAGATATTCGATGCTGGGGCTGATCGAGACCGCGCCGCGCAGGTGCGGGCCCTTACCCGGCAGACAGGTGAAGTCGGGGAGCCCGGAGAGGGCGAGGTTCACCTTCCCCGAGGATCCGCGGAACTTGTATCGCCGCACCCCTTCGAGGAGCTCGCCCGGGAGCGTCTCCGGCTCCACGAGCCGAGTGAAGGTGAGCCGCGGATCGAGCCCCGAGACGACTAGGTCGGACGCGATCTCCTCCCCGCTCGCGAGCGCGACGCCGGTCGTCCGTCCGTTCCGGACGAGCACGCGCTCGACGGCCGCGTCGGTTCGGATCTCCGCGCCGGCAGCCCGCGCCGCGCCGGCGATCGCGTTGCTGATCCCTCCCGTTCCCCCCTTCTGGAACCCCCACGCCCGGAACGCGCCGTCGATCTCCCCCATGTAGTGGTGAAGGAGCACATACGCCGAGCCGGGCGACCGCGGGCCCAGGAACGTCCCGATGATCCCGCTGGCCGACTTCGTGGCCTTGAGCGGCCCGAACTCGAACCATTCGTCGAGGTAGTCCGCGCTGCTCATCGTCATGAGCTTGTGGAGCGCGTGAAACCGCTCCGCGCCGAGCGAGCGGAAATGACCGCCGAGCTTGAGGAGGCCGCGGAGGTCCGAGGGTGCGAGCGAGGCCGGGTCGGGCGGGACCATGCCGATGATCGGCTTCACCGCCATCGCCATGTGGTGCATGAGCCGGCCGAAGACCGCCGAGGCGTCCGCGTCGCGCCTCGAATGGCGTTCCAGCTCGCGGCGCGTCTCGTCGGGATCCGACCACGATCCCAGGTAGTCGCCGTTGTCCATCGGGGTGATCGTGCTCTCGAGCGGCAGGATCTGAAGCCCGTGCCGCGGAAGCTCGAGGTCGCGGATGATCTCGGGACGCAGGAGACTCACCACGTACGAAAAGACCGAGAACTTGAATCCGGGGAAAATCTCCTCCGTCACCGCGGCGCCCCCCAGGAGTGGGCGCCGCTCGAGCACCAGCGTCCTCTTCCCGGCGCGCGCCAGGTAGGCGGCCGCGACCAGTCCGTTGTGGCCGCCCCCGATCAGGACGGCGTCGTATCGCCGCGCGCTCATGCCTTCTTGCGCTCGGGATCGAAGAAGGGGAGCTTGCGGACGACGGCGTCGGCCGTCTTCCTCTGGTGCTCGACCGTGATCTCCAGCCGGACCTGGGTGCCGGGGTTGAAATGCGGCGCTCTCAGGTGGGCGAGCGCGAGCGATTGCTTGAGGAGCGGCGACCACGACCCGCTCGTCGCGTAGCCGATCTGGATCCCGTCCCGGTAGACCGGAGCGCTCGCGCGCCACGCGATGTTCGAGAGATGCGGCGGGAGATGGTGCGCGCGGAAGAGCCGCTCGAACGAATCCCAATCCAGCTCCAGGCCCACGAACCCCCAGGCGGCGCCGCGGCCTCGCTCGGCCGCGAGCGCCCTCCGGCCGTTGAACGGACCCTTCCCAGGGCTCACCGCCCAGCCGAGGTTGATCTCGTACGGCGAGGACTTTCGCGCCTCGATCAGGGCGTGATGCGCGGAGAAATAATCGACGTCCAGCATGATGAGCCCCGCCTCGATCCGCGCGATATCGAGCGCCCAAACGCCGGCCGGCGTGATGCCGTAGGGTGTACCCGCCTGGATCAGGGCGTCCCACAGCGCCTCGGCCCGTGGCGCCTCCACCCAGATCTCGTACCCGAGGTCTCCGGTGTAGCCGGTGCGGGAGACGGTCACCGGGACGCCGCCCACCGTGGTCTCGATCACGCGAAAATATTTGAGCTTCGTGAAATCGCCCGGCGAAATCTGCTGGAGGATCGCGCGTGAGAGGGGCCCCTGTAGGGCCAGCGTCCCGACCCGCTCCGAGACGTCCTCGATCTGGACATTCATGCCGACGGCGTTCATCTGGAGCCAGCGGAGCGAGGAGTCCGCGCTGGTGAGGCGGTAGGTGGAGTCGGCGAGCCGGCTCACGGTGCCGTCGTCGATCACCTTCCCCGCGGCGTCGCACCACGGCGTGTAGTAGACCTGACCCACCGTGCACTTGGTCATGTCGCGCGTGATCATCCGGTCCAGAAGCCGCGCCGAATCCGTGCCCGTTAGCATGTACTTGTGGAGCGGCGAGACGTCGATCAATGCGGCCGCGTTTCGGATCGCCGCGTATTCGCGATCCGGGTGCGGATCGTAGGCGCTCGCCATCTGGTAGCCCGCCCAGCGACGCCACGTCTGGGCGCGCACCAGGGGCGCCGTGCGCGAATGGAATGGTGTGATTTTCAACATGGGACGGAGATTCTAGGGCCGGGCATGGGTCCGGCATAGCGGCATCTTGCTGGGGTTTGCGGGCCGAGGACCTTGCGCGCCGGCGCGCTCGGCATCCGGCCCGCGACGGACGGCCCGCTCAGAAACCGCCGAGCCAGCCCGCCCAGATGTCCGACCACGCGTGCGCGATCATCCCCGGCCGAAGGCTCCGCCGCCACAGCGCCAGGGAGCCGTACACGACCCCGAAGAGCGCGACCGTTGCCGTCGCGGCGACTCCTTGATAGCCGTGCGAGACGCCGAAGAGCGCGGCCTGCAAGAGCAGGCCGATGACGTTGCTTCCGGTGAGGGCCGCGAACTGCCGCTGCAGGTAGCCGCGAAAGACCAGCTCCTCGCAGAATCCCGCGCTGATCGAAAGCGCGATCCAGAGCGAGATCTCGACAACGCTCTTGGGGAGGAGATTCTCGATCGATCTCGCGTGGCCGGGGTGGAGCCAGGTGTCGCAGCCGTGCTGGATCCCAACCCAAGCCAGCCAGGCTCCGAGCGCCAGCGCGACGTCGCGCGCCACATCCCGCGGACCGCTCCAACGCCCGCCGATCAGCTCCCGCAGTTTCGCGGCGTCCTTCCGCAGAGCTCCGCGCCAGATGAAGAGGACGAGCCCCCACTCGAGCGCGACGAGCGAGGCGTAGAGCGGCACCACGCTGGGGTGCGCGGTGGTCCCCGCCGGCCCCGCGTTTCCCCGCCCCTGGAACACCGCTCCGCCGATCGTCAGGGCGAGGAAGAGACCCACGAGGATGGCGGTGTGGCGGTACGGCGCGATCGGCTCTGGGCGCGCGGATTTTCGGGACGGTTCGACCGGATCGATCGTCATCGGGTTCTCCTTGCTCGAGGGCGAGCGGGTTTCACGCGGCGGAGTCGCTCGCCCAATCGCCGGATGGCCTCGTCGCACCAGGCGACGTGCGCGGTGAGGGAGAGAAGGCCCTTCCGAAGCGCGAGCTGAAGGTGCAGCTCGCCAGGGTCCAGGACGTCGGGGTAGTGAGGGTCGGCATCGGCCCAAAGCTGCTCGAGCGCGCGCAGAGCGTCGAGCTTCGAGGCGAAATGCTCCCGCATGCGCCGGAAAAACTGAAGCGTGAGCCCCAGGTCCCCGAGCTCGTCCATGAAGTAGACCTGGGCCAGGTACGAGAAGCGTTCGTCGCCGAACTGGGGATCGCCGCGAAGCCACTCGCGGAGCGCCCGCCGCCCGGCGGGGGTGATCGCGTAGACGCGGCGCCCGGAGCCGCGCTTGGAAGGAGCGCGGCGGCCTCGAATCCAACGGCGCTTCTCCAGGCGCTCCAGCGTGGGGTAGATCTGGCTCAGCTCGGCGGCCCAGAAGTAGCCGATCCTCTCGTCGAAGACCTTCTTCAGGTCATAGCCCGAGCCGGGCTCGCGCAGGAGACCGAGAAGGATGAATTCGAGGCTCACGGGGTAAATATATAACTAGTTATATAATTGTCAAGACATAAGAACTGGCGCACAACCTTGCGGCCTTCCGGGTTCCGTGGTACTGAGGGATCACGATGACCCCCCTGCTCCGCCGGTCCTTCACCGCGTTTCATCTTGTCCTGGGCCTCGGGATCTTGTGGCTCAGCGCGCGGACGGTGATCTGGGCGGTGGGCCCCGGCGCGGAACGCCACGATCCGCACGTCGCGGCGCTGGCCACGGTGGAAGCGATCGGCGCGCTGCTCTTCCTCTTCCCGCGGACGCTCCGCGTGGGCGCGGCTCTCCTTCTCCTCACGATCGGCGTGGCCGCCGTCGTGCACGCCTTCGCCGGCGATCTGCGGATCGATCTTCTGATCTACGCGGCCGGTGTCTGGCTCGTGGCGGCCCACCGGACGAGCGCTCCCCTCCCGACCTCCTAAGTCCAACCTAGAACAGGTCTTGACCCGCGCGGCGCCCTCAAGATAGGCCCGCGACCGGCCGATAACCCCCGGATAGCCCTCGCGCCACCCGGAGGATTCGTCGTGAAGCTGGTCGCCTGCCCTAACTGCCACGCCCAATACGACGTCGCGGACGTGGCCGACGAGACGGTCCACTGCCCCTGCGGCACGACCATCCCGACCAAGCCTCCGGCGGCGGTCGATGCGGCCGTGAAGCGCTGCGCGGCGTGCGGTGCACTCGTCGCCGACGGCGAGCGGGTCTGCTCCTACTGTCAGGCCGCGGTCGCCCGGGACCCGGCGCCCGCGGGTCCCGTCTGCCCGGAGTGCTACGCCCGAAATCCCGAGGGGGCGCGCCACTGCACCGCGTGCGGGATCGCGTTTCTGCCGCAGCCCGTTCGCCGGACCACCGATCCGTTGGAGTGCCCGACTTGCGCCGGCGTCCACCTCGCCGCGCGCAGCTTGGGCGGGCTCTGGCTGGACGAATGCCCGATGTGCCTCGGCCTCTGGGCGCCGGGCGACGTGATGGATCGCCTCGTCGATCGCGTTCGCGAGCGGCGGCGGCGCGAGGGCCAGCCCGCCGGCGAGCACGCGCGACGGGAACGGCGCGCGGCGTGGCAGGCCGCGGTTGCGTACCGACGCTGCCCGGTCTGCCGCGGCGGCATGCAGCGGAAGAACTTCGGGCACCGGTCCGGCGTCATCGTCGACTGGTGCGGTAGCCACGGCACCTGGCTCGACGCGCACGAGATGGAGGACATCGCGGCGTTCGTCCTCGAGGGCGGCCTCGAGGTCACGCCGACGCAGGCGAAGGACGGAAGCTCGAATCTGCCCGCCGATCCGGCGCGGATTGCGGCGATCGTGGCGGCGGAGCAGCTCCTCGCCGAGGAGAGAGCCCGGTCCAACGAGCGGAATCAGCAGTGGAAGTTCGGTCCCGGCCACCGCATCAAGGGGATCGGGGATCTGATCGCGGAGTTCCTGAAATGACGGGCGGCGGGCCCCTTCGCTCGCGATGCCATTCGATTGAAGACGTTCCAACGAGGAGGAACCGATGGGATTCGTGAACAAGCTCCGCGGCGAGTTGGTCGACATCATCGAATGGGTGGACGACAATAGAAGCACGCTCGTATGGCGCTTCCCGCGCTTCCAGAACGAGATCAAGAACGGCGCGCGCCTGGTCGTGCGGCCCGGTCAGTCCGCCATCTTCGTCGATCGCGGACGCGTCGCCGACGTCTTTCAGCCCGGCACCTACGAGCTCACGACCAAGAACATCCCGATCCTCACCACCTTCCGCGGGTGGGAGTTCGGATTCAACAGCCCGTTCAAGGCCGAGGTCTACTTCGTCGCCACCCGCCAGGTCACCGACCTCAAGTGGGGCACGCCCCACCCGGTGCTCCTCCGCGACCCCGAGTTCGGGCCGCTCCGGGTCCGCGCGTTCGGAACGTACACGCTTCGCGCCCACAAGCCCGAGGCGCTGCTGAACGAGCTGGTCGGCACCGACGGCTCGTTCGAGGCCCAGGAAATCGAGGTGCTCCTCCGCTCGATCGTCGCTTCGGAGTTCGCGAAGATCGTCTCCACGACCGAGGTCTCGGTCGTCGACCTCGCCTCCAACTATGGCCGGCTCTCCGAGCAGCTGCGCCAGGCGGTATTGGCGAAGATCGACGATGAATACGGTCTCGACCTCCCGCAGCTCTTCATCGTGAACATCTCCGTCCCCGAGCAGGTGGAGCGCGCGCTCGACGCCCGCTCGAGCATGGGCGTGATCGGCGACATGAATCGCTACCAGCAGTATCAGCTCGGCTCGTCGATCCCGACGGCGGCGGCGAACCCGGCCGGCGGCCTCGCCGGAGCGGGGGTCGGGCTGGGAATGGGTATGGCGATCGCGGGGCTCGGCACCGCCACCTCGCCGTCGAGGGTGCCCCTGCCGCTCATCCCACCCACACCGGAGTCGGATCCCGCTCTCTGGCACGTTGCCGCAGGCGGGCGCACGTTCGGTCCGTACTCGGTCGCTCAGCTCGGACAGGCGGTGGCGGCGGGACAGCTCAGCGGGGAGAGCATGGTGTGGAGCGCGGGAATGGACGCCTGGAGCTCGATGGGACACGTGCCGCGGCTCGCGATCCTGTTCGCGCCGCCGCCGCCGCCCGCGGCGGGCTGATCGGGCGGCCGACTACGCGCTCTTGCGGCGCTGATTGACGGCGTTGCCGATGAGGCGCGCCGCGACTCGTCCCAGGGGACCCGACTTCTCGAGCTGATCGAGCGACAGTGAAATGTCGGCCTCCTGAGCCTCTCGAGAGGTGCGATCCTCCAGCGGAACGCGCGCCGCGCGGGAGAGCCACACCCCGAGCAGCCGCGGGACGGTGGGCTCGTGGAGCGCCGCCGTGATCCGTCGACGATCCTTCGACTGCCCGCTCGACCAGTGCTGCGGGCCCGCGGCGGGGGTGCCATCCCGAAGGGCCTCGAGGGCGAACCATTGGTCGCCGTCGCCGTCCCTCGAGACGACCAGCTCCAGCCGCCTTGCTTCGAAGAGGTCCTTCGTCGAGGCGCCGAATCGCCGGCGGAGAGTCAGCTGGCCGCTTCCGATTCGCCACTCCATGCGGCCATACGCAAGCCAGACGGCGGACCACGTCAGGCCCGCCCCGCCGAGCCCGGCGAAGATCGCGATCGGCAGTAGAATGAGCCGGTGTACCGCCTGCGCGAAGAGAGCGACGGCGACGCCTTCCACGGTCAAAGCGAGCACGCCGGCGACCCGCGCCTGCACCCTCTGGGTCGCGGCGTCGACGGCCACCGCCCGCTCGCCTTCAGGCGTAATGAACTCGGCCCACCCCTTCGGCAGCACGGCGGTCACCGGCTCCGGCATCTTCTCCGGCAGGCCCAGCTCGGACCGCAGCGCCGCGGCGGCCTCTTCCCGGTCCGGGTGCGACCCGAGGCGGGTCAGCTCGATCCGCTCCCGCTCCGTCTCCGCGACGAGGGCGTCACTCCGGGGCACCAGGAGGATGCCGCGCACCACGTCCCTCGGAATCTCGCGCTTCCCCCGGAACGGTCCCCGGGAGCGCATGACGGTGAGGCCGCTCCCGTTCGCGATGATCCGGTCCTCCGCCCAGAGAAGCCGAAGGACCTCGCGAATGGCGGCGACGCCGCCTACGGTCCAGAGGGAGAGCCAGAGGAGCAGGAAGGCTCCGATCGCCAAGGCGGGGCCGACCTGAAGCGCTGAGCGCCCCTCGTCGAACGGCGCTCCGTTCATCAGGGCCAGGATGCCCTTGGCGAGCAGCGTGAGCGCGATGCCCTCGCCGATGGCCCACCCGCAGAGCCAGAACATTAAGAACGCCGCCCCGACGTGCCGCAGGGGGCCGCTCGGCTTGAATCGGACCTGCCAGCCTTCCGGTACCCGTTCTCCTATCATGGCCATGACTATCGGCAGAATCGGGCCCGTACCTGAGTCCGGCTGCGCCCTCAGGCCCGATCGACCCGGCAGCTGTAGCAACCGGCGCGGGCGTTGTGAAGGTGCAGGTAGTCGACCCGCTCGTCGGAGAAAAGGCGCGACACGCTGGCCTCGAGCGCGGCGCCCTCGGTCACGTCGGACGCCACCATCATCCCCTCGCGGTCGTAGCCGCGGACGGACAGGAGCCGCCTCCGGACCGATTCGGGGACCTCATTGACGCGCATTTGGGCCTGCCGCGCGGCCTCCCGCGCGAAGACGGGCCCGGACGCCGCGTATGGGCCCGGCCCGGGAAGGTGCGGGAAAGGGAGCAGAATCACGCGCTCGCCCACCTCGGCATCCACGAGGCTCACGCGGCATGGGTACCCGGGCTTGGACTCGGCGGTCATCCGGCGCATTCCCCGCGCGACCAGCTCGCCGTCGCTGAGCCCGAAGAACGGCGCGAACGCATCTAAAGGAAGAGCGGAGATTCGAAACGGCACGGTCAGGCTCATCGGATCCTCCTCTGGAGAAAGGTTCGGTGCTCCCAAAAGGATCGGGCCGACGGCGGACGCCGACTATCCGATGGTTGCGCGGCAATTGGAGATTTCCTCGCCGCCCGGCGCCGCAGGAGCTAAGTGGCTGAAGTACATTGGGTTACGTGGGGCGCCGTTAGCCGGCCGTTCTCGATGGCGCCCGAGGCGCGAGGCTCCACAACTCGAACCGGCGGGCCGATATTGAGGGTGCATGCACGAGATCCCGGAACACATTCCGATCGTGGTGGAGGACGCCTACGACGACATCGCCCGGCGCGTGGCCCGGCGGATCGCCGAGCTAATCCGCAGCCGGCCCGGCGCCGGGCGGGGCGCGGTTCTCGGCCTGGCGACGGGCTCGACGCCTGTCGGCATCTATCGGGAGCTGATCCGGCTCCACCGTGATGAGGGTCTCGATCTCTCCAACGTCGTGACCTTCAATCTCGACGAGTACTACCCGATGGCCCCCGGCAGCCTCCACAGCTACCACCGCTTCATGCGGGAGAACTTCTTCGAGCACGTCAAGATCCGGCCGGAGAACGTCCACATCCCCCGCGGGGATATCCCCCGCGACCAGGTCGAGGCGCATTGCCGCGAATACGAGCGCGCGATCGCGGACGCGGGCGGCATCGACTTCCAGATCCTGGGCATCGGACAGACGGGACACATCGGTTTCAACGAGCCGGGATCGGACGCGACCTCGCGCACGCGGCTCGTGGTCCTCGACACCATGACGCGGCGCGTGGCCGCGGCGGATTTTTTCGGCACCGAGAACGTGCCGGTCGAGGCCATCACGATGGGCGTGGGGACGATCTTGGAGTCGAGGGAGATCGCCCTCGTCGCGACCGGCGAGCACAAGGCCGCGATCGTGCAGCGCGCCGTCGAAGGGGAGATCGACCGCTCCGTGGCGGCGACCTTCCTGCAGGAGCATCCCAACGCCACGGTCTATCTCGATGCCGCCGCCGCCGCGGAGCTCACGCGGAGGAAGACGCCCTGGTTGCTAGGAGAAATCACCTGGACGCGGGCGCTCGAAATCGAGGCGGTCGTCTGGCTCAGCCTCGCGACCGGCAAGTCCGTGCTCAAGCTGGACGACATCGACTACCGCGAGCACCACTTGACCGGGCTCCTGGCCCGCTACGGTTCCTCGGGGGAGCTCAACGGAATCGTGTTCAACGCCCTCAGCGCCAAGATTCGGGGGCGGAGCCGTCTGCCGCAGGGCCAGCGCATCATCGTATTCTCGCCGCATCCGGACGACGACGTGATCTCGGCGGGCGGGGTCCTGCGGAAGCTGCACGAGAATCAGAACGAGATCGTCGTGGCCTACCAGACGTCCGGGAACATCGCCGTCTTCGACCACGAGGTCCGCCGCTATCTCGACTTCCTACGCCGGACCGCGCACGATTTCGACTACGGCAACGAGCACCTCGCCCCGCTCATCCGGGAGGTGGAGGACTTCCTCGAACGGAAGCAGCCGGGCCAGGTGGACAGCGACGCCATCTTGATGCTGAAGCAGCGCATCCGGGAGGTCGAGGCGATCTCGGCCATCGAGGTGCTGCGCCTTCGTCCCGACCAGGCCCGCTTCCTCAACCTGCCCTTCTACCAGACCGGCACGGCCCGGAAGGACCCGATCGGCGATCGCGACGTGGAGATCATCCTCGAGCTGCTGGAAGAGCTCAAGCCGCGCATCATCCTCGTCGCGGGCGACCTCTCCGATCCGCACGGGACGCATCGGATGTGCAACGACGCGGTGGAGCGCGCGCTCGAGCGCTACTCCGGGGAGAAGCCGGAGATCTGGTATTACCGCGGCGCGTGGCAGGAGTGGCCCATCGCCGAAGCGGACATCCTCGTCCCGCTTTCGGAAGAGGAGCTCCGGCTCAAGATCAGCGCCATCTTCAAGCACCAGAGCCAGAAGGACCGCGCCCCCTTCCCCGGGGTCGATGAGCGCGAGTTCTGGCAGCGCGTCGAAGAGCGGAACAGGGCCACGGCGCATCTCGTCGACCAGCTCGGACTGCCCGAGTACTTCGCGATGGAGGCGCTGGTCGTGCGCCCCCCCGCTCATGGGCCGAACCTCGTACACAACATCGTCCCCAAATCCCGCCTCGAAGCCGAGTCGGGGCTCTGATCCGACCCGACTTCTAAGGGAATCGTGCTGGGCGGCCAGGCAGCGCGCCCATGCATACCCGATTCGTCGACCGGTGCGTCCATCTCGAACACCCGGTCGTTTCCGAAGCGCACCCGCTCCGTCAATCCCGGGAGCCGCGAGAGCGCCCACGCGGAGCGCGCCTCGGGGTCGAGCTCGTCCAGGTGCACGACCAGGTAGCGCGCCCCGCGGCCGGCGAGCTCGCGCCGCACCGCAGCGCTGGGGAATCGCTGCAGCGCCGCCCGTAGCCGCCGGACAGCGGGCGGAACGAAGCCACTCATGCCGTCCAGGCTCGGCCGGGCATGATAGAGGATGTAGAACTGCCTCAGGGCATCAACGTCGTCCTCGTCGCTCTCGGTGGCGGGCACGGGAAGCTCTAGGATCGCGAACGTGCCGGGCTGGCGCGCCAGCCAGCGGTAGGCCGGGGGCATCGATTCCCGACCGGGAAACACCACCCATGAAACGGCTGAGAACGAGGTCAGCATCGCCGCTGAGAGCACCACGCCGAAGAGCGCGGCGCGGAGATCGGGACGGCCCGCGGCGAGGCGACGAGTCAGGTGGTCGTAGCCGATCGCAGCGAGCACGACGGCGGCGAGCAGTGTCAGCACCGCGAGGCGCGCCGGGCCCCTCAGGCTGTTGAATCCCGGGAACACGAAGTAGAGGACCGCATAGGGCAGGGGTACCGGGATCAGCCTTCCGGCCACGTGCAGGACCGGGCCCAGCGAGAAGACGAAGGCGGCCGCCCCGAGCGCGACGAAGTACCCGGGCTCCGCGGCGCGGCCCGCCCAACTCACCAGTCTAGCCAACGCCGCCCGCGCGCCGGCTCGGCGCCCGCTGTTTCCACGACCGAGCACCGCTCCGAGCGCCACGACCATCAGGGCCACGGTAACGATGCCGGGCAAGCACGCGAGCCCCGCCGTCAGAGAGGGCCAGCGTCCGAGCAGCCAGTTCCCGCGGTCGACCTTGAAGTAGTCGAGAAGATCCGCCGAATATAGCGCCGCCATCCCCAGCGTCCGTTGATAGCCGGGCATGGTCACGCGCAATTGCAAATAAGGAAGGAGGCCGGGGAGCATCATCGCGCTGCCTGCGAACGCGGCGATCGCAAGTTCCCCCCAGCGCACGTCCCGGCCCCTGTGCCAGCCCGCGGCGCGAGCATAGATCGCGAGCAGGACCAGGGCGAGCGCCAGGAAGACCGCGTAGTACCAGCCGAAGTAGGACTGAACGACGATTGTGGCCGCAGCGCCGAGCAGATCGCGACGACGGTACCGGCGCGCGTAGCGCAGCGCGAAGAACAGCCCGAGCGGGATGAACTGGGTCTGGAGCTGATTCAGCAAAGTGAGGTTGCTGAAGCGGAACGGTGCGAAGGCATAGAGGAATCCGGCGAGAAAGGCAGCCCCGCGCGAGGTTCCGATCAGTCGCGCCAGCCGGTAAACCGCCCACGCCGAGATCACGAATGACAGCATCACTACCGCATTGATGCCGGCCGCCAGGCTCCCGGTCATGGCGACGAACGGGGCGGCGACGAGCGACTCGCCGATGAGATGATCCGTGTACGCTAGGGCAAGCGGCTCGGGATGGAAGATGGGCAGATGGAAGAGAGCCCGGGGATCGCTGAACAGCGTCTTCAGCACCCAGCCGACGATGAAAGGCCCGCCCAGCGCTTCCTTGCTCCACCCCGCCGAGGCCGGGAGCAGGTGGGTCCATTCGCCGGCCAGGGGCCAGGTGAGCAAGACGGTGAGCGCGAGGTAGCCCGGAAGGACGAGCAGGCTCCCTCGCGATCTCATTCCAGGTGGTCCACCCGGCGTACCCCCCGCGTCCTGAGATCGCTCGCCGTCACGGGGGCGCAGGAAAGATCAGGATCTCTTCGCCAGCCTCGTGTCAGCCCGTGATTCGCATCCGGTAGAACGACCGCCACACGAACGTCATCGATACCAGGAAGAAGGCCGCGGCCAGGACGCTCGTGAACCCGACACCCTGCTGATGGGCGAGGGAAACGGCGAGCTCGACCGCGAGAAGCCCGAAGAGCGTCGTGAACTTGATGACCGGGTTCATGGCCACCGACGACGTGTCCTTGAACGGATCACCCACCGTGTCCCCGACGACGGTCGCATCGTGAAGCGGGGTTCCCTTCTCCTTGAGCACCACCTCGACCACCTTCTTGGCGTTGTCCCAGGCGCCGCCCGCGTTGGCCATGAAAATCGCCTGGAAGAGACCGAAGAGCGCGATCGAGATCAGGTACCCGATGAAGAAGAACGGTTCGACGAACGCGAACGCCAGGGTCCCGAAGAAGACCGCGAGGAAGATGTTGAACATGCCCTTCTGCGCATACTGGGTGCAGATCTCGACGACCTTTTTGGAATCGGCGACGGAGGCCTTCGTCGCGCTGTCGAGCTTGATGTTCTTCTTGATGAACTCCACGGCGCGGTAGGCGCCCGCGGTCACCGCCTGGGTAGACGCGCCGGTGAACCAGTAGATCATGGCGCCGCCCGCGATCAGGCCGAGCAGAAACGGGGCGTGGAGAAGCGACAGGTTCGCGACGTACTCGGGCTTGAGGCCCTCGGTCAACCCCACGATGATCGAGAAGATCATCGTGGTGGCGCCCACCACGGCCGTCCCGATGAGGACCGGCTTCGCGGTGGCCTTGAAGGTGTTTCCGGCGCCGTCGTTCTCTTCCAGGTTGTGTTTGGCCTTGTCGAAGTCGACGTTGAATCCGAACTCCGACCGGACCTGCTCCTTGATCCCGGGGATCGACTCTATCTCCGAGAGCTCATAGACGGACTGGGCGTTGTCGGTCACGGGACCGTACGAATCGACCGCGATCGTCACCGGGCCCATGCCGAGGAACCCGAACGCGACCAGCCCGAACGCGAAGACCGCTGGCGCCATCATCAGCGCGCCGAGCCCCAACGTGCTGACCCCATAGGCGAGGGACATTAGGATTAGGATGCAGATGCCCAACCAGTAGGCGCTGAAGTTCCCCGCGACGAAGCCCGAAAGGATCGTGAGCGACGCGCCGCCCTCCTTCGAGGAGGTGACGATCTCCTTCACGTGCTTCGAGTTCATCGAGGTGAAGATCTTGACCAGCTCGGGGATGACCGCGCCCGCCAGGGTGCCGCACGTGATCACCGTCGAGAGCTTCCACCAGAGCGATCCGTCGCCGAGGGTGGGGATCAGGATGTACGACGCGAGGTAGGTCGCCCCGATCGAGACGAAGGAGGTCAACCACACGAGGCGCGTGAGCGGGGCCTCGAAGTCCATCTTGTCGACGTTTTCGTACTGGCTCTTGGAGAGAGCCTCGTTGATCAGGTACGAGAGGCCGCTCGCCACGATCATCAT
>Ga0137409_10001025_pt1 | contig 30213 bp, 29 predicted proteins | sample CZODoug1_16funga_FD_122059 | JGI IMG/M metagenome (GOLD analysis project Ga0137409, IMG submission 122059) | Vadose zone soil fungal communities from Angelo Coast Range Reserve, California, USA - CZODoug1_16fungal (Hybrid Assembly) | ecosystem: Environmental > Terrestrial > Soil > Vadose zone...
AGCGACATGTTCCCCCGCTCGACGGTGGCGTCGATCTCCGGCATAGGAGGATTCGCCGGCGCGATGGGCGGCGTGTTGTTCCAGCGCCTCACCGGCAGGATCCTTGACGCCACCGGCAACGACTACGGTATCATCTTTGCGGTATGCGGTTTCGCATACGTGACCGCGTGGATCCTCATTCACATACTTGCTCCGCGGCTCGAGCCGGCCCGGCTGAAGGAGTCATCATGATCGCCACGCTCACTCTCTTCCTCGCTGTTCAAACGCGGGCGCCGAACGTCCTGACGCCGGCCGAACGGGCCGCCGGATGGCGGTTGCTGTTCGACGGGCGCACGCTGGCGGGCTGGCGGGGTGTGGGCTATGACACCGTCCCGACGGGCCACTGGGTCGTCGTCGATGGTGCGATCAAGAAGGTCGCGTCGGGCGACGTGCCGCGCGTGGCCGACGGCCGGCCGCTCGTCGGCGGCGACCTCATGACCGTCGATTCGTTCGTCGATTTCGAGCTGAGCTTCGAGTGGAAGGTCACACCGGGCGCGAACAGCGGCGTCAAGTACAACGTCTCCGAAGCGATGTCGCTGGCCCAAGGCGGCGCGGGCACGCAAGGAGGGCCGACACACTCCGCCCTCGGCTTCGAGTATCAGGTTCTCGACGACGCCCGGCACGAGGACGGCAAGCTGCCAACCCACCGCGCCGCCGGGCTGTACGACCTGATCGCCCCCAACGGGCGCAAGGACTTGAGCCCGGTGGGCGACTGGAACCGCTCGCGGATCGTGTTCCGCGGCAACCACGGCGAGCACTGGCTCAACGGACAGAAAGTCGTCGAGTTCGAGCTCGGCACCGCGCACATGGACTCGTTGCTCACCGCCAGCAAGTACAAGACGATCCCCGGGTTTGGACAAAAACGTCGAGGGCACATCGTCTTGCAGGATCACGGAGACGAGGTCTATTTCCGCGATATCAAAGTGAGGCCACTATGAAACGCCGTCGCTTCGTGAAAACCGTTTCCAGCGCGGGACTGGGACTCCTCGCGGCACGTACGCCGCTGTTTGCGTCCGGCTCTCCAAGCGAGAAAGTCGTGGTCTGCGTGATGGGCCTGAATGGACGCGGGGCCGTGCTGGCGAGAACGTTCGCCAGGACGCCCAACGTCGAGGTTGCCGCGGTGTGCGACGTGGACGCGACGGTGTTGGCCAAGGCTGCCGCAGCCGTGAATGCGAAGGCCATCGTCGATTTCCGGCGCGCGCTCGACGATAAGTCCATCGACGCGCTCGTGATCGCGACGCCCGATCACTGGCACGCGCCCGCCGCCATCCTCGCGATGTCGGCCGGGAAGCATGTCTACCTCGAGAAGCCGTGTGGCCACAACGCGCGCGAAGGCGAGCTGCTCGTGGACGCGCAGCGCAAGACCAAGCGCGTGGTTCAGATGGGCACTCAGCAGCGCTCGGCGCCGCGCTCCACCGAGGTCGTGAACGCGATTCGCGAGGGACTCATCGGGACGCCCTACCTGGCACGCGCCTGGTACGCCAACACCCGTGCCACCATCGGGCGGGGCAAGCCCGCGCCGGTCCCCGCGAACCTCGACTACGACTTGTGGCAAGGTCCGGCGCCACGCACACCGTACCGCGACAATGTGATCCACTACAATTGGCACTGGTTCCGCCGCTGGGGCACGGGCGAGATCTGTAACAACGGCACGCACGAGATCGACGTGTGCCGCTGGGCGTTGGGCGTGGACCGGTGCAGCCGCGTGACTTCGACGGGTGGTCGCTATCACTTCGACGATGACTGGGAGTTCCCCGACACCCAGGAAGCCACGTTCGAGTTCCCCGGCGGGAAGACAATCATCTGGGAGGGCCAGAGCTGCAACGGCCTCGCCACATATGGCCGCTCGCGTGGAACGGCAATCCTCGGTACGACCGGAAGCGTGGTGATGGACCGCGACGGGTATGTCGTCTATGACCTCAAGAACGCGGTCGTCAAGCAGTCTCTCGCCACGCAGGCGGGTGACGGGCTCAACCTCAGTGCCGACGACGATATGACCGCTCTGCACATCGGGAATTTCGTGGACGCCATTCGCACCGGCGCGCCGCTCCACCAACCGATTGAGGAGGGCGCGAAGAGCGTACTGCTGTGTCACCTCGGCAACATCGCGCAATGGACGGGTCGCGCGCTCCGCGTCGATCCCGCGACCGGCCATATCCAGGGCGACGAGGCCGCGATGGCCTACTGGCAGCGCGAGTACGCGCCCGGTTGGGCTCCAACAGTCTGAACCCTGATCGCTACTTCGACCCCGACGCCTCGGTGCGGCGGGTCGCGCGCGCGCTGTACGAGGAGACGCGGGGGCTGCCCATCGTCTCGCCCCACGGGCACGTAGATCCCAGAGTGCTCGCCGAAAACGCCCCGTTTTCCGAGCCGGCGTCCCTCATCGTACAGCCCGACCACTACATCCTGCGCCAGTTGTACGCGCACGGCGTGCCGCTCGAGGCGTTGGGCGTGCCGCGCCGCGACGGTTCGGCGGTGGAGGCCGATCCCCGCCGTGTGTGGCAGGTCTTTGCCGAGCACTATCACTTGTTCCGCGGAACGCCCACCGGCGCCTGGCTCGACCACGAGCTGCACGAGGTGTTCGGCGTGCGCGAGCGGCTGGGCGCCGACACGGCCGTACGCGTGTACGACGCGATTTGCGAGCGACTGCGGTCGCCCGAGTTCCGGCCGCGGGCGCTGTTCGAGCGCTTCAACATCGAAGTCCTCGCCACCACCGATGCGGCGAGCGACATCCTCGAGCACCATCGGGCGATTCGCGAGTCGGGGTGGAAGGGGCGGGTGATTCCGACGTTCCGGCCCGACGCCTTGTTCCGGATCGCGGCGCGCGGCTGGCCGAGAGCGCTGGACGAGCTGGGTCGCGCCGACGGCGAGCCCGTGCGCGACTACCTCGGGTTCGTCCGGGCGCTGGCGGAGCGCCGCGTCTACTTCAAGAGCCTGGGCGCCACGGCGACGGATCACGCCGTGCTCGAGCCTGTCACCGGAGCACTCGAGGGCGAGGAAGCCGAGCGCCTGTTTCATCTGGCGTGCCAAGGCGAAGTCACGCCGGCTGACGAGCGGCGCTTCACAGCACACCTCCTCTTGGAGATGGCGCGGCTGTCGCTCGAGGACGGCCTGACGATGCAGATCCACGCCGGATCGCTGCGGGACCACAATCGATTGGTGTTCGAGCGGTTCGGGCCCGACCGGGGCGGCGACATTCCCGTAGCGACGGAATTCACGCGCAACCTGCGCCCGCTACTGAACGCCTACGGCAACGACCCACGGCTGACGCTGGTCCTGTTCACGCTGGACGAATCGACGTACAGCCGGGAGTTGGCGCCCCTCGCCGGGCACTACCCGGCGGTGCGGCTCGGTCCCCCGTGGTGGTTCTTCGATTCGATGGAGGGGATGCGCCGGTTCCGCGAGCGGACGACGGAGACGGCCGGGATCTACAAGACGGCGGGGTTCAACGACGATACGCGGGCGTTCTGCTCGATTCCTGCGCGGCACGACCTGGCACGCCGCATGGATGCCAACTATCTCGCGGGGCTCGTGGCGCGCCACGTGATCGACGAGAGTGATGCGCGTGCCATGGCGCGCGCACTCGCGTACGACCTAGCCAAACAGGCCTATCACCTTTGAGTCGGGATCAAACTGGGGCGGGAGGACTCGAACCTCCAACTTCCCGGTTAACAGCCGGGCGGTCTGCCAATTGACCTACACCCCAAAGGCTCGACGCCGAGGGAAAACAAAACAAGCACGACGCGACCCCCTTCGCAAGTTAGTTTATGGTCATGAAGTACTTCGTCACCGGTGGGACCGGTTTCATTGGCGGACGGCTCGCCCGCCAGCTCCGCGCGGCCGGTCACGACGTGGTCGCCCTCGTCCGAACCCCTTCTAAAGCCAAAGACCTGGCGGGACTCGGTGTCTCCCTGCATCCGGGTGACATCACCGACAAGGAATCGTTGCGCGCCGGGATGCGTGGCGTGGACGGCGTCTTTCACCTCGCCGCCTGGTACCGCATCGGCGCGCGCGCCGCCGACCGCCGCCTCGCCGAGCAGATCAACGTCGAAGGTACGCGCAACGTGCTCGAGGCGATGCGCGAGAGCGGCGTCCCGAAAGGCGTGTACACCAGCACCCTCAACGTCTTCGGCGACACCGAAGGGTGGGTCGGAGATGAATCCTACCGGCGCATGGGGCCCTGGCTCTCGGAGTACGATCGCAGCAAATGGACGGCGCATTACGAGGTCGCTGTCCCGATGATCAAAGCGGGCCTGCCGCTCGTGATCGTTCAGCCGGGTGCCGTGTACGGGCCCGGGGACCCCAGCGTCGTCGGCAACCTGCTGCGCCAGTATCTGAGGCGCACGCTGCCGATTCGTCCGCACGGCGCCGCGCTGTGCTGGGGCCACGTGGACGACACCGCGCGTGGTCACATCCTCGCGATGGACAAGGGGCGCGCGGGCGAGACGTACATCATCGCCGGCCCGCCGCACACGCTCGAGGAAGCGCTGGAGCTCGCTGAGGAGATCACCGGGATCCGGCCGCCCCTGCTACGCCCACCGGCGGCGATGCTGCGCGCCCTGGCCGGGGCCGCGAGCGCGGTCGAGCGAGTCGTCACGTTGCCGCAGACGTACTCGAGCGAGACGCTGCGGATCGCCGCCGGGGCCACCTACCTCGGCAGCAGCGAGAAGGCACAACAGGAGCTTGGCTTCCGAACGCGCACGCTGGAAAACGGCCTGCGGGAGACGCTGCTGGAGGAAATGGCGCTTCTGGGGATGAAGGATTCCCGAAACGGGATCCGCGTGGCAACTCCCCGCGATCTGCCCGCCGTGATCAGCCTGCTCGAGAAGAACAACCTCCCGCTGAGCGGCATCGACCAACAGGTCGCGACCACGTTGGTGGCCCAGCGCAGCGCGCGCGTCGTCGGGTGCGCGGCGCTGGAAGTCTTCGGCACGGCGGGATTGCTGCGCTCCGTGGCCGTGGACGAAGCGCAGCGCGGCGAGGGGTTGGGCCACCAGCTGACACAAGCCGCTCTCGACCTGGCCCGCACGCGCGGCGTGGCGAGCGTCTACCTGCTGACCACGACCGCGGCGCGTTTCTTCCCGCGTTTCGGGTTCCGTGAGGTGGCGCGGGCCGACGTCGACCGCGCCGTGCGAGGGTCCGTCGAGTTCACGACCGCCTGCCCCGCCAGCGCCGTCGCGATGCGCGTGGACCTCGGCGCGTGAAGCAGGTCGTCATCCCGCGTCACGGACCCCCCGAAGTCCTCGAGATCCGCGAAGCACCTGACCCGGCGGTCGTACCCGGGTCGGTACGCATCCGCGTGCGCGCGGCCGGGATCAACTTTTCGGACCTGCTCGCCCGGCAGGGACTCTATCCCGATGCGCCAAAACTCCCCTGCACGGTCGGATACGAGGTCGCGGGTGTCGTTGAGACCGTAGGGGCGGGAGGTACGACCTTTCGCACGGGCGACCGGGTCGTCGCGACGACGAAGTTCGGCGGTCAGAGCGAACTCGTCGTCGCGCCCGTAGCATCGGTCTTCCCGCTCCCCGCGACCTGGACCTTCGAACAGGGCGCGGCCTTCCCCGTCGTGTACCTGACCGCGCACCACATGCTGGTGCGCGTCGCCGCCGCGCGGCGAGGCGAAACGGTGCTCGTACATGCGGCCGCAGGTGGTGTGGGGCTCGCCGTCGCGGAGCTGGGCCGCCTCCTCGGCTTGAGGGTGCTCGGCTTGTGCTCGTCCACCAAGCACGCGGTCTTGCGCGAGTACGGCGTCGAACCGTTCGACGGCCGCGACCCCCGCTGGTTCGACGCCGTGCGCCGCGCCATGCCCCGTGGCGTCGATATCGTGCTCGACGCCGTGGGCGGCGATTCCTGGCGTCACGGCTACCGTCTGCTCGCGCCGGCGGGGCGCCTCGTCTGCTACGGGGCTTCGGGGTTGGCGGAGGGCCCGACGCGGAACATCCTGAAGGTCCTGTGGCGCGTGGTGCGGTTCCCGCGCTTCGGCCCCATCGGCTTGATGAAGGACAACAGGAGCGTGGCGGGAGTGAACCTGGGCCATCTTTGGAACGAGGAGACGGTGATGGCGCCGCAAGTCCAGGCGCTGCTCGCCTACGCGCGGGAGGGCAAAGTCACGCCGCGAGTGGATCGCGCGTTCCCAGCCGCCGACGCGGCGGCCGCGCACCGCTACATCCATGAGCGGCGCAACATCGGGAAGGTCTTGCTGACGTTTTAACTAGTACTTGAGGCCTGCCTTCTCGGCGAAGGCCTTGAAGGCTTCCTGCTGCTCCTCGGTCAGGCGCTCAGGAATCTCCACGTGTACCTCGACGTACTGATCGCCCCGCCGTCCGTTCTTTTCGATCCCCTGCCCCGGAATCCGGAACTTCTGTCCGTGCTGCGTGCCGGGCGGCAGCTTGAGGACGACCTTCTTGGCGTCGAGCGTTTTGACCTTGATGCGCGAGCCGAGCATCGCCTGCGCCAGCGTGATGGGCACCACGCAGACGACGTCGAGCCCTTCGCGCCGGAAGAAGCGGTCGGGCTCGACCTGGATCTGGACGGTCACATCGCCTCGTCCCTTCGCACCCTGACCCTTGAGGCGGATGCGCATGCCCTCTTCAGTACCCGGCGGGATCGTCACGTTGATGTGCTTCTCGACGCGCACCTCGCCGCTCCCCTGGCACGTGCCGCAGCGCTGGGAGGGGACCGTGCCCTTCCCGCGACACACGGGGCACGGCCGGTTGACGGCGAAGCCGCCCTGGCCGAACGAGATGGTGCCGCGGCCTTTGCACTCGGGGCATGTCGAGATCGTCGCGCCCGGAGCTGCGCCCTTGCCACCGCACGTCGGGCACACTTCCGACAGCGTGAGCGTGATGGGGACCTTGCCGCCCAGGGCCGCGACGCGGAACGGAATCGCGACGGTGGTCTCGATCTCTTCGACTTCGGGCTCCTTCGCTCCACGGCGCCCGAAGATCGACGAGAAGATGTCGCCCAGGCCGCCGAACGAGCCCAGATCCGAGAGATCAAAGTCGCCGCCCGAGTCGCCGTCGCCCGGGCCGCGACGGCCACCGGCCCCGCCACCGGCAAAGGCCCCGTAGCGCCGTAGTTGGTCGTACTTCTTCCGCTTGGTGGCGTCGCTCAGGACGTCGTGCGCCTCGTTGATCTCCTTGAAGCGGTCCGCGGCCTGCGGATTGTTGGGATTGCGGTCGGGGTGATGCTGTTTCGCCAGCTTCCGGAACGCCTTCTTGATCTCGTCCGTCGTGGCGGTTTCGGGAACACCCAAGACCTGGTAGTAGTCGCGCTGCGGAGCCATCAGGCGTCCTGCCAGGTGAGTACGATGACCCGCGCCGGCCGCAGCAACGTCTCACCGATCTTGTAACCGGCCTGCAGGACCTGCCCGACGGTGTGATCCCGCTCGGCCGACGGCGCCGGTTGCGTCGTCACGGCTTCGTGGATGTTCGGATCGAAGGCGACGCCGGTCGCGTCGATTCGGGTCACGCCGATCGCGCCCAGCTCCTTCCACACTTTCCGCTCGACGAGATCCACGCCTTCGTGAAAGGTCTTGGGGTCGGTGGTGGCGGGATCGACGTGCGCGAAGCGCGAGAGATCGTCCAGCGCGTCTGCGAGGCGCGTCACGAGCTCGGCCTGCGCGCGCACCCAGGCTTCGGCGCGCTCCCGCGTCGTGCGCTTCTTGTAGTTCTCGTACTCGGCGGCGAGGCGGAGGTAGCGATCCTTGAGCTGGTCACGCTCGGCCTCGAGAGCCTCGACCGGCAGCGGCGTGGCTTCGGGTACGGGCGTGTCCGCAGGCGCCGGCGACTCCGGCTCTTCCGCCTTCAACGGCTGGTGCTTCTTATCGGTCATAGGTTCGGAACTTTCGGTCTGGCAACAAGATAGACGCATCGGTCAGGGGTCTCAAGCTACGACACAACGGACGATCGTCCCTCGCGGTTCCAGCCGCTAAATGCCGCGCCGCCCGAGGAATTCCACGACGTCCCCGACGACGCGGTCTCCCTGCGGGTCGTTCAGCACCTCGTGGTACATCTCGGGATACCAATGCACCTGCGGGGGCGTCGCGCCCTTGAGACCGTCGGCGAAGGCACGCGTGAGGTGCGCGTCCACCACCCGGTCCTCGCCGGCCAACAAGAAGAGCAGCGGACAGTCGATGCGGTATCCGTCCGCGGCGACCGCGCGTTGCGCCCATTGGATCTCCGCCCACGCGCCCGGCGTCATCAGGTCGTGGCAGGCGGGGTCGGCGGCCCACCCGGCGTTCACCGCCTGGTCGCGCGACAGCTGATCCGGATCGATGCCCGCGCTGATGCGCAACGTCGGCCAGATGTCGGCGAAGACGCGCGCCGCGAGCCGCTTCCACGCGGGCGGCCGATGCGCCAGCCCCAGCCACGGACTCGACACGACGGCCGCCGCGAGCGGGTCGCCGGGCTGCGTCTCGAGATACCGCAACACGACGAGGCCGCCGAACGAATGCCCCAGCAGCACCTGCGGCACGTCCGTGCGCAAACGCACCGCCCGGCGGAACGATTTCAAATCGCCGAGCAGCTGGCTGAAGCGCGTCAGGTGGCCGCGGACTCCACCCGAACGTCCGTGTCCGCGCAGGTCCAGGAGATAGGCGCCGAATCCGGCGGCTTGCAGGCGCCTGCCCGTCGCCGCCCAACGCCCCGCGTGGTCCGACCAACCGTGGAGGAAGAGCACCGCAGCCTTGGGCCGCGAAGGCTCGTAGGCGTCGAAGACCAACGACGTCCCGTCCGGTGCGTTGATGCGGTTCATCGCGCCGCCTCGAGGCATAGGCGGCGCAACAGGTCGAGGGCCGCCTGGGCGGCGCGCCCGCGGATTTCGCCGCGGTCGCCGGGGAACACGCGCTTCACAGCGCGCGTGGCGGAGCCGAGCCGTGCGGCGAGCCACACCGTGCCCACCGGCTTCTCCGGGGTGCCGCCACTGGGTCCCGCGATTCCCGTCACGGCGACGCTCGCATCCGCGGCGAACCGGCGTTGGACGCCTTCCGCCATCGCGCGCACCGCCTCTTCCGAGACGGCGCCGTGGGTCGCGAGGGTCGCGGCCGGCACGTCGAGCAGGTCAGTCTTCACGCCGTTCGCGTACGCGACGACGCCGCCGACGAACACCTCGGATGCGCCGGGCACCGCCGTGATCCGCCCGGCAATCAGTCCTCCCGTACACGACTCGCCCGCGGCCAGGCGCTTGCCGCGCAACAAGTCCAATACGACGGCGGCGAGGTCGGCCTCGTTTTCGCCGTAGCAGTGGTCCTCGAGCCGGGCGCGGAGACCCGCTCCTGCTTCGGCGAGACGGCGCTCTGCCTCGCCGGGCGGCAGCGACCAGGCGGTCAATCGCAGATCGACGCCGGCGATCGACGGGATGTAGGCGAGCGTGAGCGGCGCGATGTCGTCCTCCACGGCGCCGATGCGCTCCGCCAGGGCCGATTCGGGGACCCCGGTGGTCCGCAGAGTGCGGGAGAGCACGACGCGCCTGCCGTCCACGCGCTTCGCGATACGCGGCAAGACCTCCTCTACGAGGAGGCCCCGCATTTCCGACGGCACGCCGGGCAGGAGGACGACGACGCGGCCGCGATCATCCTCGATCCACAGCCCCGGTGCGGTACCCCGCGGGTTTGGCAGGACCGTCGCGCCTTCGGGGACCTCGGCCTGTGTGCGATTCACCGCGGGCATCGGGCGCCCGAGACGGCGAAACCGCGCCTCGAGGCTTTTCAGCACGTCGGCATCGAGTCGCAGCGGTTTTCCGAAGAGGGCGGCGACTTCAGTCTTGGTCATGTCGTCGCGCGTGGGGCCGAGGCCGCCTGTCGCGATGACGAAGCCGGTCCGGTCGAGCGCGTCGGCGACGGCGGCGCGGATGTCGGCGGGGCGATCGGGAACCGAGGTGTGGCGGACGATCTCGGCGCCCGCGGCGGCGAGGGCACGGCCCAGGTCCGCGGCATTGGTATCGAGCGTCAGGCCCAGCACCAGCTCGGTGCCGATGGTGACGACCTCGAGCTTCATGAGCCGGTCTTGAAGAGCGCCCGGTAGCGGTACAGGTAGACGAAGAGCGAGTACACCGTCAGCACGATGGCGCCCGCCAGCGTCACGGACACGAACCAGCCGTGGAACTGGTCCCAGAGGTCGCGGAAGGCCCCGGCGAGCTTGAGCTCGGCGATGGCGTCTTTCCACGCGAACCACGCAATCGTGGCGCCGATGAAGATGTTTTGCGCGACGGCCTTCGCCTTGCCCGCGGCGACCGCCGGAATGACGACGCCGCGGCGCAGCGCGAAGTACCGGAAGGCGGTGATCAGCAGCTCACGACCCACCAGCAGCAGCGCCACCCAAACGGGGAGACTCCCCCACCAGGGGATGCGGTAGTCCACGAGGATCGTGGGATGCCGCGTCATCCAGAAGATGGGGATGAGTGTGGCGAAGAGCAGCAGCTTGTCGGCGATCGGATCGAGCAGCTTGCCGAGATCGCTCACGCTGTTGTAGCGCCGCGCGAGCCAGCCGTCGACGACGTCCGAGAGGGCCGCGACGAGGAAGATGAGGAACGCGATGACCTTGGGCCAATAGCCCTGAATGAACGGCAGCAGGGCGATGACCGGTGTGAGGCAGATACGGGCCAGCGTGATGATGTTGGGCAGGGTCCAGCGCATCGGACTGCCTCTCAGCTCAGCGTCTTCAGCACCAACTTGCTGACCGCCTTGAGTGTGTCGAAGACCCCGTCGCCGCGCACCGCGACGCCTTCGATGTACGGGGCGTGGCCGGTCCACTCGCCGCCCAGCTTCTCAACGAGGTTCTCGCCGGGATGCGCCGGGTCGGGCGTCACCTTCTGGAGCGTGGCGTCCTCGACTGGCCAGCCGGGGTTCAGCGCCGCCTGGAGGTCCTTGATCGGCGCCGCGTTCGGCAGGTCGCGCTTGTTGTACTGAATGATGAACGGGATCTTGGTCAGGTCGTACCCATATTCGGCCATGTTGTCGTACAGGTTCTGCATCGATTCGACGTTCGCTTCCATGCGCTCGATCTGGCTGTCCGCGACGAACACGATGCCGTCTACACCCTTGAGGATGAGTTTGCGGCTGGCGTTGTAGTACACCTGCCCCGGCACCGTGTAGAGGTGGAAGCGCGTCTTGAAACCGCGAATCGTCCCCAGGTCCACCGGCAGGAAGTCGAAAAAGAGCGTGCGCTCGGTTTCGGTCGCGAGCGAAATCATCTTGCCGCGCGTGTTGGGGGACACCTTCTGGTACACGTGCTCCAGATTCGTCGTCTTGCCGCCGAGCCCCGGTCCGTAGTACACTAGCTTACAGTTGATCTCGCGGGACGCGTAGTTGATCATCGACATGGGCGCGTCCCTTTAACCGAAGAGTTTGTCAATTTCGTCTTCCGCCCCTTCGAGCAGACCCTTCTGTTGCGCCTGCCCGGTGCCCACACGATTGAACATCTCCGAGAAGACCTTGTTGAGCTGCTCGACCACAGCTTTGGCTTTGAGTTTCACGAGGCCCAGCGTGGCGCGCTGATCGAACAGCACCACGAGGATGACGCGCTTGGCGACGTCGGCGAGGAACATGGATTCGCGCTCGCCCTGGTGGACGAGGGACGCGAACTCCGGCTCGCCGATCATCTTGGCGAGCTGATCGTTGGCGCTGAAATCGGCGGCGGTGAGCGATGCGAAGGCGGTGGGATCGAATTGCGGCGTCTCGCCCACAGTGGCCACGAGCTGGCCGTTGCGGTCGACGAGCAGGGCGCAGCGGGCGTTCGAGTCCCGGAGGTACGCCTGCAGGTGCGTCTGGATCTGCTTGAAATCGCTCTCGTTAAACGACCAGCTTGCCGCACCCGCCATGCGCCTCCTCAGGTCACTCGGTCTCGGACATGTCGCGCCGCGCCGCCAGCGCCTGCGCGATCGTGACCGCGTCGGCGTACTCGAGATCGCCCCCCACCGGCAGCCCTCGCGCGATCCGCGTGACGCGCACGCCGGTCGGCTTCAACACCTGCTGCACGTAGGTCGCCGTGGCCTCCCCTTCCATCGAGGGGTTGGTCGCCACGATGACCTCCCGCACACCCGCGCCGTTCGCGACACGCGCGACCAGCTGCTCGAGGTGCAGCTGGTCCGGACCCAGCCCCTCAAGCGGCGACAGCCGACCGCCCAGGACGTGATACCGTCCCCGGTAGCGACCAGCCCGCTCGATCGCTCCCACGTCTGCCGATTCCTCGACGACGCACAGCAACGTGGCGTCGCGCCGGGGATCGCGGCAGATGGGGCACGGATCGTCCTCGGAGAGGTTGCCGCACGCCCCGCACGCCGTCACGCGACCGCGGACCCGCCGGATGGCCTCCGCCAATCGCTCCGCGTACTCCGCGGGCTGCTTCAGCAGGAAAAACGTGAGCCGCTGCGCCGTTTTGCGCCCGATACCGGGGAGCTTGGCCAGCTCCGCCACGAGCTCCTCGATGGCCGACACGGGGGGGCGTCCTACAGCGGCGGTAACTGAAACGGGAACGGCAGGCCCGACGTCAGCTTCCGCACCTCCGCCTGGTACAGCTCGGCGGCACGCTTCTGTGCCTCCGCCACCGCGGCGAGCACGAGATCTTCGAGCATCTCGACGTCGCCCTGGCTGACCGCCTGCGGGTCGATCTTGATGGCACGGATCTGGCCGCGCCCGTCGGCCGTGGCCTGCACGATCCCCCCACCGGCCGACACCGTCACCGTCTGTTGCGCCAGTTGAGTCTGTATTTCCGACAGCCGGCCCTGCATCTGCTGGCTGAGTTGCAGCAAGTTCGATAAATCCGCCATACGTCGAAAGTTACCCCTCGCCGGAATGGGTGGCAAGCTACTCGAGTAGCTCCAAATCTAACGCGTCGACAGCGGCGTTCAGAGTCGGGTCCTTGCCGCGCAGGCGCTTGAGCCGCTCCGCGTTGGCACCCTCCTCCGTGAGCCGCACCGGTCGGTCGGCTGCCGCTCCCGGAGCCCCGGCGGCCGCGGCCACCACCTTGACCCGGACCGACTCGGTGACGTAACGCGCGATCACCTGCCCCAGGAGGTCGGTTTGGCGTTCGAGCCCCTCGGCGTGACCGGCCCGCGCGGGCCGCAGCATGACTACCGTCCCTTCAACCGCCGTCACGTCCGCCTCCGCCAGGAGGCTGCCGAGCATCGGCGCTTTGGCGCGGGCGTCGGCGACGACGCGCGGCCAGACGGACCGAAGCTGATCGAGCGTGAGTGGGCCCTTCTCGATTTCGTCGGACGGCCGGACGGGCGGCAGGGCGGAAGGCGACGCCGCAGGCGATGGGTCGCGGAGGAGGGGCGGAGCACTTGGTGGGCTGACCGCCCGACCGCCCGACCGCCCGACCGCCAACGCTTCGAGCACCTGCGCGAGCTCGATCGTCCGATCCATCATCGCCCACCGCAGCAGCAGCAGCTCGACGGCGAGTCGCATGTTGCCGCCGCGGCGGATGCGCTCCTCCATCTCGCTCAGCACGGACAGCAGACGAACGACGTCGGGAGCCGGGAGCGCGGCGCTGTAGGCGCGGATCAACTCCTGCATCCGCTCGGTCAGTCCCTCCGGCTGACCGCCCACACCGACGAGGAGCAGGGCGCGCAGCGTCTCCCCGGCGCCGTTCACGAACTCGCTCAGGTCGGCGCCGGCCTCGACCAGCCGGTCGACGAGGGGGAAAACGCCGGCCGCGTCCCGCTCGGCGATGCAGCGCAGCAGCTCGCCGTAGGCGTCGTCGGGGATCAGGCCCAGCACCTCACGCACGCGCGCGGCGGTGACGGGCCCTTCGCCGAACGACAAGACCTGATCGAGCAGCGACAGGCCGTCGCGCATCCCGCCATCGGCGCTCTTGGCGATGAGGTGCAGTGCGTCGTCCTCGGCCGCGAGCTTCTCCTCAGCGAGCACCTGCTTGAGCCGGGCGACGATGGCGTGCGGGCCGATGCGCCGGAAGTCGAAGCGCTGGAGCCGAGACAGGATCGGCGCCGCCGTGTTGGCGATCTTCTGCGGCTCAGTGGTCGCGAACACGAACACGACGCGCGGGGGCGGCTCCTCGAGGATCTTGAGGAGCGCGTTCCACGCTTCGCGCGTCAGCATGTGCGCTTCGTCCACGATGTACACCTTGGAGCGTGCCTCGCCACTGGCGGCGTACATCGCGCGCTCGCGCAGGTCGCGGGCGTCGTCCACCCCCCGGTTCGAGGCGGCGTCGAGCTCCACCACGTCGAGATTGGCTTGGCCGTTCCAGACACGCTGGCACGAGTCGCACTTGCCGCAGGGCTCGCCCGCCGGCGTGCCCGGAGGACGCTCGCAGTTCAGCGCCATCGCGAGGATGCGGGCGGCAGTCGTTTTGCCCACGCCTCGCGGCCCCGCGAACAAGTATCCGTGCGCGACGCGTCCCTGCGCCACGGCGCCTCGCAGGGCGGCGGCGACGTGGTCCTGAACGATCAGGTCGGCGAATTGCTTCGGTCGATACTTACGGGCCAGAGCGATCATCGAGGCGGAATCTAGTCGGTTAGACGGTCACCTGTTTCCCGCTTACGGAATACCAGTAGAATGCCCCAGGCACCCCGCAACGAATCCCGGCATCGCTTAGCGCTGCTCCCTGCGGGGGCCTGACGCGATTCACGAGCGGAAAGCCTGCGGACCTGGGGCGAGCAAAAGATAGCTGCGGGAACCGCCAAGCTCAACGGATGGCAGGCTAGCGCCTGGGCACGACCTCCACTTTCACCAAGGCGCTGAGGTCCGCAGCGCTGAGCTTGAGCGCGGTGCGGCCCACGCCGACCGACTTGAATGTCAGAACCGCCGCCTGGGCCTCCTCCTGCACACTCACCAGCCGGAGGATCTGCAGCTTGGCGTCCAGCTGAGCCCGGCTCGCCCACAATACACGGGCGAGGCTCGTCACAGGCGTCGGATGCCCGCGAGCATCGAGCGCGCGCAGTCGGAGGACGAACGTCGTGTCGTTCGGGACCACGAGCCAGCGCCCGTCCACCCGCGATCCGTTCTGCTCGAGCGCCAGTTCCACCGCGGGACCGGGCTCCGCCTGCAGGACCACAAACCGCTCGAGCGAATCGATCGTCGCGACGACCATGGCGGCTCCCACGCGGTCCCCCAGGAGGACGTCGACGCGGACCCGTCCCTCCGCGTCCGTGGTTGTGGTCGTCGGTGAAACGACCGCGTTCACCGCGCGGAACGAGATGGCGCGCCCGGCGGCCGGGTGACCAAGTCTGCCGCGCGCTTCGAACACGAGCGGTGCGCCCAACGGGCTGCCAACCTCGCCGCGGAGCGTCTCGGCCGGCAGGAAACCGGTCCCGGCTTCAAGCAGCGGTTCCCCGACCACCACGTCCACCCACGCAAGCTGGCGGCCGCCCACCTTTACCTGGAGCGTCCCGCCCTGGCGGACACCGCCCCATGTGACGAACAGCCGCGCCCGCCCCAAGGAGTCCGTCATGGCGGTGTCCGGGCGGAACCCCGCCGCCTCCGCGTTCCCCCCCAGCACCACGGGCTCCCCGGCCACCGGATAGCCGATGGAATCGCGCACCGCCACGGCGACGGGGATGATGGAGTCGAGTCCCTGGTCGAACACGATCTGCGTTGGCTCCACGAACGCCGAGGTGGGCGGACCGGGGCGTACGATGAGCTCGATGACGGGACGGCCCGGCAACGCGCCACCTGCCACGGGGACGACCTCGAGGCGGTACGTGTTGAGTCGACGTCCCACCCGCAACGGGAAGAACGCGAATCCGCTGTCGTCGGTGGCAGCGACTGCATCGTGACCAGAGCCGCCGTCGATCGCCGCGCTGCCGCGCAACATCAGCTGCACCCCCGACTGCGGCAGGCCGGCCAGCGCGGCGAGAACGGCGATTCGAACCTGACTGCCGGCGGCCGCGCGGATGCGCGGTTGGCGCAGTACCACCGTCAAGGTGGCGGCCGCCGCCGGGGCCGCGACCGCGGCTACCGGCGCAGCTGGCGCCGGCCGTGCCGTCGCACATCCCCTGATGCTCGCGACCACAGCGGCGGACGCTCCGAGGCTGCGAAAGTCCGTCCAATCGCGGTCGCTCGGTCGAAACGCCAGGCAATTGCGGCGCACCAGGTCGGCCACTTCCTGGTTGGGAATGACCGGGCTCGAGAGCAGGTCGATGAGATCAGTCTTGAGGAGCGGCGCACCGCGCTGGCCCGCCGCGACGCCGGCGAATGTGACGAGAATGAGCGCTGCGCGTGCCAAATGTCGGGTCATGGTGTCAGGGCCTCGGACAGCCAGTGCGGGCGAACCCGCGTTCGACCGCGCTCACGTCGGCGTTGAGCCGGCGGTCGCGCACGACCTGCGCGGAATCGAGCGTCGCGCTGTTGGCGCTGCGCGCGGCGCTGTGAGCCATCCAGCGAGTTTCGAGGTCCATCAGGCCATGCGCCAGGTCGGAGCAGAGCATCTTGCGGCCGTCGAACAGCCGCAGGCGGATCTCGAACGCCGCCACCGAGAAGGCGACGGTGTCGGCGAGTCGATCGAGGCCCTCCCGCGGGGCAACGCTCACCACGCCGTTCGCCGTCCCCCCCCGTCCCGCCGCGTCGCCGGGTCCGGACGCGAACACACGATAGGCTCCGAAGAGAGAGGCGCCCGCCACGATACCCAGCGCCCCGAAGCGCGCCGCGCGGGCGACAGGTGCGGGCAACCGGCGGCGCACCGGGGCCGGCAGCGCGTCCATGTCCGCGTCCGGCTCGTCCGGAAACAGCAGCCTCGGCGGGCCTGCGTCGACCTGTTGCGCGGCCATGCTCGTGGAGACGTCTACGCCGTGCGTGCGGTAGTTCGCCCACGTCAGGTGCGTGACCGTCTGACCGGCCGGAAGTAGAGCGTCGTTTTCCGGGAGCTCATAGAACGGCAGGTATTCGTTCGACCACGCGGTGCGCGATGTGATGCGAAATACGCCGCCGGTGAGCTGGAGGCCGCGCGCGACGACCAGTGCCACATGCCACGGTTGGTCGAAACACGCGAGGTGCGCCTCGACATCACTTGCCGAGAGCCGGGCCTGGTCGGCGACGTGACTGTGATACCAGCCGAGCAGCTGTGCTCCGCTGCGCCGCACCTCCTCCTGTGCGATGGTGCGGCCCTGCCGCAGCGCCGGCTCTAGGCGATCCCCGCTGATCGACCACGGGAGATGGATCGTCGATTCGACGACGATGTACGGGGCGCGCGTGTCGGGGGTCTGGTACATCCCGCCCGCCAGGAACCCCAGCGACGACGAACCCTCCGGACCACCGGCGAGCTGGGCGTGCACGGCGTCGAGCGCGTGCCGGGTAATGAAGATCGGGTAGGCGGGGTTGGCGGTCGCCAGTCCGAGTGGCGCCCAGAGGATCGCGGCACCCACGGGCATGGGGCGTTCGCGGTAGTCGCCTGCGGTCGCGGCCAGACTGATACCGATTGGAGGGGTCGCATCGGCGACCCGATGAAACGCGAAGCTGCCGAGGTCGGCGTCCATCGCCCCTACCCGTAGCAACTTCCTCGCCGCGCCAGGCAGCGCAGCTGCCGGGATGCGCACCTGTCGTAAGTCTATTGTGACAGTGAAGTTGCGTATCGAAAGCTAGGAAACTGACCGAGGCGCCCGGATCTGCCACACTCTCGTGATCGCCTCCCAGCTTCAAAACTGTTACTGATCTGCTACACCTGCCTTGGGGAAAGGGCTCAGGGGCAGTCCACCCGCCCGGGCGCCGCGCGCGGCGGGACCGTCACCGTGAGGTACTGACGCAGTCCGTTGGCGATCAGGGCGAGGCTCGTCGTCCCCGCTTGATCGGGTTTGAGCGCGACGCTACCCGCCACGCTGTCCTGCGCGATCCGCTGCACGCGCAGGATGCGCGCGTCCGCCACCGCCGCTCGGAGGCCGGTGAGGCGCGCCCCGTTGCCATACTCGTCTCTCGCCGTCACACGCAGCACGGCGATCGTGTCGGGACGCAGCACGACGCGGCTCGACAAGTCCGTGGCGCCGCACCTCACGACGAGCTGGCTGACTGCGCCCGCCCACACGTTGAATGCGACCTGCTTCTCGACGACGCCCACGGCCGCGAGCACGGCGGCGGGCCCCATGCGCTCGCCCAGTGTCACCCCCACCCGCGCGCGTCCTTCGGCGTCGGTCGCAACCGACTCGGGCTCAATCCGTGCGTTGATGCCGGTGAAGACTACCACCTGCCCCGCGAGCGGCGCCCCCGCTGAGTCGCGCGCCTCGAACACGAGCGCGCGCGGCAGGCGCGTGTGCGCAGGTCCGCTCTGCCCTCGTCCCGCCACGAACCCGCTGCGCTCCGCGGACACACGCGGCGGCGGGGGGGGGGCGGGCGGCGCGCGCACGGCGGGCGGCACCGGGGAGGGGGAGGCCGGAGGCTGCGTTGCGACAGGCTTCGGTGCGGGGCGCGCGGCGCGGCGGGCGCAGGCGTCCACAGCCGCGAGAACTGGAGCCTCGGCGCCGAGCCGTCGGAAGTCCTGACGATCGCGGTCGGTCGGAGTAAACGTGAGACAGTTGCGGCTGACGAGCTGGGCGATCTCCTGCTGCGTCATCGCCGACCCGGAGAGCAGGCGGACGATATCGCTTTTGCGGAGCGGGGCGATACCCTGCACGACGACGAGCGAGGCGACGAGCAGCACGCTCACGGGCGCTGACAATGCGACCGCTCGAACTGGCTCTCGACCGAATCGACGCCGGCGTAAAGCCCCTGATCACGCGCCGCGCGTCGCGCGTCGAACGAGGCGATGCGCTCGCGGCGCTCGGCGTTGTAGTTGATCCACAGGTCCTCGATCGCGACCAGCCCGCGCGCCAACGCGCCGCAATCGATTTGCCGGTTGGCGAACAACGCCGCGCGGTCGTGATAGTTCTGTACGGCGCGCGACAGCGTGTCGCTCAGACGGTCGAAGCGCGCGAATGTCGTGTCGAACCGCGACGCAGGGGACGGGGCGGGCTGGGCCCCGGGACTTCGAGGCGCGCGCGTGGCCGGCTGGGTACCCGGCGTAGCAGGCGGCGCCGGTTTGCGCGAACCCAATCCGAACGGCAACGACTCCAACCCGAACGGCAGCGGTGCCCCGGGCCGACGCAGGACGAAATACCAGTACCCCGCCGCCACGGCACCACCGCCGATGAGCAACAGCGCGAGTAGCGGGAGCCAGCGCCGCGGACGACGCCGCGAGGGCGCCGGCTTGTGATCGAGCAGACGAATCGCCGGAGCTGGCGTGCGCCGGGGGGCTCGGTGCGGCTCGCGCGACGGCGCGGCGCGCGGCGGCTCCGGGGCAGGAGGCGGCGGCGGCGGCCGACGCGACGGCTGGGGCGGCAGCGGCGGCGGCGTGGGCGGCTCGTCGGGAACGAACACCGGTGCGGCCGGCCGGGTCTTAGCGCCTCGCGGCGCCGGCGCCGGCTCATCGTCCGCGCTGGTCCGGATGATCGGCAGATCTTCCGCCCCGTTCCGCATGATCGGCAGGTCGTCCTTGGGCGGCGGTGGCGGCGCCTTGGCGGCCGGCTTGGGTGTCACCGGGTTGTACGCTTTGTAGTTCTTCCACGTGATGTACGACCGCTTTTTGCCGTCGGCGCGGATCGAGTCGGGCTGCAGCAGTTCGTAAAAGGCCAGGGGTGTCTCGGCCCAGGCCTGGCTCGAACCCGATCGGAAGAATCCACCGACGACACCTTCCGCTTCGGCTGCCACGAGTATGGCCACCTGCCAGGGCTCGGTGAAGAACTTCACGTGCGTCTCGACATCGTGCGTGGTCAGCGCCAGCGCCTGCCCGGGATGGCTGTGATACCAGCCAAGCAGGCGTCCTGCCGCGCGCGCCAGCTGCTCCTGCATGCGGTCCCACAGCCGCGCCACCACCACCTCGGTCTTGTCGCCGTAGATCGCCTGATTCAGCCGCAGGGTCTTGTCGATCACGGCGTAGAGGACGCCCGTCTCGCGGTCGCGAAACAGGGTGCCAATGAGGAAACCGAAGATCGCCTGCTGCGGCGACGCCTTGAGGTGGTCCTGGAGCGCCACCACGGCTTCCTGCTGGAAGAACACTGGATACGCCGTACGCCCGGAGTGGCGCGGTCCCGCTGCGGGAGTCGCGGGATTCCAGAGAATCGCTCGCTCCATCGGCATCGGCTGCGACGCGGGGGTGGGAGCGGTCACCGCAACTCCTCCACGATGAGCCGGGCGGCGCGTTCCACGTCGTCTTGGCTCACGTCCAGGTGTGTGACGGCACGGAGCCGCCGCGGGCCCCACGGCGCGACCAGCACGCCGGCCTGCGCGAGCCGCGGGGTCACGGTTTCAGGCGAGTCGGTTTCCCGCACCAGATCGAGCATCACGATGTTGGTCTCCGGAATCCACGGACGCACCGTCCCGCAGTCGGACAGGAGGTCGGCAAAGCGCCGGGCGTTCGCGTGGTCCTCACCGATGCGCGGGAGGTTCTGGTCCAGCGCGTACAGGGCCGCGGCGGCGAGGATGCCCGACTGCCGCATGCCCCCTCCCAACCGCTTGCGGATCTCCCAGGCGCGCGGGCGCAGGTCCTTCGGGAGGGCGAGACAGGACCCGACCGGGCAACCGAGCCCCTTCGAAACGCTGACCATCACCGTGTCGGCACCGCGGGCCAACCGGGCGGGCGGGACTTGCGCAGCGGCCGCCGCATTCCACAGGCGCGCCCCGTCTACGTGGACGCCAAGGCCGGCTGCGCGCGCCGCCTGCACGACGCCGTCGAAGGCGTCAGGACCGAGCACGCGCCCGCCGGCGGCATTGTGCGTGTTTTCCACGGCGAGCGCGGAGCTGCGCGGCACGTGGGGAGAGGCCGGCCGCAGCGCGCCGCGCACGAGCTCCGGGGTGACCAAGCCATCGGGCGTCGCGATCGGACGGATTTGCACGCCCCACAGGGCGGCCAACCCCGCCATCTCGTAATGCACGAGGTGGGCGTTCGCTTCCAGCAGCAGCTCGGTACCGGGCCGAGTGAGCAGGGCGATACCGGTCTGGTTCGCCTGCGTGCCGGACGGAAAGAACAAGGCGTCCTCGGTGCCGAGCAACCCGGCGATCCGCGCTTCGAGGCGGCGCGTCGTGGGATCGCCGTCGAGCACGTCGTCGCCCACCTCGGCCTCGGCCATCGCCTGGCGCATCGCCGCCGACGGCTTGGTGACCGTGTCGGACCGCAGGTCTACGGGCGCGGTCATCCGAGCTGCACCCGCTGCAGCCGCCGCATCCGCATCAGGTCGTAGGTCTCCGCCACTTCGCCACCCAAGAGGAAGACGTAGGCCGTGTAGTAGATCCACAGGAGGAACAGGAGGAACCCGACGACATTCGCGTCCGAGGCGAGGTGGCTGAGCGTCGCGAAGCGCGCCACGTACAGGGCAAAGAGCCGCTTGACGATCTCGGACGCGACGGCGCAAAACAGCGACGCCACGAGGCCCGTGCGCCAATGGATTTGCCGGCTCGGCAGGAACTTGAAGATGAGGAAAAAGAGCAGCGTGCCGAGCGCCAGCGCTTCGAGGTTGGCGCCGAGGCCCGGAACCGTCGTGAGATACGCGTTCGCCACGAGCAGGACGCCCGCGACGAGCACCATCGCCAGGTCGAGCAGCTTGGCCACCGGCCACGGGCGCCGCTCGTCCGTGTCGAACACCTCGTTCAAGGCCGCGCGCAGCCCGCCGAACAGGCGCGTCGAGAACCACAGGAACAGCGGCACGCCGACCAGCGTGAGCCGCCCGCGCGCGGCCACGAGGTGGTCGAGGGCGTCTTCGACGCGCTCGAAGGCCGTCGCATCGGCGGGGAGGAAGCGCTGCAGCAGCTCGTGGACGTTGACCTGGTGTGTGGCGATCTGGTGTTGCACGAGATAGCCCACCGTCGCGAGCAGGACGGCGACGAACGGGATGGCGGTCAACAGGAAGTCGAACGCGAGGGCGCTCGAGAGGAAAGGGATGTTGTCTTCGTAGGCCGCTTCGAGGGTGCGCCGGATCACGCCGGTTACCGAGCGATGCCAGCCGCCTTCGAGCGTCACGCGAGGGGCTCGTCCTCCTCCTCCACCTGCGCCGGGGCCTCCTCCCCGCGGCGCCGGCGGCGCCGGGCGGCGTCGAGGCGGCGCTGCAGCCGCTCCCGCGTTGAGGGCTCATCGTCGTCCTCCTCCTCGCCGTCAGCATCGAGCAGGCCGCGCACTTCGTCCACCTTCTCTTCGGCGACATCGCGCAGGTTGCGCAGGCGCTTCGACAGCTTGCGGCGAGTGTCGTCCCCCGCTTCCGGCGCGAACAGAAAGCCCACCACCGCGCCCACAGCGATGCCCAGGAGGAATGACCCGAAACCGGAGCCGCGCTCACTCATTCGCCCGCCTCGGCGTCGTCCGGGGCGGCGACGAGGGCGGCGCGCGGCGCGGCGTGCGAGTCGAGGGGCGGCTTCACGTACTTGTCGGTCGCCTGGCGCGTCCCCGTCACGCGCAGCTGCTCGAACAGGAACGCGAACGTCCGCTCGAGATCCGCCCCGATCGCCCTCCGAACCTCCTCGGGGAGATCCCACATGCGCCGCTTGTACGGTCCGATCACCTTCTTGCGGCTCTTGTAGATGAACTGCTCTTCGGTGTCGCCCTTCTTCCACTCGTCCTTGCACTCGGCCTTCACCCAGGCATTCATCTCGGCGCGCAGGTCGGCGGGGAGCTTGGGGTGATCGAAGACGAGATTCTGGAAGTTCGTGGCGAGATGAATCTCCACCGCCTCGCACTCCGGGAATTTGCCGAAGGCCTCGGGCGGCAGCGTGGACGCGCCATGCTGCACTGCCCCGCCCAGGCCATATTTCGTACGCGCATCGCGCGACAGCGCCTTCAGCGCCGCGAGATCGAGCTGCACTTTGGCGATGGAGCCGTCGGGCAGCACCATGCCGCCGTGACTGGTCCCCGTCTGCACCGAGATCTTGGAGATGCCCACGTAATTCCCGAGCCGCTTCAGCGTGCGGTTGTAGCCGTCCATGAACGCCTGCAGCTCGTGCACGTCGGAGTTCTTGCCGCCGACCTCACCGATCTCCGCCCCGACCGACGCGGTGACGTCCTTGGGCTCGCGCTCGCGGATGAACTTGGTGAACTCCGCCGCGCGCTCGTAGTTGACCCGCTGCTGGGAATTGAGATCGGGCTGGGACAGGTCCACGAGGGTCGACGTGTCCACGTCGATGTTGTAGAACCCGGCGTGCAGCTCCTCCTCGATCAGGCTGCGCAGCGCGCTCAGCTCCGTCTCGGGGTCGGTGCCGTACTTCTTGGCGTTCACCTGGACGTGGTCGCCCTGGATGAAGAGGGGCCCGGTGAAGCCTTCGCGCAGCGCCGCCCCGGTCATCACCGCGACGTACTCGGCGGGCCGCTGATCGGTGTAGGCGATCTCGCTGCGCGCGATCTCGCAGATGACCGCGCCGACGTCCAGCCGCTTCGCCGCCCGGAAGATGGCGCGCCCGGTGTCGTACGACATGACGCGGACATTCATGGCGGGGGTCGTGAACGGCGGCACCTCGCCGCGGCCGCGCGCGAGGTAGAGCTCGTGGATCGACGCGGGACGCACGCCCGCCTGTTGCCCGATCTCCCAGATCAGCCAGCGGGCCCGGTCCTTGGTCTCGGGCGCGCCGAACACCGCGTCGCGGACGAGCGCGTCCAGCGCCGGACTCTGGCGCACCTTCGGGTCTCGGAACTGTTTGAGCGTCGTCTGGACGTCCGCCGTCATGTCTAACCCTCCCCGCCGGAGCAATTTATGGCTCGTGTACCTCGATGACCAGCCCGTCGTACGCCGGCACGATGCTCGGCGGCAATTGTGCGACGAGCTCCGCGTGCGGCACGTCGTGTGTCAGGTGGGTGAGGAACGTGCGGCGCGCACCGATGCGCAGCGACACCGCGACGGCTTCCGGGATCGAGAGGTGCAGCGGATGCGGCTGCGGCAGTAGCGCGTTCAGGACCAGCACGTCCAGCCCGGCGAGCCGGACGGCCACGTCATCGGGGATCGCCTTGGCATCGGTCAGGTAGGCGACCGGCCCCACGCGGTACCCGAAGACGTGGTGGTCGCCGTGGGGCAACAGCAGCGGCAAGACGCCGACGCCCGCGATCATCGCCATTCGACCCGGCTCGAGCGGATGCGCCGAGAGCTCCGGCTTGCTCGTCCCCGGCTGCGGACGCACGGTGGGGTCGAAGATGTACGGGAATTTCTCGGCCAGCTCGGCCATCGTGGCGGCCGGCCCGTACGCGGGCAGCGCCCCTTTCTGTCGCACCGAGATCGCGCGCAGGTCGTCGATCCCGTGCACGTGGTCGGCGTGGGCATGCGTGTACAGCACGGCGTCCACGCGGTCCACGCCCGCCGCGACGAGCTGGAGGCGCAGCTCGGGCGGCGTGTCGATGAGGATGAGCGAGCGTCCGACCTCGAGTAGGGCCGCGGTGCGCGTGCGCCGGTCGCGCGGGTCGGGAGAGGTGCAGGTGCGGCAGTGGCAGCCGATCTGGGGGACGCCGAACGACGTTCCGGTGCCGAGAAACGTCAGCCGCACGTCACACTTCCTCGACCTTGATGAGGTTGGTGCTTCCCGACACCTCCCAGGGCACGCCGGCGGTCATGACGATCCTGTCGCCCGGCTTCGCGTACTCGCGCTTCAGCAGGAGATCGCGGACCACCGCCAGCATTGCATCGTAGCTCGGCACGCGATCCACCAGCACCGGAACCACGCCCCATACCAGCGCCAGCTGGCGATAGGTCGCGACCTCCGTAGTCACCGCGAGAATCGGAACCGGGGGCCGCAGAGCCGCAACCTTGCGCGACGTGAATCCGCCGGTGGTCAGCGTGACGATGAGGGGTGTCTTGAGCATCCGAGCAACGGCATTGGTCCCCCACGCGATCGCGTCCTCGACCGACACGCCTTCCCGTCCCACGCCTTCTCGCGCGCCGGCGAAACGGCGCTCGTCACGCAGCACCGGGTGGCGCTCCATCTCGCGGATGATCCGGTCCATCGCCTGCACCGCCTCGACCGGGTAGTCGCCCACGGCCGTCTCGGCCGAGAGCATCACGGCGTCGGTCCCGTCCAGGATCGCGTTCGCCACGTCAGACGCCTCGGCGCGGGTGGGGCGCGGCGCGTGCACCATCGACTCGAGCATTTGGGTCGCGGTGATCACCGGTTTGCCGTGCTGGTTCGCCTCGCGGATCAGCCGCTTCTGAACGAGGGGGACCTGCTCGAAGGGCAGCTCGACCCCCAGGTCGCCGCGCGCCACCATCACCGCGTCGCTCGCGGTCAGGATCCGGTCCAAGTCGTCGAGCGCGGTCGCCTTTTCGATCTTGGCGACGAGCTTCACGCCCTTCCCGACGAGCGCCCGGAGTTCGCCCATGTCTTCGGCGCGGCGCACGAACGAGAGGCCGAGGTAGTCCACGCCGCGCTTGACGCCGTCGAGCGCATCCTCGCGATCCTTGTCCGTGAGGGCCGGCGCTGAAACGTGCACGCCCGGCAGGTTCATCCCCTTGTGCGCCGTGAGCGTTCCGCCATCCACCACGCGGCCGCGCACGCGCGGGGGCTCGACGGCGGTGACTTCGACCGACAGAAGCCCGTCGTTCAGCAGGATGCGGGCGCCGACGCGGGCGTCGGCCGCGAGGCCCGCGTATGTCGTCGGCAACTCGTCCCCTCGGGCGCTGTCCTCTGGAGCGAATACGACCGTTTGCCCGGGCGTGAGCTCGCGCGGCTTGCGAAGATCGCCGACGCGAATGCGGGGACCCTGTAAATCGAGCAGCACGGCGACCGGCACGCCCTTCGCCTCGGCCACGCGGCGCACGGCGGTGATCCAGGCACCCCGGATCTCCGCCGTGCCGTGGGAGGCGTTGATGCGCACGACGTTGACTCCTGCATCGAGCAGGGCGGCGACCTGCGATTCGCTCCCACTGGCGGGACCGAGAGTGGCTACGATCTTCGTCCGACGGATCACACGCGTGTCCTCCCTAGTTTTCCACAATTACCGGCGACCCCGAAGATGTGGAAAAGTGGCTTCCTGAGCGAGGGGGTCACGGCCGCTCGGCAACCACTCGAGTCACACTCAACGGCGATCTCTAAGGTGTTGCTCACGAAGTGGATATCGCTCCCACTTGAAGCGGCACGTTAGCGCGAAACGCGTCCAGGGTGAGGCGCGCACCGCATGCATAAAAATTCGCACATATGTATGTGCGCTCAGCGAACCACTTCGAGCTGCTTCTGCTCGAGCCGCTGGCGGAATTCCTGGAGCAGGTGGACCGCCCGGGCGATGGCGGAGGCAGGCATCCCCTCGATCGTGCGTGCCGCGAGCCGCCGTTCGAGCTGCCCCACGCGCAGTAACACCTCCAATCCGTGGCGGCTGAGCGTCACCCGCACACCACGGTCATCGTCGGGGTCGGTGGTCGTTTCAACGAGACCTTTGGCCTCGAGGCGCTGGATGAACGTGGTGGCAGCGGCCCGGGAGACCCCCAGAGCACGCGCGACGTCGCTGGGGCGGGCGCCGTCGGGCCCGCCCTGATCCACGGCCGACAGGGCGGCGTGGGCCCGGTGCGACAGGCCGAAGCTGCGGAAGGCGCGGTCGCCGGAGCGCTGCACCGCCTGCTGCGCCGCGGCCACCGCGTCGGTGAGCTGCAACGCCAGCTCGGAGCGATCGCTCATGGCCCCCCCGAGGCAGGGAAAGTAATTAACATGTTGACCGTCAACATATTAATAAGATTCCGCTCGTGCGCAAGCCCCCTGCGGCGCCGACGTGAGGACTAGATTGGTGGCGCATGATCCAGGTTCAGGGTCTGACCAAGCTGTACGGCAGCCTCATCGCCGTGGACGACCTGTCGTTCTCCGTCGCCCCGGGCGAGGTGCTGGGGCTGGTCGGCCCGAACGGGGCCGGCAAGACCACGACGCTGCGCAGTCTCGTCGGCATCATCAAACCGACGCGCGGCACGATCCGCATCGGTGGCAGCGACATGGAGCGCGACCCGGTCGAGGCCAAGCGCCACCTCGCCTTCATGCCCGACGAGCCGCGGTTGTTCGAGTATCTGACCGTCGAAGAGCATCTCCGTTTCACGGCGCGTCTCTACGGCATCGGGGACGCCGACGGGCGCATCCCTGCCCTGCTGGGCGAGCTGGAGCTGGCGGAGAAGGCGGGGGCGCTGCCGGACGAGCTTTCTCGGGGCATGAAGCAAAAGCTCGCCATCGCCTGCGGACTGCTCCACGAGCCCACGGCGCTGCTGTTCGACGAGCCGCTGACCGGGCTCGATCCGGCCGGCATGCGGCGCATGAAACAGACGATCGTGGAGCGGGCTCGGCAGGGCGCCGCGGTCATTCTGAGTTCTCACCTGCTGCAGCTGGTCGAAGAAGTGTGCACGCGCGTACTCGTGATCCACCGCGGTCGCTTGGTGGCCATCGGCACGATCGCGGAAATCGTCGCGGCACGCCCAGACCTGCGGGGTCGCAGCTTGGAGGAGATCTTCCTGGCCCTGACCGGGACATGATCGGCGCCGCGCTGTATTTGGCCCGCCGCTCGCTGGCGAACGCGATGCGTCGCCGGCTGGCGCGGCTGCGCCAGCCGAAGTACCTCATCGGCTTCGCCGTCGGTCTGGCGTACTACTACTGGATGTTTCTCCGCCCGCGCGGGCAGAGCGGCGTCGGCGGCGTGCCCGGCTCGGCCGAGGGAATCGCGATCCTGGGGCTCGCGGCGCTGATCGCGATGGGATGGCTGTTCGGCAGCTCGCGCAGTCCCTTGGTGTTCACGCCGGCCGAGACGCACTTCCTGTTCACGGCGCCGCTGACGCGCCGCCAGGTGCTGAACTTCAAGTTGCTCCGCTCGCAGCTGGCGCTGTGCCTGTCGTCCCTGCTGTCGGTGTTGCTGTTTTCGGGCGGCCACTTCCCCGCGACCCGGGTGCTGCGCGTCCTCGGCCTGTGGCTCGTGTTCGCCGCTCTCCAGATGCACTCCGGCGTCACGGCCCTGGTGCGACAGAGCCTCGAGGAGCACGGTGTCACGGCGCTGCGCCGCCGGCTGGGCGCCCTCGTCGTAGTTGCCGGCATCGCGGGCGTCGCCGCGCTCACGCTGCGCGCGCAGCTCCCCTCCCTGGCTGCGGCCTTCGGCGAAGACACGGCATCCGGATTCGACGCGCTCGCGGCGCTGCTGCATCGGGGCGCGCTCGGCGTTTTCACGTGGCCGCTCGCGGCCCTGGTCCGGCCGGCCCTGGCGCCCGACCTCGCCGCGTTTGCCGCAAGACTCCCCGCGGCGCTGCTCGTCGTGGCGCTGCACTACGCCTGGCTGGTCCGCTCGTCGGTCGCTTTCGAGGAAGTGGCCGTGGAATCGGCGGAGCGGATGGCAACCCGGATCGCGGCGTGGCGGAGTGGACGACGGCCCCCACCCCCCGCGGGCGCGGCGCAGCGCGCCCGACGGCCGCTCACCCGGCTCGCGTCGACCGGTAGCCCGCTGCGGGCGATCGCGTGGAAGAACGTCCAAGCCGAATGGCGCGGCTCGGGGGTACGCCTGCCGGTGCTGATCGCGATCGGTGTCCTTGTCGTCGCCTGGGTCGCCAGCCTGGGTAAAGCGGCCGGCACGGGGTTGCAGGTCGTGGCGCTCGTGCTTCTCGTCGTCGGGGCGATGACCGCCGTGTTCGGGCCCTATGCTCTGCGCAACGACCTGCGCTCCGATCTCCAGCTGTGGGACCAACTCAAGACCTACCCGCTGCGGGGCGCCGATCTGGTCGCGGGTGAAGTGCTCGGCCCCGTCACCATATTGACCGGCGTCGCGTGGGGGTGCCTGGTCTGCGCCTTCGTCGTATCGCTGACATTCGACGTACCCGGCTTCCCGATCTCGAAGCGCGTCGCCGTGCTCCTGGCCGCGGCCATCGCGACGCCCGTTCTGCTCGGCATCGCGACACTGATCCAGAACGCCGCCGTGCTGTTCTTCCCCGCGTGGATTTCGGTGGGGCCGAACCGGGCGGCCGGCATGGAGATGCTCGGGCAGCGCCTGGTCACGATGGTCGGCAGCCAGCTGCTGCTGGCGATTGCGTTGGTCCCCGCGCTCATCGTCGGGGCCGTGGCGATCTCGATCGCCGGGGTGGCCGGCGTCGTGGGCGTGTGGCTCGCCGTGCCCGGCGCGGCCGGACTGGCGGTCACGTTGGGCTTCGAGGGAATGTTGGCCGTCACCTGGCTGGGGCGGGTGTTCGAGCGCTCGGACCCCGCGGCGGAGGTCGGCGGCTAGCAGGTCTCCGACCAATCCACGGGCGACACCCGGGCGCAGCGCGTGCACTTGAGGGAGGCGGGCTGCCCGCCAAAGTCCTGGCGCTCATGACAGTGTGGGCAGACGGCGTAGGTCGTCACCACGTCGTGCCCTCCCCCGAGCGTGGGCCGCAGCACACCGGTCCGGACCACGACGCTCCAGCGGTCGGGCGGGGCCTCACGCACGCGCACATCCACGCGCGACAGGCGGACGGGCTTCTGGCGCACCTCGATCACCACCTTGCCGTCCGGCGTCTCCTCGACAATGGGGTACCAGGCGCCGCGGCGGAGGACGTCCGCGACATTGTCGAGGCATCGGGCCCAGCCGACGGGACGAGGCATGGAGGGAGCCCAATGTAGCACATCCGATTAAATTCTGTTATGCGCACGATCGGAACCATCACCCGGCTGCAGATCCAACGCTCCTCCCTCAAGACCGGGGAGAAGCCGAACCGCGTCTACGACCCCACGCCCCTGCTTCCCGTCCCTCGCCTCACCGTCACGCCCGACGGGGTGCTGGGCGCCGGGACGGACGGCGGATGGATCGTGGACGTCCACCATCGCGCCCACCCCGAAACCAAGAACGAGGACGGGCTCCACGGCGTGTCGGTCGGTTTCACGTCGCACTACGCTGCGATGCGCGATCGCTTCGGCGAGCGGATCGTGGTCGGCTGCGCGGGCGAGAACGTCATCGTCGCAGCCGATCGCATGTTCACCTACGACGATCTCGCGGGGGGCGTGGCGATCGTCGCGACCGACGGGCCCGAGCGAGTACGCCTCAAGGTGCTCCAGGTGGCGCACCCCTGCCGGCCGTTCACGGGCTGGGCATCGGGCGGACGGGTGGAGTCGGACGTGCTGAAATCACACCTGCAGTTCTTGGATGGGGGGACGAGGGGGTTCTACTGCGTCGGTGAAAGCTCTGGTGGGCGTCGACGTGAATCCGAAGGAAGTTCTGCCGCAGGATATCCAGGTGGAGGGCTTCGACAACATCGCGGACGCCTTGAGCGTATCGCCCTCGTTCCTCGAGCAGTACGTTACCGCGGCGCGGC
>Ga0137409_10001026_pt1 | contig 30182 bp, 33 predicted proteins | sample CZODoug1_16funga_FD_122059 | JGI IMG/M metagenome (GOLD analysis project Ga0137409, IMG submission 122059) | Vadose zone soil fungal communities from Angelo Coast Range Reserve, California, USA - CZODoug1_16fungal (Hybrid Assembly) | ecosystem: Environmental > Terrestrial > Soil > Vadose zone...
CGCTGGGCTTTTTGAAGCACATGGATACGGCGCGTTTGCTGGGGTTGTTCGGCATTCTTGTAGCCTTCGGCCACTCGGTGCTGGCCATGAGCGGCGAGGAGTCGCTGGCCCAGGTCAATCGGGAAATCGCGCATCCCAAGCTGAAAAACCTGAAGCGCGCTGCCATCGTCATCGCGATTTACAGCTTCCTCTTCACCGGCCTGGCTTCCCTGCTCTCGGTGATGCTCATTCCCGACGCCGTCCGCATCCCCGTTTATAAGGACAACCTGATCGCTGGCCTGGCCATGTACATGGTGGGTCCGCACGTCCTCCGGCTGGCGTTCCGCACCTTCGTGGTCGTCGTGGGCTTCCTGATTCTCTCTGGCGCGATCAACACCTCCATCATCGGCTCCAACGGAGTCCTTAGCCGCGTCTCTGAGGATGGCGTGCTGGCGGACTGGTTCAGAGTGCCGCATCGCCGCTTCGGCACCAACTATCGCATCATCAACATGGTGGTGATTCTGCAGCTCGTCACCATCCTCTACAGCCGTGGCGACGTCTACCTCCTCGGCGAAGCCTACGCTTTCGGCGTCATCTGGAGTTTCACCTTTAACTGTCTGGCCATGCTCGTTCTGCGTTTCAAATACAAAGGCGAGCGCGGATGGAAAGTTCCCCCCAACCTCACCATCGGAAAAATCGAAATTCCGGTCGGCATTGCCTCCGTTTTCTTAGTCCTGTTCTGCGTAGCCGTCACCAACCTCTTCACCAAATCGGTCGCGACGATCGCCGGCGTCAGCTTCTCCGCCGCTTTCTTCGTCATCTTCACCATCTCCGAGAAGGTAAACCGCCGCAAGCACGCCCTCGCCGAACTGGAAATGAAGGAGCACTTCCAGCTCCTCCAGCGCGATACCGTCGAAAACGAAGGTCTCGGCATCCGTCCCGGTAGCGTCCTCGTCACCGTCCGCGACTACAACACCATGAACCACCTCAAGTGGGTGTTAGGCCAAACCGAGACGCGCGACCAGGATATCGTCGTCATGTCCGCCCGCATCGCCCAGACCGGCGCCGGTGCCTATGATCTCGAAGCGGAACAGATTTTCTCCGATTACGAGCAAACCCTCTTCACCAAGGCTGTCAGCGTAGCCGAAAGCTTCGGTAAGAAAATCTCCTTGCTGGTCGTCCCCGCCGCCGACGTCTGGTCCGCCATCGCCCACACCGCGAAGAATCTTCAGTGCTCCACCGTAGTCGCGGGCCTCTCCACCAAGATGAGCGCAGAAGAACAAGCCTTCAACCTGGGCAGAGCCTGGGAGACAATTCCGGAACCGAAACTTCAGTTCATCCTGCAAGTCGTCCGCCAGGACTGTGGCGTCAGCACCTTCCGCATCGGCCCGCACACGCCTTCCATGAAGAACGAAGACGTCCTCATGGTCCACCGCCTCTGGCTGAACATCACGCGCGAACCGGGCCTAGCTGGACTTCACCATCACGAGATCCTCACCGAAGCGGTAGCCCGCTTCGCCCGCGATTGCACGGGACCAGCCCGCGCGAACATTCTTGAGGATTTACGTCAGATCAATGACCCGCACGATTCCGCAGCCAAGCTCATCGCCGGGGGGGTCGAACCAGTTGCTCAACTTCCGTCGGGGGCCCCCCAGCCTGACGAGCGGTGCGAGCCGCCCAAATAGCTAACCGCGTGCTGGCGCAGCGGCCTTCATTTCATTATTGAGCTGGCGGGGTGCCCGCTCATTTTGCACTGACGGCTTATCCTCGTCCGAGCCGAACAGCACTCCGATATCATCAATCGTGGTCAAGATGAGAACCAAAGCGCTTCCCACCGCCCCAATCGCGAACAAAATTTCTAAAATCCTTACCGCCACAATCAGCATGATGCGACTCCTGGATATCTCCGTGTATCCAGATCACCATGCCAGGCGTAAGGAAGGCATTAGAAAGTCGTAAAGAATTCATAAAGACATTCAGAATTTCCGCAACTGTTTGCTTCTGTATTCCATATAAGTACCTGATATTATTAGTCTTATAGTATTCATGACCTTGGTTGGTAAGGGGCAGCCGAGCGCCCGCGAACCCACTTAGTCGTTCTTTCCCAACCTCGCCAACGCCGCCAATTGCTTCAAAAACTCCCGCAAGGGTCGCGCGGGAGTTCCCCAAAACACCACACCCCGCCCGCGCACAATTTTCTTCGACAACACCCCAGCCTGCCCACCCAAAATCACCCCATCCTCAATCCGCGCATGATCCCCAATCCCAGCCTGCCCGCCCATCACGACTCCGTTTCCAATAGCGACACTCCCAGAAATTCCCACCTGCGCCGCTAGCACCACATCCTCGCCCATGACAACGTTGTGCCCAACATGCACCAGATTGTCGATCTTCGACCCGCGCCCGATCGAAGTAGCATCTAGCGCCCCCCGGTCCACTGTCGCATTCGCCCCTATCTCTACATCATCACCAATTCGCAGCATCCCAATCTGCGGAAACTTCTCATACCGCCCCGTCTTCGCGTCCCGGACATATCCAAACCCATCGCTCCCCAGCACCGCCCCCGCATGCACCTTCACGCGATCCCCCAGTGTCGTCCCCGGATACAGAACCGCCCGCGGATAAATCTCGCACTTCTTTCCCACCACCACTCCGTCCCCAATCACCGCGCCCGACCCGATCCATGAGCCCTCCCCAATCACCGCATCCTCTCCAATTACCGCCAAAGCCTCGACGGAAACGCCCTCGCTCAGCCGCGCCGACCCATGCACAACCGCCGACGCATGCGCGCCAGCCTCCCTCACTCCAGCCGAACCAATCCACGCTGCCACTCTCGCAAACGCCAGCCTCGGATGCGGAACAACAACAATCGCTTTCCCGCTCGCCCCAGACGCAAACTCTCCAGCCAACACCACGGAAGCCGCCGAAGCCAGAGCTGCCTCCAATCCACCCGCCTCCTCAACAAACACCAAGTCCCCAACCTTCGCGGACCCAACGCTAGCTACCCGCGAAACCACCACGGCCCCATCTCCAAGCACCAGCCCACCAACAAACCTCGCTACGTCTTCCACCGATTTAGTCATAAAGTGTTTGGTTCTCAAAACATAGAAAACATTGTCAACCCGAGTCATCCCGATCGAAGCAGAGGCTTCTCGAAGCGAACCCTCTGCGTAGCGGAGGGACCTGCTCTTTCTAGCAAGGCTGATCGCACTAGCAAGGCTGATCGCACTAGCAAGGCTGGTCGCTGTCGAGGCTTTTGGGCGGCGCAGCGCTTCAGCGCTGCGATTAAGCCCATGGGACGAGCGGCTTCAGCCGCTGAGGCAAGGTTCAGTACAACCCCTTCTCCCCTTCCGGCCTCGTCTTCCACCGCCGATGCACCCACAACCACTGCTCCGGATACTTCCTCACAAACTCCTCGATCTTCTCTGTAAACAATGCTGTATTCGCCAAAATATCCGCCTCCTCATCCCCTGTCCGGAGCAATTCCATAAACGGATCAAACCGCAACCTGTACCTCTTCAAAACTGAATCCCAAACACAAAACCCCGGCACCACCGCCGCATCCGTCCGCATCGCAATCCTCGCCAAACCACTAGCGGTGCATGCCGGAATCCCAAAGAAATCCACAAACACCCCCTGTGGCGGGGTCATGTTCGTATCCATCAAGATCCCAACCGTCTCGCCCTTCTTCATCGCCCCCAACAAGCCGCGCACAAAGTTGTCCTTGTCCACCACGGTATTCCCATGCATGGTCCGGTAACTCTGCACCAACCGGTCCACATAGGGATTGTCCAACCCGCGCATCACAATCTGCAGCGGATGCTCCTGCAACGAATGGAAAAACGAAGACAGCTCCCATCCGCCAAGATGTCCCGTCAAAAACAAAACGCCCTTGCCCCTGACCCTCGCCCGCTCAAAATTCTCAAATCCGTCATAGATAACAACCTTCCCCACATTCTCCCGCGTATAAGAAGGAAACAGGCAAAACTCCGCCAACTGCCTCCCTAGCGAGACAAACACCCCACGTAAAATCCGTCGCCGCTCTTTCGCTGGCATCCCGGGATACGCCATCTCCAGATTGCGCATCCCAACTTTTCGCAGCCGCCCGTATCCCCGGTAAACCACCAACGCAAACCCACTCGCCACGGCACGCGCTAACCACCGCGGCAGCAGCCCCAAAGACCGCACCACTGCCCACAACAACCCATATTCCAGCTTGTGTCGCATGGTTAGCAGAGAAGAGGTTAGCAGAGAAGCAGATAAGAACGTGTAGTCGCGGCATTATGTGGGGACGGCCGCCCCCGGCCGTCCGGCAAGGCCCTGGGTACGTGTGGTCGCGGGCGCCCCGCCCGCGTGGTCTGGTTGTAGGCCTAGGCCTCAATTGTGGGATTAGGCCGTCTGCACGCGGCCCAAGCAACCCGATGCCGCCACCCTACGGATGAATCAACCGCACCGGCACCGCGCTCCCCTCATTCAACCCCACCGCCGGTCCCCCCGATGCCATCGCCGTCGCGCTGCACGCCGAAACGTTCACAATCTGGATCGTCGGCTCCCCGGTCGTCGCATCCGAACTCACCACAAACGCCTGCACAAAACCAACCACCGTCACCGGAGATCCCGGTACAGCACCGAAGCCAGTGTCGTACACCGGAAGTGTCACCACCGAACGGCTGCTCGTGATCTGCGTGCCCGCGCTCACGCCATTGTGCGTGGTGCCCGCGCTAATCGCATACGGAAACGCCGCCGTGATGAGCGTGTCCTGCCCATTCGCCGGCCCAGGTCCCGAGGCTCCAGTCAGGCAGTCGATCGCCGTCTTGTTGCTGGCCACGCTGTTCGGAGCCGCTGAAGTATCCAAGTTGACCGTCATGCCACACGCAATGGGAGTGGGATTACACGCGCTGATATTGTCCTGGTAGGTCACCCCCACCGAACAACTGGGGCCGCTGGCCGCCGGGTTGGGCAGATCGAGCGGGTAGTAACTGAGCGTGGCAGGAGGTCCCGCGGCAAAAGCTGGGCTATTCGGGGTGGCGCAGCCCGCCGGGCAGGCCGTGCCGAGTTGAATCGTCTCCCCGATAAACCCGGCCGGCGTTCCAGTTACCGTCGGGACGCTGTTATTCATTCGGCCGTTCCCCTGGTTAAAGATCCGCGCTCCGCTTACCGGATCGATATTGGGAATCAGCCACGGCCGAACGCATTTCGCAGCCACAGGCACGTCGGTTCCAGAAGCATTAAAACCTTCTGCATAGCCCGTCGCACGCACGGTCGCCGTTCCAGATCCCCAAATCTTCGCAAAGAACAGGGGCAGTGGCGCACTCTGTACCGCCACCTGCACCTGTGGATTCACTCCAAAACCAGCTCCAACCCCTGCCGGAGCAGGACACGCCGCAGTGCACGCGCCACCGCCGCTGAAGCAAGGCGTTACCGAAGCTGGCGCTGAGCCTCCAATAAGTCCCTGGTTTCCTACGCCTTGCGCTACGTCGAAGGCTTGGGAACAGGTCGCCGACCAACTACTCTTACTATTCGTCGGATCGGCCGTAATTCCACGTTCCACCAAGGTCTTCGCTCCTGCCAGCGCTGCCGCGTCCGCCGCTCTCTGCGCCTGAGCCTTGCCCACATACAAGGTCACTAGGTCAATCGCCAGCGCCGCCATCCCTACCAGCGCAAAAATACTGACCGCCACAAACGCAACCGTAATTCCCCGCTCCCCGCGCCGAGTATAAAACCGGGATGTCCTAGCCATCGCTCAACTCCAGGAACTTCAAATCACAAAGTTTCAAATCGCAAATCAGAAACAGTTCTATAGCAAATTCTTCATGCTGGCATTGATCACTAGATTCACCGATGTTGGAAACGTGCTGCTCCCCGCAACAGCCTTCAAAACCCCGGCCGAGCGATATTGAAACGGATACTGCAACGTCACTCGGCTCACGAACACGCTCACAGCGCCGACCGCAAGAACATCCTCCCGCCGGATTGTCAGCACCAGCGGCGCTGGACAGCCCCCTCCACTCACGTTGTACGTCCACGTCGAGGCCGGCGGAGGGATCGCCGAGGGTGCGGCTCCCAACAGGCCACAATCATTCACGCCCGCGCTCCGCAGATTCTGGGCCACCGTATCCCGCAAATCCGCCACCGATCCGGAAGCTCCTGCCGCCGCATTCGAAAGGTCGTCCGTACTCTGGCTCGCCGCAGCCCGCGCAGCCTCATACACCACGTGCTCCAGCTTCTGCTTCAGTACCAGCGCGCTTCCAAAATCAAAAATCGCATACAAAATCAACACCAGAATCGGCAGCGTAAACGCAAACTCCGCCAGCGTAGCCCCACCCTCCGCGAGCATATCCCCGCCCTCGGCCCGCATGCTCAGTCGAAACGTACCTCCACAAGGTTTGTCATTCCGACCAGCGGGAGCGCCTGCCCTGAGCTTGCCGAATGGGATCTGCTCTAAACAAGGCCTGTCATCCCGACCGCAGCAGTTGCTTCGCGAAGCGAAACAACTGCGCAGCGGAGGGACCTGCTGTAGAGAAGTCTTGTCATTCCGACCAACGGGAGGAATCTGCTCTCTCGTGAATACGGCAGCAGGAACAAGCCTTTGGGTGGAGCAGCGCTTCAGCGCTGCATGAAAAGACCAGAGAAATAGCGGCTTCAGCCGCTGAGGTAAGGAGCAGTCAGCCATCAATCCTCCTCCTTCACCTGCGCCTGTGCCTTCAAATTCAACGCATAACTCTGCCGAGTCACATAAGGCGGCGCCGTCGACACCGACGGCAGCGAAAAATTATACGGATACACCAGCCGCACCGAGGTCCCGCATACCGGCGTTCCGCTCGTCGCCACTCCCCCGGTCGACAAATTCAATACCACGTTCCGCTGCATGCAGATCTTGGGGGTTGCACCAGTTCCACTGCCGTCACACCCTACCGGGGCGCCATTGCAAGAGTTCCGCGCCGGCACCGCCGGCGCAGTCAGCAATGTCTGATCAACGTGTGCATTCTGCAGAATCGGCCCCACCACATTGGTCGCAACCAGCGCCCCCGTCAATGGCACAACCCCACACGTCGCGCAAGCGGATCCCGCCGCAGCTCGCGCACCCTCCATTGCTGCCCTCTGGAGCGTCGAGTACACCAGATACATCCGTCCAAACTGAAGTATCCCCAACACGAACATGAACAGTAGGGGCAACACAAACGCAGCCTCAGCAATCTCCGCCGCCCCACACTCGCTCCACAATTGGCGCAGTCTCTTCCCAGCGCCAATGACTGAATGATCGATAGCTCTTCGTACCTTGAAATTCACCAGCTATCTCTCCGGGCACGCTTCTTCCGTGCCCCCGTGTCTCCGTGGTGAAACGCTCCTAGAAACCTCCCCACAATTTTGCACCCGCACACCCCACCAGCGCTAGTGCCCAGGCGACTCCAAAGGGAACCTTCGCCGTCTCCGGATTCTCCAGCGAAATCGACCGGTCCGGCCTCCGCAATCGTGCCAGATCCCAAAAAATCCGCCCAATATTCCCCAAAGTCCGGCCCAAACGCCCCTGCCAAATCACCATCCCCAGCGCAATCCCAGCATTCACCAGCGCCGCCACAAAGAATACCGGCCACAGCCTGTCCACGCCCAGAACCGCCCCCGAAGCCCCCACCAGCTTCCAGTCTCCATACCCAAACGCATGCAAAACCACAAAGGGAAACAAGAGGAGCATAGCCAGACCAAGACCTTCCAGCGAAGACCTCGCCCCAGCCCACCCAAAATAAACTGTGCTAAGTATCAACCCCAAAGCCGCCGCTGGCACGGTCAGCCAATTCGGAATTCGCCGGCTCCGCCAGTCCGCAACCCCGGCGATCAGCGCAACCACGGCGGCGAGACTCCAAAGAACAAGATTCCCAGTCATCGCTCGCTTCCAGCCTATAGGCTGATTTCACCGAAAGCTGAAAGCTGCCGGCTGATAGCTGACAACTGAATTACCGCACCAAACTCGAAGCCCCCTGCCGCTCCGCCACCACGTGCTTGGCATTCTCCGCCAGATCCTTGGCCTTGGGCAGCAACTCCAGGCACTTATTGATCTGCGGATCCCACTCCGCCCGAGACTTCAGTCCTTCTTCCTGCCCATAGAGATCCGTCATGATCTCTGCCTTAATATTCGCCTTTACCCAATCCGCCACTTCGCCAAATTCCGGCTCAGTGAACGTCAATTTCTCGTCATCCATGAACTTCCGGAATTCCAAAAGCAACGCCTCATCCACAACCATATCCTTCCCAGGATGATGCGCAACCGTATAGTGCTTAGCAAAGTTAAAGAACGCATAATGTTGCAACATCGCTTCCTGCAAATGCGTCGACTTCACCGGCGGAATCTTCACATCCGGCGTAATCCCCCCACCCCCATACACCGTCCTCCCCCCATCCGTAAGCTTAACCTCCCGGTTAGGCCCCCCATCCTCCCCCTCATGGTTATAGTAATAATCGTAGAGAGAAATGGAACTGTAGTCGCGTTGGATTAGGCGGCCGCTTGGGGTGTAGTAGCGGGCTGTGGTTAGGGCTAGGCCTGTGTTTTCGGCGATGTTGTAGACGGTTTGGACTAGGCCTTTGCCGAAGGTGGTTTCGCCTACGATCAGGCCGCGGTCGTGGTCTTGGATGGCGCCGGAAACGATTTCGGCGGCGGAGGCTGTGCCGCGGTTTACGAGGACTACCAGGGGGTAGTCTTTGCCGCCGTTGCCGTGGGTGGCGTAGTAGCGCTTCTCAGAGGAGGCCCGGCCGTGGTGGCTTACTATTACCTGGCCCTTCTTTAGGAACTTGTCGGCTACGCCCACGCCTTCGTTGAGGAGGCCGCCTGGGTTTTGGCGGAGGTCTAGGACTAGGCCCTTGATGTCGCCGAATTCTGTTAGGGCGTCGGATACCTCTTTCTCTGTCGTCTCCTGGAAATTGGTTACGTGCAGGTAGCCGATGCCGGGCTTGATCAGGAAGTGCAGGTCGACGGAGTAGCGCGGAATCTCGTCGCGGATCACAGCGAATTCGAGGGGCTTCTCGGAGCCTTCGCGGAGCATGGTAATGCGGACCGTGGTGCCCTTCGGTCCCTTGAGCATATCGGCTACGTCGCTGGTGCTGAGGTTGTCGGCGGATTTGCCGTCGACGGCGATGATGATGTCGCCGGGGTGGATGCCGGCGCGGAACGCGGGCGTCCCAAAGAACGGCGCGATGACGATCACCTTATTATTACGCGGACCCACGGTCATGCCGACGCCGTAGTATTTGCCGTGCTGCTCTTCGCGCATCAGCGAGTACTGCTTGGGATCGAAAAAGCTGGAGTGCGGGTCGAGCACGTGGAGCATGCCGGGAATGGCACCGTCGTAAATAGCCTTATCGGCGTTGACGGGCTCGGCGTAGTTCTGCTCGATGACGCGGTAGACCTGGGTGAAGCTCATCAGGCTGTTGCTGACATCGCCCTCGGCGTTGGCGGAATTGGCGGTTTCATTCTTTTGCGCGAAAACCACGCCGATGAGACCGCACAGTACGAGAACTACAGGGACGATGACGAGCGAGCGCCGGGAACGGCTAGGCATGTCGGAAAGACCTCGTTAGGTGTGGCGGAAGAAGGGAGCCCCAAAACGCCACGATTTCATGGAAGTATAGCACGTAAACCCTTGAATCTTAGATGCCGGAGAAACGCGAAAGTCACCTGGAAGTGCCATCCCTCTGTTGGCCGCAATGGCTCGACTTAAGAGTCGGAAAGAGCCTTGCCTCAGCGACTAAAGTCGCGTTTTTTGGCAATCTGGTACAGCAGCACTGAAGTGCTGCTCCGCCCAAAAGCGTTCCCTGTCAAGAGCGCTCTCTTAGCGCTCTCTTGCCGAAAGCGTTCCCCTGTCAAAAGTGCTCTCTCGTCGAAAGCGCTGTCTCGCCGAAAGCGTTCCCTGTCAAAAGCGCTCCCTCGTCGAAAGCGTTCCCCTAGAGCTTCCTCGCCAAAAGCGCTCTCTCGGCTTTCCCTCGACGTTCCTTCTGTGTTCGTTCGGCGTACCTCGGCGTTCATCCTCCAACTGCACTACACCGGGCATTTTTTCGAATAAGAACCTTTGGAATAAAAGCCCCTTCCTGGAGGTTTGGCATTCTATCCAATCCAACGAATGGCGGGCGAGGTGGCCGAATTGGGGGTATCAGTGAAGGAGGGTTTCCTTGGGACGGCGGCGCCCCGTTACGCGGACGTGGTGCTGTTGCTCGAAATGGGCATGGGATTGGCGTTGCTCCTCGGTGCTGTACTTGCACGCCAGAAGAGGTTCCGGCTGCATGCTTGGTGCCAGGGCGCTGTTGTGGTTCTCAACCTCGGCGTCATTCTCCTGCTGATGGCGCCGTCTTTTCACTCACGCGTGAGTCCAAAGATACCGGTCAAACTGGGAAAGCCTTTCTACGCTCTGGCGACGGCACACGCGGCACTGGGGACGCTTGCCGAAATTGCAGCCTTGTATATCCTGCTGGCCGCGGGCACGAACATTTTGCCGCGGCGATGGCGAATGACAAGATACAAACTATGGATGCGCAGCGTTCTGGTGCTCTGGTGGCTTGTGCTTCTGCTGGGTCTGGCGACCTACCTGCGCTGGTACTGATAGTGTGCGCCAGCCGGTGTGCGGCACCGGCTTAAAGATTCGATTGCAGGTTCTGAGGATGGAACTATCTTCCGGGAAACAGGAGCATCAGAGGAAGGAAAACAAGGAAAAGGACCACGAAGATCATGGGAATTCCGATCAGTCCCCAGCCGACCGCGAACCAGCCGTTAGCGGGTGTGGAAGCCGGATGGGCGGCTTGCCATGCGATGAACTCCTTCTCCATTAGACCCGGAAAGAACAATAGGGACGCGGCCTCTACACCCAACCCCACAACTCTTCCCACTGCATCGGGCACAAAGAAAAGGATCACTCCCATAATGGTCGCCAATCCAAGCGCGAAGAGCATCGCCTTCCTGGCCGCTTGTGGCTGACCCATGCGGCGGAGGCTCATCGTCACGATTAAGGCGCCTGCGAAAGGACCAAGAAAAAAGGCGATGCGTCCAGCGGTCTTGGGCCGCCAAGGTGGTTTACCGGCTTCGGCCGGCAGAGTCGGACCTAGGGTGTAGGAGGCCTGCTGCATTGGTGCCGAATCATAGCTAACCCCTGTGACAAAAACAAACTTAGATTTCTGAAGAAAGGTCCATTGAGGAATGCCCAACGGAAGAATAGCCCACGGAAAACAGCCCCACTCAAGCCAAAAGATGGCCTGAATGGGGCACCCCCAGCCTTTGGATTTGAGACCGGCGCGGGTTCTGGGGCGCGGAGGAGGTCCCAGGCTTCGACGTAGTTCCAGAAGCGGCCACCTTCTTTTTCGTTGATTTCGACTTTGAGGTTCAGGCGGCCGCCGAGGACAGCGACCGGGAAGATGTACCAGCGGTTTTCGGGGACGACCCAGGCGGCCAGGAGGTCGATTTCCGAGGGCAGATAGGCTTGAGCGCCCTGTTGGGAGTGGCGGCAGACGTTGACGTTATAGTGGCGTCCCCGGGGCGGTGCGCCGCAGTACTTGACCTGGACCTTCCAGAAACGGGCGCCGTTATCGACGGCGAAGTCGTAGCGGGCGTTGTCGCCATGGGGCCGGCAGACGGTCATCCCGATTTCCGTGGCCCGGTACTCGAACAGAAGCTCGGCCAGTTCGCCGGCGTGTTTGGTGTTTCTCATGGCAGCCTTTCGTCTGGAAACCTGTTGTCCAGAAAAACGAAAGGCGCAGGCCCGAAAGGGCGTGCGCCTCAGAAGTCTTGAATCTTCGGAAAATCTACTCTTAAGTTCAGGATATCATTGTCAACCCAGAAAATTGACAAATTTGTTGGGACTTTATTTGGTTTGGAATGTGGAACTTAGACTGAAAAGGGCGGTTTCAGGGGCTTGACAAGGTTCTTGGCTGGGGAGGAATTCGGGGCGCTTCTCGGTCTGGAACCGCAAAACGTTGCGCATTTCCCCTTTCAGATGCCCCACTCAAGCCAAAAGAAGGCTCGAATGGGCCAACCCGCCGCTTTGGATACTTTCATGTTGTCTTCGAAAGTGGACTGTGAAGAGTAACCCCTTCGCTGCTACGCTCTCGGAGTCATTACGGTAGTCACTTTGCTCCGTTTCACAACCCAATCATAATAAGTGAGTTGCTACGCACGTCCACGTCGGACGGGGGCTTTCTTCCACGAAAGGATCTTATGAAAACTTGTGCGCTGCTGCTGCTTTTGGTCACAATCGCTGTGTCCGCGAATGCTCAGGACAAGCCTCGCGTGTTCGTCCAAGGAAAGGGCTCAGAAAACGTAAATAGTAACGGAAGTGGCGGAGGTGGACGCCATTGGGGGGCTTGGGGTGCAAAGTCTACGATTGACTCTCACGACGAGAGCATGGAGGTCACCAAGGACTTGCAAAAAACCTGCGCGGGCGTGACCGTCACGATCAATCAGACCAATGCCGACTACATCGTCATGATGAATCGTGAGTCCAAGCAAAACCGGGGCTTGCTTCGCAGCAACAGCCAAATCCAAGTTGCAAACAAAGCGGGCGACGTTCTCGGCACTAACGCTACACGAACTGTGGGAAATGCCGCGAAGGACGCCTGCAACTTGATCGTCGCTGACTGGCAGGCTCATGGCCGTCTCAATGTTCAAGAGGTTCCAGCGGCTTCTTCGTCACAACCAGCAGCGACCGTGCAACCTGCGGTTCAAACTTCGCCAGCAGCGCAAGTCGTACCCGTAGTCGCTGGTTCGGTGGTCTCTCAACCGACTTCCGCCGTTGTCCCGGTGTCTTCGACTGTTAGCGATTCCGTTGCGGATGCTGCCAAGAAAGAGAAGCAACGCAAGGCTTGTTTCGAATTGGCGAAAGATAACCCAAGCATCATCTGCAAGTAGGCTAGTGACTGGTGTCCCCGCTGTCGTTTGTCTCCTCAGCGTCTCTGATTCTTGAATGCCCCACTCAAGCCAAAAGCAGGCTTGAGTGGGCCACCCGTCACGGGTCTACTTGCTGCAGGTCTCGCTGATCATCTTCAGATGAGTGACATTCAGGTCAGCGTACTCCTCTTTGCCCGCTGCCTTCTCCATCTGTCCTTCTTTCATTTCGGACTTCTCTTCGGCCTTGGACTCATGTTTTCTCGAACCGGTGACCGTCACTTTGTGGCCGAGGTGCTGATCCAACTTGACGGCGGTACTGCGCAGTCCCCAAGTCTTGCCGTCTTCGCCCGTGATGGAAAACTCTCCCGCTTCGTCACCCTTTTGCAGACATCCCGTCACGGTCTGCGTGTGCGACGACTTCGCGGCTTTTTTCTCTTGCGGTTCCGGTGAGGCAGCCTGAGCCAGCAAAGCGGCCGGGCAAAGGCTCAAGCAAATAGCGGGGATCACCCAATACATCAACTTTGCGATCTTGTGCAGCATGATTTACCTCCTGTTTCTTTCTAAACGCAGCGGCGAGTGGACTTTACGACAGTCGTGTTTGGCCGTCCATACAGCGAATCCTGTAACTGAAGGGCGGCCGCTCGCCTCAGAATCCGGTGTTCACCTTACCTCGAAGGTGCCATGTTGGATTCTCGGGCTCTCTAAGTAGAATTTCTGCCATCATCAAATCATTTCTTCCGCCGACATCGAATCGGGGAGGCCCCTATGGGCACGGGCACTTGGAATCCTTGGGAGGGACCCGAGGAATACTTCTGGGTCGTAGTCTGCAAGAACCACAAGTTCCATAATCACCAAAACATTTTCAGTGGACACAAGATTCCGCTGGGCGAGACCGATGCCTTCGAAGCTCCGCCCGAGGTCGACGATCGCCTGAGAGTGCGCTGCGATGAGTGCGGCGAAGAGTATTCCTACGGGCCCACGGATTTGGTGAGGCTGAAAATGGAACTGGCCGGGAGCTTCCAACCGCATCCGCTGTTTCACTGAGCGTGTGCTGACGACTTGGGTGGGCCGCCTGCCGATTTGTAACGTTTTGTAAAGATTTCTCCGGATGAGCGAATCGGCTTACCAAATTGGAATCCGTTTGTTATGATTCTGGCGCGATCGCAGAACAGAGCAGGTAGATTTCAATGAAGAATGTCAGCTCCGAACCTCAGGAGAATTGTCCACCAGCCCAAAAACGATACGTTCGACCTTCCTGCGAAATGTTGACGTCGGATCAGGTTCGAACGAAATTGGTGAACGCCTTACCTTACGATCAACAAGCTCAGGAGTGGCTAGCCATGATTGGGAATACTCAGAAGAAGGATCCGGACAGCGTCCGCAAGGAGATGGCCACGGATCACATCAGCCAACAGTTGCGATCTGCACTCAGGCATCTCTCGAACGCCCAGAAGGACGCTGACTTGGCCGGAATGTTAGATGCTTTGGAGCTGGCCTATGCGAAAGACTGCATCGCTAGTGCACTCAGAGATTACGAAGCGAATGAGCGAGAATCTGTCGCGTGATCGCCACTACAGAGGGCCAATTCGTTCTGAGATGCTGAGGGATGGCACCGCCTGGGCGAGACTGATGCCTTCGAAGCTCCACCCGAGGTCGATGACCGGCTGAAAGTGCGCTGCGACGAGTGCGGCGAAGAGTATTCCTACGGGCCCACGGATTTGGTGCGAATGAAAATGGAACTGGCTGAGAGCTTCACGCCGCATCCGCTGTTTCACTGATGGGTGCACAGACGGCCTCAGTGGCCCCGGCCCTGTTCCGTTGTACAGACATTCCCATTCCCACCCTTCGCGAAGTACGCGAAGGATGGGGCATCCCTTGTCTCGGTTGGTCTAGAGAGATCAAAAGCCCGAGCCACCCGCCAAAAGCTCGGCCACCCGCCTGCGCTCAGGGCGGGCTTTTGGCGTCGCTCGGGGGTCTCCCAGTTGCTCGGAATGACAAACTGCCACGAACCGGGAGCAGGTCCCTCCACTGTGGTCGGGATGACAAGCCTTAGTCGGGCTCCGATTCCTGCGACGTAGATCTTCGGGCGATCGAGCTAATCTTTTCCAGAGCCGCCTTTCCCATCTCGGCAGCTTTGTACCGCTGGTCTTCGCGTTCCACAATCAGCAAGCCTTGCAGGGCGTCATTGATGGCTTGGCGTTCTGCGGTATGCAGGCCGGGTAGGTGGTTCAACTCCATCAGACGCTTGGCGATTTCTTCGCGTGCCTCGACGATCCGTTCAGCCAAGAGGGCGTCTTCGAGTTCCAACATTGCGTTGGTATAAACATCCGGCCAGTTTGAGAGGGTACTGTACCGGGCGATATCGTCCTTCACCGTCCTTGCATCCGACTCTGCCTTGAGACGAAGCTCGTAGCATTCCTTGTGGACGGCGTGCCCATATTCATCTGTTGTGGCAATTCGGAGGGAAACCGGCTTGCCGCATTGCACGCAGGTCAAAAACGTAATTTCGTCGTCATTCATTTTGCCCTCCTTGTGGGGAGAACAAGCCAACGCCCTTTTCGTACGTAATAGCGTGGCCGTGCTAAGAAGTCACTACCGTCAATACCTCAGTACAGTTCTAAAGAACCTGACTACAGCTCTAAAAACCTCATTACAGTGAGCACTGTAGAGCATGAATCGCGGCAGTAATGTAATCTACAGCTCGCGCCACTGCATCTGAATGCAGCATGGCCATGCCTCGTCGAATCGAAGATAAAATCCGTAAGCTGTGCAAGGAGCTACTAGCAGGCAAGGACGACGACCAGCAAATTCAAAAGCTGGTCGAACTGCGTGCTGCGTTACACCTGCACATTGAACGCCTGCGCATCCGCGCGGCTAATTACCCCATGGTCCTGGAACGGCGGCAGCAAGCGGCAGTTTCACCAGCGGAAAGTATTGGCGATTAAGCCCGGCTGAAATCTTGAGGGAGGAACGTCCAGAGCGTCGGACAGGAGTGTCCGACCCACACGGGCCTGCGATGCCTGAAGGCATCGCCTTGATACCCGGCTTCGACCTTTTATGTAGGCGAACAAAAGGCGAATCTGGTAGAATCTGGGGCGATGGCGCGGCGTCCCGAGATGCGGAGGGAGGAGATTCTGACGGAGGAGAACCTGAAAGAACTGCGACGACATTTGGCGCTTCAGAGTCCTGTGCGCGTTGAGGATTTCTACAATGCCGCCCACCGTGCGTGCCACCTCCGCGAAGGGGATTTTCCGAGCGCCGGGGCGATGCAACGGCTGGTCACGGCTTGGAAGCAGTTGCGGAAGTGGCGAGGGAGGCCGAGGGGATAGGACGGGGGTGGTGAAAGAGGAACGTCAAAGGCGTCGGACAGGAGTGTCCGACCCACACTAGGCCTGTTGCGGCTGGGGGTGAACGGGCGTTCGACGACCACGGTAATCTGGTTCTTGGCGCTGGGCCCGGCTATCTTCTGGGGATGGCTGACTCTATTCAAGTTGCTGAATTTGCTGAGGTACGTGGGGCTTTCCAGTGTGAGCACAAGGCTGGGAATCACGCCGGCGTGGAAAAGGGGCAGGCTGTACTGTGCGACGCCTGCAAGGCGAAACATGCCAGCGGGGCTGCGCTGATGGGCGATGGTTATGGGTTGCGGCAGACTGCCTTTGGCGGGTGGGTTAAGTCGAAGGCGGCTGCGAAGTAGGCGTTCCGGCGGTCTTTGCCGCCGTTTTTCGCCGCCTCAAGCCGGAGAGCAGATTCCTCCCTTGGGCCGGAATGACAATCCTAAAATATTCGTTCCTGAAGTATTCATCCCTGCCAGGTGCAACAGAGGGCTGAAGCCCGGGTTAGCTCCACTCGTTGATGGCGACGGTGTCGTTGCCTTGGTTGTTGGTGGCGGTGACGACGACGCGATTGTTGCCGGGGTAAACGCCCTGTTGGATTAGGGTGTTCTTCCAGAAATCCGCGGGCGGATCGATGGCCTTGTCGTATTCCGGGAAATCGTTGATTTGAATGCGGACGCGGGTGACCTTTTCCGCCTGCACTGTGGTGGCGATGGAGGTGGTGATGTCCCATCCGGCGGCCGGGTTTTTGGTGGGCGCGATGTCGATGGTCATGTTCCTTCTCTCCGGGAACATAGATTGCCCTATCTTTGGACATTCTGCAAGCTGGGGCAGCGGGTGGTGCCCGATCATTTCGGCGATTTCCTCGTGAGGCGGTTGTCGATAATGTTGAGACCGTAGTGAGAAGGCATCGCGGAGTCCCTTTCAAGAGACACTTATCGCTTTAGGAACATAAGGCTGTGACGGGAATCACAGTGAGCGCGAGGCGGTGGAATCTTGCGATGGCAGTTATTCGGCCAGTCGCGTTTCCTTTAGCCGAGCGTTGCTCGGCTGGGCAGGCGAGGGCGCCTGCCCCTACATGGACGCAGGCTATTCGACGGTTTCTGTGGCTACGCCGATTTCTTCTGGGGTTTCGGAAGGTTCGGAGTCTTCCGGAGCTTCCGCGGCTGCCGAAGCGGATAGGTCGAGAACTTCAGCGGTGGGTTCGGCGGCCGGGGCGTCCTCGCCTTCTTTTTTCTTTACTCGGACGTTGGTGATTTTGGTGAAGCCTTCCTCGAAGGTTGGGGGCTGGAGCTTGGCGCTCATGCGGCGCATTACGTCTTCGGCGACCACGCGCTGGCGTTTGCGGTTGCGATCGAGGCAGACTTCGAGCGGGACATCGAAATAGACAGCGTGGACTTCATAGCCGTAATCGTGGGCCAGTTTGATCCAGCCTTGACGCTCGTGCGGCGAGAGGTTGGTGGCGTCGACGTAGTTCATGGGGCGTCGGGCTACCAGGCGGGCGCGTAGGAGTGAGCGCAGGTTGGAGAAGACGAGATCCTGGAAGCGTTGCTCGTTCGGGTCGTCGAATAGAAGACCGCGGAGGAGATCGCTGGAAAGCGGAGTAATGTTGTTGCGCTTGAACCAGGAGCTTTTGCCGGAACCTGGAAGGCCAATCGACAGGACGACGACACCTTTGTACTTCTTGGGGATGTCGCTGGCAACGGGCGCGGGACGGGCTACGCTGCGCGGCGCGGACTCGGGACCAGTCATCGCATCGGAGACAGTCGGATCGGACATGGAACTGGGACGCAAAGGCGCTTGCGCGATGGCGTCCATCGAAACCTCGGCGGGCTTGACGCGGCCACGGCCGCGGCGTCCGCGACGACGGCGGCCACGACCTGGGCCACCTTCCCTGCCCTCGGCGGACTGTGCAGGACGTTCGGGGAAACCTTCTGATGCCTCGGGAGCAGCTACCACGCGAGGCGGACGAGGTCCAGCCGGGCGATGCGGAGCTTGACGGCGGGGCGGACGCTCGAAAGAGGAACGCGGGGCGGCGGCGGCGCGGGGCGCGGGCAGATTGTCGGCGTCGATGCGGTTCCAGCGGTTGTCGTCGTCAATGGGCGGCAAGGCGGGGGCAGTGGGACGGCTGGGTGCGGCTTCGCGGGCTTCGTCGGCGGCGGTGTCTTGAACGCTGTTGCCGATGTTCTCGTCGTGGGCAGCGGGAGCTGGGACGTCGGCGGATGCCTGGGCATCGTAGAAATCGGGCTGAAGAGGGGCTTGTTTCGGTTGTTCGGAGGAGGCCTTTTCGGTGTCCCCGTCCTTCTTTTTACGTCTCATAAGTCGGTCACGCATCCAGTTGCGCATAAATGTGATTCTGGCATAAGCATATACCTTCGGGCAATCGCGCGCGAGTGTTGAACCCTTAGAATAACCGCATTCGATGAGTTCTGCGGCTCCAACGCGCGAGGTATTTCCGCTGGAGATGGACCAGCATCGGGTGGCATGGTTGACCACTGAAAACCGGTACGGGCACGCCATGCTGAGCAAGGTGCGGTTCGCCACGGATGGCGGGAAGCTCTACACGTTGTTGCGGCCGGACTCGGCGGCGGTGCGGCAGATTTTGGGACGGCCGCAGGTGCGGATTTCCTTGGGTAAGGGCAATCAGCGGGTGAAGGGTCCGGAGATTACGGGGATGGCCTTTGTTCTTCCGCCGGGGGAGGCTTCGTGGGGCCGGCATTTGATGGCGAGGAAGTATTGGTGGTTGAGGGTTCCGTTTTTGCAGCGGGGAGTGTTGGTGGAAATTGTGTTGGCGTAGGGGCCGCCATTTCCGGCGGATTCATCGCAGAGCTGAAGCGCTGCGCCGCCCAAGAGCTGGTTGTGCTTCCCGGCGACACGGTGCGAAAGTGTTCAACGACGACGCGGAGTCAAGGAATAGCAGGTCCCTCCACTTCTCAGTTGCTTCGCTTCGCGAAACAACTGCTTCGGTCGGGATGACAGGCCTTACTTAACTGCAGATCCTCCCGTTGGTCGGGATGACAAGATCAATAAGTTATCGAAAAAAGTGATGCAGTGAATTGTGACGGTGGCGCGAGGGGCGGCGCGTTGCTGCTATCCGCTTAGCCTGCTACCATCTACAGTTCACACCTATTCCAAACACTCATAAAAGCACTGGAGGATTTTCATGGCTACGAAGGTTGGCATTAATGGGTTCGGGCGCATTGGACGGAATGTTCTGCGGGCTTCGCTGGGCGACCCGAACGTGGACATTGTTGCCGTCAATGATTTGACCGATACGAAGACACTGGCGCACCTGCTGAAGTACGACTCGGTTCTGGGGAATCTGAAGCAGTCGGTGAAAGCTGGGGACGGGTTTATTGAAGTTGACGGCAAGAAAATCAAGGCTTTTAAGGAGCGGGATCCGGGGGCGCTGGACTGGGCATCGGCTGGGGTGCAGGTGGTGGTGGAGTCGACCGGACACTTTACCGATGCTGAGGGCGCAAAGAAGCACATGCGCGGGCCGGTGAAGAAGGTCATCATTTCTGCTCCGGCTAAAGGTGAAGACATCACGATTGTCTTGGGTGTGAACCACGAGGCGTACGACGCCGGAAAGCACAACATTATTTCGAATGCGTCGTGCACAACGAATTGTTTAGCGCCTGTGGCGAAGGTGATTAACGACGAGTTCAATATTCAGTGCGGGACGATGACCACCATTCACTCCTATACCAATGACCAGGTAATTTTAGATTTTCCGCATAAGGATTTGCGCAGGGCGCGGGCGGCGGCGTTGTCGATGATTCCTACCAGCACTGGGGCGGCGAAGGCGGTGTATCTGGCGATTCCGGAATTGAAGGGTAAGCTGGACGGGTTTGCCATGCGTGTGCCTACTCCGAACGTTTCGGTGGTGGATCTGGTGGTGTTTGTGGAGAAGAAGACCACCGTGGAGGAAATTAACGGGGCTCTGAAGAAGGCTTCTGAGGCTGGGCCACTGAAGGGGTATCTTGGCTTTGAGGAAAACGAATTGGTTTCCAGCGACTTCAAGGGGAATCCCCTTTCGTCCATCGTCGATGCGCCGATGACGCGGGTAGTGGCTGGGAATTGCGTTAAGGTGATTGCCTGGTACGACAATGAGTGGGGGTATTCTTGCCGCGTGCGGGATTTGATTAACTATTTGGCTAGTAAGGGGTTGTAGGGTCTACGGTCGAGCACGGAGCCGAGCGGGGCTCGGCTGGGCGGCCGAGGGCGGCCGCCCCTACGTGGGTTTCTCTTTATGGCAAAACTTTCGATTCGTGACTTGGAACTTAGCGACCGGCGTGTTTTCATGCGCGTGGACTTTAATGTTCCCATTGAAGATGGGCGGGTCACGGATGACACACGGATCCGGGAGACGTTGCCTACGATTGAATACGCCTTGCGGCATGGGGCGCGCTTGATTCTGGCCGCGCACCTAGGGCGGCCGAAGGGTAAGGTCAATCCCAAGTACAGTTTGAAACCTGTGGCGGAGCGGTTGCGGATCGTACTCGATAAGCAGATGGGCGGGAGCCAGAACGTAGGCTTCTGTCCGGACTGCGTGGGCGAGCAGGCGCAGGAAATGGCGATGAACCTGGAGCGCGGGCAGGCGCTGCTGCTGGAGAATTTGCGCTTTCATCCCGAGGAAGAAGCCAACGATGAGAAGTTCTCGAAGGAACTGGCCAGGCTGGCGGAGTTCTATGTGAACGATGCGTTTGGAACGGCTCATCGGGCGCATGCTTCGACGGTGGGGATTACGAAATTTCTGCAGAAGTCCGCGGCTGGGTTGCTGATGCGGAAAGAGCTGGAGTACATGGGGAAAGCCATGCGCGATCCGGCGCGGCCGTTTGTGGCGATCTTGGGTGGAGCGAAAGTTAGCGACAAGATTGGTGTGATTCAGCACCTGTTGACGAAAGTGGATGCTCTGATTATTGGCGGCGGGATGGCGTATACGTTTTTGAAATCGATGGGTCAGCCGATTGGGAAGTCGCTGGTGGAAGACGACAAACTGGAGCTGGCGAAACAGCTTTTGCAACAGGCGAAGGATAAGAAGGTGAAGTTTCTGCTGCCCGTCGATCACGTGGTTACGGATAAGTTTGATGCTACGGCGCGGACGATGGCGATCGACGAGGGGCAGGCGATTCCGTTTGAGATGATGGCTCTAGATATTGGTCCGAAGACGATTGCGCTGTTTAGCGAAGAGATTTCCATGGCGGAGACGATCGTTTGGAACGGGCCGATGGGTGTGTTTGAGATGGCTCCCTTTGCGAAGGGGACGATGAAGATTGCTGAGGCTGTGGCGGAGAACATCGGCGCGGTTTCGATTGCTGGTGGCGGGGATACTGTGGCTGCGGTGCACAAGGCTGGGTTGGCGGATAAGATTACGCATATTTCTACTGGCGGCGGGGCTTCGCTGGAGTTTTTGGAGGGGAAGAAGTTGCCTGGCGTGGAAGCGTTGAGTGAGAAGTAAGACTTTGTAAAGTTAGAAGCGGGTCCCTCCACTACACAATTGCTTCGCTTCGCGAAGCAATTGCTCCGGTCGGGATGACAGCCTTGCTAAATTCAAAGTACTCAAAGCAAATGCAGATCCCTCCCGGTGGTCGGGATGACAAGCCTCATAAGTCGCAAGGTCCGCTCTATTCTTTAGCCTTGACCGTTCCCTACTGAAAGGATTTCATGCGTAAGAAGCTGATTGCTGCGAATTGGAAGATGCATAAGACTCCTAAAGGCGCGCATGCGTTTGTGCATGAGTTTCTACCTCTGGTGGCTGGGCATGACCGCGACGAGATTGTGTTGTGTGCGCCGTTTGTGGATTTGGCGACGACGGTGGAGGCGGTGAAGGGGTCGGGAGTGCTTGTGGGTGCGCAGAATGTGCATTGGGCGCACGAGGGCGCTTTCACTGGGGAAATTTCGGCGCATATGTTGGAGGCGGTTGGCGTGACGCACGTGATTATTGGGCACTCGGAGCGGCGGCAGTATTGCGCGGAGACCGACGATACGGTGAACCGCCGCTTGGAGGCGGCGTTAGCGGCTGGGTTGACGCCGATTGTTTGTGTGGGCGAGGTGTTGGAAGAGCGAGAGGCGGGGTTGACGGACGATGTGCTGCGACGGCAGTGTACGCGGGCGTTTAGCGGGATTTCGGCGAAGAAGGCCGAGAAGATGACGGTGGCGTATGAGCCGGTATGGGCGATTGGGACTGGCAAGACTGCCACGCCGCAGATTGCAGCTAGCGCTCATGCGGTGATTCGCGGGGAAGCTGAGGAAGCGTTTGGAGCGGAGTTTGCGGAGGGGTTACGGATTTTGTATGGCGGGTCGATGAAGCCGGATAATGCTAAGGCGTTGATGTCGGAAGTGGAGATTGACGGAGGGTTGGTGGGCGGGGCTAGTTTGGATGCTAAGTCGTTTGCGGCGATTGTGAAGTATTAGTTCTGCGGCTGTGTGGGGGGCTTGAGTCTTCTTGCCTTAGAAGCCCCGCACTGTCGCAGGCTCAGGGCAGGCTCTGTCGCAGAGAGGAACCGCGAAGGACGGGGCGCTCGATGCTTCTCGACATTGAGTTCGTGTACCTCTTGCTGGAAAGCAGGTCCCTCCACTACGCAGTTGCTCGCTTCGCGAAGCAACTGCTCCGGTCGGGATGACAAGCTTTATTGTTGCAGATTCCTCACGCCTGAAGGCGTTCGGAATGACAAGCCTTTTTTGATTCTTTTTCGATTCGTTTTTGATTCTCCTATGGCGTTTGCGAATTTGAGAAGCGTGCGGTTGCGGTACGAGCTGGCGGGGGCTGAGGACGCGCCGGTTGTTGTGTTTTCACATTCGCTGGGCGCGGATTTGTCGATGTGGGATGCGCAGGCGGCTGAGTTTGCCCGGGGCTATCGTGTGTTGCGGTACGATACGCGCGGGCATGGCGAGTCTTCCCTTCCGGCGGGTCCTCACAATCTTTCGGCGCTGGCTGGAGATGTTCTCGATCTACTGGACTATCTGAGCCTTCCTGTTGTGTCGGTTTGTGGGTTGTCGCTGGGCGGGCTGACCGGGCTCTGGCTGGCGCAGAATGCGGCGAAGCGGGTGCGGAAAGTGGTTGCGTGCAGCGCCGCCACGAAGATTGGGACGCAGGAGAGCTGGGACGCGAGGATTCAGGCGGTGCGGCGGGAAGGCATGGCGGCGGTGGTGCCGGGGATTCTGGAGCGCTGGTTTACGCCTGGATTTCACGCGAAGTCGCCGGAGGCGATTCGGGCAATGGAACGAGTTTTGCTAAGCATCGACGTGGACGGATATGCGGCTGGGTGCGCGGCGGTGCGGGATGCGGATTTTCGCGAAGGGCTGTCTGGTTTAGCGGTGCCGACGCTGGTGGTGAACGGAGCGAGCGATCCGGTGGCTCCGCCTTCGGATGGGCATGCTCTGTCTGCGTTGATTCCGCGGGCGAGGTACTTGGAGTTTGCCGGGGCGCATCTGTTCACCATGGAGTCGCCTGCGGAATTTACGGCGGCCGTGCTGGGGTTTCTGGATTCCGCTATTTGAGGCATGTCATGGCATTTGAAAATATTTTGTTCGAAAAGAAGAACGCAATTGGCTATGTGACGGTGAACCGTCCGAAGGCGCTGAACGCTTTGAACATGGCTACGATGGAAGAGTTGCGGGTGGCGTTTGAGGATATTCAGAATGACGGCGGAGTGCGGACGGCGATTCTGACCGGTGCGGGTGAGAAGGCGTTTGTGGCTGGGGCTGACATCCATGAATTGGCGCAGCAGGATGCGGTGTCGGGGAAAGCTTTTGCGTTGCGCGGGCAAGCTGTGCTGGAGCTGATTGAGAATTTGGGGAAGCCTGTGATCGCGTGCATTAACGGATTTGCGCTGGGTGGCGGGTGCGAGCTGGCGCTGGCTTGCACGATGCGGCTGGCGAGCGAAAGCGCCAAGCTGGGGCAGCCCGAGGTGAAGCTGGGGATTGTGCCGGGATATGGCGGTTCGCAGCGGCTGCCGAGGCTGGTGGGTAAAGGGATCGCGATGCAGTTGGTGCTTACGGGCGAGATGATTTCGGCGCAGGAAGCGCTGCGGATCGGGCTGGTCAACGAGGTGGTTCCATCCGCGGAACTTATTGGGCGGGCGGAGGCGATTGCTGGGAAAATCCATGCCAATGCTCCCCTGGCCGTGCAGTATGCCCTGGAGGCGGTGAACAAGGGGATGGAGATGCCACTGAGCGAAGGGTTGTTTTTGGAGGCAACGTTATTTGGGGTTTGCTGTGCTACGGCGGATAAGAAGGAAGGCACGTCGGCGTTTTTGGAGAAGCGGGTGGCGCAGTTTCAAGGGAAGTAGATTTGTTGACCAGAATATCCGGAAAACCCCACGCAAGCAAAAAGAAGGCTTGGGTGGAGCATCCGGGAGTGGGAGTCGAGACTGCCCCGCCCCTGTCGCACAAAACGCTACAAGGGCGGGGCACCCGTTGCTTTTTCGGTCCGCTATTTCGATCTGTCAGTTCTTTTAGGTTTGTTGGGCTGGTTCTCTACTTCGCCATTTCTCCTGCGGCTTTAGCCATCTTCAGGGACTTGACGTGAACCTCGCTCTTGTCGGCATCGACTTGTGCCGTCAAGATTACGTGGTGACCTTCATGCCCCTTGACTGCGTCGGGGTTTTCGATTGCCCAGGTTTTGCTGTCGCCGTCGCTGACGAAAGACTTGCCGTCATCGCTGATCTTGCCGGCGACTTTGGTGGCTTTCGCTTTGGTGTCGCTCATGGTGTCAGACTTCTTCATGGGGTCGGTCTGGGCGGCATCCTGCGCCCAGGCGGCACCCAGCATCAGTAGCGAGCTGGCGAAACAGATTGCCAAGAGTTTTTTCATAGCTTCCTCCTTGTTGGTTACACGACGGTCTGGGACCATCGAACCCTTGGATGCCATGGGAGGGCCGAGGGGTAGCGTGGGATGCGTGTGGAAATTGTTTGGGGGAATGGCAAGGAAAAGGACAAAGTGAATGCTTACCGAATCTCAGGCTCGGGAATTTGCGCGCGATTGGTTGCGCGCATGGAATTCTCATGATCTTGACGCTATTCTGTCGCACTATGCGCCGGAGATTGTTTTGACATCGCCGGTGGCGGCTAGGCTCTTGAACGATCTCTCTGGGGCGGTTGCGGGGAAATTGGCGTTGCGCGATTATTTCCGGCGCGGACTTGAAGCGTACCCGAACCTGGCTTTTGAGCTGCTGGATGTGATGTGGGGGATATCGAGCGTGGTGCTTTACTACAAGAATCAGAATGGCACGAAGTCGGGTGAGTTTATGGAACTGGATGGGAATTTGAAGGTCACCAGGGTTGTGGCGAACTACGGTGGTTAGGGCTGTCCGTGAGAAAGCCCCACTCAAGCCGACAAAGGGTTTGAGTGGGGCACCCGCCGATTTCTTATGCGAACCCACGCATCTTGGCGGTCCTTTAAGAAATAGTTGCACGACAACTCGGTCTACTCGGACTTGAGAGAGGCCATGTCGATGGAGAAGCGGTACTTCACATCGGCCTTGAGCAGTCTCTCGTAGGCTTCGTTCACTTTCTGGATCGGAATGACTTCGACGTCCGAGGTGAGGTTGTGCTTCCCGCAGAAATCGAGCATCTCCTGGGTTTCGGGGATACCGCCGATGGGTGAACCGGAGAGGCTGCGGCGGCCAAAAATCAGGCCGAAGGCGGAAACGGGGAAAGGCTTTTCGGGCGCACCGACCAGGGTGATGTTGCCGTCGCGGCCGAGCAGATTGATGTAAGCGCTGACGTCGTGGTCGGCGGAAACGCAATCGAGAATGAAATCGAAGCTGCCCGCGTGCTTTTGCATCTCATCGTTATTGCGCGAAAGTACGACCTCGTCGGCGCCGAGGCGCAGTGCGTCTTCTTTCTTGTTTGCTGAAGTTGAGAACACGACCACGTGGGCTCCGAGGGCGTGGGCAAACTTCACGCCCATGTGACCGAGGCCGCCGAGTCCAACTACGCCGACCTTCTTGCCTTTCGTGACGCCCCAGTGGCGCATGGGCGAGTAGGTGGTGATTCCGGCGCAGAGCAAAGGAGCAACTCCGGCGAGGTTCAGGTTGGACGGAACGTGCAGCGTGAACCTTTGGTCGACGACGATGCTGTCGGAGTAGCCGCCGTAGGTTACGCCTCCGAGATGCTTGTCGGGAAAGTTGTAGGTTAAGGTGAAATTCCGGCAGAACTGTTCGAGGCCCGCCTGGCACTCTTTGCAGGTGCGATCTGAGTCGACCATGCAGCCGACCGCGGCGAGGTCACCGGTCTTGAACTTTTTGACGGCGGAGCCGACCTTGGTAACGCGGCCGACGATTTCGTGGCCTGGAACGCAGGGGTAGACGGTGGGCATGACGCCGCTCCACTCGTTGCGAACCTGGTGGAGATCAGAGTGGCAGATGCCGCAAAACAGAATTTCGATCTGTACGTCCTGATCGGTTGGGTCGCGGCGGGGGATGGTAGTGGAGGCTAGGGGTGATGTTGCGCTGACGGCTGAATATGCTTTTGCTTTTTGCATGGACCTAGGGTTCCCTTTCAAAGAATGGCTATCTCAAATTTGGTGGGCTAAAGCCCCCTTCACGCCTGTTCTGTTATCGCATACCTGAAAACCCGGGCGACCTAAATGCTCGTTTGAAAATCTACCACCGTAATCCCCACACAAGCCAAACGAAGGCTTGTGTGGGGCACCCGGCTACGAAGGAGTTCTTCCGATCAAAGACCCGTCATTTTTTCCAGGAGTTCCGGGTAGCGGGCGCCTACTGCTTTGATGTTGGAGGAGGCACTTTCGATCTGACGAAGATCTTTGGGTGTAAGCTCGACTGCCGCGGCTCCGATGTTCTCCTCCAGTCGGTTTAACTTCGTGGTGCCTGGGATCGGAACGATCCAGGGCTTTTGCGCCAGCAGCCAAGCCAGCGCGATCTGGGCCGGTGTTGCTTTCTTCTGTTTGGCCATGGTGCCGAGCAGGTCGACAAAGGCCAGGTTCGCCTTCATGGCTTCGGTGGAAAACCTAGGCAGCGTGCTGCGAAAATCGGTGCTATCAAACTTGGTAGTTTCGTTGATCGCACCCGTTAGAAACCCCTTTCCCAGCGGGCTGTACGGAACCAACCCAATGCCAAGTTCCTCCAAGGTAGGCAATATTTCCGCTTCCGGCTTCCGCCACCAGAGAGAGTATTCGCTTTGGAGAACCGTGACCGACTGGACTGCGTGGGCACGACGAATGGTTTTCGCGCTTGCTTCCGACATTCCAAAGTGCTTGACCTTGCCGGCCTGGATCAGTTCCTTGACCGCGCCGGCAGTGTCTTCGATGGGCACATTGGGGTCGACGCGGTGCTGATAGAGCAGGTCGATGGTTTCGAGCTTGAGGCGCTTCAGCGAGCCCTCCACGGCCTGTTTGATGTGCTCGGGCTGGCTATTCAAGGCAGGTGGAACGCCCTTCATGCCCCGAGGATCGGAACCAGGAAAACAATCAAAGCCGAATTTTGTGGCGATCACCACTTTCCCGCGAAATGGAGAGAGGGCCTCGCCCACGAGTTCTTCGTTGAGGAAGGGGCCGTACACTTCGGCGGTGTCAAAGAATGTGATGCCGCGATCGACGGCGGCGTGGAGCAGAGTGGTCATCTCTTGCTTGTCTTTGGGCGGGCCGTAGGAAAAGCTCATTCCCATGCAGCCGAGGCCGATGGCCGAAACTTCCAGATTCGTTTTTCCAAGTTTGCGCTTTTGTATTGTTTCTTCTTTTTGCATTGTTTCTCCTTAATGAATTGCATTCTTCCGAATTGCTACTTCGTCGAATCGCTTCTCTTAATGAGAGGTTAGGAGCAAAGGCCGTGGAAGCGGTAGCCCGATCCTTCCGATTTCTTGCCTATTCCTCTTGTTATGCGAGAATCTGTTGGTGGATCCGAAGTCGAGCGGTTATCGTCGGCTAGAGGTAGAGAGAGCAAGACAATGAGAAAACCCAGCAAATACGCCTCCCCGCTATCCAATCGAGCGCGCGAATTGCGTGCCGAACTGGCCCGTAAGATTGCCTTGTTGGTTGGGTCCTCAGAGAAACTGATAACCGACATTCCTGGCTTGTTGCTGAGCCGACGGACTGCGCCCACGGCTCCGATGTCGGCGACGTACGAGCCGAGCCTTGCCGTCGTGGCGCAGGGGCGCAAACAGGCCGACCTTGGGGGAAACCGGTTCATCTTCGATGAGTCACGATACCTGCTTACGTCGTTGGACTTGCCGGTCATCTGCAACGTAATCGAGGCTAGTGAAGAGGTGCCCTATCTTGGTTTCGTGCTCAAACTGGAAATCCCCGTGGTGCAGGAGCTATTGAGCCGGGAGGAGATTCGGGCCGGTGAGGCGCCGTCTGACAAAGCGTCTTCTGATAGCCCAGCCATGGCCACCGGGGAGACCACGGCGGAATTGCTGGATGCCTGTTGCCGGCTTGTGGACTTGTTGAACGATCCGAAGGATATTCCTTTTCTGAGTGGACTGATTCAACGCGAGATCATTTACCGGATCCTTCGTGGAGCGGAGGGGACGCGGCTGCGAGCGATTGCAACGATGGGCGACCAGAGCCACAGGACGGCCAAAGCGATTGCGTGGATCCGGGCCAATTATGCGAAGCCGCTGCGTGTGGAAGATCTGGCACAAACCGCGGGCATGGGCTTGTCGACGCTGCATCATCATTTCCGGGCGCTTACGTCGATGAGTCCTCTTCAGTATCAGAAGCAGCTTCGGTTGCAGGCGGCTCGGGGACGCATGCTAGTGGATGGTTTGGACGCCGCCAGCGCGGCATTTGAGGTTGGGTATGAGAGCGCCAGCCAATTCAATCGGGAATACAGCCGTCTCTTTGGGGTGCCGCCTATGCGAGACATTCGGATGCTCCGCTCGCCCGGGGCTTTGCCCCTGGAGCCAATCGGCGAGCGGCGAAGTGCTGTTTGATTTCTCGATGCGATGCTATCCGAATCGGCGGCAAACTTGGCATCAACGAGATAACGGTTCATGCACATCGAGCGCAGGTCATGCAAAAGATGAAAGCCGACTCTCTCGCGAGACTGGTAAATCTAGCCGCTAGGCTTCATGCAGCGTCGGCTGCCTGGGAAATCAACGATTCGTAGTCGTTGCAGAGCCGGATGGATTCAGCTTAGGAGGCGGGGGGAACGGCACGCGAGCAGTGATCCCCTGGCCCTCTGTGATGGTGTAGATCAAGTCGGCGGGGACATCGCGCAGCAATTCGGTCTGGCCGCTCGGCCAGGTCACTTCCACCCTGTCCATCTTTTCGGCGGCCTCCAGGCCGAAGTGCGGCCGTAAGTCATTTTGCGAGAGATAGCTGCCACCAGCACGAACCTCAGTGAACTGCATGACACCGGCGGCACGAATGGTGACACGCGCTCCGATGGCTGCACGATTGCTCTTGGTTCCAATCAAGTGAAAGGCAACGCGGTGGTTGCTGGTACCGGTTTTATTGATCAATAGCGACGGCGGCTGGCCGATGTTGAGGACGAGAATGTCCATATTGCCGTCGTTATAAACGTCGCCAAAAGCAGCGCCGCGGCGCGATTCCAACGGCATCTCGAAAACGCCTGAGGCTTTGGAAATATCTTCGAACGTCCCGTCGTGATGGTTACGGAATATCTGCATGGGTTCTTTGTAGCCAGGGCTACCGGGGATCGCGTCCACTTGCGGATAGACGTGCCCATTGGCGATGAAGATGTCTGCCCATCCGTCGTTGTCGAAATCTACGAAACCGGTACCCCACTTTACATAGTGAAAACTTGGCTGGCCGAGTTTCGCCGGCCAGGCCATATCGGAGAAGGCGCCTCCGCCTATGTTCCGGTACAGGTTGTCGACCTGGTCCGTGTAGTTGGTGACGAACAGGTCGAGCTTGCCGTCATGATCGTAGTCGGCGGAATCCACTCCCATCGAGCCGAGTTCCTGGCCGTCATTGCCGAGGGCCACGCCGCTCAGCATGCCAACCTCATCGAAGGTGCCGTCGTGGCGATTGTGGTAAAGGAAGTTGGGGCCGGCATCGTTCGCCAGAAACAGATCAGGCCA
>Ga0137409_10001027_pt1 | contig 30175 bp, 29 predicted proteins | sample CZODoug1_16funga_FD_122059 | JGI IMG/M metagenome (GOLD analysis project Ga0137409, IMG submission 122059) | Vadose zone soil fungal communities from Angelo Coast Range Reserve, California, USA - CZODoug1_16fungal (Hybrid Assembly) | ecosystem: Environmental > Terrestrial > Soil > Vadose zone...
CCCAGCTGCTGGCCGACGGCGATCCGGTCGGCGGCCGCGCCGCCGGTCATGTGGCAGTTCATCCGGATCCAGTGGATTGGCGAGACAAAGCCCTGCTGGTCGTACTCATCGGTCTCGGCAAAGGCCGCGGCGGCCTGTGAGGATTTCACCGCGAGACCATCGGTCACACGCTGCACACGGGTGAGATACGACGTGAGAGCGGGCCCGTCAGCAGGCACCGGCTGCTCGTAGAAGCGCACGACTGCTGCCTCGAGCAATGCGAGCTCGTCGACCTGGGAGTCCATGCGGACCATCCTACGAACGCATGTTCTGGTGTCAACTGCGTTAACAGGACAAACATTTTCGTTTCGCTGCGCCGTCCCTTAACAGGCTGGGTTGACCTCGGTCGCAAATCGAATCAAGCTCGGCCGCGGTTCGGTGCGTCGGCTGGGGGAGGGAGCCGAAAGAAAGGGAGGGACCCCGCCAGGGGTGTGCGAATTTGGTCTTTTCGGCTGCTGGGTGGGTCTAGAACGGGCTCGGCAGGAGGAGGATTGCGTTGCGGTCGGTTGGAGTGCCGGGGCGCCATGAGTCGAAGCCGTTCAACGGCACGTTGCCCGCCAGCTCTCGGTGCAGCCCTGCCAGGTCGGGCGGCTCCCCGTCCGTGGCGCGGGTCGTCCCCTCATGGTCGACCATGGTGCACGCGATCGCGAGCAGGTCCTCACCCGCGTCGAATAGCTCCACGAGTCGAGCCTGGCACGGCCAGTCGATGACAGAGCAGGTCGTGACCTCCCAGAAGCCGTGACCGCCTTGCGGGTCGGGGCGCGGAGTGATGCGGTTCGCGTGGATGTGCCCGTTCAGCCACAGCACCACGTTTTGGAAGCGGAGCAGCAGTCCCAAAAGCTGTTCGTTCCTCTGCTCGCACCTCGCGTTTGTCAGCGTGTCGAAGCCGTGATGTGAGAGCACGACGACCAGCCGGTCACGATTACGAGTCCGCACTGTCGATCCATCGCGCGACCGGAACGACGCGTGCGCCTCTTCGAGCCGGCGCTCGAGCCAGTGAAGCTGTGGCGCGTCGATGGATCCGAGGGCATCGCCCGCCGCACAGACCGTGTCGAGCGTGATGAACCGAACGGCGGGCGTGTCATGCACGTAATACGCCGTTCCTTCGCGGCGATTCTGGTCGGTGAACCCATGCGGGCCCGATGCGTAGAGCGCTTCGACGAACTCTGTCCGGGAGATCGGCCGCCTCTTTGCATCTGGCGTCACGTCCAGGGACTCACCGCTCATAAAAAACTCCGGGCGTTCGATGAAGGTCGCGACGGCCGTTTCCGGGTCAAGGCCTGGAGGCAGCGCGATCGGTTTGCTCGACCCGATCATCGCTTTCGCCAGCGCGGACGTGACGACGCCCATCCCCTGACAGACCTCTTCGTGGTTGCCGTAGCAGCCCAGCCAGGGGCGTCGCAGCCCAACCGCCTCGAAGGATTGGAGGGCCCGGTCGAGCAGGCCCGGCACCTCTGGAAAGCCCAGCTCGCGCCGGAACACGTCACCGTCGGCGGCTCCGTCGGGCTTCCAGGAGAGGTCGTCCGGCCAGCCGGTCGCCTGCACTCCTTCATATCCGGGCGCGCCCGAATCGGGTTCGACCATCCCTCCGTCCAGCAGCGCGAGAAAGTTCGCCAGCTCGTTGCGCTGAGTGTTGTCGATCGCGTCGCCGGTCATCGCCACCAGCTCGAGCGGCGCACCGGTGACGGGGGCAGACTCAATCGCGTTCAACGTCCGGACCATCGCGTCGATCGCGTGCATGGTCAGCGCCTCGTGAGGACGCTGCATCGTGAGCAGATCTCGAAATCGAGGGTCCAGCCACTCACGATTGATGAACTCGAAGCGTGCGGGTGACTGCACATCTGCCACGTGCAGGTCGGTGAGGTGGCCGATCGCGATGATCGCCCGCTGAGACGCGACCGCTTCCGGGCTCGTATCGCCGACGAGGTCACGTCTCACGACGTGCGGCTCGCCCTCGAGCTCGGCAACCTCGCGATACCCGGCGCGCGCACCCTGGCCGATCACCGATCCCGCGCCAAGCCGGCGCTGCGTGGTCAGCGCCGCGCGCCGGGACGAGGTCACGCTTCGACCGGCGCTTTCTCTTCCCTCGCGATCAGTACCGGGTCCATTCTCAAGGCAACGCGCACGCGCGTGCCGGCAGGGCTGGCCGCCGCAGCCGACGTCGGCATCTGGGCGAGCACAGTGATATCGCCGAGATCGACTGTGACACGACTCGTGGCGCCGAGGAAGGCAACGGCGATGACAGTGCCCACGAGTGGACCCGCGGCCAGGTCGCCATCGGTGGCGATGGACACGGCCTCCGGCCGCACCAGCGCAATGGCGGGACCTTCGCCTTCATCGGCCTGAACGAGCGGAAGCTCGGTTCCTCTCACCTCGACGACGCCACGCCTGACCGTGCCCGGTAAGCGGTTGGTCAGGCCGACGAACTCAGCGACAAACGGCGTCGCGGGTCGCGTGTAGACCAGGGTCGGCGGGCCGAGCTGCTCGATGTGCCCTGCGTTCATCACGCCCACACGGTCCGCGATGGCAAGCGCCTCTTCCTGATCGTGGGTGACAAAGAGAGTGGTGATCCCGACCTCGAGCTGGACTCGACGGATCTCGTCGCGCAGGCGCGAGCGCACCTTTGCATCGAGCGCAGACAGCGGTTCATCGAGCAGCAAAACCTTGGGGCGGATCGCGAGCGCCCGCGCCAGGGCGACTCGCTGCTGCTGGCCTCCGGAGAGCTGGACCGCGTATCGGTCCGCGTATCCGGCCAGGCCGACGAGGTCGAGCATCTCGATTGCGCGCTTCTTCCGCTCGGCGGGGCCGACCTTGCGCATCTGCAGTCCGAACGCCACGTTCTCCCAGGCGACCATGTGCGGGAACAACGAGTAGGACTGGAACACCATCCCGACGTCCCGCTTGTTCGCCGGCAGGCCTGTGACGTCCTGCCCGCCGATGACCACACGGCCGCCGTCCGCCTCTTCGAGGCCCGCCAGCAGACGCAATGCCGTGGTCTTGCCGCATCCGGACGGCCCCAGGAGCGCGACGAGCTCGCCCGCCGCCAGGGTCAGAGACAGATCGTTCAGAGCAGTCACCGCGCCGTAGCGCCGCTGGAGATTTTCGAGGCGAACCTCGACGCCCTCGCGCGGTGTGGTTTCGACGCTTGCTGTCATCTCGTCCCTCCCGAGAAATCGCGGCCGAATGTCTGCACGAGCCGCTCTCGGGTTCGCCTTCGTCCCCCCCGCTGCCCGCCAACGAAGGAGAGTGCCACGAGCAGAACGAACGCGAACAGCAGGGATGCGACCGCGACAGCGATCGACACGCCTGCGTTGGTGCGACCGAGCGAGACGATCTCCACCTGGAGGTTGGGGTAAAGGAGGTTGTTGGCGATCGTGTACTCGCCCAGCACCAGGGCCACCGAAAGCAGACCGGCATTCAACAAGGCCGACGATATGTTCGGCACGATGACGCGCCACATCACTGTGAACCAGCCTGCTCCCAGGCTGCGCGCGGCCTCCGACAGCGTCTTCACGTCAATCGCCGCCAGGCCGGCGTCCAGCGCGCGGTACGCATAGGGCAGCACCAGGATGGCGTAGGCGAGTGACAGGGTGAGGATGGAGTCGCTGAGGTTGATGCCCATCCACTGATACATCGGCGAGAAGCCAACCACGAGGACGATTGCCGGAATGGTCAGCGGAAGTAGAGAGATGCTTTCGATGACCCGGCGAAGCCTGGGCAGCCGCAACCGCACCCAAACCATCGTTGGAACGAGCACGACGAGAATGCCGACCGACGTGATCACCGCGAGCTGGAGCGAGGCGACGATTCCCGCGACGAGGTCGGGATACGTGCCTATCTCCTTCCACGCGTCGAGCGTCCGCGGGGAGTTTTCTCCGACACCGCGCGTGGAGAACTCGAACATGAACCAGATCGGCCCGAGGAAAAAGGCGCCAAGAAGGACGAAGGTCACGACGCGAAAGAGCTGGAGCTTGGCTCTTCGCGACCGGCTCACTGCAGCCACCTCGCGGTACGCCGTTGAAGCACCGCGTACAGCACGCTGACGATGGCGACGATCACGATCAGAACCACCGCCTGTGCCTTCGCGAACCCGGGCTCGTGCAGGCCGACCTCGCTGGTGATGGCGTTGCTGATCTGCAGCGGCAGGATCGGCCCGCCCTGGTTGATCAACGCTGCTGCAGTCGCGTACGCGGACAGGGAGTTGGCGAAAAGCAGCAGGGTCGAGCCGAGAAACGCGGGCGCAAGCAACGGGCCGGCGACATATCGCCAGTAGCTCCACGTACCGCCCCCCAGACTCTCGGTTGCCTCGCGCCATTGCGGCTTGATGCCGTCGACGGCGGGCAGGAAGATGAGGACCATGAGCGGGATCTGGAAGTACAGGTACACCAGCTCCAGGCCGCGCAGGTCGTAGAGCCAGACCCCGCTGGCGTAGTAGTCGAGATGGTGCTGGGACAGGTAAACGTAGACGGCGCTGGCGGGACCGATTGCGGCGATGAAGGCGAAGGCAAGGGTCACGCCCCCGAACTGGGCGAGCACGCCGCATGCAGACGTAACCACGCGGCGAAACGTGCTGCGCGGGTTGCCTGTGGCAATCGCGTATGTGAGGAGCGCTCCCAGCACAGCCCCCCCGACTGCCGTGACCGCGGACAGGATGACGCTGCTGACTATGGCGCTGACGATGTAGGGCCGGGAGAGGTTCGCGAAGTTGATAAGGGTCACGCCGCCTTCGCTTGCAAAGGCACCCGCCACGATGATCGCGGCCGGCAGAAACAGGAAGAGCGCGACATAACCGAGGAACGGGACCGCCCCGATCCAGTCAAGCGAGAGGCGCCGGCCGCCCATCATCGGGCGGCCGACGCCGGTTACAGCCGGATTGCCGGCAGCTGTCAAGAAATGGCGGCTGCCCAGTGGGCGGCCAGGTACGTCTTCGCGGCAGTGGCCTGGTCAGGGGTGAGGCGGATCGGGGTGCCGTTCGCCGGGGGCAGCGCAGCGGCGGCCGCCGCGTCGATCTTCCCAGACGCCTGCATGGCAGCCATGCGGACGGGTCGAGCGAGACCCTTGAGCCAGAGGTTCTGGCCCTCGTCGGAGTACAGGTATTCCTCCCACAGCCGCGCCGCCGCCGGGTGAGGCGCCGTCTTGCTGATGGCCTGCGCGTAGAAGTCGAGAAGGATTGCGTTCGAAGGGACGAACACCTTCCACGTCGGGACGTCGGTGCCGTGAACCGCCGAGAGGTAGTCCCAGTCAAGGACCACCGGCGTCGTGCCGTTCTTGACCGTCGCGGTTGTTGCCTGGACCGGCACGAAGTTGCCCTTCAGCTTCAGCTGGTGAAAGAAATCGACACCCTTGCTGATGTCGTCGACGGTGCCGCCGTTGGCCAGCGAGGCCATCATCACACCGTTGAGCGCGGCGTTCGCTTTGGTCGGGTCGCCGTTCAGTGCGACCTTACCCTTGAAGCCGGAACCGAGCAGGTCGGCCACTGCCGTGACGGCCGGTACCTTGCTCGAGTCGTAGCCGATCGACATGTAGCCGCCGTAGTCCTGGAACCAGAGCCCGGTCGGTTCCTTTTGTGCGGGGAGAATGTCGTTCCAGGTCGCGACCTTGTACGGTGCGAAGAGGGCTGTGTTCGCGAGCGCAACCGACATGCCGATGTCGAGGACGTCCGGGGCGCGGCTGCTGGCGCCGAGCTGCTGGACCGCGTTGACCTCATCCTGGCTGCTGCCGGTGGGGTTGTCGGACGTGATCTTGATCTTGGGGTACTTCGCGGCGAAGCCGTCAAGGACGGCGCCATAGTTCGCCCAGTCGCGAGGCAGGGCGATCACGTTGAGCTTGCCTTCGGCATTTGCCGCGGCTTCCAAACCGGACAGGCCGCCACAGTCGGCGACCGACGTCGCCGTCTTGGCACTGGTGCAGGCGGCTGTTCCGCCGGACGAGCTGCCACAGGCAGCCATGAGCAAGAACGCCACCACGGCAAAGCCGAGCTGGCGCGTCGGACTGGTCAACTTCATGCTTCCTTCCCCTTTTGACACGGCGCCGCCCCACAGGCGACCAATATGCAGGGGAAATATTGCTCCTGACCCGCCTGCGTTGCAAGGACGGAGTGGGATGCGCCAGTTGATTTCAGCTAGCCGGCGGTTAACCCTCGCGCGCTACCGCGGAACCCCAGCCGGCGGGAAAGGTCCGATGCCGCGTCGAGGGTGAGGCGCACGAGCTCCGGGCGATCCTCCCGCAGGCGGTGGGACGGCCCGGAGACGTCCACGGCCGCCACGACCTCACCGCCGGCGTCGTACACGGGTGCGGCGATGGCGTCGAGCCCGACCTCGAGCTCCTCGTGGGTGCGGGCCAGGCCGGCCGCGCGCGCTGCGTCGAGCTGAGCCTCCAGCGCTGTGCGATCGGTGATCGTGTGCGGAGTGGAGCGCTCAAGTGGGCGGGCGAGCAAGCGCTCGCGGACGGCGGCTGGGCCGAAGGCGAGCATCACCTTGCCGCTGGCGGTGCAGTGGACGGGAGTCCGCCGCCCCAGCCAGTTCACGCTGACCACCGAGGTCGAGCCGGTCGCCTGCTCGATCGGGACGATCTCGTCGCCGGCGAGGATGTCCAGGGTGACCGTCTCGCCGAGCGCCGACGCGAGAGCCGCGCAGACGGGCCTGGCGAGCGAGCGGAGGTCGGACTCGCCAGTGACCACGCTGGCGAGCTGGGGGAGGCGCTTGCCAAGCCGGTACTTGGCGCTCTGGCCGTCGCGTTCGACCAGGGCGTGGCGCTCCAGCGTGCCCAGCAAGCGCAGCGCGGTGGAGCGATGCACGTGAAGCTCGCGGGCGATGTCCGCCCCGGTGCGCCAGCCGCCCTGGGCCAGGACGTCGAGGATGTTGATGGCGCGCTCGACGGACTGGACGTTGCTCACAGCGCAACATTACGCTTGCTCGGAGCCCAAAAGAGCGATAAACTGTTGGACTCTGAGCATCTGTTGAGTAATGCGCAACAGCCAGAAGGAGCGCGATGAGCCGAGAAGAAGAGATCAGGGCCGGGCTGTTCGATCACACGCTCAACGGACATGCGCCCGAGGTCAAAGCCCTCACCGAGGAGGGCTTGAAGCTGGGCATGGACCCGATGGACATCCTGTTCAAGGCCCTCATCCCCTCGCTCGAAGAGGTCGGCCGGCGCTTTGAGAAAGGCGACTTCTTCGTCCCCGAGATGCTGATCGCCGCGCGAGCCATGCAGGGCGCGCTGGTGATCCTGCGCCCGCTGATCGCCGAGACCGGCGCCCAGCCGGTCGGCCGCTACGTCATCGGAACTGTGAAAGGTGACATCCACGACATCGGCAAGAACCTGTGCGTGATCATGCTCGAGGGCGCCGGGTTCGAGGTCTTCGACCTGGGCGTCAACACGCCCCCGGAGAAATTCGTCGCCGCGGTCGAAGAGCACAAGCCCGACGTGGTCGGGTTCTCCGCCTTTCTGACCACGACCATGCCGATGTTCAAGGTCAACATCGAAGCCATCACCAAAGCCGGTCTGCGCGATAAGGTCCACATCGCGGTCGGCGGTGCGCCCGTGACGGAGGAGTACGCCAAGCATGTCGGCGCCGACAGCTACGCGCCCGATGCATCGATGGCCACGCGGATGGCCAAGGAGCTCGTCGGCGATCGAAGCCAGACATCGCAGGGTGCGCAGGCGCTGGAGCAGGCGGTCAAGCTGATCGACGAGACCCTGAAGAAGGGTTAGAGCCGATGGAGACGGTCCTCAGCTCGCGGGGTCGCGAGGTCGTGATCGCGGGTCACCGCCCCTTCGTGATCATCGGTGAGCGCATCAACCCGACCGGCCGCAAGGTGCTCGCCGCCGAGATGAAGGACGGCAGGATGGACCGGGTCCGCTCCGATGCGATCGCGCAGCAGGCGGGCGGCGCGCACATGCTCGACGTCAACGCCGGCATCCCAGCCATCGACGAGCCCGCGCTTTTAGTGGCGGCCATCAAAGCGGTGATGGAGGTCAGCGACCTGCCCATCTGCATCGACTCCTCGATCATCGAAGCCCTCGAAGCGGGGCTGTCGGCCTACGAAGGCAAGGCGCTGGTCAACTCGGTCACCGCCGAAGAGGAACGGATGGAGCGCATCCTCCCGCTGGTCAAAAAGCATCGCGCTGCGGTGATCGGGATGGCCAACGACGAGACCGGCATCTCGATGGTGCCCGAAGAGCGCCTCGCCCTCGCGCGCCGGATCATCGAACGCGCCGCGGACTATGGCATCCCGCAGGAGGACGTCATCATCGATCCGATCGCGATGACGGTCGCGGCCGATCCGACGTGCGGTGTGATCACGCTCGAGACGATGCGCCTGATCCGCGACCAGCTCGGCAACAACATGACCTGCGGCGCGTCCAACGTGTCGTTTGGTTTGCCTGACCGCGCCACGGTCAACGCCGCGTTTCTTCCCCTCGCGATGAACGCGGGGCTCACGTGCGCGATCACCAATCCACTGGTGCCTGAGGTGCGGCGCGCGGTGCTGGCGGGCGACCTGTTGCTCGGGCACGACGAGTACGCGATGCGGTGGATCGCGGCCTATCGCGCGGAGGTGGCGGCCGCCAAAGTCGCAGCCGAATGATCCAGCGGAAGCTCGAGGTCCAGTACCTCCCGTTCGATCGGACGACGCGTGTCCCGCCAGGCACCACGCTCTTCAGCGCCGCGCACTGGATCGGGCTGCCGATCGATTCGACGTGCGGCGGCCGCGGCACGTGCGGGAAGTGCAAGGTCCGCGTGATCCAGGGAGCGGCCGAGGTCACCACCGCGGACCACCGGCAGCTGCTCAAAGAAGAGATCGAGGGTGGCTGGCGCCTCTCCTGCCAGACGCGCATCTACGAGGACATGGTCTGCGAGGTGCCGCAGCTGCTGCGCGTGCCGAAGGCGGCGACGATGGGGCTCGGCCGCCTCGTCATCCTCGACCCGAACGTGCGCAAGGTGTATCTCGAGCTGGCCGAGCCGACCCTCGAGGACCAGCGCAGCGACATGATGCGGCTCAAAGACGCGCTGACCGAGGAAGGCCATGACATGGAGGCGGCCGTGCCCGTGATGCGCACGATCCCGAACGCGCTCCGGAACTCTGGCTTCAAGGTTACGGCGGTGCTGGCCGGCGAGCAGCTCGTTGCGCTCGAGCCGGGCGACACCACCGACGAGTGCTTTGGCGTGGCGTTCGACGTGGGTACGACGACGCTGGTGGGGACGCTCATGAACCTCCGCACGGGCATGGCGGCGGGTGTCCTCTCCACGCTCAACGGTCAGGCGCCGTTCGGCGCGGATGTGATCTCTCGTGTGAGCTACGGCATGAACGGTCCGGAGTCCGTCCTCGAGCTGCAGACCGCCGTCGTGACGACGATGAACAGCATCCTCACGGACCTCTACCAGCAGACCGGCGTCTCGCCCGAACGAACTTACGAGGCGGTCGTGGTTGGAAACGCAACGATGCTGCATCTGCTTTTCGGCGTCGACCCAAGTCCCCTGGCGGTGATGCCTTTCACGCCGGCCTTCATGGAGCCGATGGTCGTCGCCGCGCGCGACGTCGGACTCAACATCCATCCGCACGGATACATCCAGACGCTGCCCGCGCTCGGCGCCTACGTCGGGGCGGACATCGTCGCCGGCGTGCTCGCCACCAGCGTCGTGCGCGAGGACAAGCTGCGCGTCTTCGTCGACGTCGGCACCAACGGTGAGATCGTCCTTGGCAATGCGCAGCGAGCGCTCGCCACCGCCGCGCCGGCGGGACCGGCGTTCGAGGGCAGCCAGATCCGCTGTGGCATGAGGGCGACCGACGGCGCGATCGAAGGCGTGCAGCTGGGCGACGGGGTCGAGCTGCAGATCATCGGCGGCGACATCCCGGCCGCAGGCATATGCGGTTCAGGGCTGGTCGATGCGGTCGCGCAGCTGCTGCTCGCCGGCCTGCTCGACCATTCGGGCCGGATGAAAACCGCCGATGACGTGCCGGGTCATCCGCTGGGCGACCGGCTGATCGAAGTGGACGGCGTGCGCGCATTCCTGCTCGCCGACGGGGTCTACCTCACGCAGAAGGACATCCGCGAGCTGCAGTTTGCGAAGGGTTCGATCGCGACCGGCATCAAGGTGCTGATGGACATTCTTGGTGTCGAGACCAAGGACCTGGACGAGGTGCTGCTCGGGGGCTCGTTCGGCTCTTACTTGAATCCCGAGAGCGCCAAGATCATCGGGCTCGTTCCGCCCGTGCACGTCGACAAGATCATCGCGGTCGGCAACTCCGCGGGCGAGGGGGCGAAGATAGCGCTGCTCTCCTATCGCGAGCGGCAGGTCGCGTTCGAGCTGCCTGCGCGCATCGAGTACGTCGAGCTGTCGGGGCGGGCGGACTTCAACGACGCGTTCGTGTCGGTGCTCGGGTTTCCTCACCTGGAGCAGGGGGGTGCGACGGGATCTGGCTCCGCCAGTCCCGTCGCCCTAAGGGGGGAGTCCCCCCCTCAGACAGTCGGATGAGCGCTCCCACCGCGCTGGTGATGTGCGGCGCGCTTGGGCGCGAGGTGAAGGAGATCGTCGACCGGCGCGGGTGGAACGTCGACATCTACGGGGTGTCAGCGCTGCTGCACCTCTACCCGTCGCGCATCGTCGACGAGCTGCGCGTGAAGCTGCACGAGCTGCGGCCGCGCTACAGGAACCTGGTCGTCGTCTACGGCGACTGCGGGACCACTGGAAAGCTCGAACCGCTGCTCGAAGAGGTGGGCGCGTCGCGACTGCGCGGGCCGCACTGCTATGAGATGTTCGCGGGGGAGGAGAGGTTTCGCGCGGTGTCGGACGAGAAGCCCGGCACTTTCTTTCTGACCGACTGGCTGGTGCGCAACTTCGACCGAGCGGTGGTCCGCGGTCTCGGGCTCGACCGCGACCCGGAGCTCAAAGCGATGGTGTTCGGGAACTACGAGGCGCTCATGTTCCTGAGGCAGGTGCCCAATCCACGACTCGCGGAAAAGGCGGAGAAGATCGCGGCTTACCTGAACCTTCCGCTGGAAATCGTAGACGTAGGATTGGGTGAGCTCGAGGATCGGTTGGCTGAGCTCGTCGAAGCCTGATGGCTCAGTTCCAGGTCTTGTTCTGGAAGCACATTCCGTCCCAGGTCATGGCGTGGGAGGGCGAGGACAAGGCCAAACGGATGCTGCCCGACTACTTCCAGGCCGCGATCGACGCCTACGCGATGAAGGACGGTTCGACCGACATGGACGCGTACCTCGAAGGCTGGCATCGCGGTCCGGTGCAGGTGCGCGACGGGACGCCGGAAGAGGTGATCGACGCGCTGGTGGCCGAGCTGACCGCGGCCAACCCGCGGGCGAAGCTCATGCAGTCTGGGGCCTGAGCGAGGCGGCCAGCCCAGTCGCCTTTCGGGCCAGCTGTCGAGCCGCCACCAATCGCGGATCGCCCGACGCATCGCGGAGGTTGACCGAGATCAGCGTGAGACCAGACTCCGCGGCCGCCGCCGCGAGCGTCGCCGCGACCACGGCGTCGGCGCGCAGGTTGGGGTTGCCGTGATTCGCAAGCTGGACCGCGAGGTCGGCGACCTCTGCCGCGGCCCGGGTCATGCGCAGCGGGACGTCGACGGTGCGCGCGTGAGCCGTCTCCACGTCACTGTCCGAGCGCACCGCCTCGACGAAAGCGAGGAAGGCCTCCGCGTCCAATTCAATGAGAGCGAAGCTCTCTTCGCGCAGTGCGTGCGCACGCTCGAGGGCGGCCGCCGCACCGTCCCACTGCTTCGTGGAAAGCCTCGCCGACTTTTCGAGCAGCGCCGCCGCCGCGGCGACCACAGCGCCGCACGCAGAACCGCTGGCGGGAGCGGGTTCCTTGGAAGCAATCTTGTTCAGCAGATAGTTGAGACGGTCCAGGCTCGGGTCAGTCAGCGCCGATTTCCTTCCTGCGCTTCGTCATGAATTCTTGCAGCGCCTCGTCGACGCCGGGATCGATACCCGGGTCGGGGTACTCGGCCAGCACCTGCTTCCACTTTTCAGCCGCGACCACGTCCGCGGTGCGCGCGCCGAAGCGGTTCCAGCGGTCGAAGTTCTCAGTCGAGGAGATCCAGGGGCGGTAGAAGCCGGTGCGGTAGTTGCGCAGAGTGTGCTCGGCGCCGAGAAAATGGCCGCCCGGTCCGACCTCTCGCATCGCGTCCATCGCCATTCCTTCCTCGTCAACCGGCATGCCGCGCGTGAGGATCCACTCGAACATCCTCAGCGCCTCGACGTCGATGATGAATTTCTCGTAGGAGGCGAGCAGCGCGCTCTCCAACCATCCGGCGGCATGCAGCACGAAGTTGACGCGGCCGAGGATGGTCGGCCACATGCACATCATCGATTCGTAGGCCGCCTGCGCGTCCGGGGCCTTGGATGACGTGAGCGCGCCGCCGCCGCGGAACGGCAGGTTGTAATGGCGCGCCATCTGCGCGCTGGCGAGGATCCCCATCGCCGATTCGGGCGTGCCGAAAGCCGGGCTCCCCGACTGCATGTCGGTGTTGGTGAGAAACGACCCGTACACGCTCGGGGTGCCTGGGCGTATGAGCTGCACCAGCGCGATGCCTGCCAAGGCCTCGGCTGTCTGCTGGGCGACCGTTCCCGCGAGGCCCATCGGTGACATCGCCCCCGCCATCAAGAACGGCGTCACGATCACCGGCTGGCCGGCGTCCGAGTACTCGAGCAGGGCGCCGAGCATCCGGTCGTCGTAGCGCAGCGGGCTGTTGACGTTGATCAGGCTGATGATCGCCGGGGTCTTCTCGATCTTCTCCCGCCCGCCGAAGACGATCGAGGCCATCTCGATCGTGTCCCGGGCGTTCTCGGACGAGATGACGCTGCCCATGAAAGGTTTATCGGTCCAGCGCAGGTGGGAATAAACCATGTCCAGGTGGCGCGTGCCGAGGGGTAAGTCCTCCGGCTCCACCGTGGTTCCCCCCGCGCAGTGGATCTGATCGATGGCCTGGGCCATCTTGTCGAAGTTGTTGAAGTCCTCGATCGTGGCCCCGCGCCTTCCGCGCTCCAGGTCGGTGATGAAGGGTGGGCCATAGACCGGGGCGGTCACGACGTTGTCGCCCCCAAGGATCACGGACCGGGCCGGGTTGCGCGCCTGGAGGTCGAAGGTCGCCGGCGCCTTGGCCACCTGCTCCATGACGAAGGCCCGGTCGAACCGCACTCGGTTGTCCTCGACCTTCATCCCGGCTTTGCCGAAGATCTCCCGGGCCCGGTCGTGTAGGAAGTCGACGCCGATCTCCTCGAGGATGGTCATCGCCTGCTCGTGAATCGCCTCCACCTCGTCCCCGCTGAGCAGGTCGTACGGCTTGAGGCGGTTCTTCCACATCGCGTTAGCAATCTTGCAACAGAGCAGGGCTGTGATAACGTAGTGCTTGCCCATTGGGGTGCTTGGTCCCGCCTGGGGACCCCTTTTTGAACTCACTTGATTCCCAAATCACGCTTCACCCGCGTATCGACACTCAGGTCTGCCTGACGTGAGCACGCCCAATCCCGGGGACGTTCTTCCACTCTGGAATCCAGACATTCCGGGTGAGGAGATCCAGGCGGGGCGCCTCGGCATCCGCGTCCGCCCAGGCACGCCCGCCGCCGCCAAGGTGACCGCCCTGGAGGCCGCTGGAGGCGCCGAGCTGCTGCGCCAGGTGCTCGAGGAGCAACGGCTCATCGACGGCACCTACACCATCGTCAAGCCGGAGAAGCCGCTCGAGTTCATCGGCCAGGTCAGCACCACGCTCCTGACCGGCAAGCTCGGCCGGACGCCCATGGGCCTGGCCCTGGAGATCACCGACTGGCAGGAGCTGGACGGCGAATTCGAGATGGAGAAGAACCGCCTGCGGCTGGGCTTCCAGGAGCTGCACGTCGTCAAGGAGTGGGACGGGGACCTCGAGGGGTTTACGGCCATACAGCTGCGGGAGCAGGCCAAGACGCTGCCCATCCTCGACTCGACGATGCGCTTCATCGAGCACCTGCGCGACTATCGCGAGAAGCTCGCCGAGGCGGCCGTCCGCCGGTATGAGGCGACCGAGCAGTGGCTGGAATGCCCGAAATGCGAGACGGAGGTCCCGACCTCCAACGGGATTCACTGCCCCGAGTGCGGTGAGGACATGCGCGGCGGCGAGTACGTGCGCGCGGTCCTGCACCTGGTCGACGACGCCGACGGGCGCATCTACCGCGGCATCGACTCGCTGACCGTCCGCTCGGCCGGGTTCCCCGAGTACCGCGGCATGTCGCTGGACCGCATCCAGGGTTCCAACCTGTGGGTCAGCTTCCGGCGCTACGACCCGCTGCCCGACGAGGGGATCGTGCTGCCGACCGCGAGCGTGGAGATGTTCGAGGCGCAGCGCTCGGTCATCCGCCAATTGCAGATCGGCAGCCCGCGCACCGGGGCGATGGCCGCGGAGCTGGCCGACACCGGCTGGCTCGGCAGCCCGCCGCGCGTTCCGCTTGACGGCAAGAAGGCCCACCACCTGCCGGACCCGAACGAGGAGCAGGCCGAGGCGGTCGCCCGGGTCATGGGCATGCGGCCCGGACAGATGTACCTCATCCAGGGCCCTCCCGGCACGGGCAAGACGACGGCGATCGTCGAGTCGATCCGGCGCATCCTCGGTCGCAACCCGAACGCGTCGATCCTCATGTCATCGCACTCCAACGACGCCGTCGACACCGGACAGGAACGCCTGCTCGGCTTCTCGCACGTGAGGCAGGCGCGCATCGCGGAACCCGGCAAGGTGCCCCGCCGCTTGCGCCCGACTCTGGTCGAGAGCGACGACCTCGAGCCGTACAACCTGGTCGCCGGAACCTGCAACAGGCTTGCCATCGACTCGCGCCTGCGGTTCAAGGTGTTCGACTGGCTGATCCTCGACGAGGCGAACAAGGTGCGCGCCAACGAGGCGCTTGCGCTGATGCCGCTGGCCAAGCGATGGGTCATGATCGGCGACCTCAAGCAGCTGCCGCCGGTGATGGAAGAGGCCGCGTCGACCTTCAAAATCGAGCAGCCGCTGGACGAGCTCGTGCGCGACGACAGCTTCTACGGGTGGATCTGGGACAAGGTCCCCGCCGGCTCGCGGATCATGCTGCCGCGCCAGTACCGCATGCGCGAGCCGATCGGTCGTGTTGTCTCAGACCTTTTCTACGAGGGCAAGCTGGTCCACGAGGCGCCGCACCCGCGTATGCCGCTGCCGTGGCCGTTCGACCGCGAGCTCGTTTGGGTCGACACCGGGGCCCAGGACGAGTACCGCGATGCGCAGCGCTCCGTCGCCAATGAGTTCGAGGTCGCCCTGTGCAAGGACATCACGTCGATCATTCGGCGCCGTGTCCGCAAGTCGAAGCTCGCGGTGATCGCGATGTACGCGTCTCAGGTCAACCGCCTCGTGTCAGCCCTCAAAGGCATCGTGCCGCCGGACGACATCGAGTCGGTGGACGCCTTCGAAGGCCGTGAGTCCGACGCCGTGATCCTGTCCCTGGTGCGGTCCAACGACCGTGCGGCGATCGGATTCCTGAACGACCCCAACCGCGTCAACGTGGCGATCTCCAGGGCCAAGAAGCTGCTCGTCATCGTCGGCGACTCCAAGACCGTGATCGGAGGCGCGCCCGAGCTGTTCGGACCGCTCTTCGAGCACTGCAAGGAAGAAGGCCTGGTGGCGGGAGTCGGCGCGGTGGTGACCGCCTGCCAGCGGGTCGGCATCCGCTCCCACGTCCAGCGGCTGTCACGCCCACACCGGGGCGATCGCCGGACCCGCCGCCGCCGTCGCGGGCAGAGGCCTGTTGAGGCGGGGGTCAACGGTGAGATGGCGAGCCTCGAGACCAACGGCTCCGAACCGATTGCCGAGCCGGCGACCAACGGCTCGATGACGCCTGAGCCGGCGCCGGTCGAGTCATCGACCGACGCCGAATAGCTTCACGCTCGCTTAAGCTTCGCGCTGCCGATGAGCGACCAGTGCATCTTTTGCGAGATCCTGCGCGGGAACTCGCCCGCGAGCTTCACCTACGAGGACGACACGGTGGTCGCTTTCATGGACGTGCAGCCGATCACTCACGGACACATGCTGGTCGTTCCGCGCGAGCATGCGGTCTTGATGGCGGACCTCAACGAGACCGTCGCCATGCGCACCTTTCGCGTCGCTCGCAAGCTCGCGTCGGTCGCGCGCACCACGCTGGGCGCAGGCGGCGCAAACCTCTTCGTGGCTGACGGCGAGATCGCGTTTCAGGACGTTCCTCACTTTCACGTCCACGTCATCCCTCGGTACCCGAACGACGGGTTCGGCCTGACGTTCCCCGAGAACTACGGGCGGCCGCCCAGCCGCGCCGAGCTCGAGACGATAGCGGCGGCGATCCGCGCTGCTGGATAAGGGGTTAACGAGGGGCCACCGCCCCCCACCCTCGCCCTCCCCCTGCGGGGGAGGGGATTGATCAAGCCGTGATCGTCACCTTGATTGAGTACACCGCGATGTACATGGGACACGGCTGACCCGGCGAGCAGTTCGGGCTCGAGTTCGCTGTGATCTCGGCCTCGCCGGTGGCCAGCGCCTTGAAACCTGCCAGCGTGACGCCGCGGACCGCCGTCGCCGCGGGGTTCACGATCGGGACCAGGATCGACTCGTTGCTCGACTTTGGCGCGGTCCAGTTGGCCATCCCCGGATAGGCGTGGAGCACCACCTCCAGCTTCTGGCCGACGTGAATGGTGGCCGTCTTGTCTTTCTCGCTGACAGCAGTGTCGAACCCGACGCCAGTGCCGGGGCTCGGCGTGCCTGAGCCCGTGGCGCTGCCGCAGGCGGTGAGCGCGAGGGCAAGAGACATCGCCACGAGAAGCAGTTTCATCTCGGGTACGTAACGAACCCGCCGCGGCGCTCGTAACACGTGGGTGGGTAACATCGGCAGCTTGCGAAAGTCTGACATCCGGAATCTGGTCCTCGGGACGATAACGGCGATCGCGATCTCATCCTGCGGAGGGGGGACCGTGGCCGTCCACTCGCCGAGCCCGATCACGGGTGGCCTGACGCAGGGACTGATTGCCTTCGTTGCCGATGCAGGCGTCGGCGTGATCGACCCCGCCACCGGAAAGTCCACCATCCTGGCGCCCCTGCCGGCCGGAGGGGCATTCCGGGTCGCAGGTCCCGTGTGGGGACCAGCTCCCGGCGTCACACACCCCGTGCTTTACTTCACCGTTCACGACGACCGGCCTGCCGAACGTCGCACCACGACGGGTGTCGTGCCGTACGACTGGATCTTTCGCGTCGATCCGTTCAGCGGAGCGATCGATCCGATCGCCGCGTCGATGGACTCACAGAGCGAGGGACCGATCGGGGTCGTCGCCAACTCGCACTACCTGGCGCTCACGGTGGGATGTTGCGCGACCTACGAGGTCGACGCGCTCGACCTGACGCAGCCCGCCGGCGCCCTCAGGGTGCTCGCGAAGCCACCCAACCAGGCCGCGTTCTTCACGCAGGGGACCGCGCCGGGCCAGTCCGGGCTGCTCGCGGTGCGCGCCTTCGGCACCGGAGCGTGGTACTGGCTCAACGCAGACGCGGGCGTCTTGAATCCATTCCCGCTCAAGCTCGGGCCCGACGACGGGCCGATCGCGATCTCGGAGGACGGCACGCTGGCCGCGGTATCGCTGCCGGATCACGGCGCGGTGATCCAGCCCATCAACTCGGCGCTGCCCCAGGCTTCACCGAGCCCGAACGCCAGCGCCGCCGCGTCGGCCACACCAGGTCCCACGCCCGCGCCGTCCAGCTCTACGAGCGGCCCGCGGCGCATCAACTCGAAGCTCCCGCATGTCGACGGACTTTCGTTCAGCCCGGACGCCAGGGAGATCGTGCTCGCGGTGAATGGCGAGCTCGAGCTGTACGCCACCTCAGGTGCAGACGGCACCGCGCCGACGAAGAAGTACCTGACCGGCGGCAACGTCATCGGCGCCGACTGGTCCGCGCCCATGCCGCGTGAAACCGCCGAGATGCTGATGCCCGGCCCCGGGCCACAGGCGATGGTCGACGCCCTGCTCGAGGCCACCAAGCTGCCCGCCGCCGCCGACACTCCCGCGGCGCGACCGCTGACCAAGGTGTACCTGTGGCAGTTCGACTCGAGCAAGACATCGCCGATCGCATCGATCACCGATGCGACGCCTGCCGTGCTCTCTCAGTACCCGCCGCTGCCGGCGGGTGTCGTCTTTCACCACTGGGCTCCCTCGGCCAACTGGCTGCTGCTCGGAGGATGCTTCCGCTATCGCGTGGTGGTCACCGGCAGCGTGCCGCCGACACCGTCCACGTTCGGCCTGGCCGCCGGCGCGCTGTGCAACGAGCCCAGCCCAAAGACGACGCCTTCAGCCTCGACCAAAGCGACGCCCTAGGCGTCCTAGGATTGCGTCGTGGCCGATTTTGACTTCCTGGCGAGCCACGCCGAGTCGCTTCCGAACAAACCCGCAGTGATCCTCGGCGACCGCACGCTCGACTACGCGTCGCTGGATCGAGCGGCGAATCGAGCCGCCCACCTCATCCAGGGCCTGGGATGCGAGCCCGGTGATCGCGTCGCCATCATGTCGTTCAACTCCATCGAAGGCTTTGAGATGGCGAACGGACTTCGGCGGGCGGGCGTGGTGGTGGTGCCGGTGAACTACAGGCTGCGCGGGCCTGAGATCGCCTACGTGCTCAACGACTCGGGCGCCAGGGTCGTCGTGGCGGGGCCGGACCACGTCGACGCGGTGGTGGCCGCCTCGAGCGAGGTGAAGGGCGATGTCCGCTACGTCGCCCTGGGCCCGCTCGTCCCCGAAGGCTGGCTCTCGTACGGCGCATTGATGGAGGGGGCGATCGACACGCAGCCCTCGACTGCGATGGGCGATGGGCTCGCGCCATCCATGATCTACACGTCCGGCACCACCGGCCATCCGAAGGGCGCGTGGCGCCCCAACGGCGTCAACATCGCGAACGTGCTGCAGGTCATCTCGATCTTCGAGCTGAACCAGTCCGACGTGCACCTGATGTGCGGACCCGGTTATCACAGTGCTGTTTCATTTTTCTCCGCGCTCCACCAGGTGCTGGGCGCCACGGTCGTCACGCAGCCGAAGTTCGAAGCGGACGGGGCCCTGGACGCCATCGCGCGACATCGCGTGACCACCGTCTTCCTGGCGCCGACTCTTCTCCAGCGTCTGGTCGACGCGCAGCAGAAAAATCCGCGCGACGTCTCCTCGCTGCGCGCCCTGATCCTCGGCGCGGCGCCGTGCCCGCACGCGCTGAAAGTCCGCGCCGAGGCAGCCTTCGGCAAGGTGCTGTGGGAGTTCTATGGCGCCACCGAGACGGGAATCAACACGGTGCTCAGGCCCGAGGACCAGCTGCTCAAGCCCGGTTCATGCGGCACCGCGGTTCCGGGGCAGGAGATCCGCCTGGTCGGCGCCGCGGGAGAAGACGTCCCGGACGGCGAGCCAGGTGAGCTCATGGTTCGCAACAGCTGGCTCGCGGAGTACTACCAGCGTCCTGACGCCACCGGGAAAAGCCTGCACGAGGGGTTTTTCTCAGTCGGGGACGTCGCCTACAGGGACGCCGAGGGCTACTACTACATCTGCGACCGCCGGATCGACATGATCATCTCGGGCGGCGTCAACATCTATCCCGCCGAGATCGAGGCGGTGCTGCACGCGCATCCCTCGGTGCTCGACGCCGCGGTGATCGGCGTGCCGGACGAGCGCTGGGGCGAATCGGTGAAAGCCGTGGTGCAGCTGCGACCGGGCGTGACCGTTACCGAGGACGAGCTGATCGCCTTCTGCGCCGAGCGCCTCGCCGGCTACAAGAAGCCGCGTTCGATCGATTTTGTGGACGAGCTCCCACGGGATGCGGCGGGCAAGCTGCTGAAGCGAAAGATCCGCGAGCCCTACTGGTCCGCCGCGGGGCGCCGGATCTAGAGGTTCAGGCAAGCAGGGGAAGCAGGTACTCGAGCGACCGGCTGATGCGACCGAGGGGCCGGTCGTCGGGGGAGGCAAGCCGCGTCTCCTGCCTGAGCGTGTACCACCCTCGGTACTTCGAGCTTCGCAGTCCCTCGATGACGCGATCCACCCGCGCCATGCCCTCCCCAAGAGGCTTGAAGAGGCCAAGCGAGACCGCCTCGTTGTAGTCCTCGCCGTGCTCGCGCACCTGCCGCGCAAGCTCGGCGTCGAGGTCGTTCAGGTGGACATGCTGGATGCGGCCGGCGGCCAGCTCGAGCACCTCGATCGGATCCCCGCCGGACAGGATCAGGTGCCCGATGTCGAGGCAGATCCCGGTCTCCGACCCGACGAGCAGGCGCTCGACGTCCTCCGGTCCCTGGATGGTGCTGCCGAACCTCGGCTGCACCGCCAGGCGCAGCTTGTGGCGGGCGCAGACGTGCTCGACGGAGCCGATCGAGTGGAGGAGATGAGCCCACTCAGAGTTGGACAGGACCGTGCCGTGGTGCGCTCCGCTCGAGCGCTCAGGGATGGCCGCCAGCACCAGGGTGTCGGCGCCGAGCACTGAAAGCCAGTGCGCATGTCCATCGATGTGCGCCAGCTCGGAGCCGCGGATGTCTTCGTGGTGAAGGATGGCGTGAACCTGCCCCGCCACCAGGCCCAGGCGGTGGCGCTTGAGCAGAGGTTTTGCCTGGTCGCTGCGATCGGGGAGGAAGCCCGGAGGGCCGGCCGTGATCGCGCCCTCACCGACCGCTGCTGCTTCCGAAAGCACGCGCTCGGGGTCGAGCTGGTGCCCCCAGCCGGGCACGTTGCTGATCCCCCAGCACACCGGCGACAGGGCCAGGCGGTGGGTGGAACGAGGCGCCCTCATGCCGGGCAGCGTGCGGACTCGGCGAGCAATCACCGCGCAGAGATTACCCTTCTCCTCTGCCATGCCCGCCTCACACGCGCTCGAGCTGGACCTGCGCCCGGCGACGCTGGAAGACGCGTCGATCGTCGCGGACCTCGAGCTCGCGCGCGACCCGGACGACCCACGCGACCCGCAGATGCTGCGGTTCTGGTGGACCCTGCGGACCGAGAACGAGGCGACCACGCGCCAGGTCGCGGCGCGGGATGGCGTCGCGGTGGCATTCCTCGCCGCCGGTCACGAGCGCTGGGAGAACGTGCCGGATCGGTTCGGATGGCTGCGGGCGACCATCCACCCGGACCTCTGGTCGGAGGGCAACTACAGAGCCTTGATCTCCCGGGCCGAGGCGTGGTTGAGCTCGGAAGGGGTCGCCGAGTCGGTGATGCGCCTCCGCGAGGATTTCGAAAACGAGCTGAGGGTGGCCGGCAGCATCGGCTATCGGGAGGTGCGCCGCCAGCGCAACTCAGAGCTGGACCTTGTCGCGCGGCGCGAGCAGCTGCTCGCGAGCGCGGCTGAAAACCGCAAGCGGATGCGGGAGCAGGGCGTCCAGCTGCTCACGCTGAGCGAGGACAAAGACCCGGAGGTCATGGCGAAGCTCCACGAGATGATGGTCGCGACAGAGCAGGACATCCCGGTGAGCGTGCCGATCCGCAGGCAGCCGTTCGACGAATGGAAACGCTCCACGTTCGACAACCCCGGCACGCGTGAGGATCGTTTCTGGATCGCGCGCGAGGGCGACGAAGTCGTCGGGATGTCGGTCATGGACTTCCCACCCACGCGAGGCCTGCCGTGGACCGCGTTCACCGCAACTTCAAAAAAAGTCCGCGGCAGGGGTATCGCGCGCGCGCTCAAATACGAGACGATCGCGCAGGCGATCGACCTCGGTTACGAGAAGGTGCGAACCGCCAACGACGGGGTCAACGAGCCCATCCTTCACATCAATCGTGAGATGGGTTATCGACTCGTCATCCCGATCATCGAGCTGCACCACTCGCTCGGGGCATGACCGAAGACCACTACGGGGTGAAGGCGCTGCCCGAGCTGTACAAGCAGTGGGCAGCGACCGGGATGGTGGCGAACATCGGGACGCGGATCGTCGAGGTCGCACACGGCAAGCTCGTCCTCGAGGGCAACATGACTGGCGAGGCGCACGGCTTCCCCACGTCGCGCGGCACCATCGTCCACGGGGGAGCGATCGCGACGCTCGCGGACGAGGCGCTGGCCTCGGTCGCGTTCACCGTCGCGGAGGAGGGCGAGACCACCGTGACGGCCGACCTGAAGGTCGACTTTTTGAGGTCCGCAACGCCAGGCCGCCTTCTCGCGCGGGCGACGGTGCGACATCGCACCAAGCGGCTCGCCTTCTGCGAGGCGACCGTCGAGCAGGATGGCGGAAAGATCGTGGCCGAGGCGCGGGCCGTGATCGCATACGTCAGGGCTTGATCTCCGGCAGGCCGATCATCTCCCAGGTGATCCCACCGTCCACCGTTCGTTCGAGCACGGCTCTGGTGCCGGCCATCGCGCCGTACCACGCATGCTTCGAGTCGAGCACCGTGAGCGATCCGGGCAGCGGCTGGATCACCCCGATGTTGCGCGACGCAGTCCACGTCGCGCCTCCATCCGAGCTTCGCGACCACGCCCCGGAACCGATCCACCACCAGGTCTGCGCGTCGGAGTAGCCGATCGCCCCGGCTCCGCCGGGAGGAGCGATCACTTTCCACGTCAGGCCGCCGTCGAGCGACCCAAGCTGCACCTGGTTGGGCGCCTGGCCCTGCGCATACTGCCCACTCTTGTTTTCGGTCTCGATCGTCCTCAGGTCCGAGCCTGGTATGGCGTCGACGAAAGTCGCGTAGCGGTAGACGACAGGGAGGCCGCCGTCAAACGCGCGCACGGTAAGGGGTGGGTAGGCGATGACCTGCTCCCCGATGCCCGAGCGGCCGACGTAGGGCACGAAGTTGACGACCGTGGCCACCACTCCGGCGCCCTGCGTGGGTTGGGCGGCGACGAAGAACTGGCCTGTCGACGACCATCCGCCAGCTGGCGCTGGGAGAGAAACCTGTGTCCAGCTCCCTCCACCATCTGTGCTCTTGTACGCGTGAGGCTTGACCGACACGGTGTCGAGCCATCCCACCGCGGCGTCGGTGAACTGCACCCGATAGGGCTGGTCGCCGCTCGCCGCCGGGGATCCGAGGTTGACCCAGGTCGTGCCGCCGTCCGCCGTGCGAAGCAGCTCGACTTCGCCGGGGTTGATGGTTGAGCGGACCAGCAGCCAACCCCGCTGCGGGTTGGTGAAAGACACGGACTGCACGTACGCAGAGGTGTTGGCGATGGTGGAACGCGATGACCACGTGCGGCCGCCGTCAGAGGTCCGGAAGGTCAGCGGTTGGTTGCCCACGAGCGAGAACACGCCGTTGGTCGCGTCGAAAAAGCGCATGTAGACGCCGCGCTGGTTTGTTTCGCCGGTGAGCTGGCGCGCCCAGGTGCGGCCGGCGTCGCTCGTGTGGAGCAGGGCGAAACGGCCGGAGTCGAAGCCGGCCACGAACCAGCCGGTGTTCGCATCGACGAAATCGACCCCCGCGAGCTGGTATGTCGCAGGCAACGCAGGCGTGACCGGTGCGCCCTGCGTGCCCGACGGCGGGCGGACGTAGACGATACCGATCGCGGCGATCGCGACCACGGAGACGAACATGACTGTCAGGGCTCGTCTCGCGCGCGAAAGTCCGACCGGCGGGTCGAAATCGGTATCCGGTTCCAGCGGCCCCATCGCCTGGGGCCAGCTTAGTCCGGCCTGGGCACGTTGACGTAGGTCCAGTGCATGCCTGCGTCGGAGCTCAGGGCAAGGCCGGTGACAGGGAACCGCGTCCCGGTCGTGCCGCGCAGCTCCGCCCAGGCGTGCTTGGCGTCGATCACGTGCGGGCGGTAGTCCCAGTCGTCGAGCAGCTGGCTCACGTGCTTCCAGCTCTGCCCTGCGTCGGATGACTTCCAGAGGGTGCCGAATCGCATCGCCCACCAGTGCGTCGAGTCCTGGTACACGAAGTCCGAGTAGCCCGTCTCCTCCGGCGGAAGCGCGATCGCGCGCCACGTCTTGCCGCCGTCGAACGACGTGTACGCGCTGCCCCGAACGTCGTAGTCGACGAAGGCGATGACTCCGGAGCCAGGGAGCAGGGTCACATGTGTGCGATAGGCGAAATCCAATCCTCCCGGAGGGATCGGTTTTCCACCCGTCCCCGGATTCGGCTGCGGAAGGCCGGGCAGCACATGAGGCTGCCAGGTGGCGCCGCCGTCGGCGGTGGAGTAAACCGTGGGCCGGTCGGCGGCGGCCCCCAGCCAGCCGTCATTCGGCTTCCGGAACTGGAGGTCGCCCCCGACCCCGCCCTTGCCTGCCCACACCGCCCACTTCGGCCAGGGCAGCTCCGTCCAGCTGCTCCCACCGTTGGTCGTCGCGAAAAAGTGAAACGTGAGCGCTGGGTCCGGCTCCTGGGCCAGGACCCAACCGTGCGAGGGATCGCTGAACGTGATCGAGCTCGCCGGGTAAGGCGGCAGCACCACCGGCGTCCACTGTCTGCCCCCATCGCTCGTCCGGTAGAGCTGTCCCGGAGACCCGTAGGAGATCAGGCCGCGATTGCCGTCGAAAAACTGGATTCCAGACAAGATGGAGAACTGCGAGGCAGAGGCCGTGAACTGGCGCTGCCAGTGCCTGGCTCCGTCTGTCGTCCTGAACACGTAGACGTGCTGCGGCCTGTTCAAGCTGTCGATCACGAGCGCCCACCCGGTCGACGGCGTCACGAAATCGAACGTCGCCGAGTACAGCGCTGAAATCACCGGCGGGCTGGGGGCGGGCCTGGCCACCGGCGGCCTGGTGGATGGGAAGGACGGGTGAAGGTAGACGAGACCGGCGACCACGATCGCCGCCAGGGCTCCGGCCATGAGCGGCAGCGCGCGCCGGGCGCGGCGGCTGAGGACGTCGGGCTCGTCCATCTAAATTGTCAACGTAGATGATTCGACCGGCGTTACAGGATGATGCCGCAGCGATTGCCCGCGTTCACGTGGCGGCCTGGCGCAGCTCGTACCGCGGCCTCCTGGCGGACGAGTTCCTCGCCTCGCTGAGCGAGGCGGGCTACACCGACCGGTGGAGGCGCGTCATCGGCGATGGGGCGAGCCGCGTGCTCGTGGTTGAAGAGGCGGACGAAATCGTCGGCTTCGCGTCAGGCGGCCGCGAGCGCGCCGGCGAGAGCGGCTTTGAGGGGGAGCTCTACGCGATCTACATCGTTGCGGAATCCCAGCGGAAGGGCCACGGCCGCGAGCTCGTGCGCACGATGGCCGCCGCGCTGCGCGAGAAGGGCCTGCGCGACATGATCGTCTGGGTCTTGCGCGACAACGCGCCTGCGCGCGAGTTCTACGAGCGGCTCGGCGGGACGTACGTGCGCTCGCAGCCGATCACCATCGGAGCGGACACGCTCGAAGAGGTCTCTTACGGCTGGCGGCGGCTTGACGACATCCGGTACTGAGACGGCGACGTGCGCGACGCCACCGCGGTGCTCGCGGCCAGGAGGCACACGGCCGCGATGGCCAGGAACGCATAGGTAGGGCTCAGTCCAAACAGAGCGCCGCCGGCCAGGGCGCCGGCGATCTGGATCAACGTCTGCACGGTCTGAAAAACACCCTGCGTGCGCGCCTGGTGACCAGGCTCGGCGGTGCGGCTCACCTCGGCGATGAGGCTGGGCCCGCCCGAGATCGTCAGGGCACCCTCGACCAGGCCGAGGCCGATCAGCCAAGGCACTGACGTGATGAATGGATAGAGGCTCGAGAAAAAGGCGGTGCCGAGCAGCGCCGCCACCACCACCCGGCGCGGTCCGATGCGGTCGCCCAACGCACCAGCTCGCGCGCTCAACAGGGTCGCCGGCAGCGCAAACGCGACGAACGAGAGGCCTACGGCGAACGTGTTTGCTCCGCGATGGGTCATGTACAGCGGCCAGATGGTGTCGAAGGACCCGATCATGTACGACGTTCCTGCGCCGAGCACGAGCATCGGCGCGAGCTTCCTTGCGATCCGGAGCGCGCCCACCGGCACTGCGAGCATCGGCTCCGCGCGCACATTTGGGAGCAAGGCGAGCGCAGCGATCGCGACGGCGCAGACGCATGCCGAAACCACGAACACCGCACTCAAGTTGTAGAGCGCGATAAAGCCGCCGATCGCCGGGCCGATCAGCATGCCGGCCATCATGGTCGACTGCATCATGCCGAAAGCGCGACCGCGATCCTTCGCCGGGACCACCTGCGCGAGCAGGCCGTTGGCAGCGGGCCAGTAAGCCCCGGCCGCTGCGCCGTGCAGGAATCTGACGGCGACCAAGGCCGGCAGCGGAAGAGGCAGCAGGTAGGCCAGGAACAGCACCGAATACGCCCCCATGGAGATGAGGAGGACAGGGCGCGTGCCCCATCGGTCGGCGGCCCAGCCCGCCGGATAGCGAATCGCGGCGTTGGCCAGCAGGCCTGCCGCGAAAACCGCACCGACGAGCGCGGCGGATCCGCCGCGGCGGCCGATGAAGATCGGCAGGAGCGGCAGGAAGAACCAGAGCCCGATCGCGGTCAGCAGGTTCCCGGCATACAGCGTCCAGAGGGTTCGTCGATTGGGCATTTGCTTGTTTAAGCCCCTCACCCTAGCCCTCTCCCCGAAGGGGAGAGGGGATCATGGAGACTCGTATGCAAGAGATCGAGTGGGACCTGATTCCTCCGACGCCCTATCCGGCTCACATGCACATGGCGCTCGACGAGGTGCTGCTCGAGCGGGTGATCTCCGGTGAGCGCCGTCCGATGCTGAGGCTCTGGGAATGGATCGAGCCCGCCCTCGTCATCGGCTCCCATCAGTCAGTCGCCAACGAGGTCGACGTCGAGGAGGCGCGCGACCTTGGCTTCGTCGTGACCAGGCGGATGAGCGGCGGCGGAACGATGCTGTGCGAGCCGGACCGAACCATCACGTACTCGCTATGCCTTCCTGAATCCGTGGTGGCCGGGGTGAGCTTCCGCAAGTCCTACGCGCTGCTCGACGACTGGGCGGTGCGCGCCTTCGTCGAGCTCGGCGTCCCTGCCGAATATCGCGAGATCAACGACATCGTTTCGCCGCGGGGAAAGATCGCCGGCGCCGCGCAGGCGCGCCGCCGCGGGTTCGTGCTGCACCACACGACGATCGCGCACTCGATGGAGACCGAACTGCTTCCGCGCCTCATCCGGATTGGGCGGTCGAACATCGCGGCCATCGGCGTGCGGAGCGCGAACAAGTCCGTGTCGCCGCTCTCGTGGTTCACGTCGCTCTCTTGCGCCGAGGTCGCTCTAGACCTGGCGAATCACTTCTCGAGCAGCTTTCGCACTCGCCCGAGCCAACCGCAGCCAGAGGAGCTCGAGGCCGCATATCGTCTGGTTTCGACGAAGTACGCAACGCCGGCCTGGGTGAACCGGATACCTTGACGCCAGCTGACGCAACTAACCTCTAGCGAGTCGCCCGCCACTCGGCGACCAGGTCCCCGCTCTGCTCCACGTGCTCGCGGTAGTGCTCGCGCAGCCAGCCGATGATGTCCTCCGGGCTCGTGGGGTACGGGTCCTGGCCTTCGCGGTAGATGACGGCGGCCTTGCGCCACCAATCACCCTCTGTCAGGCGCGTGACCGCCGTCACCACGGCCGCGTGCAATCGGGCCATCTCGGCCAGCGTCTTCGCCCGCCGGCCTGCCGCCAGCCCGAGCTTCGCCTGCTGTCTGGCGGCCTCGGCCTCGCCGGGGGCGTCCTGTGGACCGAGCGGCCCAAACCGGGCCGCGATGATGCCGTCGAGCACCCGCCTGTAATGCGTCAGCACCCAGAGGACGTGGATCAGCAGGCCGCCCAGCGCGTAGTCATCGCCCGGCTTCAGGTACCCCAGGGCGTCGTCAGGCACGCTCGCGAATGCGGACTCCCACTCGCTGCGAGCGGCCGCGAAGTCCGCGAGCGCGGCTTCCCTGTCCATGTCGGGCCGGAGGCTAGGTGAAGTAGTTGTGCTGCTGCAGGTAAGCCCTGGCGACGGCGTCGGCGTCCTGGTGGCGGAGCGAGACCTGGGCGTTCATGGTGACCAGGTCTGCGGTCGTCAGCTTGGCGTCGATGTTGTCCAGGACCTTCTTGACATTGTCGGTCGCCACCGTCTGGCGCATGATCGGCACCACGTTGTCGGCGGCCTCCAGCTGCTTGTCGTCCTGGAGCACGACGAGGCCCAGCTGGTTCAGGTCACCGTCGCTGCTGAAGACGAGGCCGACTTGAATCGTCCCGTTCGCGAACGCTGCCCTGGTGAGAGGTCCGTCTGTGTCAAGCGCCTTGAACGCCTTGAACTTGATTCCGTATGTCTTCTCGAGCCCGGGGATGCAGTAAGGCCTGGTCGGGCACTCGGGACCCGCCCCCATGGTGAGCTGGTTCGCGATCGGAGCCAGGTCAGAGAGCTTGGTCAGGTTGTACTTCGCCTGGGTCGCCTTGGTCACGGCAAAGGCGTTCTGGTCCACTGCCTGGGACGGGGTCAGAGCCACCAACCCCAACGACTGTAAATGGGAGTTGAGCTTGGCGGTTGTCGCCACAGCGTCGCCGGTGGCCTCGCCCGCCTTGTTGTTGTAGTACTCGAGGTCGGTCGCCGCGTAGCCGGGGTAGAGGTCGATCTGGCCGCTCTTGAGCGCCGGTGCGACCACCTCGCGCGAGCCGAGGTTCAGCTTGTAATTGATGGTGTAGCCGTCGTGGGCCAGCGCCTCACCGTAGATCTGAGCGAGGATGCTGCTCTCGGGAAACGCGAAGCCGCCCACGGTGATCGTGCCCTTGCTGGTGGTGCCAGGCGGAGTCGTGCCTCCGCAGGCCACAGCCGCCATGACGAGCGCGGTCAGGGCGGCCAGCACCCACGTAGAGCCTGATTTACGGATCATCGAATCTCCTCCTTCCCGCGGCGGGTTTCCCCCATCCAACCCCGGGGCTGTGTTGATTCTTCCACTTACGCGGTCTTGAAGGGCGTTGCTCTTCGCGAGGCGGGCGCTTTGAGCGATCGGAGTCCGCGAGGCACGAGCACGCGCTCCAGGGCCGAGAGGACCAGCTCGGTCGTGAGCGCGAGGAGGGCAACCAGCAAGGCGCCGGCGAAAACCTCGGTGTAGATCTGGGTGGCGAAGCCGTCGATGATGTAGCGGCCGAGGCCGCCGCCAGCGACGATGGCGGCCAATGTGGCCGTGGCCACGACCTGCACCGCCGACGTGCGAATTCCGGCCATGATCAGCGGTACCGCAAGGGGTAACTCCACCCTGAACAGCTGAGCCAGCTCTCGGTAGCCCATCCCGCGCGCCGCCTCCTTCATGTCTGCGTCGACCTCCCGCAGCGCGACGTAGCTGTTGGTGACCATCGGTGGGATGGCCAGTGCGGTGAGGGCCAGGATGATCGGGGCGTCGCCCAACCCGAAGAGCTGGAAGGCGATGACGAGGATGGCGAAAGATGGCACTGCCCGGCCGACGTTGGAGATGTTGATCGCGAGGTTGCCGAAGCGCCCGAAGTGGCCGAGCCCGATGCCGATGGGCAGCGCGATGAGCGCGCCGATCGCCACCGACTCTGCAGAAAGCTGAACGTGCTGCGCGAGCCTGATCGGGATTCCATCCGGGCCCTGCCAGTGGGCGGGGTCCGTCAGCCATTGCAACGAACTGAGGATGAAGGTCATCTTGCCGCCGCCCGAGACCAGGGAACGGCCAGCCGCTGGGCGCCGGCCAGGGTCACATCCGCGACCAGCGCCAGAGCGATCGAGAGCACGGTCGCCACCACCAGCGGTGTGTGGAAGCTCTCGATCAGTCCTTTGTTGATGAGCTGTCCGAGCCCGCCGACGCCGATGAGGGCGGTGATGGTGACAAGGCCGATCGTGGTCACGGTGGCGACTCGAACGCCCGCCAAGATCACGGGCAGCGCCAGCGGGAGCTCGACCTGGAGGAGGCGCGCCAGGGGCCGGTAGCCCATCCCGTCGGCCGCGTCGAGGATGTCCGGGGGCACCGACTCGAGGCCGACCACGACGTTGCGCGCGAGGATCAGCAGCGTGTAGCTGGTGAGCCCGATCTCAGCGGTGAGAAAGGACAGCCCGGTGTACGGGACCAGGAACGCGAACAGGGCGAGCGAAGGAATCGTGTAGAGGATGCCGAACGCCGTCAACAGCGGGTTGCGCAGCCAACCCCAGCGGTGAGCGGCGATGCCGAGCGGCACAGAGATGACAAGGCCGGCGGCAACTGCGATCGCCGTGAGGAGGACGTGCTGCTGGAGGTCGTCGAGCACCAGCGGGATGTGCGTCCCCAGCCAGTCCCAATTGA
>Ga0137409_10001029_pt1 | contig 30149 bp, 29 predicted proteins | sample CZODoug1_16funga_FD_122059 | JGI IMG/M metagenome (GOLD analysis project Ga0137409, IMG submission 122059) | Vadose zone soil fungal communities from Angelo Coast Range Reserve, California, USA - CZODoug1_16fungal (Hybrid Assembly) | ecosystem: Environmental > Terrestrial > Soil > Vadose zone...
CACCGTCGGCAGCGAGAGCTCGTCGGCCACGAAGGGGTCGTCGATGGTCAGGGTAGACGGAAAGAAGCGCTTGCCGGCCAGGCCATGGGCATGGGCGGACGCAGCCGCCGTCAGCACGAGGGCCACGGTGCCGACGGACAGGACAGCACGAGCGAGCGCAGGGCGCATAGTGAATCTCCTCTTCCTGATCGTGGAGAGGCTGACGCTACGGCGACGGCGGAGCGATCAGGCGAGGGGAGCGGGCGGGGCGCGTCCGTGTTCCGCGGAGAAGTGGAAGGGCGTGAGGCGCGGGGACGACACCTCGGCGGCCGCGCCGGCGGACGCCAGCCCCGCCCCGAGCAGGCTCGACCCATCGTCGGTCGCGGCCTCGGTGTGCGAGGCGGCGGCGGCCACGGCGCATTCGTGCGCCTGAACCGGCTGACCCAGGTGATGAACCGAATGCTCGCCACGCTCGAAGGCGAAAATGCCGAGCAGCAGCGCCAGGGCGAAGGCGCCCGCGGAGCGGGAACGCCTGGCGGCGGCGAGAACCGCCACGGAGGCCAGAAGGGCAAGCCAGCCGAAGCTGGGAGAGATCGGTACCGCCGACGCGCTGATTGGCTGCGCCGGAGAGGCGACGGGGGCGGCCGGCGCGACGATGGGCGCGGGCAGGACAATGGACGGGCCCTCGTGTGCCTGGGCGGGCAGCGCCGCCAAAACCACGCTGGCGGACAGCATGAAGGCGGCGACGAGAATCGCGCGACGCCCGAACATGGTGCACACGGTAGCGATTCAGCCCCCGGCAGTCAAGGTTTGTTCCGATCAGGCAGTTTGCTTGCCTCTGAGGTCTATGGGATCATGAGCCCTCGCATGAAAGTGCATTTCACCACCCTCGGCTGTCCGAAGAACCAGGTCGACTCCGAGCTCATGCAGGGCATGCTCACCCAGGCCGGCCATGAGCTCACCGAGGTCGCCGGGTCGGCGGAGTGCCTCGTCGTCAACACCTGCGCCTTCATCGACCGGGCCCGCGAGGAGTCGGTCAACACCATCCTCGAGCTCGCCCGCGTCAAGGAGACGGGCCGGGCGCGCGCCCTCATCGTCACCGGCTGTCTGACCCAGCGCTACGGCGGCGAGATCCTGACGGAGATCCCCGAGGTCAACGCCATCCTCGGCACCTCCGAGCTGCACAGAATAGTAGAGCTCGTGAATCAGGCGGAAGGACGACAGGACTGGGTGACGAGCGCCCCGCCCGGCTATCTCTATGATGCCCGGACGCCGAGGCTGCTCACCGGTCGCGTGCCCTACGCCTACGTGAAGATCGCCGAGGGCTGTGACATGGGCTGCACCTTCTGCGCCATCCCTCAGTTTCGCGGGGCTCATCGCAGCCGCCCGCTCGAGGACGTGGTGGCCGAGGTCGAGGGTCTCGCGCGCCAGGGCATCCAGGAGGCCATCCTCGTCTCGCAGGACACTCTCGCCTACGGGCGCGAGATTCCCGGCAACGGTGATATCGGCGACCTCCTCCTCGCCCTCTCCGACACCCGCATGCCCTGGATCCGCCCCATGTACCTCCACCCCGCGCACGTCAACGACCGCCTGGTGGACAAGTGGCGGCGCGCGCGCGTGGTGCCGTATCTCGACATGCCGGTGCAGCACGGCGACGACGAGGTTCTGCGCGCCATGCGCCGGGCCGTGACCGCGCGGCGGATGAAGGACGTCGTGGCCCAGTTCCGCGCGGCCATCCCGGCCCTCGCCATCCGCACCACCGTGCTCGTGGGCTTCCCGGGTGAGACGGACGCCGCCTTCGACAATCTCCTGGGCTTCGTGGAGGACGTGGGCTTCGATCGCCTGGGCGTGTTCACGTACTCCGTCGAGGAGGGGACGCCGGCGGCGGGCATGCCGGGGCAGATCACCCCCGAGGTCATGGCGGAGCGCGCTCAGCAGGTGCAGGAGCTCCAGGACCGGCTCGCCTGGCCGCGACAGAAGGCCCTCTTCGGGACGCGGCAGACGGTCCTCGTGGATGGCCCGAGCGCCGATTCCGCCTTCCCCTTCGAGGGGCGCACGGCCGGGCAGGCCCCGGAGATCGACGGCGTCGTCTATCTGCGTGATGCTCACCTCAGCCCCGGACGCTTTGCTGATGTCCGCATCGTCGAGGTGGACGGCTACGAGCTCGTCGGAGAATAGGCGATAGGCCTGACCGACCGCCTGGCCTTCGCGATAGCCAGCGGCGGGGGCGCCGGGTACTCACCCGTGGCGCCCGGCACTGCCGGCAGTCTTGTCGCCGCCGTCGCGCTCTGGTTCATCCCGTTCTCGCGCCTGTGGTTCCTGGCGGTCCTCGTGATCATCACCCTGCTCGGCACCTGGGCGGCTCAGCGAGTCGAGACGGTGACCGGCCAGAAGGATCCCGGGGTCATCGTCATCGACGAGCTCGCCGGGATGATGCTCTCCGTGATGTTCCTCCCCCGCACCCTGGGAGTCTTCGCCTCGGCCTTCCTGCTCTTCCGCCTCTTCGACATCTGGAAGCCTTTTCCCGCGCGCGAGAGCCAGGCCCTGCGCGGCGGCTTCGGCGTCATGGTCGATGACCTGATCGCCGGCGCCTACACGCTCGTCCTCTTGATGGGCGCGCGGCAGCTCTTCGGAGTCCCCCGGTGAGCTCGGCGTGGCTGCTCACGGTCAGCGACGGAGCCGCGGACGATACGGCGGCCCGGACGGTGGCGCGCGTCCTCGCCGCCGAAGGCATCCCCGTCGCCTCGCGCCAGGTGGTCGAGGAGGCCGAGTCGGCGATCGAGCCCGCCCTCCGGGGCGCCCTCGAGGCTGGCGGGTTGATCGTCGTCCTCGCTCAACCCGGCGGCTCGGCCGGTGAGCTCGTGCCCAGGCTGGTCGCGCGACTCACCGGAGCCCGGCTGGTCCTCAACGAGCGCCGGCTGACTCTGCTCGAGGCCGCCTTCGCCCAGCGCGGGCAGGCGATGCCACGTCGGCTCGACCGGCTCGCCCTGCTGCCCAAGGGCGCCGAGCTCCTGCCGTCGGCTCCCGACGGCTGGGATGGCTGGTCTCTCGTCCGGAAGACCGGGAGCCTCGTGGTCCTGCCTCTAGGCTCTCCCCATCTGGAGCTCTTGATGGGGAATTTTCTCAAGCCGCTCGCGTCTCTCTCGGCCGACGGCGTGGTCGTGCAGCGCGTGCTCCTGACCACAGGGCTCGGCCCGGCCGAGGCCGAGGAGCGTCTCGGCTCGTGGCTGGGCAAGGATGGCGCGGTCTCCGTCTCCTGCGTGTCCGTCGAGGGCGATGTCCATGTTCGGCTGGTCGCGCGCGGGTCCACGCGGGCGCTGGCCGAGGCCGCGCTGGGGCCGGTGGAGGCCGAGGTGCGGGCGGCTCTCGGTCTCGACTGCTATGGCCAGGACGACGAGGGCCTCGAGGCCGTGGTCGGCCGGCTGCTGAAGGATCGGGGCCTGACGGTGTCGGTGGCCGAATCGTGCACCGGCGGGCTCGTCGGTCACCGCCTGACCAACATCGCGGGATCCTCGGCGTGGGTGGAGCGCGGGGTGATCGTGTACTCGAATCGCGCGAAGGAAGAGCTCCTCGGCGTTCCCGAGGAGCTCCTGCGTGCCCATGGCGCGGTGAGCGCACCCGTGGCCGAGGCCATGGTCACCGGCATCTGCCGGATCTCCGGATCGCCGTGCGGGCTCGCGGTGACGGGCATCGCCGGCCCTGACGGAGGCAGCGCGGAGAAGCCCGTGGGCACCGTCTACATCGCGTGCGCCGCTCCCGAGGGTGTGGAGGTCAAGCGGCATCGATTCGGGGGCGGGCGGATCGCCATCAAGTGGCAGTCTTCCCAGGCCGCCCTCGACATGCTGCGCCGGCGGTTGCTGGGCTGATGCCGCGGGCCTTCGTCGGCATCTTCCTCTCCGAGCAGACGCGACGGACCGTCTCGGCCGAGATAGACCGTCTCCGACTGCTCGCCAAAGTCGTGGCCTGGGTTGCCCCGCACAACCTGCACGTGACGCTCCGCTTCCTGGGCGATCAGACCGAGGAGCAGCTCGGCGAGATCGTGCCCGCCCTCGAGGAGGCCGTCCTCGGCATTGCGCCCTTCACCTTGGGACTCCGCGGGCTGGGCGCCTTTCCGGGTCTCGAGCATCCGCGCACGCTCTGGGTGGGCATCGCCGAGGGCAGCCACGAGGTGCGCGAGCTCCAGTCGCGGGTGGCGCGAGCGCTCGAGACCCGCGGCTTCCCGCTCGAAGCGCGGGCCTGGCAGGCGCATGTCACCATCGGCCGCATCGTGGACGAGCGCCGCTCCCGGCGGGAGGGGATGGCCGAGACCCGCGCCAGCCTGGTCCGGGGAGCCACCCTGGGCTTCGGGACGATGACCGTGGAGGCCATATCCCTCATGCGCAGCGACCTCTTTCCCTCGGGCGCGCGCTATACGGGCATCGCGGCCGTGCCCTTCCGCCCCCGGTAGCGGCCCTGCCTATGCCCCGTATCTTATGAATGACATTGACAACGCTGGTGGGTGGGTCAGGATGATGCCTGAGGAGCCCGAAACGCTGCCGACGAGCCGAAGGTGAGGAGAGAGCGGTGAGGCGACGATCCAATAGAGGAAGGCCGTTTGTTTTGACTTTGGAGCGGGGCGAATTCTAGAATGATTGAACTGCTTGTCGAATCGGGCGTTTGCGCGCCTCCGGAGGATCATCCATGGCAGAAGTAGCGAAGAGCGATCGCAAGCAGGCCCTCGACCTGGCCATCGCGTCCATAGACCGCCAGTTCGGCAAGGGCGCCATCATGCGACTGGGCCAGGGCGGGGTGTTCGACGAGATCTCGGTCATCCCGACGGGGGCGCTGTCGCTCGACGTGGCGCTGGGCATCGGCGGTATCCCGCGCGGCCGCGTCACCGAGATCTACGGCCCGGAGTCCTCGGGCAAGACGACGCTGGCCCTGCACATCATCGCTGAGGCGCAGCATGGGGGCGGGACCGCCGCCTTCATCGACGCGGAGCACGCCCTCGACCCCATCTACGCGAAGAATCTGGGCGTCAACACCGACGAGCTGCTCATCTCCCAGCCCGACACGGGCGAGCAGGCCCTCGAGATCGCCGAGACGCTCGTGCGCTCGAACGCCGTCGACGTCATCGTGATCGACTCGGTGGCCGCTCTCGTGCCGCGCGCCGAGCTCGACGGCGACATGGGCGACTCGCTCCCCGGGCTGCAGGCGCGCCTCATGTCGCAGGCCCTGCGCAAGCTCACCGCCGCCATCGCGCGCTCGGGCGGGGCGGTGATTTTCATCAACCAGATCCGCGAGAAGATCGGCGTGATGTTCGGCAGCCCCGAAACCACGACGGGCGGTCGGGCGCTCAAGTTCTATTCCTCCATCCGCCTCGACATCCGCCGGCAGGAGACGATCAAGAACGGTACGGAGTCGATCGGCGTCCACACCAAGGTCAAGGTGGTCAAGAACAAGCTCTCGCCGCCTTTCCGCGAGGCCGAGTTCGACGTCATCTACGGCGAGGGCATCTCGAAGGAAGGCTCGGTCCTCGACGCCGCCGTCGAGCAGAACCTCGTGGAGAAGTCCGGCACCTGGCATACGTACAAGACCGAGCGAATCGGGCAAGGCCGGGAGAACGCGAAGAAGTACCTCAAGGACAACCCCAAGGTTCTGGCGGATCTCGAGGTCAAGGTGCGGGCTGCGCTGGGTCTCAAGCCGGTCGCCGGGAACGCCCCGGCCCCGACGCCGCCCGAGAAGGTCACCAAGTAGGAGCGATCATGGATTTTCATCAGCTCTTGACGGAGTGCGTGAAGCGCAGCGCCTCCGACCTGCACCTGAAATCGGGCTCGCGCCCCATCGTGCGCGTGCACGGTCACCTCGAAGTGCAGGACGACCTGGATTCGGTCTCGCGCGACTTCATGCGCAAGACGGCCATGACCCTCCTGGGAGAGATCCGCTACAACGCCCTCATGGAAGGCGAGGAGATGGACCTCGCCCATACCGTGCCCGGCATCGGCCGCTTCCGCATCAACGTCTTCCTCTGCCAGGGGGACGTGCGCGCCGTCTTGCGCCATATCCCCGAGCACATTCCGCCCTTCGAGGACCTGCACCTGCCCAAGGTCCTCGAGCGGCTCTGCCTCGAGCGCCGCGGGATGATCCTCGTCACCGGCATCACCGGCTCCGGCAAGTCCACCACGCTCGCCGCCATGCTCGACTTCATGAACCGGACCCGCAACGACCATATCGTCACCATCGAGGATCCCGTCGAGTTCGTGCACAGCGACAAGAAGTGCGTGATCAGCCAGCGCGAGATCGGGCAGGACTCCACGAGCTTCGCCCAGGCCTTGCGCGCCGCCCTCCGCCAGGACCCGGACATCATCCTGGTCGGTGAGATGCGAGACGCCGAGACCATGGAAGTGGCCCTGCACGCTGCGGAGACAGGCCACCTCGTGCTCTCGACCCTCCACACCTTGAACGCGACGGAGACCATCAACCGCATCATCTCGATCTTCCCGCCGCACCAGGAGGACCAGATCCGGGCCCAGCTCTCCGCGGTCGTCCAGGGCGTGGTCTCCCAGCGCCTGGTCGTGCGCGCCGACGGCAAGGGGCGGGTGCCCGCCGTCGAGGTCATGATCATGACGGGGCTCGTCCGGGAGTCCATCCGCGAAAAGGGCAAGACGGCGCAGATCCCCACGGTCATTGCGGCCGGGCAGGCCCAGTACGGCATGCAGACCTTCGACCAGTCCCTCCTCGGCCTCTATCGCGAGGAGCTGGTGACGTACGAGACCGCGCGCGATGCCGCCACCAACCCGGACGATTTCGACCTCAAGGTCAAGGGCATCTTCTCCACCGGCGAGATGACCTGGGATTCCTCGAACGCCGGGTTCGTCAGCGCTCCCTCGGTCACCCGCCCCGGCGTCTTCAAGAAGGGCTGATGCCGCCGCGCGGCCGCCGCGCGCGCGCGCCTCGAGAGCCCCGGGAGCTGGACGCGAAGGCCGCCAAGCTGGCGGCCTTCGAGCTTCTGGCCATGAAGGCCTGGAGCGCGCGCGAGCTGAGCCGGCGGCTCCGGCGTCGGGGCGCGTCGGCGGAGATCGCCCGCGCCGTGGTGGACGAGCTGCAGACCCGCGGCTACGTCGACGACCAGGCCTTCGCGCGCTTCTGGGCGGAAACGCGCGCCCGCGGCCGGCAGGTCGGCACCCGCCGCCTCCGCCAGGAGCTGGGCCAGAAGGGCATCCCGCGCGCCGTGGCGGATCTGGCCGTCGAGGCTGCCTTCGTCGAGGTCGCCGAGGCCGAGCGCTGCCTCGAGGCCGGCCGCCGCCGGCTGCCCGCCCTGCTTCGCGCGGCCCGCGAGCGGGCGGCGCCGCGTCTGCGCGACTATCTCCTGCGGCGCGGATACCCGCCCGGCATGGTCATGCGAACGGTTGCCACGCTCACGGGCGCGCGGCCCGACGGGGACGCCCCCGCCGACTGACCCCCGGTATAATGTCGTCATGACCATGACCGGCAACGAGCTGCGCCAGAGCTTCCTCGACTATTTCCGCGAGCGGGGACACACGATCGTGCGCTCCTCCCCGCTCGTCCCCGGCGACGACCCCACCCTGCTCTTCACCAATGCGGGCATGAACCAGTTCAAGGGCGTGTTCCTGGGAGAGGTGCAACCGGAATACGACAAGGCGGTAAGCGCCCAGAAGTGCGTGCGGGCGGGCGGCAAGCACAATGACCTCGAGAATGTAGGCCGCACGGCACGCCATCACACCTTCTTCGAGATGCTTGGCAATTTCTCCTTCGGTGACTACTTCAAGGAGAAAGCGATCAAGCTCTGCTGGGACCTTCTGACCGAGAAGTGGGGGCTGCACAAGGACCGTCTCATGGCGACGGTCTTCACAGACGATGACGAGGCCTTCAAGGAGTGGGAGAAGGTATTGCCCGCCGACCGTATTCTGCGGCTGGGCGAGAAAGACAATTTCTGGGCCATGGGTGATACGGGCCCCTGCGGGCCCTGCTCGGAGGTGCACTTCCACCAGGGCGATCATATTCCCTGCGCGGAGGAGCAGGCAGGTCGGAAGTGTCTCGGGCCCGCCTGCGACTGCGACCGGTGGCTCGAGATCTGGAACCTCGTCTTCATGCAGTTCAGCCGGGACGCCTCGGGCACGATGACGCCGCTGCCCAAGCCCTCCATCGACACGGGCATGGGGCTGGAGCGCGTCGCCGCAGTCATGCAGGGGAAGATGTCGAACTACGACACCGACCTCCTGCGGCCGCTCATCGGCCACGTCGAGAGGCTGTCGAAGATCCGCTACGGCGGCGACGACGAGCACGACGTGTCGATGCGGGTGATTGCGGACCATGCGAGGACGGCGACGTTCCTCATCACCGACGGCGTCACGCCGTCGAACGAGTGGCGTGGGTATGTCCTGCGCCGGATCATGCGCCGGGCCATGCGCCACGGCCGCATGCTGGGGCTGACGGAGCCCTTTCTCTGGGACGTGACCAGGACCGTCGTGGAGATTCTCGGCGAGGCATACCCCGAGATCGTCGAAGCGCAAGGCCGGGTCATGGACGTGGTGAGGCAGGAAGAGGAGCGCTTCGCCGAGACCCTCGACCTCGGCACGGCCAAGATCCGCGAGTACCTCGAAGGTCACGCCGGCGACAGGCGGAAAGTCGTCGACGGCAAATTCCTGTTCACGCTCTACGACACCCACGGCTTTCCCACGGACCTCGCCCAGGAAGTCTTCCAGGACGCGGGCTGGTCGGTGCCGGACGAAGCGCTCCGGCAGTTCGAGGCCGAGATGGACGCCCAGCGCGAGCGCGCGCGGGCCGGCGCCTCGTTCGGGGTCGCGCACGACGCGGACGGTTCCGTCGAGATCTACCGCCAGCTCTCCGCCCAGCTCCCCAGGCCGCAGTTCCTTGGCTATAGCGAGCTCGCCTCGCCCGCGCGCATCCTGGCGCTGGTCGCGGAGGGCAAGCGGCTGAGCGAGGCAGGGCAGGGGCAGACCGTCGAGATCATCCTGGACCGTACGCCCGCCTATGCCGAGTCGGGTGGTCAGATGGGCGACACGGGCACCATCGTGGCGCGCGAGGGGCAGGGCACGATCGAGGATACGTACTACCGGGGCGGCCAGCTCATCGTCCACCGCGTTCGCGTCACTCAGGGCCGGCTCCACGAGAACGAGGAAGTGGCGGTCAGCGTCGAGTCGCGGCGGCGCCAGGGCCTCAAGCTGCATCACACGGGTACGCACCTGCTGCACGCCGCGCTGCGACGGATCCTCGGCACCCACGTGGCGCAGGCGGGCTCGCTCGTCGCGCCCGATCACCTCCGCTTCGATTTCTCCCACGGGGCAGCCGTGAAGGACAGCGAGGTCGAGAAGGTTGAGGACCTGGTCAACGAGCACGTCCAGGCCAACATCGTGGTGACGCCGGCCGAGATGGACCTCCAGGAGGCCCTCAAGAGCGGGGCCATGGCGCTGTTCGGGGAGAAGTACGGCAATCGCGTGCGGGTCATCAGGATCGGCGACTTCTCGACGGAGCTGTGCGGCGGCACGCATCTGGAGGCGACCGGGCAGATCGGGCTCTTCAAGGTCGTCTCCGAGGGCGCCGTCGCCTCGGGGGTGAGACGCGTCGAGGCGGTCACGGGGGACGCGGCGCTTCGCCACGTGGGGCGCGAGGAGCAGGCCCTGCGCGAATCGGCGGGGCTGCTGAAGATCCCCCCGCTCGAGCTGCCCCGCCGTCTCCAGAAGCTCCTCGACGAGCAGAAGCAGCTCGAGAAGCAGCTCCAGCAGCTCGAGGCGCGCCTCGCCAAGGGCCGCGCGCAGGAGCTGGCGGCCTCGGCCCGCGTGGTCGCCGGCGTGCCCGTGCTCGCCGCGCGCCTGGACGGCCTCGACGCCGAAGGGCTCCGCTCGGTGGTCGACACCCTGCGCGAGCGCATGAGCTCGGGCGTGATCTGTCTCGGTTCCTCGGTCGACGGCAAGGTCACCCTCGTGGCCTCCGTGTCGAAGGACCTGACCAAGCGCTTCCCGGCGGGCAAGCTCGTGCAAGAGGTGGCGCCCATGGTGGGCGGCAAGGGCGGTGGGCGCCCGGATCTTGCTCAGGGCGGCGGGGCGGACGCCTCGCGCCTCGACGAGGCCCTGGCCTCCGTTCCCGGCTGGGTCGAGCGAGTTGCCACGGGCTAGCTCGGCCACGCACGCCGCGCTGCTCTTCGATTTCGGCGGCACGCTCGATGCCGACGGGCTGGCGTGGAAGGAGCGCTTCGCCCGGCTCTTCGCCGACGAAGGCGCGGGCGTACCTCCCGATCGCTTCGACGCCGTCTTCTACGCCGCCGATGATGCCCTCGTGGGCACGATTCCCGAGACCCTGTCCTTTCGCGACACCGTCCACCAGGTCGCGGGCGGCGTCGCCAAAGCGATCCGGCCGGGCGATCCGATGCTCGCCGGTCGCGTGGCCGGCCGGTTCCTCGCCGAGGCTCTGGCGGCCATCGAGGCCAACCGACCGCTGCTCGAGCGCTTCTCCGAGCGCTACCGCCTCGGCATCGTCTCCAACTTCTATGGCAATCTCTCGACGGTATGCGATAATGCTGAATTGACGCGGCTTTTCAGCGTCATCGTGGACTCCGCACGGGTGGGGCTGAGCAAGCCCGACCCGCGCATTTTTTTCCAGGCTGTGCACGAGCTGGGGATAGAGCCTGCCGATACGGTTTTCGTCGGCGACTCCCTGGCGCGCGACATGACCGGGGCCCGGGCGGCAGGCATGCGGCACGTGTGGCTGACCCCGGATCCGGCCCGCCAGGGGCTGCCGTGCTGTCCCGGCGATCGCGTGATCCGTTCACTGCGCGAGCTGGAGGGACTGCTACCGTGACATCCGCGCCGCCGCTTGCGGGCGGCATCATCGCCGCCGGCGAGGGCAGTCGCCTGCGTGAGGCGGGATTCCCGGTGCCCAAGCCCATGGTGCGCGTGGCCGGGGTGCCGCTCCTCGAGTCGGTCATCCGAAACTTCGCCGCGGCCGGCATCGCCCGCATCTCCATCATCGTGAACGAGCGCGAGCGTGGCTGCGTGGAGTGGGCGAGTGGTCGCTTCCCGGACATCACCCTCGACTGGACCGTCAAGACCACCGCATCCTCCCTCGAGAGCTTCGCGATCGTGGCGGGCGGCCCCGCCGCGGGTCGCATGCTGATCTCGACGGTCGATGCTTGGTGCCGTCCCGCGGATTTCGCCGGATTCGTCGAGGCCGCGCGGCAGCGCCCCGAGGAGACGACGGTACTCGGGCTGACCCCGCTCGTGGCCGACGAGAAGCCCCTCGGGGTGAGCGTGGACGGCCGCGGTCGCATCACCGCGCTCGGGATCCCCGCGCCCGCGCTCGTGACGGCGGGCATGTACCTGGTGTCCGCGCGGGCCCGGCGGCTCGCGCCCGGGGCGCCCTCCGCGCGGCTGCGAGACTACCTGGGCTGGCTGCTCAAGGAAGGCGAGCCCATGTACGGCGAGACGATCGAGACCGTGGTGGACGTGGACCGAGCCGAGGACGTGGCGCTGGCCGAGTCGCTGGCCGCCCGCCCCTCGTGAGCCGATAGGAGGCGGGAGCGCGTGGGCGATCCCTACTGCTGGGGCATCTTCCGGGAAGAGGCGCACTCGCCGGGCCGCGAGAGCGACGACGCGGAGATCCTGCGCCTGGCCGCCAAGAGCCTGGAAGCGAGAGGCTTCCAGGTCGAGCTCCGCGATCCGGACGAGCTCGCCCGGTCCTCCGGTCACGCGCGCCCCCGCGCCATCTTCCTCATGTGCGAGCGTCTGCCCGTGCTGCGCGAGCTCGCCTCGTGGGAGCGGGACGGCATCGTCGCGGTCAATCGGCCCTCCGCCGTCCTCGACACGTACCGCGAGCGGATGATCGCCCGCTTCGCCGACGCCTCCGTCCCCTTCATCGAGAGCCGGTCGGTGGCGACCTCGGGAGAGGTCGTGACGGCGCCCGAGCCCGTGTGGGTCAAGCGGGGCGACGTGCACAATACCCAGGACGGCGACGTGGTCTTCGCGGAGGGTCAAGCGGCGATCGCGCGGGCCCTCGAGGGAATGGCCGCGCGCGGCATCCCGCGGGCGGTCATCCAGCCCCACGTCGACGGCGACCTCGTCAAGTTCTACGGCATCGGCCGCCGCGCCGCGCCCACCGACGCTCCGCCGTGGTTCCGCTGGTTCTACCACAAGGGGCAGCGGCTCGCCGGCCACCGGTTCGACGACGCCGCCCTGGCCCGGCTGGTGTGCCGGGCCGCGGAGGCCCTCGGCCTCGAGATCTACGGCGGCGACTGCATCGTGACACCGGACGGCGGGCTGGTCCTCATCGACCTGAACGCCTGGCCGAGCTTTGCCCTCTTCCGCGACGAGGCCGGGCCGACCATCGGCGCGTATCTCGCCGTGCGCTTCCGGGAGTCCGCCCCATGACAGAACGCCGCGAGCCCGGCCCGCGCTCCCGGGCCATCGTCGAGCGCGAGCGCCGCGTCGCCGCGGCCGGCATGCAGGGCTTCGCCCTCTACGCGGGCCTGGCCATGGCGCGGGGGCAGGGCACCACTCTCATCGACGAGGACGGGCAGGAGTACATCGATTTCATTGCGGGTATCACCATAGGCTCGGTCGGCCACTGCCACCCGCACTACGTCGAGGCGCTCAAGCGCCAGGTGGAAAAACTCACCTTCGGCAGCTTCACCACGGAGACGAGGACGCGCTTCCTCGAGCTGCTCGCGTCCCTGACCCCGGAAGGGCTCACGCGCATCCAGATGTTCTCGGGCGGCGCGGAGGCCGTGGAGGCCGCGCTCCGGCTCGCCAAGGCGGCCACGGGCAAGCGCGAGGTCATCGGCTTCTGGGGCGGCTTCCACGGCAAGACGGGCGGGGTGCTCGGCCTGCTCGGCAGCGACTTCAAGCATCACCTGGGGCCGTTCCTCCCCGGCCAGCACCTGACGCCGTACGCGGACTGCTATCGCTGCCCGCTCCGTCTCACTTATCCCGACTGCGGCATCGCCTGCGCCGACTACGTCCGCGACGTCATCCGTCACCAGACGGGCGGCGAGATCGCCGCCATCATCGTCGAGCCCGTCCAGGGCACCGCCGGCAATATCGTCCCGCCCGAGGGCTTCCTCCGCGCCATCCAGCAGGTCGCCAAGGAGGCGGGCGCGCTCCTGATCTGCGACGAGATGATCACGGGCGTCGGCCGCACGGGCGCCATGTGGGGCTCCGACCACGATCAGGTCGTGCCCGACATCATGACGGTGGGCAAGGGCGTGGGCGGAGGCTTCCCCCTCTCCGCCGTCATCTCGACGGAAGAGCTCACGAGCAAGAAGCCCTGGTCGAACCCGAGCGCGTCCTCGTCGAGCTACGGCGGCAACCCGCTCGCCGCGGCGGCGGGGCTCGCCTCTCTCGAGATCATCCTCAAGGAGAACCTCGTCAAGAACGCGGACCGGGTCGGCGCCGTCATGCTCAAGCGGCTCGAGGGCCTGAAGGAGAAGTACCGCGTGGTGGGCGAGGTCCGGGGCCGCGGCCTCCTGCTCGGCATCGAGCTCGTGAAGGATCGCCGGACCAAGGAGCCGCTCGGTAAGGACGTCACGCAGGCCCTCTACAAGGAGTGCCTGCGTCGCGGGCTGGCCGCCATGACCTACTCGGCCACCGTGCGCATCAACCCGCCCCTCATCATCAGCGAAGAGACCGCTCTGGCCGGGCTCGCGATCCTCGACGAAGCCCTGGAGGCCGTCGTCCGCGAGCACAAGCTCCAGTAGGATGCGGCGCGGCGGGATCATCGGTCTCGGCAATGTCGCCATCCACGGGCACCTGCCCGGCTGGCTCGACCGTCCCGACGTCCTGATCGCGGCCGCGGCGGACGCCCGCCCGGGACAGCGGGCCGAGTGCCAGCGGCTCCTGCCCGAGGCGCGCTGGTACGATTCTCCCGACGAGCTTCTGGATCGCGAGCCGCTCGACTTCGTCGACATCTGCACGCCGCCCTCGAGCCATGCCCCCCTCATCGAGCGCGCCCTCGACCGCGGGCTTCACGTGCTGTGCGAGAAGCCCCTCGTGTCGTCCCGAGAGGAGCTGGGGGCGGTGGCGCGAGCGGCATCGAGGGCGGGCCGAGTGCTGTTCGCGGTGCACAACTGGCACCACGCGCCCATGATCCGGCGCACCACCGAGCTGGTGAAGGATGGCGAGATCGGCCCCCTGCGCCGCGTCCTCTGGGAGACGCTCCGCACACGCCCGGCCGTGACCGGCGACGGCCAGGAGGAGAACTGGCGCGTGGACCCGGCGGTGTCCGGAGGCGGTGTGCTGACCGATCACGGATGGCACGTCGCGTACATCGTGGCCGCCTGGATGGGCGCGCGCCCTCTGACGGTGGCGGCGCGGCTCGAGACGCGCCGCCACGCCGCCTTCGCCGTGGAGGACACGGCGGCCGTGCGGCTGGCCTTCCCCGAGGCGACCGTGGACATTCTGCTGACCTGGGCGGCTGACGAGCGCGGGAATCGGGTGGAGCTCGAAGGGACGGAGGGCCGCATCGAGCTGGTGGGCGACACTGTCGTGCTGAGCCGCGGCGGCGCCCAGAGGCGCTTCACCTGCCCTCCCGCCCTCTCCGAGGGCTCGCACCATCCGGAGTGGTTCCACCAGGTCGCCGACGATTTCCTGGCGTGCATGGCGGTCGGGAAGGCGACGGGCAATCTCGGGGAGGCGGCACTCTGCGTGGAGATCGTGGCGCTCGCCCGGCAGTCGAGCGAGCGGGCCGGCGAGCCCCTGGCCTGCGAGACCACGGCCGTGGGAGGTCGAGCGTGAGCGCGTCGCTCATCATCGTCCCCGCCGGGCCCGGAGCGGGGCCCGTCCCCGGGCCGGATGCCGTCCTCGCCGGCCTGTCTCTCCGCCGCCGCGCCGTGCTGGCGGCGGCGCGGGCGGGCATCGGCGACGTGCGTGTCGCGGAGCCCGGCGCGGCCTGGCCCGAGGGCGTTGTCACATCGGGACGGCATCGGGTCATTCTCCTGCCCGCCAGTGTCGTCCCCCAGCCGTCCTGGCTGCGACGCCTCGTGGAGATGCCGCTGGCGCCGGACACGCTCTGGGTCGATTCCGCCGACACCGTGGTCGTGGAGACCGAGCGCACGAGCGACGTCTTCGAGGCGGCGCGGGCCGCCGGGGGCGCGGTCGAGCTCGTGACGGCCCTGCGGATCTCTTTCGGCAAGGTGGACGGCGAGCTCGATCCGCGCGGGCGCTTCGTGCTGGAATCCGCCGACGACTTGCCGGCCGCCGAGCGGTGGCTGCTCAAGAGCCTCATCAAGGACAGCGAGGGCTTCATGTCGCGCCACGTGGAGCGGCGGATCTCGCTCGCCGCGACCAAGCTCCTGGTGGGCACCCGCGTCACCCCCAATCTCATGACCTTGGTCAGCCTCGGCATCGGGCTCTCCGGGGCGCCGTTCTTCCTGTCCGGAAAGCCGGCGCTCCAGCTCGCGGGGGCGGCCCTTTTCCTTCTGCACTCCATCCTGGACGGCTGCGACGGTGAGCTCGCGCGTCTCAAGTTCCACGAGTCGCGCTTCGGGGCCGCCCTCGACTTCTGGGGCGACAATGCCGTTCACGTCGCGGTCTTCTCCTGCATGGCCCTGGGCTGGAGCATGCGGATCGGGGCGGACTGGCCGCTCTACCTGGGGACCGTCGCCTGCGCGAGCACGGTGCTGGCGGCGACGGCGGTGGCACCCCATCTGATGACCCCGGCCGTTTCCGGCACGCGCTCATCCGGGGCCAGGCTGGCCGATGCGCTCGCCCATCGTGACTTCATCTACGTCGTGATCGGGCTGGCCGCCTTCGGCCAGGCCGCCTGGTTCCTCTTCCCCGTGGCCATCGGCACGCCGCTCTTCGTCCTGGTCCGGCTCTGGGCCGACCGCCGCGGACGGCGCTAAGCGCCCGTGGCCGGCTTTCTCGACGTCATTCTTCGCGGGCTCGCCCTCTGCGGCCAGGCCGCGGCCATCGGCGGGGTCTGCTTCGCGATTCTCGTCTTGAGGCCGGCCGTCCGCCAGCGCCCCGAGCTCGCCGGCCTGGTCGGCCGCGCCCTCGTCCTCATCGCGATCGGCGCCGCCACCGTGGCGGCGGGACAGCTCCTCGCCCTGGGCGTCCAGCAGGTCGCTCTCGAGAGCGACCGCCACTGGCCCGTCGGAGAGATCCTGCGCACGGCCTATTTCCAGTCGAGCGTGCTGCGCGTGCTGGACTGCGTCGCTCTGGCCGTGGCCGCCCTCTGGCTCCGCCGGCGGACCGAGTCACGAGTGGGCTGGGCGGCCTTGGCGGGGTTGACCATTCTCCTCGCCGTCACCGCGGCCGCCATCAGCCACGCGGCGGCCCGGCTCCAGTACGAGGGCTTCCTCCTCGTGATGGACGCCGTGCACCAGTACGCGGCCAGCGTGTGGGTGGGCGGGCTCATGCATCTCACGGTGGCGGCGGTGGGCCCGCGCGACCGCCCGTGGCCGCCCGTGCTTCTCCAGCGCTTCTCGTCCATGGCCTTGGGAGCCGTCGTCGTGCTCGTGGCGGGCGGCATCGGGCTCACCGCCGTCTACGTCGACGGGCCCTATGCCGTCATCGGCACCGCGTACGGGATGATGGTGCTGACCAAGATCGCCATCCTCGGGCTCCTGCTCGTCCTGGGCGCTCTCAACTTCTTCGCGGTGCGCCGGCTGCGCGCGGCGGGCGAGGTGTCGTGGGTGCGCCTCCGCCGCTTCATCGAGGTCGAGCTGGGGCTCGGGATCACCGTGCTCTTCGCGGCGGCCTCCCTGACCTCGCTGCCTCCGGCCGTGGACGTGGTCGCCGACCGCGCCACCCCCGCCGAGGTCGGCGACGTCTTCACGCCGCGCCTGCCCTCCTTCACGTCGCCACGCATCGAGGAGATGCCCGTGGACGACCGGAACGCGCCGCGCACGGCCGAGGACCGCGCGTGGTCCGAGTACAACCACCACTACGCGGGCCTCTTCGTGCTCGCCATGGGGCTTCTGGCCGTCCTGCACCGCACGGGATGGGCGTCCTGGGCGCGACACTGGCCGCTCGTCTTCTTCGGCCTGGCCGCGTTCCTTCTCGTGCGCAACGACCCCGGGGCCTGGCCGCTCGGCCCTCTCGGCTTCTGGGAGAGCATGCAGTACCCGGAGGTCTTGCAGCATCGCGTCTTCGTCCTGCTCGTGCTGGGCTTCGGCACCTTCGAGTGGATGGTGCGCACCGGACGCATCCGCGCCCCGCGCGCGGCCCTCATCTTCCCCATCCTGTGCGCCGTGGGCGGCGCCCTCCTTCTCACGCACTCGCACGCCTCGCTCAACTTGAAGTCGGAGTACCTGATCGAGGTGACCCACGCGCCGCTGGGAATCCTGGGCATGCTGGTCGGCTGGGGACGCTGGCTCGAGCTCAGACTTCCCCCCGGCGAGGGCAATATTCCCGGACGCATCTGGGCCGTGTGCCTGATGCTGGTGGGGCTCCTGCTCGTTTTCTACCGCGAAGCCTAGCAGGCCGCTGAAAAGGGCCCATCTGCTTCGTTGGCGAGGGCGGCGGCACCCGCTCAACGTACGTGGCAGTTCGAGCTGAGAGGCGCAGCCACGAGGCGAGGGCTGAGTGAGACCTACGCCTCGGGATGCCGCCGCCCTCGCCGCCTCGCATCTGGACCCTTTTGAGCGGCCTGCGCGGTTTTTGGCTCGAGATCTAGGAGGTGCGCTCGAGGAGGAGGCCGGAGAGGTAGCGGGACTCCGGAACGGTGAGCAGGACGGGGTGATCGCGGCTCTGGCTGAGGCTCTGGAGGACCCGGACGGCGACGCCGGCGTCGCCTGCGGCGTCCCGGCACATCTCCTCGAAGAGCGCCGGCGTGACATGGTGCGAGCACGAGAAGGTCGCGAGCACGCCGCCGGGCTCGAGCAGGCGGAGCCCCCGGATGTTGATCTCCTTGTAGCCACGCGTCGCCGCGGCCAGCGAGTCCTTGCGCCGAGTGAAGGGCGGGGGATCGAGGACGACGGCCCCGAAGCGCTCGCCCGCCGCCTCGAGGCTCCGCAGGAGATCGAAGGCATTGCCCTCTCGGATCTCGGCCCGGGCGCTCAGCCCATTGAGCTCGAGGTTGCGCCGCGCGAGGGCGAGCGCGTCGGCCGAGGAATCGAGGAGCAGCGCCTGCCCGGATCCCCTGGCGAGGGCGTGGCAGGCGAAGGCGCCCGCATAGCAGAAGCCGTCGAGGATCCGGCGGCCTCGCGCATGGTGGGCGAGGAGGGCGCGGTTCTCGCTCTGGTCCAGGTAGAGCCCGGTCTTGTGACCGGCGCCCGGGGTGACCGCGAAGCGGCAATCGCCTTCGCTCACGACGAGCTCCTCACCCGGAGGGTCGTGCTGCGCCTCGAACCCTTCGAGTCGCGCCGCCGTCGCGTCATCCGAGCGGTGGACGCGGCCCTCGGGAAAGAGACGGAGGAGCCCGTCGGCGATGGCGGGGGCGGCCCTCGACATGCCGAGGGTGAGGCACTGGACGACGCTGACCGGGCCATACCGATCGACCACGAGACCGGGTAGACCATCGGCCTCGCTCCACACCAGTCGATAGGCTTCCGAGGCCAGGCCCGCTCCCTGGCGGTATTCGAAGGCGTCCCGCAATCGTCGGTGGAAGAATCCGGCGTCCACGGGCTCGTCGCGGCGGGTCAGCAGCCGACAGCAGAGCGACGGGCGGGGGTTGTAGAAGCCGCGGCCGAGGAAGTGGCGGGACCCGTCCACGATCTCGACGGCCTCCTCGGCCTTCCACCTGCCCGTGAGATCGGCGACCTGGGTGCGGTAGATCCACGGGTGGCCGGCCTTGATCCTGGCCTCGGCGCCCCGCTTGAGCTTGAGCGTGGCCACGGACCCTGCTAGCTCGCTCGGAGGGGGGCTCTGCCCCCCTTCCGAAGCCTCCCCCCGAACAGATTGCGCCGGCGAAGCCGGCGCTCGAAGCGGAGCATTCTTGCTCGGGAGGGCCGCAGTTCGAGCTGAAGGGCAAGGCCCTGAGGCGAGGGCTGAGTAAATAAGGAGGGGAATATGTTCAGCGCTTCCTCAAGACGACGACCATGAGGAGCGGGTGGTGCGCCCGATCGAGCTTGAGGTGAGGCTTGAAGCCGTAGAACCAGTCGACGAACTCGAAGCCGCCCGCCAGCTCGACGAGGGCCCGCAGCTCCTGAGGGAAGACCATCCGAGAGGCATGACGCTGGCGGTAGACGTGGCGCCGGCCGTTCTCCTCGGCCTCCAGCTCCATGTCCTCGAAAAAGGTCTGGGTCACGGGATTCAGGTCCTTGAGGGCCTCGAAAGTCGCCCGCACGGTGGCCCGCCCGCGCCGCCGCGTCCAGGACCAGCGCCGGGCGGGATCGATCCACGAGGAGCACATGTAGCGATCGAAGATGTAGAGCCCGCCCTTCCGCACGGCCCGCGCCACGCCGCGGAGATGAGCGAGGAGCGCGTCGTTGGTCAGGAGGTGGCCCTGGGAGTCCTGCATGCAGATCGCGGCGTCCACGGCCCTGGGCAACCGGAAGCGCGTCATGTCGGCGACGTGAAGGCCCACGTCCAGGCCCTCCTCGGCGGCGCGCTCCCGGAGAAAGCTGATGTTCTCCGGGGAGAGGTCGAGGCCGGACATGCGGTAACCCCGTCGCCCCAGTCGGATCAAGTGCGGGCCGGTGCCGCAGGCGATGTCCAGCACCGTCGCGACGGGGCGCCGGGCATAGCGACGGAAGCAGTGGACGAGAAAATCCACCTCCTGCTTGCGGTTCATGTCGAAGGCGATCTCGTAGTAGCGCGGCGCCGAGTACTGGGCCTTGCTGTCCGTCCTCAGCATGCGCCCCACCACGTGAGAATGGCCTCGCGAAGGATCCAGGAGGCGGTGATGGCCGTCCGGCCCGAGGCATCGAAGGCCTGGGCCACTTCCATGAGATCGGTGCCCACGATGGGGCAGGGCTCGAGCAACCGGATGATGGCGATCAGCTCGGAGGCGGTGAGCCCACAGGGCTCGGGGGCGCCCGTGCCCGGGGCCTCCGACGGATCGAGGACATCCACGTCGATGGTGACATAGAGGGGATGACGGCGGAGCTCGGGGAGCAGGCTCCGGACGGCCTCGACCGGGTGGACGGCGTGCGCCGGGTAGAGATGCGGCGTCTTGCGCCGGTATTCCTCGCGGGCGCCCGTCCGCATCCCTACCTGGTAGACGCGCTCCGGCGCCACCACGTCCATGACTCGGGCCATGGCCGAGGCGTAGTTGTAGCGTTCGCCCAGGAACTCCTCGCGCAGGTCCGGATGGGCGTCGAGCTGGAGGATGCGCAGCTCGGGGAGGGCGGGGGCCAGGACCTCGATCACCGGCAGCGTGGCCGTGTGGTCGCCTCCCAGCATGACGGGGCGGAGGCGGGGCCGCCAGAAGGCGCGGATCTCGTCGCGGGCGCGGTCCAGCTGGGCGCGCGGGCTGCCCGTTCCCAGCTCGCAGTCTCCCAGGTCGGCGATGCCGAGATCTTCCAGGTCACGCTCGAGGAAGGGCGAGTACGTCTCGATGGAATCCGAGGCGACGCGGAGGTCGCGGGGACCGTGATCGGCGCCGGTGCGGAGATTCACGGTGCCTTCGAACGGAATGCCGAAGAGGACGATTCGAGCGTCCGGATGAGGCGCCCGGCAGGCGATGAACCTCGGGTCGGCCGGCTTCAAGTGGGACGCTCGCCTCGGGCGGCGGGGCCCGCGCCCCGCGACGTCCTGCGGCTCACACGGCTAGACGACGTCGTCGTCGGCGAGGAGCGTCACGGCGGCCAGGGCGCAGCCCGTGCGCTCGACACGGTGCTCCGCGGCGCAGACCTGCATCTCGTGGATGGTCCAGCCGCGGACGCGGAAGGCTTCCGCGAGCATGTGCACGATGGCCCGCTCGGCTTCCTCTCGTGTGGCCTTGTCGTGGAATTCCATGATGACGCCGTTCTTGGTGGGATCGGCCGGCCGCGCCCAGCCCACGGCCGCCGCCACCACTTCGCCCGGAACCTCGCTGGTCATGGCGGCGTAGGCGGTGGGCACGAGAGCGCCGGGGCGAAGCCGCGGCAGGTCCACGACGGCCGTCTCGGGAGGCAGGATACTCGAGACCTTGACGAGGTTGATGTTGCCGATACCCGCCGCCAGGAGCGCGTTATCGAAGGCGTTGAGCGGAGTCGTTCCCTCAGCGCTTCCGGAGGTTGTCGCGGCCTTGGTCACCGGTTTCCAGCCCATTCGCTCCTCGCCTCCTCGCTCATCGCGTGCACGGCACGACGGCTTCTCGTGAGTCGTCGGATACTTTTTCTCGGCTCATGTTAGCGAGTCGAGAGGGGAACGCAAGAGAAAAGTGGCTTCCCAAAGCCTTTCCGGAGGCTCCGCGGGCGCTCGGCAAGGCGCTCCGCGGGCGCCGAGCCGCCCCGCCGCGGGCGATTTGCCCGCGCCGAGCCGCCGGGGAAGGCCATTTTTTCCTTGCAATGCTAAAAACATGGCCCTACATTCTAAAAACTTACACTCGTAAATTTTCGCGAGTGACTGACGAACGGAGAGGAGGGAAAACAGTGCAAGCACTGGGGCGACATCTGCTTCTCGAGCTCTTCGACTGCGATGCCGATGCCATCAACAGCCTCGAGGCCGTGAAGACCGCGATGGTGGAGGCCGCCAAGGCTGCACAGGCGACCATCGTGGACGTCGTCTTCCACGAGTTCAATCCGTTCGGCATCAGCGGCGTCGTCGTCATCGCCGAATCGCACCTGGCCATCCACACCTGGCCGGAGTACCGCTACGCCGCCGTGGACGTGTTCTCCTGCGGCGACGTGCTGCAGCCCCAGGCGGCCGCCGATCACCTCGTCGCCGAGCTCGGCGCGGCCCGGGCCTCCGTGGTCGAGCTCCAGCGCGGCATCTTCCTCAGCTCCGCCCCCATGCCCCACAAGCCGGCCGACACCTTCGGCAGGCCGGCCGTCCGCCGCTAGATGGCGGGTCCTCCGCAGTACAAGTGGTTCTTCGAGACCACCACTCCCGTCGAAGGCCACATGCACGCCATCGCCCGCACCATCGCCACGCGCCAGACCAAGTTCCAGTTCATGGAGATCTTCGAGACCCACTCGTACGGCAAGGTATTGGTCCTGGACGGCCGCATCCAGTCCAGCGAGCACGACGAGTTCATCTACCACGAGATCCTCGTCCAGCCGGGTCTCCTCGCCCACCCCAAGCCGGTGCGGGCCATGGTCATCGGCGGGGGCGAGGGCGCCACCGCTCGGGAAATTTTGCGGCACCCGTCCATCACCGATTGCCTCATGGTGGATATCGACGGCGAGGTGGTGGAAGAGTGCAAGAAGCACCTGCCCGAGATGCACAAGGGCGCCTTCGAGGACCCACGCACCCGGGTGCTCCACGAGGACGCCAGGGCGTATCTCGAGAGGACCAAAGAGCGCTTCGACCTCATCGTGGTCGACCTGCCCGAGCCCCTCGAGGAGGGGCCGGCCTGCCTGCTCTTCACCACGGAGTTCTATGGCCTCATCCGCGACCGCCTGACGGACGACGGCGTGATGACCATGCAGGCGGGCATGACCAAGATCAACGAGCTTTTCTTCTTCGGCGCCGTCAACCGGACGCTCCGCGAGGTCTTCCCCGTGGTGGCGCCGTACCAGGGCTTCATCTCGTGCTTCGGGACGCCGTGGGGCTTCATCCTGGCCTCCAAGGGCACCGATCCCCGCGCGCAGACGGCGGCCGACATCGACCGCCTCATCGCCTCGCGGATGAACCCGGACAGCCTCGGCTACTGGAATGGAGCGGCCCATCTTCACTCCTTCAACCTGCCGAAGTTCCTCACCCAGGCGCTCGACAAGAACAGTCGCATCATCACGGACAAGAACCCCCTGATCGTCAGCTAGAGCGGTATCACGCAGCTCGTTCTCGCCTCCGCCTCGCCCCGCCGTCAGGAGCTCCTGGCCAGCCTCGGTCTCGCCTTCACGGTTCAGCCGAGCCACGTCCCCGAGCGGCACCCCCCCGGTGACCCCGCCCTCGCCATGGTCGCCGTGGCCCTCACCAAGGCCCGCGCCGTCGCACGGCAGCAGACGAGCCCGGCGGTGGTCCTGGGCGCCGACACCGAGGTGGTGCTCGACGGGCGATATCTGGGCAAGCCGGCAGACATTTCCGATGCCCTCCGGATGCTGCGGGCCCTTCGCGGCCGCACCCATGAAGTCATCACCGGCGTGGCCCTCGTGGAGGCGCCCGGGGGCCGCGAGGAGACCGCAGCCGTGGTAACGCGTGTGACCATGACGAAGGCGACAGACGAGGACCTTGCGGCCTACGTGGCAACGGGCGAGCCCCTGGACAAGGCCGGCGCCTACGCCGTTCAGGGTCTGGGCAGCCGTCTCATCGATCGGATAGACGGCTGCTACACCAACGTCGTTGGCCTCCCCGTCGCGACCACTCGCCGACTCCTCCAGCGCTGGGGCTTCCTCTAGTCTCCACACGTGTTCATCGAGTAGCGAAGCAGGGAAGGGCGGGGGAAGGAAGCGCGTTGCGCCGCGGCGTGTTCCGGGAGAGTGCCCCCCGCTCCTCCCTGCTCTTTGTCGGCACGCTACCGGGGAGACGGCTCCTGAGCCTTGCGGAGAGGCTCCGTGAGGAGGAGGGGATACCAGCGGAGCAGCGGCAGCTTGACCGTCTCGGGCAGCGGCGCCCGCTCGCGTGCCTGGTCCACGCTGACCTTGAGCATCTCCTCGGTGACTCGGCCGCGCGGCAGCCAGGATCCGCGCGCGCCCTGGAGTCGCGTCGCGAAATCCTCCGGACTGCCCTTCACGGAGGCGGGCAGGGCGGCTCCCACGGCCTCGGGGCTCGCCTCGCTCAGACGGGTGAGGGCCCGCAGGAGCGCGCGCGCCACCGCCGTCAGCTCTCGCTCGCTCAGCTTGGAGCCCGGGCGCACGAAGACGGCGGCGTGCACGGTCTCGGCGCCCAGCCAGCGCCGCGCCCCTGCCCGCGTGCGAAGGTCGGCGAGCACGCCGCTGCCCTCACCGGCCAGTCGCGTCACCCACGGATCGCCCAGGACGGCCGCGGCGATCTGTCCCTGCTCGAGGGCGCCGGCGAGGCGGAGAAGGCCATGGCTGTGCACCGGGACCTGCTGGATCCGGATCCCGGCGTGGGAAAGGACGGACGTGAGCATGGCGTGCTCGGGCGTGCCCGCCCCCGGCAGCCCCACCGGCTGCCCTCGGAGATCCGCCAGCGAGCGAATGCTCGCGCGGTGGCTCGGCGAGACGACGATCGCCACGGGCGGCGCCGCCGTGAGACCGAAGAGGAGGAGGGGCGGCTCACCTCCGACGTGCCCCTGACCGTACGCCGTGTCGATGGACGTGGCGGCCAGATCGACCTGGCCGCGCGCGAGGGCTCGGGCGGCCTCGCCTTCGCTGCGCTCCACCTTGAGCGTGACGTCGAGCTTTTCCTGGGCGAAGTAGCCCTCGGCCCGGGCGACATGCACCGGCAGGTATTCCGGCGATGTCACGGGGCCCGCCACCGCGATGGTGATCGCCGCCCAGATTCCGAGGCCCGCCGTCAACATGGTCGCTCTAGCCCTCCTCTGAGCTTCTACGCGCCCCGCTACGGCCACTTTGGCCCCTGAGCAGGGCGATGGACGCCGTGCGGCCTCGAGGCCGCTCTCGGCGCCATCCTGAGCCAGCATGGCGGCCGCGAGGCCGTGCCTCCCTTCCGTGCTTCACGGACGGGCGATCTCCAGGATGAGCCGCGCGAGCCGCTCGGCGGCGTCCGGCAGAGCCAGGCTGCGCGCCCGAGCGCCCATGGCCGCCAGCGCCTCGCGGTCGTCGAGAAGTCGTCGCACCGCTGCCGTCAAGGTCGCGGGCTCGAGCTCGCTCTGCGGCAGGACGACGGCCCCGCCTGCCTCGGCGACCAGTCGTGCGTTGGCTGTCTGCTCATCGCCGCTCGTTCCCGGAAGCGGAACGAAGAGCGCGGGCACGCCCAGCTGACAGCATTCGTTGACGGTGCCCGCGCCGCTCCGCCCGACGCAGAGGGCCGCCGCCGCATAGACATCGCGCAGCTCCTCGCCCACCCAGGGTCTCAAGGCGAAGCGTGGCTTGAGCTCGGGCGGCAGAGCGGATGCCTTGTCCTGGAGCCAGAGACGATCGCCGGTCTCTCGATTGTCGCCGCACTGATGGAGGATCTGGCAGGAGGGCAAGAGCCGGGGGAGGGCCTCGCCGACCACGCGGTTGATCCGATGCGAGCCCTGGGCGCCCCCCGTGACATAGACGAGGGGCAGGCCGGGATCGAAGCCGAAGCGCGCGAAGGCAGCCTCGGGGCTCCCGTCACGAAGGGTGGGTCTCAAGGGATTGCCCGTCAACACCACTCGCTCGGGCGGGAAGATGCCGCCGTGGACCGGGAAGGACACGGCAATGCGCGCGGCCCAGCGACCCGTCAGCCGATTGGCGAGCCCCGGCACCGAGGTCTGCTCGTGAACGACGACGGGAATGCCGAGTACGCGGGCGGCGAGCGATGGAGGCAGGGACACGAAACCGCCCGTGGCGAAGAGGAGGGAGGGACGGAGGCGGCGCAGGAGCAGCCAGGACTGCAGGAAGCCGGCGGGAACGTTCACGAGGAGATCGCTGATGTTCCGGCGGTCCCAGTAGCGGCGGAGCTTACCCGTGGCGATGGGATGAAAGGTCAGCCCCGCTTCCGGGGCGCGCGTTGCCTCCAGGCCGTCGTGGCTTCCGATCCAGCGGATGTCCGTGTCGCCGCCGCGGCGCAGGATGGCGGCGACGGCAAGGGCCGCGCTCGTGTGGCCTCCGGTGCCGCCGCCCGCGATGACGATACGCACGGGCCTCAGCCGTCCCGACCTCAGCAGCCCCGCCCGGCAGACGGGCTCGCGGGCGGCGGGCCGCCCCCCACGTCGCAGCGCGACACCATGCCGCCCGGCGTGGCGAAGAGCGAGGCGGAGAGGCCCGCGGCGCTGCCGCCAAGGCCGGTGATGGAGACCTGCCCGATCAGCGCGCTCCCGCCGCCCGCCCTGATCTCCGCGGAGGTGATTTGCCAGCGACCGTCGGCCGTGACGCCGTTGGGACCGACCCCCGCGTTGGAAGCGATCTCGGCCACCGAGCAACGTCCGCTCGCGCCGCCGGGCATGTCCGCCGGCATCCCTGTCGTCTGGGCGCAGAGAGTGAGGGCGGTCATGGCGCGACTCGAGAGCGCCTGGGCTTCGGCGAGCCGCGCCGACTGGTCGGGGCTCACGCCCTCGCCAGGGGCGCTGCCGGCGCGCGGATCGGAGGTCGCGCTCCAGTAGTGGTTGAGCGCCACCGCGCCCAGGAGCCCGATGACGAGGAGCGAGAGGAGAACGGAAAGGAGGCCGAAGCCGGCGCGAGCCATGCCGGGCTCAGCGTCGTTCGCGCGCGAGATCAATGAGCCGAGAGATGAGCTCGGTGTAGGAGATGCCCGAGGCCTCCCAGAGCTTGGGATAGGCGCTGGTGGCCGTGAAGCCCGGCAGGGTATTGATCTCGTTGACGAGGACGTGGGAGTCGTTCTCGATGAAGAAGTCCACGCGCGCGAGCCCCGCCCCGTCGATGGCCTGGAAGGCGCGGATGGCGAGCTCGCGGACGCGCGCCGTGACCTCGGGAGCGAGCGGCGCGGGCACCTTGAAGGTCGTGTGCCCCTGGCCGTACTTGGTCTCGTAGTCGTACCACTCGCCCGCGTAGCAGACCTCGCCGGGAACGGAAGCTTCCGGCGCGTCGTTGCCGAGCACGGCGACCTCGACCTCGCGTCCCTGGACGGCGCGCTCCACGAGGAGGCGGCGGTCATGGCGGGCGGCCAGCTCGAGGGCGGCCGTCAGCTCTTCAGCGGCCTTGACCTTGCTGATGCCCACGCTCGAGCCCAGATTCGCCGGCTTGACGAAGCAGGGAAAGCCGACGACGTCGGCCACGGCGCCCTGCACCTCGGCCGGTCGCGATCGCCAGTCGTGACGCTTGACCACGAGGTAGTCGACGATGGGCAGGCCATGGGCCCGGAACATGTCCTTCATGGCGACCTTGTCCATGCCCACGGCGGAGGCGAGGACGCCCGCGCCCACATACGGCACGCCCGCCAGCTCGAGCAGACCCTGGATCGTCCCGTCCTCCCCGCGGGGACCGTGGAGCATGATCCAGACCACGTCGAGCTGCTCGCGCAGGCCCGCAGGCAGGCTCTCGGAGGTCTCCATGCGCGCGAGCGCCGTCGTCCCGGTGACATCTCCCGCGCGCGCGGCCAGCTCCTGCTTCACGGAGCCCTCGACGCCGCCCTCGGCGAGGGCGCGGCGGGCGGCGTCGTGAGACAGCGCCTGGAGCGGATCTCCGCCCATGAGCCAGCGGCCTTCGCGGGTGATGCCGATGGGCACGGCTTCGAATCGCTCGCGATCGATGGCGGCCAGCACGGAGGCCGCGCCCGCGAGCGAGACCTCGTGCTCGCCGGATTGCCCGCCGAAGATGACGCCCACGCGGAGCTTTCTCTTTGCCATCGTCCTACTCTAAACCCGTCGGGGGCTCCGGGTGAACTCCTTGAAGCCGACGACCGCCGGCCCCAGGAGAGCGACGGCGCCCAGGAGCCCGAAGCCCCACGTCCACCTCGCCTCGCCGGCCACGCCGAGGCGCGGCGCCCAGTCGAGCACGACTCCCACGGCCCACGGGGAGAGCGCCCCCGCCGTGAAGCCGACGGTGGACTGGAGCGCCATGGTCCGTCCGAGATAGGCGGGCTCGGCGGCCTCGGCGATCCCGGTCGAGACGATGGCCGATTCCGACGTGATGAGAATGCCGTAGACGAGCCCGAGACCGACCAGGCTCGAGAAAGGCCAGCCGTGCGCCCAGCCCATGGCGAACGAGCAGCACGCGGAGAGCAGCATGAGAACGCTGATGGGCACGGCCCGGCCGAAGCGGTCGGAGAGCAGGCCCGAGAAGGGATGGGGCAGGGCACCGATGGCCAGGACGGCCGAGGCGGCGAGGGCCGCCTGCTGATTGGCCTCGACCAGCTCCGCGCCCGAGGCGATCAGGCTCGCGGTGAAGAAGGGCACGATCCAGCCGCGCATGCCCATCAGCTCGAAGGTGTGGGCGGCGTAGGCGGTGATGAGGCGCAGGGCGGCGCGGTTCTGGAGGACTGGTCCGAGCCGCTCGATTTTCTTCTCTGCTGGCTTCTCTGCTGGCCGCTCCGCTTGCACGGGCGTGGGCCTTTGGGCGGGCGGCGCGGCGACCATGGTGCGCGGCAAGACCAGCCAGCCGATCACGCCCGCCGCGAGAGGGCCGACCGCGGTCAGGGCGAAGGCCCCCCGCCATCCCCAGTGCCCGTTGGCCCAGCCCGTGAGGAGGAGGGACAGCGAGGTCCCGAGCGTGAAGGTGCCGATGTAGCAGCCCATGGCGAAGCCTCGCCTCCCCGAGACGAAGCGCTCGGCGACCATGCGCATGCCCGGCATGTAGGTGCCCGCGAATCCCAGGCCGACGGCGCCGCGCAGGATGACGGCGGAGAGGAAGCCCTGCGCCCAGAAGGCGAAGGCGAAGCTGGCCGCGGCCATCCAGAAGGCGCTCCAGAGATAGATGCGGCGGGGCGGCATGTAGTCCGTCAGCGTGGCCAGGATCATGACCGCGCCGATGTACCCGAACTGGTAGAAGGACACGATGAGCCCGGCCTGACTGTTGCTGAGGTCCCACTCGTGCTGAAGGAGCGGGAGGAGGGCGGAGAAGTTCGAGAAGACCAGGAGCGTGCCGAGCTCGGAGGCGCAGATCGCCGCCAGCCAGGCCCGCTCGCTCACCGCTTCGTCTGCCCCGCCCGCCACCTCCGCCACGCCTCCAGGCGCGCGCGGAGCTCTTTCTCGAGCCCGCGATCCGTGGGCCGGTAATAGACGCGCCCACTGAGGGCTGCGGGCAGGTGCTCCTGATTCACCCGGGCCTCGGGCGCGTCGTGGGCGTACTGGTAGCCCTTGCCGTAGCCCTGGTTGGCCATGAGACCCGTGGGCGCGTTGCGGAGATGCAGCGGCACGGGCTCGGCGGGCTTGTCCTGGATGTCCTGGGCGACCTCGTTCCAGGCGGCGTAGACGGCGTTCGATTTCGGGGCGAGCGCCAGATAGCAGGTGGCCTGGGCCAAGGCGAGCTCGCCTTCGGGCGAGCCGAGGAAGTGATAGGCCTCCTTGGCGTCGAGCGTGATGCGCAGCGCGTGCGGATCGGCGTTGCCCACGTCCTCGGAGGCGAAGCGCACGAGGCGCCGCGCGATGTACAGCGCGTCCTCGCCGGCCTCGAGCATGCGCCCGAGCCAGTAGAGGGCGCCGTCGGGATCCGAGTCGCGCAGCGACTTGTGGAGGGCCGAGATGAGGTTGTAGTGCTCCTCGCCCGACTTGTCGTAGAGGAGGGCCTTCTTCTGGACGGCCTCGCGTATCCCTTCCGCGGTGATCCGGCCGCCCTGGAGCTGGACGGCCAGCTCGAGGATGTTGAGGGCGCCGCGCGCGTCGCCGTCCGAGAGGCGGGCGATGAGGGGCAAGGCATCGGGATCCGCCGAGACCTTCGCGGCGCCGAGCCCGCGCGGGGCGTCGTGAAGGGCGCGCTCGAGGATGCGCACGATATCGACTTCGGACAGCGGGCGGAGGACATAGACCCGGCAGCGCGAGAGGAGTGCCGCGTTCACCTCGAAGGACGGATTCTCCGTGGTCGCCCCGATCAGGATCAGCGTGCCCTTCTCCACGTGCGGCAGGAAGGCGTCCTGCTGGCCGCGGTTGAAGCGATGAATCTCGTCCACGAAGAGAATGGTCCGCCGGCCGCCGCGAGCGCGCTCGGCTTCCGCCTCCGCCACGACCTGGCGGATCTCTTTGACGCCGGCCAGGACGGCCGAGAAGGGAACGAAGCGTGCCCCGGCGACCTGGGCCATGAGGAAGGCCAGGGTGGTCTTGCCCGTGCCCGGCGGTCCCCAGAGGATCATCGACGGCAGCTGTCCAGCGTCGATCGCCTTCCGCAGCACGCGTCCCTCGCCGATGATGTGCTGCTGCCCGACGAACTCGTCGAGGTCGCGCGGCCGCATGCGCGCCGCGAGCGGAGTCCCGTCTGATCGCCTAGTTGCCATTCATCAAAGTTCGCTTATATGATTCTGGCGCGTCCTTGCGGACGTACGGAAGGGGAGCCGTGCTCAACGAGTCTGGGCTGCGCGAGTTGAAAGCGTTCCACCGGGCCCTCGGCGACGTGACACGGATCCGCGTCATCCAGATCCTCGCCAACGAGGGCGAGCAGCCGGTGTCGTCGCTCGTGCGCCGCGTGCGGA
>Ga0137409_10001030_pt1 | contig 30130 bp, 25 predicted proteins | sample CZODoug1_16funga_FD_122059 | JGI IMG/M metagenome (GOLD analysis project Ga0137409, IMG submission 122059) | Vadose zone soil fungal communities from Angelo Coast Range Reserve, California, USA - CZODoug1_16fungal (Hybrid Assembly) | ecosystem: Environmental > Terrestrial > Soil > Vadose zone...
CTCGAAGAAGCTTTGCGAAAAGGCATTCAGGTTGAGACGCACGCGATCGGCGACAAGGGTAATCGCTTCATTCTCGATGAGTACGAGAAAGCGCTAAAGGCTATCCCGCCGGATCAGCGCAAGATCGCTGATCCGCGTTGGCGCGTTGAGCACTCTCAGATTGTGAATCCGCTCGACATTCCCCGCTTCAAGAAGTTGGGAATCATTCCTTCGATGCAGGCGTCGCACGCGATAGGCGATTTGCATTTCGCGCCCGCACGCCTGGGGATCAAGCGTCTGGAAGGCGCCTATGCGTGGAACAGTTTTGTTAAGTCAGGCGTAATCGTTCCCGGAGGCTCGGACGCGCCGGTGGAACGCGGCGAACCGATGATCGAGTTTTACGCGGCCGTTGCGCGCAAGGACATCAAGGGTTGGTCCGGCGAAGGCTGGCATCCCGAAGAAGCCTTGTCAAGAGATCAGGCGTTGAAGATGCTGACGATTTGGCCGGCTTACGCAGCGTTCGAGGAAAAACTGCGCGGCAGTATCGAAGTAGGAAAGCTTGCCGATCTGACAGTGCTGTCCGCCGACATCATGAAAATTCCCGAGATGGATATTCTGAAGACCCATTGCGTGATGACGGTGATTGGGGGAGAGATTGTCTATCAGGCCGCGCCCAGTTCGGCGGCACTCGAAACGGATTTCACCTGGTTGCCGGCGACAGAACTTTGGTGGGCGAGTAGCGCGGATGACGAGTGATGGATCGTATTCGCTGAAGAGCGGTCAAAGGTGACGCAGGTTTGCGTTCTGGACGGCAGGCGGCAAGACCGTGTTAGAATTTGGCTATGTCGCAGGATCTCACAATTGAAAACGGTAGAATCACTCTTCCCAAAGATGTGGTCGGTCGATATCGACTTGAAGACGATACCCCGCTCCGAATGATTGAGACGCGCAGTGGGATCCTTCTAATACCGCTCACTAAAGAGCCGATGAGTTCAGCTTTGAATGCGGAGATTGCAGAGTGGCAAACACTCGGCGCTGAAAGCTTCGAGTTGTTTCCTTACGAAAGCGACGAACAGTGACAGTCGGCGAAGTGTGTTGGGTGGAATTGGTTTCGACAGGGGGCCATGCTCAAAAGGGTCGCCGCCCCGCTATCATCTTGCAAAGCCAGCGAGTATCAAAACGCGTTCCGACAGTTCTAGTTGTTCCTCTAACTTCTCAGCTCGATGCCTTACGCTTTCCGGGCACGGTGCTCCTCGAGCCCGATGCTGAGAATGGACTACGTCGAGCTTCCGCTGCCTTAGTCTTTCGGATAACCGCCATTGACCAAAGGCACTTGCGCGATCGCCTTGGCAAAGTCTCCCAAAGTCTTATCAATGAGATCTTCTCGGCCCTGGACGAACTCGCTGGGCGGACCTGAATCGCTCCTAGCAAGGAGTAACACCATCGATCCTATCACCTTCAAAACCCTGATCAGTCTGGCGATCATCATCATCGCTACCTTGCACGGTTACGGCGCGGCGTGGCTGGCGATCTGGATGCTGTTTCATCCTTACCAGCCGGTAAAACTTTTTGGATTAACCATCTGGCCGCAAGGGATGATCCCCAGGCATCGCGACCGGCTGGCGCAATCGATCGGCAATGCCGTCGGTAATGAGCTGGTCTCGCAGGAGACGGTCTTTCACGCGCTTTTCGAAACCGGATTTTTCAGTCGCAAGATCGAAGGCTTCGTTACCTCATACACGAATGAATTGCTCTCGACCGTCTATCCGTCGTTGATCGAAGCGCTGCCAACGGGTGCGCGTGCCCCGGTGCTGGATACGATTGCGGCTTTGCAGTATCGGCTCGCCGAACACATCGCTTCCGTGCTCAAGAGCGAACAGACCGCTGAGGCGATTGAAAAGTTTGTCGATCGACAGGTCGACAAGCTGCTCGAGCGAAAGCTGGATGAAACTGTCAGCGAGGAAACCTTTACGCTGATCCTGCAATTTGCCGAAGATCGTTTTCGTGGCCTGGTAGGCGAAGCCGCGTTCGAAGCCAAAGTGCGCATTTTTGTCGGCGAGCGGTTGGATGACTTGGCGCGCACCGACGCGACCCTGGCAGAGATGTTCACGCCGGAAACTATCGCCCTAATCAAAGAACGCATCGATCAGCAGGTTGGACCCATTGCTCACCATCTGGCCGATATCGTCACCAGCAAGACGACGCGGCAACAGATCGGCTCGCTCATCAAGCGCGAAGTGGACGATTACTATCGACAGCTGTCCTTCTTTAAAAAGATTTTCATTTCCCGCGAGCGCATTTATCAGGAAGTCGACGATCTGGTGCACTCGACGCTGCCTCGCAAGATCGACGAGTATTTGCGCGGAACTGCTTTTGCTCAGGAAGCCACCACGTTTCTTAACTCGACGATCGACAATCTGATGACGCGGCCGCTCAGCGAGTTAATCGGCCAGGTTTCGAGTGAAAATTTCGACGCCCTCAAACGACAGGCAGCCACCCGCCTGGTGGCCCTCGCGCGGAGCACCGAATTGTCCGGCTCAGTGCTGACTTACCTCCGCGACGCGCTGGCAGGCTTGCGACCGCAGAGTCTGCGCGAGCTGCTGGAAACTTTGAATCCCGAGTCCGCCGCTCGAGTGAAAACTTTTTTGACTAAGAGCTTACTGACGGTGCTGGCTCGTGACGATACGGCCACCACCATCAATGGAATCTTGAGTACCCAGATTGAAAGATTCTTAGTGGCGCCGATTGGCCGGTTGGGAGATCACCTGCCCGCGGGAGCAATCGAAAAAGCCAGCGCCGCCTTGACTGAAAAAATCACCGCCGCCGCGCGCGAGCGTCTGCCGGCGGCCATCGCTGAGTTCGATGTCGGCGGACTGGTACGGAAAAAGGTTTCTGAGTATCCGATCGAAAAGTTGGAAGCGCTGGTGCTGTCAGTCGCACAGCATCACTTGAAAACGATCGAGCTGTTCGGCGCCTTGATTGGATTTTGGATCGGCTTGGGACAGGCAATCTATTTCTGGTTTACCTACGCGCCGAAGCGGTGACTTGTAATGCAAGCTGTCAGCTTGCATGCTATTAAATGGTTGGCGTTCCGTCGACCTTTAACTTCGCTTCACGTTCTCTTTTTGAGTTGTGATACTAAGCAGCGTCGCGCTAAACTAATACGCGCTTCAAAATTTTAATTGACATTCAGCTCATTAGATAATAAACATTTGTTTCGAGTGAAAGGAGTCATCCGCGAATGACCTACGTTGTAGTGGAAATGTGCGTTGACTGTAAGTACACCGACTGTGCAGCGGTGTGCCCTGTCGAGGCGTTTCATGAATTGCCTGACCGTCTTTATATTAATGCCGATACATGCATCGATTGCGATGCCTGCGTTCCCGAATGTCCGGTCGAAGCGATCTTCGCGGACACCAGCGTGCCTGAACAATACGCGCACTGGACCCAGATCAATATCGACGAAGCGCCGAACTATCCGGTGATTAGTCAGAAGATTCCAGCCCTGCATGGACCAAACTGTTCCGGACCAGCGGAATAAGAAACTCCCTAAACTCGAAGCGCGATCAAAGTCGCGCTCTTTGTACAACGATCTGGTTGTGAAGCGAGGCGGTGAACGAAAGCTGTCCAGCGGTTAATCTGTCAACCCTTACTTCAGAAATCTTCCGACCCAAACTCTTCAAATTGGCGCAGGGCCCGTTGTGCTTCTTCGGAAGCGAACTCACTCGCCTGCCGTTCCAGCGCAAACCGCGCCACGGCGGCATCGATCGGGTCGCGCAGCAGGGCCGTTAACAGCGGCGAGGGCATCTGCGTCAGGGCTTCGTGGGCCAGCGCGCGCACAATCACATTATTTGACCGTGCCAATTCGCAAACTTCGCTGGGCGCCAGGCGTTCAGCCAGCATACTTGCCAGCGCATCGACGCGAGCGTAATCCTTTCGCTCGTGCGCGCGCTGAATCAGTTGAGCAAAGACTTCCGCGGACTGGGTCTGCTGGGTCAGCACGTTGGCACAGGCATCAGCGAAACGGCGCGCTCGCTGGGATGGCCCATCGTCGGCCGCGGGTTCGGCTTCACTCGCGCGCTCGTCTAATGCCGCCAGCAACCGGCTCAGTTCACGGTCAGCGCGAGGATCATATGGAACTGAGCGCGGGGATGGCATGCCTGAGCCTCCCGCCGTGGATTGCCATGCTCGCTCAACCAGGCTGCGAGTCGCGGTACGCAAGTCATTCCAAACACTCACAACCCGCGGCCCAAAGTCTTCAATCATCATTGAATTAAGATTCCCTTGTCTTTCAGTAAAATCGACCAACACCCCTGCACGAGGGATTGTACTACATGCGCTACAACAAATCGCGCAATGCTGCTAAGCTTGCTTTTTTCGCGTGTTCCTATTTGAGAAGGCCGACTTTTCCTGCTCGAAAGGTTTTGAAGCTATGGCTATCAGTGAACAGTTGCTTGAGATTCTGGTTTGCCCCGCTTGCCGCGCCAAAGTTGAGCTGAAGGCCGACGGCAGCGGCTTGAAGTGCGTCGAATGCAAACGCGTCTATCCAATTCGCGACGACATTCCGGTGATGCTGATCGACGAAGCGAAGATCGAGGATGAACAGCCTGCGGGAAATAATTGAGTCGTCACCGAGCGTTCGTCATCTCGCTCTCGCGAATGAAGCGACGACTAACGAGCCGCAACCGCTGGCGCCGGCACGCTGGGATTGGTCACACGTGCGGCGTGTATTAGTCGTGCGTTTGCGTTCGATCGGCGATACAGTGCTGACCACGCCTTCAATGTTTGCGCTGCGTCGATTCCTGCCGCAAGTACAAATCGACATTCTCTTGGAAGATTGGGTCGCCCCTCTGCTGGAGGGGTCGGAGTTGGTCGATTCTGTGATCACGATTCCGCGCGCGAGCAAAGCAGCGCGGGCCCGTATCGCGCGCGAACTTCGGGCCATGCACTACGACGTTGTCTACAACTTGCACGGCGGCACGACGGCAACGCTTTTCGCGCGCGCCACCGGCGCGAAGCATCGCGTAGGATTTGCCCATTATCAGTATGCGCGTTTGCATAATCACGTGGCGCCTTCGTCACAGGAAATCTGGCGGCGACCGATTTTGCATTCAGTTGAGCAGCAGCTGGCTTTGATTGGTTGGACTGGGGTGCCGGTGACTGATCGACCCGCGACGCGACTGGCTGTCAATGAAGTTGCACTGCAGTCGGTTGCGGAAAAACTGCGGCTCGCCGGTTTTGAAGATTTTCAAAACGGCCCGTTTGCTGTGATTCATCCCACGGCGGCGTTTGCTACAAAGCAGTGGGCGGTAGAAAACTTTGCGCGCGTGGCCGAAGAATTAACAGCGCGAGGTTTGACGCCGGTGGCAATTGTTTCGCAAAAGGAAAGTGCGGCGATCGATTTGCTTACTAAGGAATCAGCGGCATGTGTCTTTGGTCTTAATGATCTTTCGTTGCCCGAAGTGACCGCCCTCGCGTCTCGGGCGCGACTGTTTGTCGGCAACGACAGCGGGATCGCCCATATTGCTGCTGCCGCCGGTGCACTCTGCGTGGTGATTTTCGGTTCGTCCAATGTCGCACACTGGCGGCCATGGAGTATGAAGCCAAATGAAGTGGTGCGCGAAGAGTTGGCTTGCCAGCCTTGTCATGGCTATTTCTGTGCCGAGTTTGAAAAGCCGGAATGCATTCTGCGCGTACCGGTGGAACGAGTTGTCGGGGCGATCGATCGGGTGTTACGAGATCTAAATTGAAGCCTTTGCCGCTTTGCGTGCGTCTGCACTAAAGAACATGCCTTCATCATTGAGCAAACAACGCGCTGAAGTATTCATTAGACAAATGCGGGACTGCCAAATCGTCGTCCTGGGCGACGTGATGCTGGACGAATTCATCTGGGGGGACGTCAGCCGCATCTCTCCTGAGGCGCCGGTGCCGGTCGTGGAAATCAAACGCGAATCGACCCACCCGGGCGGCGCGGCGAACGTCATGGCGAATCTGCTGGCGCTGGGTGCACAGGCGTGCGTGATTGGCGTCGTAGGCGAGGATGCGGCTGCTGAAAAACTGCGCGCGAGCTTACGAAGCGAGGACGGCGAGCGAACCGGCGATCTGCTGGTCGCCGATAATTCGCGACCTACTACGATTAAGACACGCATCATTGCGCACAATCAGATGGTCGTCCGCGCAGACCGCGAACGGCGTGCTCCGGTCACCGGCGAAACGGAAGAACGAATTATCACAGCAGTAAGAGCGGCGCTTGAAAATGCCGGCGCCCTGGTCATTTCCGATTACGACAAAGGCGTGGTCACCCAACGGATACTTTCTGAGGTGCTGCCGGCCGCTTACGGTCGCATGCCGGTGCTCGTCGATCCGAAACTCCGCAACTTCGATTCATATCGTCCGGCGACGCTCGTGACTCCGAATCATCATGAAGCACTGCGCCTGACAAACCTCGAGGAAGATTCCGACGATTCGCTGACGGCAGCCGCGCGGCAGATCCGCAGCCGCGTTGGTTGTGATGCCGTGCTCATTACTCGAGGGAATCGGGGCATGATGCTGGTGGAAGCAGACAGCGATCCGGTGTTCGTCGAAACTTCGGCGCGCGAAGTCTATGACGTGACCGGCGCGGGCGATACGGTGATCGCGACGCTGGCAGCCGCGCTGGCCGCGGGCGCCTCGATGACCGAAGCTGCTATGCTGGCAAATCACGCGGCTGGAATCGTCGTAGGGAAACTGGGCACGGCCACGGCCAGTTCGCAAGAAGTTCTCGATTCTATTTCGTAACGGAATGTTCGTCAGATGTCTCTAAGAAAACATTTACGCGGAGCTTTCATTGCCGGACTTTCGGTTTCGGCTCTGGTGCTCGCTCTCTCGGCGCCACTTAACGGAACCTGGGCCCAGCAGCAACGCGATCGACGCGTCGCCACGGAGCCTACGCCGACAGCAACCGCCTCTCCGGGAAACACACCCGAGACTTCGCGTTCGATCAGGACCGCCCCCAACGCGCCGCGAACGCTTGTCGAACTACAGTCACGTATCGAACAGATCGCGCACCAGCCCGCGCTGGAGCCCGGATTTTTTGCGGTCAAGATCGTTTCACTCGACACGGGCATTGTCATTTACGAACAAGACGCGCACAAGTTTGTTCGGCCGGCGTCAAACATGAAGCTTTATACGGTCGCCACGGCATTTGATCGATTGACACCCGACTATCACTTCATCACTTCGGTTTACGCCAAAGAAAAGCCCGAAGACGGTAAAGTTAAGGGCGACCTGGTCATTTACGGTCGCGGCGATCCGTCTATTGCCGCGCGCTTCAACGGCGGCGACTACTTTAAAGGAATCAACGACCTTGCCGATCGGATCGTGGCCGCCGGAGTGAAACGCATCAAAGGAGACCTCGTCGGCGATGAAAGTTATTTCAACGGCGCGCCGCTGGGCAGCGGCTGGGAATGGGACGATTTGACGTGGTCGTACGGCGCGCAAGTGAGTGCGCTGACAATCAACGACAACGCGATCGATCTGACGGTAAAGCCGGGTGATAAAGTCGGCGCGCCGGTTGTCGTAACCACCGGCCCGCCTTCATCGACGTTCATGACGATTAATAATCGGGCCGGCACTTCAGCTCGAGGATCGAAAAACGAGTTGAATATCTATCGCGGGCTGGGCGCGAATACGCTGGAGATTACCGGAAGTGTGCCGCTGGGCGATGCTGGGTTCATTGGCGGCGTCGCGATTCCCGATCCGGCGCTGGCTTTTGCGACGATGTTGCGCGATGCGCTGATTAAACGCGGCGTAAAGATCGACGGGCGCGTCCGGACAGTTGATGCGCGTTCAGGTAGTAGCATTATGTCCGACGTGCCGCCCAACTTTACTCCGCCAATGCCGCCACGACCGGTGGAAATAGCCAGCCTGCAATCTCCGCCATTCAGTCTCGTGGCCGCTCACACTTTGAAACCCAGCCAAAATCAATACACAGAGCTTATTCTCCGGGCGCTCGGCAGAGTGCAGCTTCGGGCGGGCCTGAGCAATGAAGAAGCCGGACTGGAAGTCGTGAAGAGTTTTCTTCACCAGGCAGGCGTCGGCGATTCCGATCTGGTGCTCAGCGACGGCTCAGGCCTTTCCCGCAACGACATGATCAATGCGAACGCCACGGTGCAGTTGCTTACTTTTATGTCAAAGCATCGTTACTTCGCGCAATTCCGCGATGCGCTCCCGATTGCCGGAGTCGATGGCACGTTGCGGACGCGCATGAAAGGCACGCCTGCCGAAGGCAACGTGCGGGCGAAGACGGGTTCGTTAAGTTCGGTTGCGTCTCTGTCGGGTTATGTGACAACCGCTGCCGGCGAGCACGTCGTCTTTTCCATGATGCTGAATAATTACCCCGACGCCGGTGCCCTGCGCCGCGAATCGATTGATGCCATCGGGATCCTGCTGGCCTCGTTTGGCGGGAGGTCACAGTAGTTCAACGCCATCAAGATGCCTCCGCGCTTCACCAAATTCCACGGCTTCGGCAACGACTACCTGGTCTTTGAAGCTGAACAGCTCACGGGTATCGGCGATTTGGGCGATTTTGCGCGCCGTATTTGCAACCGTCATTACGGCGCAGGCGCCGACGGTATTGCGATCGCGCAAAGATCGGCCGACACCACCGCGGACTTCACAGTTCGCATTTTCAATCCCGATGGCAGTGAAGCCGGTATGTCCGGTAATGGCACGCGCTGCGCCGCCGCCTTTCTGCTCTTTCACAAGCTATGGTCGGGCGAAGCGCTGCGGCTGCTGACGCGCAATGGGGTAAAGCGTTATTATCTTCGCGAGCGTTCCGGCGACGGTTCTTTTCTATTTGAATCTGAACTGGGACAACCGCGGTTTGACAGCGCGTCGATTCCGATGGCGACTGATCAGCCGCGCGATCGCGTGATCGATTATCCGCTGGTCGTCGGTAATGAAACCTTTCCGATTACCGCGCTGCAGATGGGCAATCCCAACTGCTGCATCTTTGCTGACGACTTTGAGGCAATTGATTGGCGCCGGCTCGGTCCGATGATCGAAAATCATCCCCAGTTCCCCGAGCGCACCAACGTCATCTTTATTCGCGTGCGCGATCGTCGTACCATCGAAGAGCGCATCTGGGAACGCGGCGTGGGCGAAACCGAAAGTTCCGGTACCTGCTCATGTGCGGCGATGGTTGCCTCGGTCGTCAAGGACAAAACTGATCGCAAGGTCGATGTTCACGCGCCCGGCGGAATAATTCCGATCGAATGGCGCGAAGATGATCAGGTCGTCCTGACAGGTCGAGCCGATGTGATTTACACTGGCGTTTGGTTGCTCGACTAACAAATTAATAGTCTCGGCTTTCTTAACGAGGATCCCCCTTGTGTTAAGTCTTTCTTTCCCCTTCCGTTTTTGCCGTATTGCCGGCGTCCTGCTGGCGATCTGTTCGGCCGCTCTGCTAACCGGCTGCACGGGAAAAGCCGTCACCGAAACTCCTCCGCCAAAAATCGAAAAACCAAAGCCGCCCACGGCGGTGCCGATGTGGCTCGGCAATCCCACGCGCAGTTTTTTTGGCACGGGACCAATACCAAAATCTCTGAAGGTCATTTGGGATTTCACAACTGGATTCACTCGCGGGCGTCTTCATGACGATCCCTGGGGCGGTTCAGGCTGGCCGGGGCAGCCGGCAATCCTTGGCGACCGGGTTTATTTCGGGTCCGCCGACAGCTACGTCTACTGCCTGACCAAGGGTGACGGCAGGCTGATCTGGAAATTCAAAACGACTGACAGCGCCAAGTCGTCACCTAGTGTTGTCGGTGATCGTCTGGTAATCGGGAATCTGGATCACACCGTCTATTGCTTGAATGCGAATGACGGAACATTGATCTGGAAATATCAAACCGGCTTCGAGACTGATTCATCATCTTCCATTATCGATGATCGCGTGTATATCGGTGGCGAAGATCACTTTTACTATTGCTTCGATTTGAAAGACGGCCACATCATTTTCAAAACGCAACTCGGTGGTTCAGTCGAGGGCGGCACTACCGTGGTGGGTGATCGTATCTTTGTCGATACAGAGGCCGGCGATCTTTTTTGTCTGAACAAAGATGACGGCTCGATCGTTTGGAAAGCGCGCATCGGCGTTGACTCAAATTCGACGCCGGCGGTCGTCAACGGTTTTGTTTACACCGCCGCCGAGGATGGAATCGTGCGTTGCTATAAACAGGACGGCGGCGAACTTGTCTGGACTTATAAAGCTGAAGGCGGATTGAATCAAAGGACAAAAGAGAAAAATGGCTTCTGGGCCAGTCCGGTCGTCGTCAACAACCGCCTTTACATTGGATCGAACAACGGACACATGTATTGTCTGTCCGCGGACAAGGGAGAGCTGGTTTGGAAACATCTGGTCCGCGCCGCGATTTGGGGAACATCGCCGGTGGTTGATGGCCGCGTTATCTTTGGCGACAAGAGCGGCTACATCTACCTGTTTTCCGCAGACAACGGGGAATTGATTTCAGAACTCAAAATAGGCGACAACGTCGACGCGACTCCGGCGGTGCTCGACGGCAGAATCTATGTCGGCGCTTTCAATGGAAAGTTTTATTGTTTGGGTGAGGATGAAGCGGCCAATAAACCGAACGCCAGCCCTCAGTCGTCCCCGGCTGCGCAATCACCAGCGCCGAAACCTGGTGGTCGCTAATTCAATTATTACACCTACTGAACAGCAATGATTCTTCTAATCGACAACACCATCGAAGGCCAGGGCTCCAGCCCGCGCGAGATTCGCTCCGCCCTGCAACGGATCGAACCCGATATGCGGGTCGTGATTGAGTCATTTCAGAACATCTCGCCGGAATTCGTTAAGACGCTCAGTCCTTCGCACATCATCCTCAGTGGTCAGAGTCACCCCTGGGACAAATATTCTGCCGAATCGCTGGCCGGTATCTTTTATGTGATTCGCACGGCGCCGCAACCCATCCTCGGAGTCTGTGGCGGCCAGCAGCAGATCGCGCTCGCCTTTGGCGCGCCGGTTGATTTGATCGAGCGCGTCGCGCCGGGCGCAGGTTACGAAGGCGCGTTTCGCGAGCGTGGGTTTTCAGAGGTCAAGGTGGATGTCAATACCGACACTCCGATCTTTGCCGGTCTGCCGGAAACTATCACGGTGTGGGAATCGCACTGTGATGAAGTCAAAGAGTTACCCTCCGACTTCATCTGCACCGCGACCAATAACGTTTCGCCCATCCAGGCGATGCAGCACACCTTGCGGCCGCTGTTTGGCGTGCAGTTTCATCCCGAGCTCTTTGATGAAGAGCATCCGCACGGCCAACAAATACTTAAGAATTTTCTGAGTTTGTAGTTTGTAGTCCAACAAACTTGAGTTTGTCGTTGTTCTCAGAGAGGACGATGCTTAGTCGACAAACTGAAGTCTGTCGGACCTTCACGTCCGCACGGGATGGTCCTTGGCGTACGAGTAGGCACACCACGCCGAGACCAGGTGCACGACCCAACCGAGAATGCCCACAGAGCCAATCCAGGAGATACCGGTGACGAGTAGCCAGATAATGCCGATAAGAACTCGGCCGTTATAAATCTGCCCGAGTCCGGGAATTAAGAGACTGAGAATTCCTGCCAAATAAGGATCACGCACGGCTTGAGTCACCTCCGCGACCCTATACGACTTAAAAGCGAAATTTGTTCAGGCTGAGGCGCGCTCGGATAAAACGGTGGCAGTTCAGGACATCCAAGCAGGACGGCGACGCTCGTAGGCAGTGATATCACTCTCGTTTTTCAGTGTGAGGCCAATGTCATCGAGCCCTTCCAGCAGGCAGTAACGCTGAAAGTCACTGATTTCGAAACTCGCTCGAAAACCCTGTTCGTCGGAAACCGATTTGCTATCCAGATCAACCGTGACCTTGTAATTCGCAACCTCTTCCCTTCGTCGCATTAACTCGGCGACCTCGCCGTCGGTGAGCACGATGGGTAGCAGGCCGTTATTCATTCAGTTGTTCGCGAAGATGTCGGCAAACGACGGCGCGATGATCGCGCGAAAACCGTAATCGGCCAGCGCCCACGGGGCATGTTCCCGCGACGAACCGCATCCGAAATTTTTTCCGGCAATCAGAATTGACGCTCCTCGGTATCGCGTTTCGTTCAGGGGAAAAGTGGGATCAGGCTGTCCGTCCGGCAGAAAGCGCCAGTCGTAAAAAAGGAATTCGCCAAAGCCGGTGCGCTCAACGCGCTTGAGAAACTGCTTGGGAATAATCTGGTCCGTGTCGACGTTGGGTCGATCAAGGACAGCGACTAAGCCGGTGTGAATTTTAAATGGCTGCATGGAAATGTCTTCTACCCTCAACTCCCGAGGACAAAATCAAAGTTCAAAGCTCAAAGGTCAAAGAGCATTCCGACTGACTACTAACCACTGACAACTGACTATTTGTATTCCCACTCTCTGACGTCGACGAAATGTCCGGCGATTGCCGCTGCGGCGGCCATGGCCGGACTGACCAGATGCGTGCGCCCGCCGCGACCCTGCCGGCCTTCGAAGTTGCGATTGCTGGTTGAGGCGCAACGTTCACCCGGCTGCAGTATGTCCGGATTCATTCCCAGACACATCGAACATCCGGATTCACGCCATTCAAATCCCGCCGCCAGAAAGATTTGATCGAGACCTTCGGCTTCTGCGTGGCGTTTGACGTCTTGCGAACCGGGCACAACCATAGCGCGCACTGCCTTGTTAACGTCGTGCCCGCGTACTATGCGCGCCGCCGCCCGCAAATCTTCGATGCGGGAATTAGTGCACGACCCGATGAAGACGCGGTCAATTGAAATGTCTTCGATCTTTGTCCGCGGTTTGAGCGCCATATATTCGAGTGCCCGTTCCACGACCCGCCGTTCGGCTTCGCTCTCGGCCTCGAATGGATCGGGAACGCTGCCATTGACTGGAACCACCATGCCCGGATTGGTACCCCAGGTAACACACGGAGCAATTCCCGACGCGTCAACTTCGACGACAGCATCAAATCGAGCGTCCGGATCGGAAGGCAAAGTCCGCCAGTAAGCGAGGGCCTGTTCCCATTCGGCTTCGCGTGGAGAGAAGCGCCGACCGGCGAGATAAGCAAAGGTCGTTTCGTCGGGAGCAATAAGGCCGGCGCGAGCACCCGCTTCGATACTCATGTTGCAGAGCGTCATGCGACCTTCCATCGACAGCGCGCGCACCGCCTGCCCCGCGTATTCGATCACGTGACCGCTCGCGCCGTCGGTACCAATCTGTCCGATGATTCCCAGCGCCAAATCTTTTGCGGTCACACCCTGCGCCAAATGCCCGTGCGTGCGCAGGAGCATCGTGCGCGGTTTGTTTTGCGGCAGACATTGCGTGGCCAGCACATGCTCGACTTCACTGGTGCCGATACCAAACGCGAGCGCGCCAAAGGCCCCGTGCGTGCTGGTGTGACTGTCACCGCAGACAATGGTCATGCCCGGCCGCGTCAGGCCCAGCTCGGGCCCGATTACATGGACGATGCCCTGTTCGCTCGAGTTGATGTCAAAGAGCGAGACGGCAAAGTCGCCACAGTTCTGCCGCAGGACCTCGATCTGCTTGGCGGCGATCGGATCGGCGATCGCCACAGATCGATCCGTAGTGGGCACGTTGTGATCGATCGTGGCTATGGTGAGATCTGGCCGGCGCACCTTGCGGTTTACCGCGCGCAAGCCCTCGAACGCCTGCGGCGAAGTGACTTCGTGCACCAGGTGCAGATCGATGTAGAGCAGAGCCGGCTCGTTTTGAGCGGCGCGTACGACGTGGGAGTCCCAGACCTTTTCGAAAAGTGTACGAGGCATAAAAACCAGGGTTTAGGGGATAGGGTTTTGGGTGTAGGGACAGGCTTTAGGTTCTTTGTCTGTCCCTACACCCAATACCCATCACCCCACACCCTTTCTCCCTCAAACCGCATGATAAGCATACCGCGCGTCGGCGATTTCAGCGACGGCTTCCGCCACAAGCTGTCCCATTTCCGTGGTTCGGATCAAGTGGCCGCCGGTTCCGCGAGCTATGTCCGGCGTGCGATAGCCGGCATCCAGCACGACGCCGATTCCCGCTTCGATGTCCGCCGCCTCATGCTCCAGTCCGGCAGTGTGACGTAAAAGCATTGCCGCCGAGGCGATCGCTCCCAGCGGATTGGCGATGCCTTGTCCGGCAATGTCGGGCGCGGAGCCGTGAACGGGTTCATACAAATTCACCAGGCCGCCAACTGTTGCTGACGCGAGCATCCCGAGCGAGCCGGAAATCACCGCGGCTTCGTCCGACAGAATGTCGCCGAACAAATTCTCAGTCAGGATCACGTCAAATCGCGTCGGGTTGGTAATGATGTGCATCGCCGCGGCGTCGACATAGAGATGATCCAGCTCGACCTGCGGATATTCCGTGGCGATGCGCGAAACCGTCTGGCGCCACAATTGTGACGTTTCCAGCACGTTCGCCTTGTCAACTGAAGTTATCTTGCGACGCCGCTTTTCGGCTGCGGCAAAAGCGACGCGCGCGACTCTTTCTATTTCGCTCGCCGAGTACCGCATCGTGTTGAAAGCCACCGACGTGCCGTTCTGCGAAGTGATGCCACGCGGTTCTCCAAAGTAAAGTCCGCCCAGTAATTCGCGGACAAACAGAATGTCCGCGCCCTCGACAATCTCGCTTCGCAACGGTGACGCACCTGCCAGCACCGCGTAAGAGTTCACCGGACGCAGGTTCGCAAACCCGCCCAGCGCTTTGCGCAAGAGTAGCAAGCCCGCTTCAGGCCTTTGATTGGCAGTGCGATGATCGAATTCGGGTGAGCCGATAGCGCCGAGCAGAACTGCATCCGCCGCCAGGCAGGCATCGAGCGTCGCCCGGGGCAAGGGCGATCCATTTTGCCGGATCGCGCTTCCACCCACCGGGTGTTCTTCGAAATGAAAGTTGTGGCCGTGAATGTTTGCGACCTCGCGCAAAACACGCACGGCCTCGGCGGTCACTTCCGGTCCGACACCGTCACCCGGAAGGACGACTATATTTAGTCTCATCGGTCCCCCTTGAAAACTTCCGTCCTTAATAGTCGAGTTGGGTAGCGTATGCTGCGCAAGAGTGTTAGAAGCCCGCGTGTCAGCAAGGGCAACGTGGCCCTCCTCACCTTCAGCCTTCTGATACTATGCCGTTGCAGGTCGCGCCCACTGTCGCGCCTCGGACGTAATCAACGGCTCCGGCTGCGGTGTAGATTCGACGGCCACCAGCGAAATCAAATCCTGATCGTAGATTCGCTTCTTGCGATCCGCCAGCTCCGTGAACCGTCGATACGCTGCTTCCAACTCGTCTTTGTCGAGCGAGTAACCAAGCCCTTCGTATCGCAACGCCAGGGCGTGACGGCCCGAGTGTTTGCCCAGTACCAATTCGTTCGTAGGCACGCCCACTGACTCAGGCGTCATAATTTCATAACAGAGTGGGTTGCTGATTACTCCGTGCTGATGTATGCCGGCCTCGTGCGCGAAGGCATTGCGGCCGACGATCGCCTTGTTCGGCTGCACTCCAAACCCGATGATTTGCGACAGCAATTGACTGGTTGAATAAATCTGCGTGGTGTCGATCCCGGTTTCGAAAGGCAAACGATCGGCGCGCACTCGCATGGTCATGGCAATCTCTTCCAACGAGGCATTGCCCGCGCGTTCACCAATCCCGTTCACCGTGCATTCGATTTGCCGAGCTCCGGCATCAATTGCCGCCAAACTGTTCGCCACCGCCAGACCAAGATCATTATGACAGTGAACGCTGATAGTGAGGTCTGCTCGATCGCCAACCACCCGCTTACTGACCGTACGCACGAGCTGCGAGAATTCGTTGGGGAGAGTGTAGCCCACGGTATCGGGAACGTTCAGAATCGTCGCGCCTTCCGCAACCGCCGCGGCAAATACTTCGCAAAGATAGTCCACGTCGCTGCGCGTGGCGTCTTCGGCGGAGAACTCGATTTCATCGGCAAAGTTTCGCGCCAAACGCACCGACTGTCGAGTCATCTCGATTACTTGAGCGCGTGTCTTTTTTAACTTGTATTCAAGATGAATGTCTGAGGTGGCCACAAAAGTGTGAATGCGCGGATGCGCAGCACCTCGCAGCGCCTCGGCTGCCCGGCGTACGTCCTGCTCAGCCGTGCGGCACAGCGCCGCGACGGTAACTTCGCGACACTCGGCCGCGACGGCCTTGACGGCTGCAAAGTCGCCGTCTGAGGCGATGGGAAATCCGGCTTCGACGATGTCGACGCCCAGCGACTGAAGTTTCCGCGCCAGCCGCACCTTTTCCTTCAGGTTCATCGAGCAGCCGGGCGATTGCTCGCCGTCGCGCAAAGTTGTATCGAAGATCCTGACCCGCTGGGTTCTCATCACACACCATCCCTCCCGTTCGCAATCAAACCCGAATCCTAGCCGCCAGAGCCCTGAAAGTCAAAGTTATAATTTCTATGAGAAGATAAGTTCTTGTGATAACATAACCGCGGACGTAAACGCGGATAAGTTCGAAGGACCAGGCGAGCGATGGACATCAACCAGTTGGAGGTTTTTTTGAGTGTGGCTCAGGAGAAGAGTTTTTCCCGCGCCGCCGAGGCTTTACACCGTACCCAGCCGGCCGTCAGCCAGGCAATCCGCCGCCTGGAGGTGGAATTGGGCGAATCGCTTTTCGATCGCTCATCAAAGGACGGCACGCTGACCGCGGCCGGCCGAGTGCTGTTCGACTTTGCGCAACAGATGATGAACCTGCGCCACCATGCCCACTCGGCGATTCGCGAGCTGCGCGATCTGCATCGCGGCAAGCTGACTTTGGGCGCAAACGAATACACGGTGATGTGCCTGCTGCCGCTGATTCCGATCTTTCGCGCGCGCCATCCGCACATCAAGATTGAAGTGAAACGCAGCCTGGCCAGCCGAATTCCGGGCGAAATCCTTGGACGCGACGTCGAGATCGGCGTCGTTTCTTTCAAACCCAGCGACCAGGCGATCAAGTCGCTGCCCCTGGCGCTGGACGAATTGACTTTGGTCGTCGCACCGGATCATCCGCTGGCCTCGAAGAAAACCGTCTCGGTGCGCGAGCTGGGCGCCGAATCGTTCATTGCCCACAATGTCCCCTCGCCTTATCGCGAACGGGTGGTTAAGACTTTCGAGAAGTATCGTACGCCCCTGAATATTTCGATGGAGATGCCGACCTTGGAGGCAATCAAACGACTGGTAGAAAAACGTTTGGGTGTAGCACTGATACCGCGTCTGGCCGCGCAGACTGAAATCGCGCGCAAACAACTTGCGGGTCTATCAGTGAAAGAGATGCGCCTCGAAAGACGGGTGCACCTGATCTATCGGCGGGGCGCAACTCTGTCTCATGCGGCGAAAGCATTTCTCACGGTTGCGCGGGGTGCGAACGATAAAGTTGAGCCCGAGCGTTAGCAAGGGCACCTTACACTTGTCGCTTCAAAAGAGTTGCCCTCCCTTACGGTCGGGCTTCTGACACTACTGCATCTTGATATCCACAATCTCGCCGCCAAAGGTGCGCAAGATTTGTTGGACGGTGGGGTTCTGGGCGGCGGCCTGGCGCGCCTGCTGTTTCGACCGGCGCGATTCTTCTTCAGGTGAGGTGGGCAAACTATTTTCGGCCCCGTCTTTGATCGAAAAGCGGATTCCTATTTCCCTGCCGCATACTTCGGCGCACGCCTCACGCAGCGCTCTTACGTTCTCAGCCTTCGCCAGCGAATCGCGATAGTGTCTGGCTTCAGGAGTAAACTCCAGCGACAGCTCGTCGCCCTCCAACTCCGCGCGCACGGCACCGTCGATAGCCGCGATGAGCAGGCGGCGCTTTTTCTTTTCCAATGCGGACTTAATTTGGTCGATCGTTGAGCCTGAGCCCGGGATTGAGACCCCGTCGGGCGGTGAGTCAGTTTCTTCCTGGTCGGCAACCGCAGCGGAGGTTGCGACAGACCCGCCGGCCGCCGCACGCGCGGGCGCTTTGGGTAAGCCGCTGGCGGGGGCTGTTTGCGGCGTGGACCCTGGGGCCGCTGGTTTGCCCGTACGCAGTGCGGCCTCAAGCTCGCGAATGCGCTCGATCAGATCGCCGAGCGGCGCCAGACGGCGCATCTCCATCAACTTCACCAATCCAACTTCAACCTGATAACGCGGATTCGAGGCATCTTTCAAACAGCTTTCGGTTTCCGCCAGCGCATGAAAGAAGCGCACCAGATCGGATTCTGAGAAGAGCGCGGCCTGCTGTTTGAGGGTGTCAGCATGGGCGGAAGATGAATCGAGCAGCTTCGGATCGCCGGAAACTTTCACTACCAGCAGATCGCGCAGGTGTCCCAGCACGTCGCGACAGAAATTGCGCAGGTTGTGTCCGCGCATGACCAGGTCGTCGACAATGGCCAGCGCCTCCGCCGGTTTGTTTTCGGCGATCCCGTTGACGACGCGGGCCAGCACGTCCGCGCCGGCGATGCCGAGCGCTTTCTCTACATCCTCAGTCTGGATTTTCTCGCCGGCGAAACTGATCACCTGATCGAAGGCGGACTGCGCGTCGCGCATCGAGCCGTCCCCGGCGCGCGCGATTTCGCGCAGGGCTTCGTCAGAGATCGAAAGTCCGTCAGCATCGGCAATTAGTCGCAGACGCTCGGTTATCCTGGCCGTGGCAATGGTGCGAAATTCAAAGAGCTGGCAGCGCGAGGAGATCGTTTCCGGAACCTTCTGCTCTTCTGTCGTGGCCATGATGAAGACCACGCCCGGCGGAGGCTCCTCGATCGTTTTTAACAACGCATTGAAGGCAGACGCCGAGAGCATATGAACTTCATCGATGATGAAGACCTTGTAGCGGTCGCGCGCGGGTTTGATGCTGATGTTGTTAATAATCACGTCGCGGACATTGTCGATCCCGGTATTGGACGCCGCGTCGATTTCCAGCACATCCATCGAACGCCCTTCGGCAATCTCTCGACAGGAAGCACACGCTGTTTCGTCCATCGTTGCGCAGGGAGTGGCGGTAGGGCCGTCGGATTTGTGACAGTTTAGAGCTTTGGCTACCAGACGCGCAGTGGTGGTTTTGCCGACGCCCCGCGCGCCGGAAAACAAATAGGCATGATGCAGCCGGCCATGCTCGATGGAATTTTGCAGCGTGCGGGTCAGAATCTCCTGCCCGGTTACGTCTTCAAATTTTTGTGGGCGCCACTTGCGCGCGATTACCTGATAGGACATGTTGTCATTTTGGATTTGCGATTTCCGATCTGAATTCCCCGATAAGCAACTTTGTGAATCGCAATCAACAATCAAAAATCGCGAATTACGAAGATTAGTCAGACTCCGGACTTACCCGCAACACACGCTGCCGTTGCTACCGTTGCTCCGTTCCCGGCCTGGCGGGGTTCACAAGGCGATCGTTGTGCGGAGCCCGAAGTCTGATAACTCATTAAAGCATTGCCGATCGCCAATCGCAAATGTCCTAAACGGCCGTCTTCCGATGCGCGATGATGCGCAGCAAACCGTTGATGCCGAGGTGAAGCAGGATGTAGACGATGATCGCAATCACCAGCGGTAACATCAGTGTGTGCCCGCCGTCCGTGCTGGGACTGGCTACGATTCCGCGAAATGGTTCGTAGAACGGATTCGTGACCGTAACAATAAACTGAACGAACCCGGCGCTACTCCGGGCCGCCAGCAGAGCGAGCAGAAACCGCAGTCCCAGCAATGCGTAGATCACATAGAAAATGTAATCGACAACCTGCGAAACCCGAGCCACGCCGCGGGCGCGTCCAACTTCACGCTCGGTCTCAACGACTTCATCGACGGCTTTCGCACGGAATTGACCGGCAACCTGATCGATGCGCTCGCTTTCCGGGGCGGGTGTAGCGGCCGCACGCTCAGCGATTTCAGCCTGCACTTCACCTTCGACCTGCGCCTTGACCGAGCTGTGTTGCCCGGCGCGGCGCGCTTCTTCGATCGCCAGTTTGTCGTCGTCCATGATTTACCTCCTGGGAAAACAAAATTTCTAAGTGCCGTTAAAGCCAGCGCGCAGGCGTCGAATATTCGCGCCGGTGAATTTTCCAGTTGCCTGCACCATCGCCAGCATTCTATTCGCTTCGGCCAACGTCGCTCCAGCATAGACGGCCATAAAGTGCGCGTTGGCGCTGGTATTCGTGTAGTACAAATGCCCCGGATCCGTGCACCTTGAAGCGAAAACCTTGTGGTCGGGGAAAAGCGCCTGCGCCGCCAACCGTTCGGGCTCGGGAACGAACACATCGCAATTGTCATTCGGAGATTTCACACTCTTCAGCATGACGGCATAGAACAATTCGGTATCATAGATGACTGCGTTCGCCGGTAAGCGAAATGGCAGATCATTCGGTTCAAAAGTTGCCGTGGTCTTACAGGCGAGGTTCGGATTGCCGCATACCGACAGGTGTTGAACTTTAGCACTGCGCCGCTGGGCGGATGCGTCAATAGAAAGAAAGCTGAGGAAAGTAAGGGTCGAGGCGACCATCGCTATTGTTACGCGGAGAAGGTTCAATCCGATCATGGTTCCTCCTTGAGGAGTTTTTCGGGGCGCGCGATTCCGTTCCGCTAAGACTTCTTTCGAATCTCCGGGGCGGACGATTCTGAAAGCCGGGAGATCTCAAATTTGAGATTTGAAAATTTGAAGACTACATTTTGAGACTCGAAACTTCATGGCGGAGAGGGTGGGATTCGAACCCACGGAACGGTTCCCCGTTCACAGCATTTCCAGTGCTGCCAATTCAACCACTCTTGCACCTCTCCGAGAAGAATTTCGAATTGCGAATTTCGGATCTCGAATTCCAGAGCGGCCAAGCTCGCTCCGCGAACTAACGTCCTTCAAATTCGCATTTCGCAATCCGCAATTCGAAATTCTCATGGCGGAGAGGGTGGGATTCGAACCCACGGTGGGCGTAAACCCACTCCGGTTTTCGAGACCGGTGCACTAATCCACTATGCGACCTCTCCGCGATCAAGGTTTAGAGTTCAAGCTTCAGCTTGCCAACCTCTCGCCGGCTCAAACTAAAGTTTGAACTCTAAACGATGTCTTACCTTCTTGTCTTAAAGAATCCCCGCATCAACTCGCGGCATTCAGCTTCCAAAATGCCTTTGATGACTTCAACGCGATGATTCAACTGGGGGGCGTCGCAGATTTGAAAGTGAGATTCGACCGCGCCGGCCCTTTCGTCGGCGGCTCCGTAAACCAGCAGTCTGACACGGGCCTGAATCAGTGCTCCGGCGCACATCGCGCAAGGCTCGACGGTTGAATAAACCGTAGCGTCCGCCAGCCGGTAGTTCCCGAGTTTCTGAGCGGCAGCGCGCAACGCGACTATCTCAGCGTGGGCGGTCGGATCACAATCAGTGCGCGTGCGATTGCCGGCCACCGCCAGTAATTCGCCGTCTGCCACTACGCATGTTCCAATCGGCACTTCCTCACGCGCTTGCGCTTCATGCGCGGCCTGCCAGGCTACCCGCATCCATCGCTCGTGCTCCTCAAGCTGCGCTCTTTCGGCACTCGAAAACATTGCTTCAAACAACGAAACTCAAACTATAGGTGCCCAAAATAGGGGTGTCAAGCAAGACGTTCCTCGAGGTGTTGGTTGTCTGATCGCACATCGAATTGTCCCAGCGATCTTGAAACCGGAATGACATCAGCCACGACGCAGAGGGTAATCAACGGCTGGAAATCTCCAGGTCACCCTCGAACTGCGGAGTCAGTTTCGCGCAAAGTTGGCAAGGTTTCGTGATATTATCCGAGCGGCTCCGCGGCACCCCACGCCCGACAGAATGCGGCCCATCATGGCGATTACCACTGATTCAACCCAGCGCACCGCTGGTCAACCTCGGGCAGACAGCAGCACTGTTGATTCTCAAGCTCCATCTCGAACGTTGCGTGATCGGTTGACCTCCAGCGTTTCGCGCGACTCTTCCATCGCTCCTGTTTCCTCAGAACGCGCCCCTGGCCGACCCCGACCTGTTGCGGGATCGCCGCATGAAAGTGTCATGCCTGACCGGCAGTCCGCAACGGCAGCGGATATTAAGCGCCGAATAGCCCCGGCGGAATTCAATACCGCGATGTCCCACTTTTATCGCGGCGAAGTACAGCGTTCAAATGTCTGGCGCACCCGGCTGGACACGACGACCTATTGGGCCGTCTTCACGTCCGCCGCGACACTCTCATTCTCGTTCAGCTCGGCGACCAACCCGCACTTCCTTATACCTATCAACTCGATTTTGGTGGCCATCTTTTTGGTGATGGAAGCGCGACGTTATCGTTATTACGAAATTTGGGCCAGCCGCGTCCGCGTAATCGAGACCGGCTATCTCGCGCAAATGCTGGCGCCCGAGAGCGTGCCGCGCGATCAGGAATGGGCGTCGCACCTGGCATCTGATTTGTTGACACCCCACTTTACGATCAGCTCCTGGGAAGCAATCGGGCGGCGTTTGCGTCGTAACTACATTTGGATCTTCATGCTCCTGGCGCTGAGTTGGAACCTCAAGGTCTATATGTATCCTGACCCAGCCTATAACTTTGACATCTTCATTCAGAGGGCACGAGTGGGCCTGGTTCCCGGCTGGATTGTTTTCATCGTGGGCTTCGTTTTCAATGCCGCGCTGTTTATTTTCGCCGTGGGGACGATCAGACTGCGCGAAGCCACCGGCGAAGTTTTGCCGCGACACCAGTTTTCGCTGCATCCACTCCAGCGTATGAGCAGTTGGACCCGCGCGGCGGCAACTACAGGAGGCGCCACCGTGCGCCGAGCCAAGCGAGCGCGACAACGCCTACGCGGCAGCTCCTCCGGAGAGTTTAAGAAGATCGACATTACCCAGACACCCGACCGCAAGATTCATGTTTCCGAAACGCCGGACCGGGTGATTAAGTAAAAAGGTAAAAGTAAAAAGGCAAAAATAAGAGACCGGGGGTCCCAGCTGCACTTTTTCCTTTTTAGTTTTAACTTTTCCCTTTTCACCATGCTCGAACTCAACGGTCAGAAACTCTCGCTGGCGCAAGTTGTCGACATCGCGGGCGGCGAAGGTCACGTCTCTTTGTCTGCCGCAGCCCGTGAACGAGTCGAACAATCACGCCGCGTCGTGGAAAAGATTGTCGCTGAAGGCCGCACCGTCTATGGCGTCAACACCGGCTTCGGCAAACTCTCAGATGTACGGATCGAACCGTCGCAACTTCGCGAGCTGCAACTGAATCTTGTGCGCAGCCACTCGTGTGGGTTGGGGCCGCCGCTATCTGAGGCGGAAGCGCGCGCCATGCTCCTGTTGCGCGCGAATGTACTGGCGCAGGGTTACAGCGGTTGCCGGCCCGTCCTGATCGAGGCGCTGCTCCGATTACTTGAAAGCCGCGTCACGCCGGTGATCCCAGAGAAAGGTTCGGTGGGAGCGAGCGGCGATCTTGCGCCCCTGGCTCATCTGGCCTTGACTGTAATTGGCGAGGGTGAAGCTTTCTATCGCGGCGAGAGAATGCCGAGCGCGAAAGCTTTGCAGCGCGCGAACATCGAACCGCTCCAACTCGAAGTCAAGGAAGGCATCGCGCTGCTCAATGGTACGCAGGCGATGGTGGCCGTTGGTGGGCTGGCGTTGTATCGCGCCGAGAGGGTGGCGCGGCTGGCTGATGTCGCCGGCGCAATGGCCCTCGAAGCCTTACGCGGAACGCCGGTGGCTTTTGATGAACGCATTCACGCCGCGCGTCCGCACGCCGGACAGATCGAAGTAGCCGCACACCTGCGTGAGCTTTTGCGCGACAGTCAGATACGTCAATCGCATCTGGAAAACGATCCGCGCGTGCAGGATGCATATTCGGTGCGTTGCATGCCACAGGTTCATGGCGCAGTGCGCGGCGCGCTCAGTCACGCGCGGGAGATAGTGGAAACTGAAACCGGCAGCGCGACCGACAATCCGCTGGTGTTTGCCGAAACCGGAGAGGTTTTTTCGGGCGGTAATTTTCATGGCGCGCCGCTGGCGTTATCTTTCGACTACGCGGCGATCGCCATGACTGACTTAATGAGCATCACTGAGCGGCGTATCGATCGGCTGGTGAATCCGGATTCGAATGAAGGACTACCGCCGTTTCTGTCAGCCCGGCCCGGCGTGGGATCGGGTTTCATGATGCTGCAGATCGTTGCTGCCTCTCTCTTGAGTGAAGCAAAGGTCCTCGCTCACCCGGCCAGCATCGATAATGTGCCTACGGACGGCGGCAAAGAAGATCATGTCTCGATGGGCATGACCGGGGCGACGAAGCTTCGTTCAATTGTCGACAACGCGGAACTGATCACCGCGATCGAATTGATTACCGCCGCCGAAGGTTTAGAGTACCGCGCACCTCTGCAACCCGGCCGCGGCGTGAAGCAGGCTTACGACATCGTTCGCAAATACGTCACTCGGCTTACGAACGATCGAGCGATGTCGGGAGAGATCCAAATGATCGTGACGGCGATTCGCGAGGGCGAGTTTGATGCGCTGACCTGATACCGGGTTCATTTGATTCAAATGGGACTTGTCCTGCCGCGTATAACTGTCAACGAATAAGGAGGCAGTGCGATCGGCGCCGGCCTTAGCCGAGAAGGCCCGATAACGCGGTGCTCGGGTTCGTCCGCTCTCAACGGATAAGGATTCCTTGGCGGCCCTCCCAATAAGTACTGCCGCTCCGAGTATTGATACACATCAAGCCGCCCGTCGAAACCTATGGAAGGCCCAGACGTTGCCTTATGAAAGACTACGTTCGTCTCAAAGCTGCGCTGCGGATCTTTATTAATCAACAACACTGACCAGAGCCCGTCAGGACGATGAACGGCGTAAGCGGTGACGAGTTCTTCGCCTTTTGAATTACGCGCGTTCGTAGTTGCCGGATAGATTTCGTGAACTTCATTCGTCGGTTGTAACCATTCCTGGGTCACTAGGCGCGCGCCAAAGTAAGTTGCGAAGTGATGCGTGATATCTCCGTCGTCGTCCATTGAAAACAGCATGTTGCCGCCGGCGGTGCAGGGAAAATCGCGACCGACTGTGCCCGGCGTATAGCCAAACAGAAACACCTGATCGCCGCCCAGCGTCAGGAATTCTCCCACGATGTCCGCATTCAGAAGCGCGCCTTCGATGCCGATTTCCGCGCGCGTGGCAAACGCTGAGTATCCATACTCAGAGATGATCCAGGGAATCTGACGCGACAAACCGCGCCGCTCCATTTCCCGGAGCGCATTCTCGAGCAACTTTGGCGCGCTCGCGAGTTGCGGCGCCACGGGCGCGCAGACGTCGTCAAACGGATACCACTCGAAAGAAAAAAACGAATAATCCGACAAGCGTCCGCGCCGCTTCAGATAATCGAGAAAGCGCCGCATCCACTCGCTGTTGCCGAGCCTGACAGGCCGTCCTTCGTCATCGGGCATGATCTCCTGAAAGCTCGGTCCGCCCAGTTTCAGATGCGGATCGACACGATGGATTGCTGTCGCCCATTGCAGATACAGCGCGCCAAAATCTTCCGGCGTAATGTATTGGCCGTCCGGCTCTTCGCCCAATTCGACCTTGTCGAAGCTATAACCGCGGCCGCGAAGGTAACGAATCTCGTTCGCCGCGTTCTCAGGCGTGTCGTAAGCCAATCCCGTGGGCAGCAGCACGGGCAGATCGTGGGTCAGGCCGCTGTGGAAAGTCCGATCAAAACCAGGCTGTTCGACGCTCTCATCCAAATCCGTTTCGCGATGCCACGGGTCGGTCGACGAAACATGAATGACAGTTTGTTTCCAGCGATTCGCGGCATGGCGAATGCGATCGTGGAATGCGCCCTTGGTATCAATGAACCCCGCATAGAGTTCGCGGACTGCGAAGCCCAGGCGGTCGCGAACATCTGACTTGGCGGCGGAGTTGGTTTGCGATGATTCAGTCATCAGGATGCGCAGCCAGCGGGTCCTGATTGGTTTTTGAGAAACACGAATCAGATCGTCGCTATTGCGACCGTTTGCGGACGAGACGTCCGCGCTTCCAGCAACCATACCTCGCGGAAAATCACGCCAGGTTCCCGCGGGACTCAAAGCGATGTCGCTGACATCATCAAAATTTCCGTACTGAATTCGAAACGCTTCGGCGAACGGCTGTCCCCACAGGATGCGAACCGCGTTTATTGCCTCAGGCTTTTTAAACTCGATCACAATCCATTGCGGATGAAGTGAACTACTTTCGCCGGTGAACCGCCGATCCAGATAGGGATTACTTTTCCAAAAGCTCTCTCTGTCTCCGTCATCAAGTCGCGAGTAGCCTTCATCGTTGGCCTGGTCGATCGTGTTGCCGCGGCGCGGCAGCCGGTAGCCATACGAGAGTGAGATCGGCGCGCCCGGCTCACTGTCAGAAATCCAATACCCCCGTCTGTCATTCGCGTCGCTCCAACTGCCGTGCGGATTCCAGTGCCACGCATCGCCGGCCAGCTCAGTGCGCAAGCGATAGGTCAAAGACTTGAATCCCGCTGATAACATCGCTTGAATGTTCGGCGCGGTGAGTTGCAGATCTGCGACGCCTTTGTCGTGGCCGTCGATCCCGGCCCCGAGCGCATGCGAAGGAGCAAAACGATTTGCCGGATGGCCTGGTGTGACGCTGACCGTGACGACCGCGGACCGTGAACGCTGATTGGTGTGCTGTCCGATAACAGTAAGGGGTTGGATCGAGATGGCGATGCAAAGGACGATATAAAAACGGCGCGCCAAACTTCTTAAGAATTGTCGCGCGCATTGCAGGAGCGGTAAGAAATTCATTCTCAGCGTGGCGATTCTAGACCGTGACCTCCGTATTGCGCAAAGACTTCTCGCAGGTTGGCTTTTCTGTTATTAATCTTCAGACATGAGTTCGCCGGGAAATAGTCGCACCGTTCGCGCGCCGCGCGGCGCCAAGCTCAACTGCAAAGGCTGGCATCAGGAAGCCGCGCTACGCTGTCTGATGAACAATCTCGATCCCGAAGTGGCTGAGCGGCCGGAGGACCTGGTTGTTTACGGTGGCCGGGGCAAAGCCGCCCGCAACTGGGAATCGTTCGATGCCATCGTGCGTTCGCTGCAAAGTCTGGAGAACGACGAAACCTTGCTGGTGCAGTCGGGAAAACCTGTGGGTGTCTTTCGCACGCACGAACATGCGCCGCGAGTCTTGATTGCCAATTCGAATCTGGTCGGCGCCTGGGCCAACTGGGATCACTTTCATGAACTCGAACGCAAAGGTTTGATGATGTATGGCCAGATGACCGCGGGCAGTTGGATCTACATCGGCAGCCAGGGCATCGTGCAAGGGACTTTCGAGACCTTCGCGTCGATGGGTGAAAAGCATTTCGGCGGCGACTTAAAAGGAAAGCTTTTGCTCTCGGGCGGTCTCGGCGGTATGGGCGGCGCGCAGCCTCTGGCGGCGACCTTGAACGGCGCGGTTTTTCTGGGCATTGAAGTCGACAGAGCCCGTATTGAGCGACGCGTGCTGACCGGTTATTGCGATCGCCTGGCACTGACTTTGGATGAAGCGCTGGATATCTGTGAAGACGCTCGTGAACAAAAGCGTCCGGTCTCAGTTGGCCTGGTTGGTAACTGCGCCGAGTTGCTTCCCGAGATCCTTCGACGCGGAGTCAAAGTTGACGCGGTCACCGATCAAACCAGCGCGCACGATCCTTTGAATGGTTATGTGCCCGCCGGACTGACTCTCGAAGAGGCCGACGAATTACGCCGCAGCGATCCCTCCGCGTACGCAGACCGCGCGATGGAATCGATAGCCGTTCATGTCGAAGCGATGCTCGCGTTACAGCGCAACGGTGCGATTGCATTCGACTATGGCAACAACATTCGCAAGATGGCCTTCGATGCCGGAGTGGAGGATGCGTTCAAGATTCCCGGCTTTGTGCCGGAGTACATTCGGCCGCTCTTCTGTGAAGGTAAGGGACCGTTTCGCTGGGTCGCCTTGTCAGGCGAGGCCGAAGACATCCGCAAGACTGACGATCTCGCGCTGGAACTTTTTCCTGAAGACCAGACGTTGAATCGGTGGCTGCGTTTGGCGCGCGAACGGGTTCAGTTTCAGGGACTGCCGGCGCGCATCTGCTGGCTTGGCTATGGCGAACGAGCCGAGATGGGCGAAGCTATCAACGAACTGGTTCGCCGCGGAGATTTGAAAGCTCCGATCGCGATTGGCCGCGATCATCTGGATACCGGATCGGTGGCTTCGCCTTTTCGCGAAACGGAAGGGATGAAAGACGGATCAGACGCAGTTGCTGACTGGCCTATCCTCAATGCGCTCCTGAACACGGCGAGCGGCGCCAGTTGGGTTTCGTTTCATCATGGCGGGGGAGTCGGCATCGGTTACAGCCTGCATGCCGGCCAGGTCTCAGTCGCCGACGGCACTGACGAAGCTGCGAAGCGTCTGAACCGGGTGCTGACAAACGATCCGGGCACCGGCATCGCGCGCCACGTCGATGCGGGCTATGAAGAGGCGATTGAGACTGCGCGAGAAAAGGGCGTTAAGATTCCAATGATGCCGGAGACGAAGTGAATCAGCACGGGCGAGCCCTGTTTAGAGTACCAGCTTAAGTTGGCCTTCTGCACCAGACAAGAACGGCGACTGAAGTCGGTACTCCGAAACGCCCTTAATCGAGGAGAACTCAAAAAATGCGCTACGTTCTAATAATGTCTAGCTTGATATTGCTGGTTGTCCCAGCTTATGCGGCCAAAATCAAAACCACCGAAGATCTTGTTCAGGCTATGCAGAAAAAGTACGGAAAGTCCTGGTACAAGACCGCGACCTTCGTGCAGAAGACAACCAACTACGAAAAAGATGGGACGAACAAAGTCGAAACCTGGTATGAAGCGCTTTCTGTTCCCGGCTCTCTGCGAATAGATTTCACGCCGGTTAAGGATGGCAACGGAATTCTGTTCACTGACAATAAGATCTATATCTTCAAGAACGGCAAGCTTGATACGAATCGGCCATATATTCATCCCTTGATGATCCTGGGCTTTGATATCTATCGCTCGACGCGGGCTGATGCTTTGGAAAAATTGAAAGGGCTGAAGTTCGATCTTTCGATTCTGCGCGAGGATATCTGGCAGGGCAGATCGGTCTATGTCGTGGGCGCCAAGCAGGGCGACCTGTACAACACCGTGACCCGTGAGAACTATGGGCCGTCGCTCACCGTGGTCCCTGTGCTCTTCAAAAAGGAATATCTGGCGTGGCGCGACCAGAAGTTGGGCGGCGGATTCGCAGGGGCCTACCCGTCGGCTTCGGAGTGCCAGGACCGAATCAACACGGAGGAGAAGCCAGAGGAGTGGGAGGCCACTGAAACCGCACAGCAGCTGGTGCTGGTGGTCAAAAAGGATGGCTCCACGGAAGAGGCTGTGGTCTCCATGAACAAGACCAAGCTCAAGGTCTCCAAGAACTGGAATTCGCTGATACGTCTGAAACGCAATCCCGACTATTACGAACCCGGATTGCCTTATCTCGATGGCCTCGACTTCCGCATCATTCCCGATGAGGGCAGCCGCATGGCGGCGTTGCGGGCTGGCAGCGTCCAGCTGACCTGGCTGAGCCGTCCCGATTCGGCTGCGCAGATGCGCGATGTCGCAGATATCGTGGCGCCCGAGCCTGAAGCCTATTCGCGACTGATGCTGCTCGAATTCGATCAGCGCAAGCCGCCCTTCAACGACGTCCGCGTTCGTCGCGCCTTCAGCTTGGCGCTGAACCGTGAGCTGATCATCAAGGTGGTTTGGCGCGGCCAGGCTGGCCTCGCGGCTGCGCTGCCGCCGATGCAAACGCCTTTCGCAGTCCCGAGCGGCGAGGTGCCCGGCTTGCCCTATGCTAGGGAAGACGTGGCCGCGGCCAAGGCGCTGATGGCGGAGGCCGGCTATGCCGGCGGTTTCGACACGACGTTTGCCGTCTCGCCAGCCAACTATGGCGACGTTCAGATTGCCCAGATCATCCAGCAGATGGTCGGCCGTGTCGGCATCAGGATCAAGATCCTGCAGAAGGAATGGAGCAATCTCGTCGCCGATTTCCAGTCGACGGAATCTCCGATCTCGATGGCCGGCCTGGTTTGGGGACCCGATCCCGACACCAACATCTCGATCCGGCTGGACTCTCATTCCACGGTCAACCCGGGCAAGACGGCCGATCCCGTGCTGGACGATCTGCT
>Ga0137409_10001031_pt1 | contig 30106 bp, 27 predicted proteins | sample CZODoug1_16funga_FD_122059 | JGI IMG/M metagenome (GOLD analysis project Ga0137409, IMG submission 122059) | Vadose zone soil fungal communities from Angelo Coast Range Reserve, California, USA - CZODoug1_16fungal (Hybrid Assembly) | ecosystem: Environmental > Terrestrial > Soil > Vadose zone...
GGCAACAGCGAAGTCGGGCACCTGAACCTCGGCGCAGGCCGCGTGGTGCCGCAGGACATCGTGCGGATCTCGCAGGCCATCGAATCAGGCGAGTTCTTCCGGTTGGCGCCGCTCGTCGAGCTGTGCACACGAGTGAAACGCCGCGGAGGCACGCTGCACTTGCTGGGGCTGATCGGCAACGGCGGCGTGCATGCGCTCGATGAGCACCTCGCGGCCGCGGTGACGCTCGCGCACCAGCACGAGCTGCCCGTCGCGATTCATGCCTGGCTCGACGGGCGAGACACCCCCCCGCAGTCGGGCCTCGCGTTCATGCAGGAGCTGGTCGAGAAACTCGGGATTCGGGATTCGGGGATCGGCGGTGGCGGGGCCCGAGCCCCGAACCCCGAACCCCTAGCCCCCCTCGTCTCCACCGTGGTGGGGCGCTACTACGCGATGGACCGCGACCAGCGGTGGGAGCGCACCAAGATCGCCTACGACGCCATGGTGCACGGCGTGGGCGAGGTCGTCGCCGATCCGGTGACGGCGATCCGCCGCGCCTACGACGCGGGCGAGACCGATGAGTTCGTGAAGCCTCGCGTCATCGCGGGGACGCCGCGCATCCGACCCGGCGACGGAATCTTCTGCTTCAACTACCGAGCCGACCGCATGCGCCAGATGGTGCGCGCGCTGGCAGTGGAACGGTTCGACGGCTTCGATACCGGCACCCGACCGGCCGTCGATCTCGTCACCATGACCCAATACGACGAGACGTTCCCCTTTCCGATGGCGTTCGGACCGATGGTGCTCTCGGAGATCGTGGCACAGGTGTTGTCGGACCACGGCAAGACCATGTTCCGCACGGCGGAGACGGAGAAGTACGCGCATGTTACCTACTTCTTCAACGGCGGCGTGGAGACACCCTACCCCGGGGAGGAGCGGCTGCTGGTGCCGTCGCAGAAGGTCGCCACCTACGATCTGATGCCGGAAATGAGCGCGCCCGGGGTGACGGACGTCCTGTGCAAGGCCATCGAGGCGGGACACCACGACTTCGTCCTCTGCAACTACGCGAATGGGGACATGGTCGGGCATTCGGGGGTACTAAGCGCGACCGTGAAGGCCGTGGAAACGGTGGATCAATGTCTCGAGCGCGTCGTGAAGAGCGCCGAGCGGCGCGGCGCCACCCTGCTCATTACGGCCGACCACGGCAATTGCGAGCTGATGATCGACCCCATGACGGACGGCCCGCACACGGCGCACACCACGAACCCGGTGCCGTTCCTGCTGGTGGACGACGAGGCGCGCGGGCCGCTGCGCCACGGCGGCGCGCTGCGCGATGTCGGCCCCACGGTGCTCCGACTGCTCGATATCCAACCGCCGCCGGAAATGACCGGCAGAGACTTGAGGGAGACGGACTGATGAAAGACGTGCTATGACGCTACGACGTTACGTTGTATGTCTGCTCCGACCCGCCATCGCGGCGATCGTATGGCTTAGCGTCCTAGCGTCGTACAACGTGACCGCCGCCCAGGTCGGTCACGACCCCGGTCACTCTCCCTACCGGGACGTCCGTCGCGGCGCGGCCTGGGTCCTCACGTTCGGATACCTCGGCGGCAGCCGGGGCAGCGTAGGCGTAGGGCTCTCGAGCGGGAAGACCGGCGGCATTCGCTACGAGGCCTCGTTCGGCGCGATCGGCGCATCGCTCGGCCTTGCTTACGGGCGAACGGACCGCTTCGTCGTCGATCCGACGCAGGATTCCCTGTCCCCGCAACGCAAGACCGGCCCATTCCCCAACGACGTCGTCCTGGCAGATGCCGGGTTGCAGCTCGTCCTCACCGGCCGCAAGACATGGCGCGGGTTTGCCCCGTATGTGGGCGGAGCCCTGGGGGTGGCGATCAGCGGCTCGGCGCCGCGCGACGCGAGCGGCTACAAGTTCGGCACCAAGTTCATGCTCGCGCCCAACGCCGGCGTGCGGTGGTATCCCGCCCGGCGCCTCTCCCTGCGCGGTGACTTCCGCCTGGTGCTGTGGAAACTCAACTACCCCATCTCCTACAAGCAGCCGGCGCCCGGCGACGGCAGCCGCGTGCTGCCCCTGAATGCGGCGCTCACCGAGTGGACGTCCCATCCCTGGGCGACGATCGGCGTGGGATGGACTTTCTAGGGGAAGGATTGCGGCGGGCGGTCGCGTTGCTGTTCTCCGGCGACGCGGAAGTGTACGGCATCGCGCTCCTCACCCTCAAGATCGGTCTCATCGCCACCGTGCTCGCCTGCGGGCTCGGCATCCCCGTCGGCTTCGTGCTCGCCACCCGGCCGTTCTGGGGGCGCCGCGCCGCGCTCACGGTCGTCAACACCGCCCTGGCGTTTCCGACCGTGGTGGTGGGCCTGCTGCTCTACGGGGTGCTGTCCCGTCGCGGCCCGCTGGGGGGGCTCGAATGGCTGTACACATGGCAGGCGATCGTAGTGGGCGACGTCTTGCTCGCGCTCCCGATTGCCGCCGCGCTCGCCGCCGCTGCCGTCCAGGGTGTGGATCCCCGCATCCGCCGCACCGCCGAGACGCTCGGCGCCGGCCGCTGGCGTACGGCGTGGACCGTGGCGCGCGAGGCCCGGTTCGCCCTGGCGGCGGTGATCACCACCGCCTTCGGCCACGTCGTCGCGGAGATCGGATCCGCCATGACGGTGGGCGGCAACATCCGCGGGCAGACACGCACTCTCACGACGGCGGTTGCGCTGTACACGAGCCAGGGCGACTTCGGTCTGGCGCTCGCCCTCGGGCTCATCCTGTTGCTTCTGGCCCTGCTCGTGAACGTCGCTTTGCAGGCGCTTCAGGGCCGCGGTCATGCTTGAGCTGGTGGGCGTGCGTCACCGCTACGACGGACGCGTGGTACTCGACATCGAGCGGTTTGCCGTGCCACCGGGGGCGGGCGTGGCGATCGTGGGACCGAACGGATCGGGCAAAAGCACCCTCCTGCGGCTGCTCGCCCTGCTCGAGCGCCCCTCCGAGGGGGAAGTGCGGCTGGGCGGCGTGGTGGTGGCCGGAGGCAAGGCAGCGCGGGGGGGCACCGGTGTGCGGCGGCGCATCACGCTGGTGGAGCAGCGACCGGTGTTGTTACGCGGCACAGTCCGTGAAAATCTGGAGTTCGGACTTCAGGTGCGAGGGGTCAGACGCATAGAGGTGAATAGAAGAGTAGAGAGTACCGCAGCGCAGCTCGGGATCAGTCCGCTGCTTCAGCGCAGGCGGCACGAGTTGTCCGACGGCGAGGTGCAGCGGGTGGCGGTGGCGCGCGCGCTCGCGGTCGAGCCCGACGTGCTGCTGCTCGACGAGCCCGCCAGCTCGGCCGACCGCGCGGCAGCGCAGACACTGTACCGCGCGCTCGCCGAAGAGCGGGCCCGCCGCCCGCTCGCCATCTGCCTCGCGTCGCATCAGCTGGAGGATGCCTATCGCTGGGCGGACGACGTGCGCGCCCTCGCGGAGGGTAGACTGTCACCGGTCACGCCCGAGAACCTGTTTCGCGTGGAGCTGCCCGCGAGCGGAAGCGGTGGCGATCTGAAGCATGTGTGCGTCGGCCCGATTGAGATCGCCGCGACCACCGACAAGACGGGCCCCGCAATTCTCGCAGTGCCGCCCACGGACATTTTCGTGAGTCGCGAGCCGCTCGCGTCCTCGGCGCGCAACGTATTCGTCGGACGCGTGACCCGACTCGCGCACCAGCGGCCGGGAGCGGTGCACGTCACGGCGGATGTGGGCGTAGAGCTGGTGGCGGTGGTCACGGAGGAGGCGGCCCGCGACCTGGGGCTCACGCCGGGAGGCCCCGTGGTGTTCTCGTTCAAGGCCAGCGCGGTGCGGGTGTTCTAGCAATGCCGATCAGCTATCTTACGCGCATCGTTGAGTTTAGCGCCACGCATTACATCCGGCGGGCCGACTGGCCCGAGGAGCGGAACGCTCGCGAGTTCGGCCGAGCGGCGACTGAGCATGGCCATCGCTACCAGTGCCGGGTCACGGTGAAAGGCCCGCTCACGGCGGAAGCGGGGGGCGTCATGAGCCTCGAAGCGCTGGATCGACTGCTGGCCGAAGAAATCACCCGGCGGCTCGACGGCCGCAGCATCAACGAAGCGCTGCCCGAGTTCGGCCCCGGGCGCCGGCTCGCCACGGGGGAGGCGCTCGCGGTGTACCTGTGGGAGCGCATCGCGCCGCAGTTGCCGCGCGGCATCACGCTGCATGCCGTGCGCGTGCAGGAGGGGCCACACATTTATTCGGAATATTTCGGTGAAAAAGGATGATTCGGAGACCCCACCCTCACGGGTGGGGCAATGGCCCATGGCCCCGGGCGTCAGCCCGGGGAGTCCGGAGGCCCGTGCGCCTGGCACTCGCCGCGGCCGCATGCTCGCTGAGTCGGCCGTCGTCGAAGAGATGCCGGTCTGGCTGGAAGTGAACGGCGCGCCGGCGGTGACGTGGATGTGCACACCCGACCAGCTCGAGGAGCTCGCGACGGGGTGGCTCCACGGCGAGGGCTACATCGAGTCGCTCGACGACCTGGTGAAGCTGCGGCCCTGTGCACCGGACTTGGGGTTCTGGGCCGAGGTGAAGCCGGAGCGGGTGGCCGCCGTAAAAAGTGAAAACCGCAAGCGGGTGCTCGCATCGGGGTGCGGCGCCGTGTCCACGTTCCTCGCCGATCCGCACCAGGTGGCGCACGCGCCGGCGCGGGGCGAGCCGCCCGCATCGGACCGGTTGCGCGCGCTCTTCAAGGAGCTGTTCGGGCGTGGGGAGCGTTACAACGAGACCGGCGGCATCCACGCCGCCGCGCTCACGGACGACGAGCGTCTGCTGTTTCACGCCGAGGACATCGGGCGACACAACGCCGTGGATAAAGTAGTGGGCGCGGCGGTGATCGCGCGGGAACCGATCGCGGGGCGCGGGCTTCTCGTGACCGGCCGCATCTCGGCCGAGCTCGCGTACAAGGCGGCGCGTGCCGGGCTCGCCTGGGTCGCCACGCCGAGCGTACCCTCGACGCTGGCGGTGACCATCGCGCAGCGCACGGGGATCGTGCTGGTCGGGCGGGCGGTGAGCGGTACGCCGCACGTCCACCGGCCCGACGCGTGACGGAGGAGGCGCTGCGCGACATCCTGCAGACGGCGCGCACCATCGCCGTCGTGGGGCTGTCGCCCAAGCCGACGCGCCCGAGCCACGGCGTCGCCCGCTACCTGCGGGACGCGGGCTACCGGATCGTCCCGGTGAACCCGGGCCATTCCATGATGCTCGGCGAGAAGAGCTACCCTACCCTCACCGTCGCCGCGGCGGACCACACGATCGACATCGTAGACGTATTCCGGCGCAGCGAATTCGTCGGGGCGATCGTGGACGAGGCCATCGCGCTGCAATCGCCCCCGCGACTGATCTGGCTGCAGCTTGGGGTGGTGGACGACGCGGCGCAAACGCGGGCGCAGGCGGCGGGCATTCCCTGCGTGATGGATCGCTGCCTGATGGTCGAGCACCGGGCGCTGGGAGTCTGAGGGTGCGCGGCGCCGTCCTGGCCGGCGGCGCCGCCCGCCGCTACGGCGGGCATCCCAAAGGGCTGGTCGAGCTCGGCGGGCGACGCATCCTCGACCGCGTGGTGGACGCCGTAGCTACGGTTACAGGCGAGGCCCCGCTGCTCGTCGCCAACGCCGCCGACGGCCCCACCTGGCGACGCGATCTCCGGACCATCCCCGACGTGCGCCCCGGCCAGGGGAGCCTGGGAGGGATCTACACCGCCGTCGTGTCGGGCGTAGGACCGGTGCTGTGCGTCGCTTGGGACATGCCGTTCCTCACCGTTGAGTTGCTGCGGGCGCTGCTCGAGGGTTCGACGGGCTGGGACGCCTTCCTTCCCGAGAGCGATGGCCGCCGCGGGGTGGAGCCGCTGTGCGCCGTGTACGGGCCGGCCTGCGGTTCCGCCATCGAGCGGCAGCTCGCGCGCGGCGACCTGCGGGCGATCGGCTTCCACGCCGATGTGAAGGTCGGTACACTACCGCTCGAGCGGGTGCGCGCACTCGGCGATCCGGACCTGCTGTTCTTCAACGTGAACACTCCGGCGGACCTCGAACGGGCGGAGGCGGCGTGGCGGCAACGCGGATGATGTCGATCATCGGGCGCAAGAACGCCGGCAAGACGACGCTCCTCGTCGCACTCGCGGCCGAGCTCTCGCGCCGGAAATTCCGCGTCATGACCATCAAGCACGGCACCCACCCCGCCGACACGGACCAGCGCGGCAAGGACTCCTGGCGCCACTGGCACGAGGGGCACGCCGAGCGGGTCCTCATGGAGGGGCCCGGGCAGCGGGTACTGTGGGAGCGGACCGAGCACGAGTCGGACCCGGCCGCCCTGGCCCGCCGCTATCTCGAGGGGGCGGACATCGTGCTGGTCGAGGGCTTCAAGCGCGCTCCCCTGCCCAAGATCGAGGTGTACCGTCTGGCGGCGGGGCCAGAGCCGCTGTTCGACGCGGCCGTCCATGACCCGGGAGACTGGGTCGCCATGGTGACGGACAATTCGAAGTATCATGCCGACTTTCCGGTGTTCCGCTTCTCGGACACCGCCTGGCTCGTGACGATCGCCAACCTCGCGTGGGATCGGGCCAAGATCCTTCCGCCCTGACATGCTCACGCCGACCGAAGCCGCGCGCCTGATCCTCGAGCACATCGCCCCGCTCCCCGCGGCGCGCCTGCCGCTGCGCGAGGCGCTGGACCGGGTGCTCGCCGAAGACGTGACGAGCCCCATCGACCTCCCCGCCTGGGACAATTCCGCGATGGACGGCTACGCGGCGCGCGCCGCGGACGTGGAGGGCGCCGGGCCCGATCGGAAGATCACGCTCGCGGTGGTCGAGGCCGTGGCCGCCGGCCGGTTCCCGACCAAGCCGATCGGTCCCGCCCAAGTCACACGCATCTTCACCGGGGCCCCATTGCCGGCCGGCGCCGACACCGTCGTACGGCAGGAGGACACCGAGCCCGCGGAGCCCGGGCGCGTCACCGTGGTGAGCGGCCGGGACGCCCGGAAGAACGTCCGCTACCGCGGCGAGGACATCCGGAAAGGTGAGGTCGTCTTGGGCGCGGGCACGCCCCTGGGCCCGGCCCAGCTCGGCGTGCTCGCGTCCATCGCCCACGCGACTCCCCTGGTCCACGATGCTCCGCGGGTCGCCTTCATGGGATCGGGCGACGAAATCGTGGACCTGGACCGCGCGGACGAGATCCTATCGGGTCAGAAGGTTGCGACCTCCAATTCCTACACGCTGCATGCGCTGATCCGGCGGAACAGCGCGATTCCCGTGGACTTGGGCCTGGCCCGCGATACAAAGGAAAGCCTGCGTGAGCGCCTCGCCGACGCCGCGGGGCGCTCGGATCTGCTCGTCACCACCGCCGGGGTCAGCGTGGGGGAGCACGACTTCGTGCGCGAGGTCCTGACCGAGCTGGGCGGCGAGATCAAGCTGTGGCGCATCGCCATGCGCCCCGGCGCCCCGGTTGGATTCGGCTTGCTGGGCGGCAAGCCGTGGATCGGGCTCCCGGGAAATCCGGTGAGCGCGATGGTCACCTTCGAGCTGTTCGTGCGCCCGGCCATCCGGCGTCTGCTCGGCCACCGGCTCCCGTTTCGCCGCACCGTGCCCGTGTGCGTGGGCGAGCCGATCAAGCTCGGGCCGAAGCTGCGCCACTTCCTGCGTGCGGTGGTTCAGCCAGAGGGAGCCGGAGGCGGAACGCTGACGGCGCGCTTGACTGGCCCGCAGGGTTCCGGCATCCTGACATCCATGGCCCGTGCAAACGCGCTCCTGATCGTCCCGGAAGACCGACCCGCCGTGGCGGCCGGCGAGACCCTCCCGGCGCTGTTGCTGGACGATCCGCACCACGTCGCCGAGGTCCCCTTCTAAGTGGCCATCCGCCCTGGCCTGCTCCGGGTGCTGCGCCTGCTCGCGTGGGCCGCGATCGTGGCGGGCGTGCACGTCCTGAATTCCCGGACGCCGGACCTGCGGCTGGGGATCCTGTACGTGATTCCCGTGCTGCTCGCGGCATGGCACGACGGGATGCACTGGGGCATCGCGTTCGCGCTGGCCACTACCCTGCTGCGCTTCACCGTCGGCATCGACCAGATGCCCGCCACGTCGTTGCTCGACTACCGCGTCCTCGACGAGCTCGCGTACCTCGCGGTGGTGGGCGTGGCCATCGCCGGCCTGTCGCAGCTGCGGCAGACACACTCACAGCTCGAGCAGCTCGCGACCCGGGACCCGCTCACCAACGTGCTGAACGCGCGCGCGTTCTCTCACGAGCTGGCGCAGGAGCTGAGTCGCAACCGGCGCTACGGCCGGCCCCTGGCCCTGATCTACCTCGATCTGGACGACTTCAAGTCCGTGAACGACGCGCACGGCCACGCCACAGGCGACGCCGTGCTGCGGCTCGTGGCCGACGCGATGCGCGGGGCGGTGCGGCAGGCGGACATGGTCGGCCGGCTCGGGGGCGACGAGTTCGGGGTCTTGATGCCCGAGACGGACGGCGACGTGGCGCACGCCGCGGCCAACCGATTGGTCAGCGGCATCCGCACGGTGTTCCGGGGCACGCCATCCGTCACGGCCAGCATCGGCGTCGTCGCGGTTTCGGGCACCGAAGCCGGCACGGACGAGCTGCTCCGCAAAGCCGACCAGGCGATGTATGCGGCGAAGCGGGCCGGCAAGGATCGCGTGGTGCAGGTCGCGATGTGAGCGAGACCCTGCGCACGCTCCAGGATCTGTTCCTCGTCTTCACGTCGGTCTTGTTCATCGTAGATCCTCTCACCGCAGTGCCGACGTTTCTCGCGATGACGGCTCGGGATCCACCCGAAGTGCGCCGTCAGATGGCCAAGCGGGGCGCGTGGACCTGCGCCATCACGCTGATGTCCTTCGCTCTGGGCGGCAGCCTCATCTTCCGGCTGTTCGGCATCACGATCGCGGCCTTCAAAGTCGCGGGCGGTGTGCTGATCGGCCTCAACGCGCTGGATATGGTGCAGGCCCGCCGCAGCCAGCAGCGGGAGACGGCAGTCGAGAAGGCCGAGGGGATCGAGAAGGAAGACGTCGGCATCATGCCGCTCGGCGTCCCGATGCTCGCCGGCCCGGGGGCCATCTCGACGGTCATGGTGCTGGCAGGGGCGTCGAAGAGCGTGGTGACGACCATCGGGGTCTACGTGGCGATCGCGCTCACCGCGTTCCTGACCTACGTCACGCTCGCCGCCGCGCCGCGGGTGGAGCGGAAGCTCGGTCAGACGGGCATGCGAATCCTGACGCGGCTCATGGGGCTGGTGCTGTGCGCCATCGCCGTGCAGTTCATTCTCGATGGGATCAAGATGGCGGGACTATAGGTTCAACCGCTGAAACCCTTCCGGGTCCGATACGCGCCGGCCTGCTTGGGCGCGGCGGGGAGCTTCCGCGCGTCGCTCGATGCTGCCGCGGCGCTCCACAGGCACCGCGACTGTCGCGCGCCGGCGGTCGCGCACCATGCGGCGGCCGCGATCGGCCCGGCGATCCCAACCACGACGCCGGGGCTGCTCATGCAGCGTGGAATCGCGTGCCATGCATGCACCTCCTGACCTCATCGGGGCGCGACGATCCGAGAGGTCGCAGCGCGTTCACAGGGCTCGGTTTCCCACGAACATGCATACCCGGTGCCGGGTCGAGATCACAAGCCGGTACAGCCTATCATGTTGGTGGGATTGGCGATGCGGACCTATCACGGGCGCGGCGCGCGCGGCGGACGTCTCGGAATTGTGCTAATCGGGCAATACCTGATGCGGGGACGCCTACATCCGTTTGTACTTGGGCCCACTCCCCCCTTCCCGTGGCGTCCACCTCGGGCCCAGCACATCCGTGGCCTTGCAGTCGACGCAGTTCGGGGCATTTACACGCAGGGCGCCCTGCGCCAGCTCGTACACCCCGGCCGGGCACATCCGGGCGTAGAATTCCGCGACCGCCGCCGGCACATCCGTCCCGACCACCAGATGAACGGGAATGGTATCGCGTGTCGCGTTCCCGGATTTGAAGACCGCATCCACTTTAGAGAACGTCAGTCGCCCGTCCGGGGTGGGTAGCCCCGCCCGTGAGGCCGGGGTGAGCCGGCGCTCCACCCCCGCGTCGGGCTCCATCGGAATCCTACCACCCGGGAACCGTCCCCCCGTGAGGGTCATCAATCCGGCCTTTAGTCCCCCCGCATAGAACCCGTCCTTGAAGGCGAGCCGCATGTTCCGGGTGCGATACAGATCTTTCTTGATGAACGACTCGTTCACCAGCCGGTCGTAATCGGCGAGCCGCGCAGCCGAGGCGTCGCCCGCCCTGAGCGCTGCGTGGATGGCGCGCGCGGCGAATATCCCCGACTGCATGGCGTAGTGAATCCCTTTGAGCGACGGTACGTCCACGAACCCCGCGGAGTCGCCCAGGATCACGACACCGTCGCCCGCGCGGCGCGCCGGCACGGCGTAATAGCCGCCCTCGGGGATGGTCTTGGCGCCCCACTCGACCAGCTCGCCGCCTTCCAGGTACTGGCGGAACAACGGGTGCAGTTTCATCCGCTGCAGCAGCTCGTGGACATCGAGCGCCGCATTGCGGTAGTCGAGTCCCACCACCAGCCCAAGCGCCACGAGGTTCGGCTCGAGCGGATACATGAAGCTGCCCCCGAAGGCATCCGTCGGGACGGGCCAGCCTAGGGTATGGACGATCGAGTCGAGCGGCCGCTTCGTCTCCCAAATCTCCTTCACGCCGAGCGCGAAGATCTGCGGATTCTCGGACCTCACGGCCTGCCATTCGAGCCACGCCTGCGACAGAGTCCCCCGCGTCCCCTCGGCCAGTGCCGTCACCTTGGCGGTGAGATCGTTCGGCGCCATGTAATTCGAGAGCGGCCGCCCCTCGCGATCCAGCCCGGTCGCCGCGGTGCGGACGCCCGCCACCCCGCGGCCATCCACCAGCAGGCTCGCGGCGGGAAAACCGGTGAAGACGTTCACGCCCAGCGCCGTGGCCCGCTCGCCCATCCAGCGCACGATCTCGCATAAAGACGCGACGTAGTTCCCGGCATTGTGCATCGTGGGCGGTGTGGGGAGGGTGATCGCGCGGCGGGAGGTGAGCAAGGCGACCCGTTCCCTCCCGACGGGCCCGCGGAACGGGAAGTCGGCATCCTTCACGTCGGGGAACAGCTCGCGAAACGCGCGGGGATTCACCACCGCGCCCGAGAGGGAGTGCTCCCCCAGGGACTCGGCCTTCTCGAGCACGCCGATGTTGACGGCCGTGCCCTCGCGCTGGGCGAGGCGCGCCAGCTCGATCGCGCAGGCGAGGCCCGCCGGCCCGGCGCCGACGATCAAGACGTCGAGCTCCATCCGATCGCCCGCGCCCTCGGCGCCGTCCTTCTGGATGAGTCGGTCGAGCGGTAGCGGCGGTTGGTATCGGGCGGGAACGAACCGCTCACCCATGGAGCTTCTTTATCTCTTCGGTGAGCTTGGGCACCACGTCGAACAAATCCCCCACGATTCCGTAGTCCGCCACCTTGAAGATCGGGGCGTCTTTGTCCTTGTTGATCGCCACAATGACTTTGGACGTACGCATCCCCGCGAGGTGCTGGATGGCACCGGAGATCCCGACCGCGACGTACAAGGTGGGGCTGACCGTCTTGCCGGTCTGTCCCACCTGTTCCGCGTGCGGGCGCCAACCGGCGTCAACGACGGCGCGCGATGCGCCCACCGCCGCGCGTCCCGCGAAGGCCGCAGCCAGCTCTTCCAACACCTTGAAGTTGGCCGGCTCCTTGAGCCCCCGACCCCCGGACACGATGATCGGGGCTTCGGCCACATCGAGCGTGCCTGCTTCCGCCGCCTTGATCTGCTTTACCACCACGCGCCCCGCGGGGCTTTCGACCGGGGCAGTCTCCTGCGTTCCTGCCTTGGGCCGCTCGACCGGCGTGAACACGCTGGGGCGCAGCGAGATCATCGCGGGTGTACCAGTGATCTTGAGCTTGAGCAGGGCCTTGCCCGCGTACACCGGCCGTGTCACCGTGACCGCGCCACCCTGGACGCCAACGTCGGTCACGTCCTGGGCGAGCGGACGCCCCAGCCGCGCGGCCACGCGCGGCGCGAGATCTTTTCCTGTTGCGCTCGCGGCGAACGTCACCGCTCCGTATGTCCCGCTCTTGACGCGCTCGGCGATGGCACGCGCGTATCCCTCCGGGGCGTACAGGCCGAACGCCGCATTGGTCAGTGTGATGACCTTGTCGGCGCCGAACCGGCCCACCTGCTCCGCTCCCTGCACCGCACCCGCCGCCAGGACCAGCGCGTCCACGCCCCCGCCCAGGGCGTCGGCGAGCCGCCGGGCGCCGGTCACGACCTCATGCGACACTTTGCGCAGCGCACCGTCGCGCTGCTCGAGCACCGCGAGGACGTTGCTCACAGGACCTTGGCTTCCTCGCGCAGCAGGCGTACGAGCTCCGGTACGGCCGCCGCACCCTCGCCCACGATCTTTCCTTCCTTGCGTTCCGGCGGCGGCGTGAGAGCGAGTAGCTCGAGCCCACCGCCGCCGAGCGACACGGTCTTGACTTCCAAGGGCTTCTTCTTCGCAGCCATGATCCCTTTGAGGGCAGGGTAGCGCGGCTCGTTGAGCCCCTTGTCGGTGGTGAGGACCGCCGGCAGCGGGAATTCCACCACTTCGACGCCGCCTTCGATCTCCCGCTCCGCGACACCCTTAGCGCCGTCGATCTCGAGGTGGGACACGGTGGTCACACACGGCAAGTCGAGCAGCTCGGCCACCATGGGGCCGACCTGATGGTTGTAGTCGTCGATCGCCATCTTGCCCAACAGGATGAGGTCGAACCCAGCGCCCTTGAGCTCGGCGGCCAGCGCCTGCGCCACTGCCAGACCGTCCAACGGGACCCGGTCCGCTTGGAGCAGGATGCCGCGATCGGCCCCCATGGCGAGCGCGGTGCGGATCGTCTCCTGAGCGGCGGTGGCGCCGAGCGCGATGACGACGACTTCACCCGACCCGGCCTTTTCCTTCCGTCGCAGCGCCTCTTCGACGGCGAACTCATCGTAGGGATTGAGGATGAACTTGACGCCCGCTTCGTCGAGCGATTTGCCGTCGGAGGCGATCTTGACGCGCGTCTCGGAGTCGGGGACGCGCTTGATGCACACGGCGATCTTCATGGGAATCATCGGTGGTCAGTGGTCAGACGGATCTGGCGTGCAGAAAGGAAACCCGGCGCAGTGGTTCGTGCAACTGACGGCTAGAATTCCGCGCTCAGGCTCACCAGCACGTGGCGCGGGAAGCCTGGCGTAAGGAACCGCTGGACCGGGTCGCCCGCCAGCGTGGGGTTTGCGGCGAACGTCCCGAAAGTCACATAGCGGCGATCGAGCACGTTTGGCACAGCGACGCGGACGCGGTAGCGGCCGACCTCGACGTCGAGCGACGCATCGAGCACCGCGTAGTCGGAAAGGCGCCGCTCCACGTTTGCCTCGTCGCCGCGCAGGTATTGCGAACCGACGTAGCGCGCGTCGAGGCGCAAGCGCATGCGGTCGCCCGGCGCTGGCAGGGACAGGCCGAAATTCACGCGGTGGGCCGGGATCATGGGGATCCGGTCGCCGGGGACGACGGCCTCATTCCCGGGGTCGCGTCCTGTGGCGAGAACGGCGGACGTCTGGAACGTCGCGGCCGTGAAGCCGTAGTTCGCGTAGAACTCGAGCCCTGCGGGACTCCTCCAGCGCGCCGATGCTTCGAACCCCGAGCGGCGCGTCGAGCCGATGTTCTGGAAGTACCCGGTGGTGGCGGTCGGTGCCACGAAGAAAATGTCGTCGCGCACATTCGTGAGGTAGGCGTCCGCTGCGAGGGCGAGCCCGACGCCAGCGGGGCGGTGCCGCCATCCTAACTCGTAGGTCGTCGCGATCACGGGGCGAAGTGCGGGATCGGGTCCCAGGGCGAATGGAAGCGGGCAGGCGGCCGTCGGATCGCTGCAGGCGATCTCAACCAGGGCGGGCGTGCGGAAGCCGCCGCTCAACGAGGCGTACACCTCGTGCCCGGCGACCGGGGTCCACGACAGGGCGACCCGCGGACTGACGTGCCGAAACACGTTCAGCCCGCTCTGGCTCGGGTCGAGGAGATCTTCGTACGGGAGCCTGATGTAGTCATACCGCCCGACGAGGGTCGCCTCGAGTGCCGGCGTGAACGCCCAGCTCACGCCGGCGAACGCCCCGAGGTCTAGCTCGTTCGTCCGGACAGAATCGGTGAGGGAGTCCGTCCCGCCGGTGGGCACGGCATAGAGTCCGACGACCGTGTGAGAATATTGCGCGTCGAGCCCCGCAAACCAGCGGAGCGGCCGTCCGCCCACGGGCCGCGCTCCCGCGAGCTGCACGGCACCGCCCCCAATTCGTTCGTGGTTCCGTTGACGCGAGTCCGGCGGCGTCGCGTTCACGTTGAACTGGTCGGTGTCGAGTCGCCGCCCGAAGACGTTGGCGGAAAGTTGCGCGCTCCCTAGGGCGCGTTGCGCGTTGAGCGTCACCTGATGCGCCAGTGGCGCGAAATAGTCACCACCCGTGAAATTGCTGTCGGGACGCGCGTCGACCACATCGTCCGGTAGGCTGCCTGCCTGGTAGATCTTGTTGGTCGCGCCGCTGTAGCTCAGGGTCGCGTTCCAACCGCCCGCCAGCAGGCCGAGCTTCGCGAATAGCGTCCCGATGCGACTCATGGTCGCCTGGCGCCAGCCATCCTCGTGTTCGTAGCGCACGCCGACGTAGTAGTCCCAGATGCCCAGCCGGTCTCCGGCGTTGGCTTTCACCTCGTAACGGCCGTAGCTGCCGCCCGACAGCTCGATTTCTTGGACGGCGGGCGCACGGCCCCGTCGCGTCACCAGATTGACCGCCGCGCCCAGGGAGTTGCGACCCAGCAGGACCGAGGGACCGTACGACACCTCGACCCGCTCGAGGTCCTCGAGCGGCAGGAGGTCGAAGTTCACCTCGTTCGCGTCGGGCTCGTTCACGCGGACGCCGTCCACATAAACGGTGATGCCCTGGGGCAGGCCGATGGTGGGGGACACCTGGAAGCCGCGGAGCGTGACATCGAGCTGCGCGGGCGCGCCGAGCTCGTCAGCCGTCGTCACACCGGGCAGCATCTCGAGAGCGTCGGCGAGCGTACTCACACCCCGCGCGTCAAGAGCCGTCGCGTCGAGGACCGCGCTCTGTCCGGTCAGGCCTCGGGCCGTCTCTCCCGTGGTGGGCAGCCGCACGCCGGTCACGACGACGGGGGCGAGAGTGGCGGTGTCTTTGGGAGTGGAGTCGGGCTGTTGGGCGCCGGCCGGCGCGGTGGGCACCACGAGCAACAGGACGCCGGCCGCCAATCCGCACTCAATTGAACGCACTCAGCCCCGTGATTTCCTGGCCCAGGATGAGCGTGTGAACGTCATGCGTCCCCTCGTACGTATAGACCGACTCGAGGTTCGCGAGGTGGCGCATCGCCTGATACTCCGCCAGGATGCCGTTGGCGCCGAGCAGCCGGCGCGTCTCGCGCGCCACGTCGGTCGCGATATTCACGTTGTTCCGCTTGGCGAGCGACACCTGCTGCGGCGTGGCCTTCCCCTGGTCCTTGAGCCGCCCGAGCTGCAGGCAGAGGACCTGCGCCTTGGTGATCTCGGTGAGCATCTCGGCGAGCCGCTCCTGCTGCAGCTGAAACCCGCCGATCGGCTTGCCGAACATCAGCCGCGTCTTGGCGTAGCTCACCGCCTCGTCGTAGCACGCCATCGCGGCGCCGACCGCTCCCCACGCGATGCCGTAGCGCGCCTGGGTAAGGCACATGAGCGGGGACTTGAGCCCGCCCGTCTGCGGGAGCAGGGCGTCCTTGGGAACGCACACGTCCTGCAGCACCAGCTCGCTGGTGTCGCTGGCACGCAGGCTGAGCTTGCCCTTCTGGTCCTTGGCGGAGAAGCCCTTGGTGTTCGTCGGGACGATGAAGCCGCGGATCGAGTTCACGTCGTCGACCTTGCCGGTCTTGGCCCACACGATGGCCAGCTGCGCGGTCGAGCCGTTGGTGATCCACATCTTGGCCCCGTTCAACACCCAACCGTCCTTCGTTTCCTTCGCGACGGTGATCATGCCGGCGGGGTTCGAGCCGTAGTCAGGCTCCGTGAGCCCGAAGCAGCCGATCACTTCGCCCGACGCCATCTTGGGAAGCCAGCGCCGCTTCTGCTCGTCCGAGCCGAAGGCGTAGATCGGATACATCGCGAGCGCGCCCTGGACTGAGGCAAACGAGCGCACCCCCGAGTCGCCGCGCTCCAGCTCCTGCATGATCAGCCCGTAGGCGACGTTGTTCAGCCCGGCGCAGCCGTACTCCTCCGGCAGATTGGCGCCGAACAGGCCGAGCTCGGCCATCTGCGGGACGAGCTGCTTCGGGAAGCGCCCCTCGATGTAGTGCTCGCCGATGACGGGGATGAGGTTGTCGTCCACCCAGGCGCGCACCGTGTCGCGCACGGCGCGCTCCTCCTCGGAGAGCAGGCTGTCGACGTCGTAAAAGTCGACGCCTTGAAACTTGGGTGCCATGGCTGCCTCAGCTGTGTGATGTCGTGTCCGCGGGTACCGGCTGGGGGGGGGACGGGGCGGGAGCTGCTCCCTTTCCAGCCCGCGCGAACGCGTAGGTGTCGGACGCCCGGAAGCGGCGGGACTCGGCATCCCACCGGAAGTACGTGATGTGAACCGCCGTCGGCTCGATGGTCACGAAGTTGAAGCTCGACGGCCGCCCGCCCCGTGTGCGGGTGCACAGGGTCCCCGCGGTCGAGACCACCACCCGGCCCCCGAGCTGGTCCGCTCCCTCCTGGTGGTCGTGCCCGCACAGCACCACTTCGGCACCCGAAGCCAGGATGCGTCGCTGCGCCTGCCTCCAGCGGGCGAGGCCCATGCGCCCTGAGAGGTCGCCCCGCAGCACGTTGTGGTGCACCGCCAGCACCCGCGCCTGCTCGCCCGGCGCCGCTTCGAACAACTCGCGCACGCGCGCGATCTCGCGCTTCGAGAGATGCCCCTTCACCGCGAGGTCGCGCACCCGCAGGGTCAGCGACCCCCAGGCCACGCCGTGCGAGGTGAGCGCGCTGGCGATGATCGCCCCCGGGAGCGACAACCGAGGCGTCAGATCCGCGCCGAAGTAGCGCGCGTATTTCGCGTACAGCGGCTGCTTCGCGAACGGGATGAGCGGTCGCGTCCACCACGCCACGTCGTGGTTGCCGGGGATCACCAGCACCGGTGCCGTCCGCGCCGCCGTCTGTACGAGCGCCCGCGCGCGCTGGAATTCGCCGTGGCGCGCCCGCTGCGACAGGTCGCCCGTGATCACGACCGCGTCGGGCCGTAGATCGGGGAACATCTGTTCGAGGCCCTCGATCTGATCGATGTCGGCGAGGCCGCCGAAGTGCAGGTCCGAGAGGTGCAGCAGCTGGACGGTCACGACTCGGCCTGGACGGTATAGGTGAGCGTTGCTTCGCCGTTGGCGGGGACCGGGACCCGGAACCGCACCTCGGTGGCGGACAGCTTCTCAGGCCCCACGCTGCTGTCGGTCACGCGCCACACCCCGAAACGGGCCTCGCGCACGTCGACCGTCACCGCCGCGGGCTTGGCGTTCGAGATCGTCACCTTGTACGATGCGGTAATCCGCTGACGTGGGGCCATGCCGCGCTTGGGGGGCGCCAGCTGCTCTTGCGCGTAATCCGTCTGCACTCGCTCGGCGGTGATATCGAACGCGTCCCCTGACTGCACCCGGAGGTCGCGCCCAGGGGCCGTGTGACCGCTCGTCGCCTCGCCGACGAGCTGGAGCCGCCCGGCCGAGTCGGCCTGGTACAACTGGACCGTGCCCGCGGGCAGAGGCCGGTCGCCGAACGGCGTGCCGCGACCGCGCTTGAGCGTGTACCACACCTGCACCGGCACGCGATTGTCGTCGCCGGGCGCCTGGCCGAGGAACCCGCGCCACGGCAGCGCGCCGGGGACGACGAACTCCTGGGTGTAAGCAGCACCCGAGCGGGGGAACAGCGCCGTCGTGGTCGGCGTCCCGGGCTCGATCGAGATCCGCGCCGGCAGCTGGTAGACGTGGGTCTCGCCGACCGCTGCTTCGCTGGCGGTCGCCGGTGCTTCCTCGGCGGCGACCTTCATGGCGCCGCGCAGCATGAGCTGTGGGCGCGGCATCGCGGCCCGCGCCCGGTTGATCGATCCGGCCACGAGTTGCACCTCAGCGCTGTCCGCACGCAGCGATTGGGCCACGATCGTCGCCGTCCCTGACACCTGGCATTTGGCACCCAGCAGCACGACCTGGTATGCCGCCTCCCACCGCGCCGCACCGTCGGCCACGTAGGCAAGCTCCGTCCGGGGGCGGGCCTGGATAGCCTCGAGCGCCACGGCGGCTTCGGGCCCGGTCCGCACCAGTTCCGCTGGGAAGAGCGGCTCACCCGGCTGCGACAGGAGGTAGCGCCCGTCGGGCAAGCGGTACTGCGGCGGATCGCTCCGCACGACGGTCGCCCGCATCGTGTCCGCTCCCCCTGCGGCGCGCGCCCGGACGAAGGACAGAGTCTGCCCCGCCGCGGCCGCGAGGGCGGCGTTCTGATCGGTCGGGGGGTGCACCACCGCCGACACCACCGCCACGGCCGTGTCGGGCGAGAACAGGGTCGCCCCGTCGAGCCCTTCCAGCTTGACGGTGAGCGAGTTCCGCCCCTTTTGGAGCGGCTGGGGCAGGGTGCGGCGCACGACGACGCGCCCGTCACTATAAATGGAAAGCGACGTCTGAGCGGTGAGCGGCATGACAGCCGCCGCGATCGCCAGGACTACGGACGCCGTGATTTGAGCCATTCGAATGCGATCCTCTGTGTGATACGAAAGGTCAGCAGATACCACGCGACGGCCGTCACGGCGCCCACGGCGCGCGCGGTGGCCTGTGACTCCAGCGGGGTCGACCGCAGCCTGAACATCACATACCCCGCGACCAGCAACGTGGTCACGATGGCCACGAGACGCCCGATGCGTGACGCTTTTCTCGAGACGTCTCTCGTACACGGCGCGCACAGGTCTCCCGGCGCGATCCCGGCGGTCTGCTCGCCGCAGCGCGCGCACTGGTGGCTAGAGCCGGCGGGCCACAGCCCGGGCGAACTCGGTGGTCGAAGCACTGCCTCCCAGATCCTTGGTGCGCACGTTGTCCTTCACGATCGCCGTTTCGAGCGCCCGGCGCAGCCGGTTCGCGGCCGCCAGCTCGCCGACATGATCGAGCATCATCGCGGCGGCGAGCAGCTGGGCCGACGGGTTGGCGATTCCCTGCCCCGCAATATCCGGCGCCGAGCCATGCACGGCCTCGAAAATCGCCGCATGCTCGCCGATATTCGCCCCCGGCGCGAGCCCGAGACCGCCCACCAGCCCCGACGCCTCATCCGAGAGGATGTCCCCGAACAGGTTCGTCGTAACGATCACGTCGAACTGCGCCGGGTTGATCACCAGCTGCATCGCCGCGTTGTCCACGATCTTCTCGTCCGACGCGATCTGCCCTTCGTACTCCTGGGCGATCATCCGGGCGGTCTCGAGGAACAGCCCCGAGGTCGCCTTGAGGATATTCGCCTTGTGTACCACCGTCACCTTGCGGCGGTCGTGCTGCCGGGCGTATTCGAACGCATAGCGCGCGATGCGCCGGCAGCCATCCCGCGTCATCACCGAGGTGGCCTGGGCCAGGGCCTTGGGGTCGTTCCCCACCTTGAAGGTCCGGTCGAACCCGACGTACATCCCCTCGGTGTTCTCGCGGATGATCACGAGGTCGACGTCCGAATAGCGGCCGCCCGGCACGATCGACTTCACGGGCCGCACGTTGGCGTACAGCTCGAACTCTTGGCGCAGCGCCACGTTCACCGAACGATAGCCGTCGCCCACGGGCGTCGTGAGCGGGCCTTTGAGCGCCAGACCGGTTCGCCGGATCGAGTCCACCGTGGAGTCGGGGAGCGGAGTGCCAGCCTGCTCCACCGCGCTCATCCCACCGAACTGCTCGTCCCAGTCGAACCCTACGCCGAGGGCGTCCAGCACCTGCAATGTCACTTGTGTGATCTCTGGCCCGATTCCGTCGCCGGCGATGAGGGTCGCCTCGCGTATCACGGCAGCCCCGGCGTGAGAGTCTTCACCGCGCGGGTGAGCGCGCTCCACGGGTCGTCCCCGTCCCCGCGCGCGATCGTGCGGAACCCGACCCGACCGGTGCGCACGTCAACCAGCACCACCGTCAGCTCCGCGGTGGCGGTCAGTCGGCCTGGCGGCGAGGCGGCCGGAGGCTGCGGTTTCCGCCGAAACGTCAGCCCCGCCGGCACGAGCGCGTACCGCCCACCTCCCGCCAACGCGGCAAGCGTGCGCAGCTCGCTGCGCAGCGGGTCGGCCACCATTTCCGGCTCTTGTTTGGTCGGGTGGAACAGGATCGCCGTGCCCATCTGATCGGGAGCGGGAGCGATGCCTGGCGCCCGGCGCGCCACGCGCCGCAGCTCGTCCGGCAGCAACCAGCTCACCTCGGGGGCCCGCGTCTTGAGCAGCGTGCCGATGATGCTGTCGCTCTTCGCGAGCGCCACCCGGCGCTCGCCCAGAGCCGTCTCCCAGTGCAGCGAATCCTCGGCGGCGACCAGCGTGAGCGGCAGTACCCCAACCTGTTGGGACGCGATTCCGGCGGTGGGGAGCGGCGCGGTCGGCTCGGGAGCGAGGGTTTCGGACCTGTGGGGGCACGCCGCGAGGGTAGCGGAGGTTACGACGCACCACGTACCACGTACTAAGCTTTTGATTTGCAATGCATTAGTCACGGCGCGCAATATCGTGTGCGCGCCGCGGATTTTCAAGAAGCGAGGGTCAATCCGCCATCCACCACGATCACCTGTCCCGTAATGTGGCGCGCCCCCTCGCTGCACAGGAACACGATCACGCGGGCCACGTCTTCCGGCTCGGCCACTCGTCCCAGAACCGACTCGTGCTCGGCGCGCTCGAGCACCTCGCGTGGCAGCGTCGACAGGAGGTCCGTCTTGACGAAGCCGGGGGCGACGGCGTTGACGTTGATGCTGGACGGGCCCAAGTCCACGGCGGCCGACCGGGTGAGTCCGATCAGGGCCGCCTTGCTGGCCGCGTAGTTGGCGATGCCGAAGCCCGGCCGAAACGCCTGGTGGCTGGCGATGTTCACGATCTTCCCGTAGCGCTGGGCGCGCATCGGGCCGGCCACCGCCTGGATACAGTTGAAAGCGCCGGTGACATTGGTGTCCATCACCTCCTGCCAGGCCTCGGAGGTGAGCCGCCACAGCGCGCCGTCGTGCGCCACGCCCGCGTTGTTGACCAGGAAGTGGACGCCGCCCAAACGCTCCCGCACCGTGGTGACGAACTTCTCCACGTCGTCCCGTTTGCGCACGTCGCACTTGGCGCAATACACCGGCACGCCGAGCGCGCGGATCGCGGTCTCGGTGAGCAAGGCCTGCTCCGCCACGTCGCGGTCGGGCAGATCGACGTAATTGATCGCGACCGCCGTGCCGCGCTGGGCGAACTCGAGCGCGGTGGCCCGGCCGAGGCCGGTGGCGCCGCCGGTGACCACGGCGACCCGCCCCTGCACCGTCTCCGCCAGGCGCCGCGGATCGGGCCGGGTCTCGGTTGCCGGTGCTCCGACTTGCGTCGCCCCGCGCGGGGCCAAGATCCAGGGAGAAATGGGTGTCAAGGTTTCGAACCTATGTTCGAAATTGAACATCGGCAAGGCACGGCGTAACTTAGCGCCATGCAACCGCTCGGCTCGCTGCTCGTGTGGAGCGGGATCTCAGTGCTCGGCGCCGCCGCCTTCGGCGTGCTCGCGCTCTCTCGGGGGGAGACGGTCAACGCGGCCTGGCTCCTCACCGCCGCGGTCTGCACCTACGCCGTCGGGTACCGGTTTTACAGCAAGTTCCTCGCCGACCACGTGTTCGGCCTGGACGATCGCCGCGCCACGCCGGCCGAGCGATGCAACAACGGGCGTGACTTCGTGCCCACCAACAAGTGGGTGCTGTACGGACACCATTTCGCCGCCATTGCGGGCGCCGGTCCGCTGGTGGGTCCGGTGCTGGCCGCACAATTCGGCTTCCTGCCCGGTACGCTGTGGCTCGTCATCGGCGTGGTCCTGGGAGGCGCCGTGCAGGACTTCGTCATCCTGTTTTGCTCGCTGCGCCGGGACGGTAAGTCGCTCGGCCAGATGGCGAAGGAAGAGGTGAACCCCGCTGCCGGGGCGACCGCCATGCTGGCCGTGCTCTTCATCATGATCATCCTGCTGGCCGTGCTGGCGCTGATCGTGGTGAACGCCCTCAAGGCATCGCCCTGGGGGTTGTTCACCATCGCCTGCACGATCCCCATCGCACTGCTGATGGGCTGGTGGATGAAGTCGTGGCGCCCGGGCAAGGTGGGTGAGGCGTCGGCGGTTGGGGCGGTGCTCCTGATCGCGGCGCTGGTGGGCGGTGGATTCGTCGCCGGGCATCCCCGGCTCGCGGCGGCGTTCACGCACAGCGGGACCGCGATCACGTGGATGATGGTCGGCTACGGCTTCGTCGCCTCGGTGCTCCCGGTGTGGATGCTGTTGGCGCCGCGCGACTACCTCTCGACCTTCCTGAAGATCGCGACCATCCTCGTGCTCGCGGTCGCGATCCTCGTGATCCTGCCGCCGCTCAAGATGCCGGCGTTCACCCCCTTCGCCTCCGGTGGTACGGGGCCGGTGTTCGCCGGCAAGCTGTTTCCGTTCGCTTTCATCACGATCGCGTGTGGCGCTATCTCCGGTTTCCACGCGCTGGTGTCGTCGGGGACCACGCCCAAGATGATCGCGCGCGAGTCGGACGCCCGGTTTATCGGATACGGCGGCATGTTGATGGAGTCCTTCGTAGGCGTGATGGCGATGATCGCGGCGTGCACGCTCGACCCGGGCGTCTATTTCGCGATGAATACGACGCCCGCCGCGCTCGCCCAGGCGTCCCAGGCGCTGTCCCAGGCGGGCTTCGTGGTGACGCCGGAGGCCATGCAGGCGCTCGCCGCCCGCATGGGCGAGACGACCCTCGTGGCCCGCTCGGGCGGCGCCCCGTCGCTGGCGGTGGGCATGGCGCAGATCTTCGCGAGCGCCACCAGCGCGCTGGGCGGGAAGACACTCGACGCCCTATGGTACCACTTCGCGATCATGTTCGAGGCCCTGTTCATTCTGACCACGATCGACGCCGGCACGCGGGTGGGCCGCTTCATGCTGCAGGAGATCGTGGGCCACGTCTGGCCCCGGTTCGCCGAGACGTCGTGGTATCCCAGCGTGATCGCTTCGAGCGCCCTGATCGTGACGGGGTGGGGATACTTCCTGTATCAGGGCGTGGTCGACCCGCTGGGCGGGATCAACTCGCTGTGGCCGCTGTTCGGGATCTCGAACCAGCTGCTTGCCGCGGTCGCGCTGTGCGTCGGGACCACCATCCTCATCAAGATGGGCCGCGGGCGGTTCGCGTGGGTGACCGCGGCGCCGCTGGCCTGGCTCGTGACCGTCACGATGACCGCGGGGTGGCAGAAGGTGTTCTCGGCCGATCCGCGGCTCGGCTTCCTGGCACACGCCGCGTCGCTCGCCGGATCGGCCAGCCCCGATGCGGCGCGGCTGATCTTGAACGACCGGCTGAACACGTTCGTCGCCCTGCTGTTCATGACCATCGTGACGGTTTTGATCGTCACGTCGCTCCGGGAGTGGTGGCTCGTCTTGTCGCGTCGCAAGACGGCGATCGTACACGAAGCACCGTATGTGGAGACGGGATATGCGACGGGAGATTGACGGCGTGTCCCGACGCCACGACGCTACGTCTTACGACGGTCCGACGATGAGCCCTCGTACAGCGCGGCGTCGTAGCGTCGTACAACGATTCCTGCGAATCGTTCGCCGTGTCATCGGCGCCCCCGACTACGAGGCATATCTCGAACATTGCCGGGCGGCGGGGCATCCACCCCGGCTGACCGAAAGGGAGTATGTGAAGGAGTTCTTCGATTCAAAGGGGACCGGCAGCCGCTGTTGTTAGGGGCTCGCCTTCGTGAGGCACAGCGTGCTCCATTTGGGCCCCGCCTGGGTTACCTTGTGCATCGCCTTCGGTATCCATGTGGTGGACGAGGCGCTGACGGACTTCCTGTCGGTCTATAACCCCATGGTCCGCGCCGTCCGCGCGCGGTTTCCCTTCCTGCCACTACCCACCTTCACGTTCCGTGTCTGGCTCAGCGGTTTGGTGCTGGCTGTGGTGGTGCTGGCGAGCCTCACGCCATTCGCGTTTCGGGGGGCGGGGTGGATGCGGCCGGTGGCACTCGCGTTTGGTCTGATCATGGCGGGGAACGGTCTGCTGCATCTGGTCGGGTCGGCGTACACCAAGAAGGTGATGCCCGGGACGTACTCGGCGCCGGTCATTGTCGCCGCGGCGATCTACTTGCTGGCCTCCGTCGCGCTCTCTTAGAACGCATATCTCGCCCCGAGCTGGACCCGCCACCGGGACGCGACGTCGTCCACCACACCGCGCGGCGGCGAAACGAACCTGTAGATTCCACGCCCGCGCGCCGCATCCCATCCGACGAGCTGCAGCAGCTGCACTGAAGGGCTCGTGGTCACATCGCGGTATCGCCCCCATCGCGGGCTCATCAAGTTCAGTAGGTTGAAGACGTCGGCGGTGATCTCGAGGTGCTGACCGCCAGCCACGGGCACGGCCTTCGTAAGCCGGGCGTTCAGGAAGCCCAGCCACCCGTTCCGGCAGCTGCCGCGAGCCATGATCCGCCCCCGCTGGTCGCGCAGGCACGACTGCTCCTCGATGAACGCCTGCAGCTTCGCAGAGTCCGATGCGAGCGCAAGGCTGATGTCGCCGGCGTTCCGGGGGACGTATACGATGTCGTTCTTGACCGACCCCGGCCCACCGATGCCGTCAGCGTTGGCGTCGCCGTCGATGACGTAGGTGTATGGCGGCTGCGACGCGCCCTGGTAGAGGAGGGAGAGCCGTACCCGGTACGGCAAGTCGAGGGTCGCGGCAACGGAGACCTTGTGGGGCGTCTCGAAAAACGACGGTCGCAGCTGGCGGTCGTCCAGCCTGCCGTCGAGCGGCGTGTTGCTGAAATTCGCGCGGGCCGGGAAGTTGACCCACGACATCCGATCCCGCGCCCGCGAGTAGGCGTAGGCCGCGTACAGTGCGAGCGCCTCGCCGAATCGCTTCCGCAGCTGCGCCGAGAGGGAGACGCTATTGTCCCCGCCCCGATTCGACACCCGGTAGATCTCCTTCCCTCCAAATGACGTGTCCCGCCATGCAGGATTCGCGACGAGATTCGCCCGTGTCGTTCCGCGTATCGTGCCGTACAGAGGGCGTCCACCCTCGCCGGCGGCCGCGCCGGTTGGGGCGCCGAGGTTCACGTCGCTCACGTAGATTTGGTGGGCCGCCCGTGTGTAGAGGAAGTCAATCGTCGCCACGACGCCCGACGGGAGACGCCGGTCCATGCCCAGCGCCAGCTTCAGGTTCTGCGGCAGCTTGAGGCCGGGGTCGAAGAAGCTGATGCGCGGACTCGTACCGGGCACCAACGAGCACTGCTTCGGCTGAGGGTCGGCGACAAACGACGGCACCCCCTCTGGCTTATTACAGAACACGACGGTCTCGTCGCCTGCCTCCCGGTAGGCGTTCCCGAGCCAGCGGTAGGGCGGCGGGCCGCTGAACAGTCCGATCCCGCCACGGAGAAACGCGGCACCATCACCCGAGAGATCGTAGTTCATGCCGAGGCGAGGCGACCACAGCACGTTGCCGCTGGGCAGCCGTCCGGTGTCGAAGCCGAGGGCGGCTAGCAACCCCTGGTTCGTAGCCACGGCGTCGGGCAGGAAGGGGACGTCGAGGCGCAGACCGGCGGTGAGCGTCAGCCGGGCAGTCGGCGCCCATCGGTCCTGCGCATAACCGCCGAGCGTGACCACGTGGAAGTCCGCGCCCGGAGCCCTCGGCGAGCTAGGCAGCCCCCGGTCGTAGTGGCTCGGGAGGCCTCCGGCCAGCGAGTCGAGACTGTCAAAGAGCCATCTGCCGGCGGACACTTGCAGTAGGGGATCGTGGAAGTGGAGCAACTCGCCGTGCGAGCCGAAGGTCACGAGGTGCCGCCCGGCGCCGATGGTCAGGTTCTCTGTGAGCTCCAGAGCGTTCTGATCCACCGCCGTGCTCGGGCACACGGGGTTTGGCCCGGCGATCAAGAATCCCCGGTCGGCGCCGACTTGGTCAACCGCGACTTGGATGAAGGGGAACGCGCCGTTCGGCCAGCAGGAGTCCCGCAAGCGCTCATGGCTCAAGATGGTCTCGTTCTGGGCACGGCCGCCCACAAGGGTGTTCCAGATCAGGCGCGACGTGTGAGCCGTGGACAGGCTTCGACCGGCGACGGACGAGAGCGCGTAGATGCGATTCGCCCGACCCGTATCCATCACGTCCCGGCGATCGCCGTGAGCGTAGTGATGTGACAGCTCCAGGTGTCCGTTGGCGCCGAGCTGCACGGTGATCTTTGCGAACAGGTCTTGAGCGGGCAGATGCCCGTCCGATGGCCCGAGCGAGCCGGGCTCCAGGGAGAAACTGTCCCGGAGGATCTGCTGGAACCGAAGGGCGCTTGCGTACGTGACCCCGGCCTTGCGCAGGTCGGCGCCGTCGACCGCGTCCGCCGCGACCAGGAATCCGACGTCAGGCACGACGCGCTGCTGCAGATCTGCATTCAGGAAGAAATGGACCCGGTTGCGCACGATCGGGCCGGACAGGGTGCCGCCGAACTGCCAGGTCGCCAAGTCGGGCCGGTTCCCGTCCGCGTCCTTCGCCGTCAGGCTCCCTTCCTGAAGGAAGGCGAACGCCGAGCCGTGGAGAGCGTTCGTTCCCGACTTCGTCACGGCGTTAAGGAGCCCGCCCGCGAAGCTCCCGAGACGCACATCGAACGGCGCAGCGAGTACCTGGAATTCCCTGACCGTCTCCAACGAGATCGCGTGGGGGAGCACCTCAGGGAGCGCGCCGCTCGGACTCGCGCCGCCGGGCGTTCGTCCCAGATACAGGTCCGCGTTCACGCCACCATCGACCTGGAGGCTGTTGAAGCCCTGATTCTGTCCCCCGATCGAGATGCCCCCGAGCGGCCGCAGCGCGACGAGGGGACCGAGCGCTGCCGCGACGCTCAAGTCCCGAGCCAGGTTCGGTAGACCGGCCAGCTCGGCCTCGGAAACGAAATGCGCGGGTCCGGTGCGACCGGAATTGAACAGCTGGTCCACGCTCGGGCTCACGGTCAGCTCCGGCAGCTCGACGACACTCGGCTCGAGGACGAAATCGGCGCGGTAGCGCTGGCCGAGCCCCAAAAAGACCCCGTTCCGGCCGGCCGGCTTGAAGCCCACGGCTCTCGCCTCGATCACGTAGGGCCCGCCGACCTGCACGTTCTCCACGAAGTAGCGTCCCGCGGCGTCGGTCACGACCTCCCAGCGCTCGCCGCTGGCCGTCAGGATCGCCGTTACAACGGCGCGCTCCATCGGGGTCCCGTCCGCCTGGACGATGCTTCCCTGAAGTGCGGCGGAAGTGATCCCCTGAGCGCTGAGTGGACGCGTGGCCAGGCTCAGCGCGAGTCCTCCGATGGCGAGCACTCGCGGGGGCGGGCTCATCCCTTGGGGGCCAGCAACTTTTGGAACCGCGGGTATTCGCGCAGCGTCCTGAAGCTGGGCTCAACGTGCACATTGAGGAAGCGAACCTGGTACACGTATCCCGCCTCGAGGGCCCGCGCCAGCAAGTCCACCGCCGTGTCGCGCTGGCCCAGCAGCGCCGCGATGCACGAACGCCAGTAGGTGGCCTGCCCGCGCCCGAGTGGTCGCTCCAGCGCCACGAGCAGCCGGTCGAGGCGAGCGGCCTCCGCACGGTCGCCCCGCTGCGCGGCCAGCACGCCGAGGAGTCCAGCGTACTGCGCGTTCCGGGGGTGGGCGCGCGCCAGCTGTGCGGCGATCGCACGCGCGGAATCTGCGTACCCGGCCGCGTAGTGCGTCAGGGCCCGCTCGAAGCGGAGATGCTCCGTCGCCTGCTCCGCGGCCGGCTTGCTCCCGAGCCACGCGAGCATGCGGTCCAGGGCAGCGCGAGCGGCGGCGCTATCGCCGTGGGCCGCGAGGTCCAGCGCCGTCTCGCGCATCACCGGGGCCGGCAGGCGGATGGGGTCGGGCGGGAGCGTATTGATCTCGTCGAGGCGAGCGTTCACTTCCCGTACGCGCCCAAGGGCCGCCAGCGCCAAGAGCTCCATCCGGAGGGTGGCGAGGTTCCTGGGAAACCGCCGCCGGGCGCGCTCGGCAGCGTCCAACTCGCGGTCGTGCTCGCCGAGCAGGTGGTACGCGTTGGTTAGCCAGTTGTAGTAGCCCGCGCGTCCGCTGAGGGCGCCGCTGTCGGGGTGCAACCGCTCAAGAATCGTGACCGCCTCGCGCGGACGATTGATGTCGAGCGCGTCGACGGCGTGCTGCTCCCACATCAGTTCCGAACGGGGAACCGCCTCGGCTAGCCTGCTTCCCAGTGCGTAGGCGGCCGCAAGGTCCCCGCGGCAGCGGGCCATCACGCGGTCGATCTGCATCTGCTCCAGACTCGTGAGCCGCATGGCGGTCAGGCGCTCGGCGATGGCGGCGGTCGAGTCGCACTGATCGAGCGCGGTCCCTGCGTGGGCCCAGGCGGCCCAAATCAGCGGCAGGGCGTAGGTCGAGTCTAAGGCGGCGGCGCGCAGGAAGTACGGTAACGCGTCGCGCGCCCTCCGTCCGCCGTAGAAGATCTCGACGCCGGCGGTGAAGGCGAGGTACGCGTCGTAGCGTGGGGGCTGGCCGGCGCCCGACGCCAACGCGCCGAGCCGCGGGTCCACCGCCGCGGCGAGCGCGGCCATGATCCGATCCCGCAGCAGCGTGAGTGCCGGGCGCGGCTCCCGAGGATCGCCGAGGACCGGATCGAGGGTGTGCAGGATTCGCCCGCGCACCTCGTCGGTGATCTGTGCGTGGAACTCGATCCCGTCGTCGTGGCGGTACATCGAGCCCAACACGGCGAGGCCCGAGCCGCTGGCCAGGGCCCGCCCCCGCGCATTCGCGTCCTCGTGGCCGGTTTGCGCGGGTCGATTGGCGCTGACCGTCCTCCCACCCAGGACCATCGCGCCAGGGTCAGCGAGCTCGAGCACCCCGGTCAGATCCAGCCCGCGGGTGATCCAGTCGGCGGCCAGATTCCCGAGGGGTTCGAGGGTACTGTCGCCGGTGCGATTCGCGAAGGGGACGACCAGCACGCGCTTCGGATTCAGCGGTGGGGGCTCGCGCGCCCGCAGGCTCACCGCCGCTACCACGACAGTCAGACCGAGCACCACCGCCGCCGCACCGACCCACCGCCGGCGACGCGGGCGGGTCAGCGCGGTCTCGCTGGGGGCTCTCGTCGCCGTTCCGAGCGGAGGTAGCTCAGTCATCGCGGAAGAGAGAGTAGCCGCGCGCGCGCGGACGGCGTCTCCGAGCGCCCGTGTCTCCGGCGCGGGCTCGGCCTCGAGCTCCGCCGTGAGGCGCCTCGCGAATGCTTCGTACGCGTCCAACGCCCCCGCCCGGTCCCCTATCCGGTCGAGCGTCGTCATGAGGCGCCGCAACGCCGGCTCATCGAGCGGCGCGATCCGTAGCGCCCGGCGCGCCCACTGCGCTGATTCGGCCAGGCCGCCGCGCCCTTCACACTGCTCCCCGAGCACGGTCGCGCTCCGCAATGCGACGGCCTTCAGCCGAGCTCGCTCGTCTTCGAGCCACTGCTCGAATTCGGGCGCGCCGCGAATGAAGAACCCCTCGAGCAGATCACCTCGATAGAGGTCGAGGGCGTCCGTCAGCTGGCCGTCGTGGGCCGCGCGCTCGAACTCGACCACGTCGCAGCGGATCTGCGCCTGGTCGAGGCCGATATCCTCGTCACCGCGGGTCACGAGCACGCCTTCACCGAGCGCATGACGCAGGCCGTGCAGCGCCTGGCGCAGTGCGGCGCGGGCATGCTCCTGGTCGAGCTCGGGCCAGAACAGTGCGACGAGGGAGTCGCGCCGGTGCAGCCGTCGGGGTGTGGCGGCGGCGAGGTAGGCGAGCAGCGCGACGCGCTTGGGTTGGGCCAGCACCGACGTGAGCTCACGCCCGTCGGCCCCGAGGAGGTTCAGACCTCCCAGAAT
>Ga0137409_10001032_pt1 | contig 30067 bp, 27 predicted proteins | sample CZODoug1_16funga_FD_122059 | JGI IMG/M metagenome (GOLD analysis project Ga0137409, IMG submission 122059) | Vadose zone soil fungal communities from Angelo Coast Range Reserve, California, USA - CZODoug1_16fungal (Hybrid Assembly) | ecosystem: Environmental > Terrestrial > Soil > Vadose zone...
GAATTTCCAGCAGCGTCGTCGCGGGAAGGGCCGCGCGCCAGTGATCCGCAAGCCGGATATATTCGCTGTAAAAGTGCGCTAGGTCGTCAAAATCGTTCGCGTACGGGTGAAGGTGTGAGAAATACTGGAAGTAAATCGACAAGCACGTATCGATGGGATGGCGGCGCAAATGGATGATTCGGGCCTGCGGCAACGCGGCGTGGATCAGTCCGGCGTACAGGAAATTGGCGGGCATCTTGTCGATGACCCGCAGCGCCCCGGCGGACAGCGCCGTAAGGCGCTCGAGATAGTCGCGGGCCATTCCCGCTACGAGGCTCGCACGGTTGCCGCGGTTGGGCCCGTCCGCCTCCAAAGCGTCGAAAGCGCTGTCCCAGAACTTCACCTCCCCGGCCCCGAACACCGCCGGGTGTGAGGCGAGGATCTGCTCGGTCAGCGAGGTACCCGATCTCGGCATGCCGATGACAAAGACCGGGAGCTCCGAGGCCGAGGCGCCGTCCTCGCGCTGGCTTACGAATGCCGCGTCAAACGCGCTGATGATCCGGTCGACGCGTTGAGTCAGTTTCGCCTTGTCGTAGCTCGAGCCAAAGCGTTTGGTGAGATCGTTCGCCCGGCGGTAATTGCTGAACGCCTCATCGTATTGCCCGAGATCGTCAAAATACTTGCCGAGCGCGTAGCGCAGACTGATTTCGTGTCGCAGCGGCGGCGCTTTGGCCAGCAAGGTTTCGACGGCCTGCAGCCAGGCCGCATCGTCGTGGGTCATCTTGGCCTGCGCGGCGATGCCGCAAAACGCGGACGGGAAAGTCGGATCGATGGCGATCGCTCGGCTGAATAACTCCTGCGCTTGCGTAAACTGCCCGCGGTCGGCGCGCAGTTCACCGAGGAGCGTGAGCGCCTCGACGCAGTTCGGATCGACGGCGAGTGCGGCCTGGCAGCTGGCTTCCGCCTCGCCGGCACGACGCTGCATGCGCAGTGCCGCGGCGAGGCCCAGGTGCGCCAGCGGATACTCAGGTCGCAACGCCAGCGCGCGCCGATGACTGGCCGCCGCCACATCGATGCGCCGCAATTCGAGCAGCACGTTGCCGAGGTTAACGTGGCTGTCAGCGCGCCCGGGATCAAGCTCGATGGCCTGGCGATAAAGGGTTACGGCTTGGCGGCCCTGGCCAAGGTCGAGCAGGACGTTGCCGAGGTTATTGAGCGCCTCCACGTACCTTGGGTTCAGTAGCAGCGCCTGCCGGTAGCTCGCTACTGCCTGCTCGCGTTGTCCCAGGGCTGCAAGCGAAAGCCCCAGGCTGTTGTGCGCGACGCTCAAGCGCGGGTCGAGGGCGATCGAGCGCCGACTGCAGGTCAGCGCCTCGCGCGGCTGTCCGAGTTGCCTGAGAGCGTTGCCCATATTGCAGTGTATTTCCGCATTGTCCGGGCTGATCTCCAGCGCCCGCCGATAGCAGGCGACGGCATCGGCACATTGGCCGAGTTCGAGGAGCGTGTTTCCCAGATTGTTCTGTGCCTCGGCCGAGTTCGGGTTGATGTGCAGGGTTCGCTGATAGAGCGCTACCGACTCGCGGGCTTGTCCCAGTGCCCGCGTGGCATTGGCTGCGTCGATGAGCGCCTGCACGTCGTCCGGTTGTATTTCAAGCGCCCGCCGCAGGCTTACCAGTGCCTCGTCCCACTGTCTTCGATCGTGCAACGCCGCGCCGAGATTGCTGTGGGCTTCAGCGTCATGCGGCAGCAGCTCTGTCGTTCGGCGTAACGCCTGGAGCGCGTCTTTACCTTGGCGCACGAGCGCTACACTTAGGATCTTCCACAGTATCCCGCCGTTTGGATCACTTCTCAGAAGCGCACGGGTCTGGTGCTCCGCTTCGCTCGAGCGGCCCTCCTCAATCATTGCGACCAGCGCGCCAATCTCCCGCGGATCGAGCATTTGCGGCGCTGACACCGCGGCGGCGGCTACCCGTCCGCAGCAATGCTTGTATTTCTCGCCGCTACCGCAGGGGCACGGATCGTTGCGACCTGGTTTCATGTGCACCTTCTGCGTCGCGGTAGTGCTCGAGCGCATCACCGAGGGCGTTCTTCAGCGGCTCGAGCCAGGGTCCGAAATTCCTCCACTGATCGAGTCCCTCACGATAGATGGCCTGGCGAACCTGCTCCGAGCTGGCAGTGCGCACGCTGCGCTTCGTCTCGTGGAACAGCAGGCACTGGGGTTCGAAGTCGAGCTCGCAGAAATCAAGCATGCGCCGCACGCTGCCCTCCAGATCATCGACGACGTCCTCGTGATGTACGCGCAGAACGGATCCGGGAAGCGCACGATCCCAATGCCGCATCAGCTCAAGGTAGGTCCGATAGTAACGCGCGATATCGTCGATGCTGTAGGTGAACTCCTGACCGTTGGCAAATAGCTGCTTCAGATTGCTGAAGCAGCACGCCATCGGCTCACGCCGCGCATCGATGATCCGCGCATTCGGCAGCATCAGGTGAATCAGCCCCAGGTGCCGGAAGTTGTTCGGCATCTTGTCGATGAAGAAGGGCTTACCGCTGCGGTAGATCCGGGTGTCGGCAAGATACTTCTCGCCGAGTTCCATGAAATCCCCGGCATTCATCCGCGCCAGGATTCGCGGGTAGCGGGGATCACTCGGATCAGGGTCACGGCCGCGAAGAATGCTGACGAGCTGCTGCACGTTCGGGAGTTCCTGCGTGCCCTCCACCTTCGAGTGTGAAGCGAGGATCTGTTCGAGCAGCGTGGAGCCCGAGCGCGGCAGGCCGACGATGAAGATGGGATCGGGGCTCGGTGCCCCCCAGCCCCGGCGACCGGCGAAAAACTCGCCGCTGCAGACCGCGATCTGCTGACGCGTATTGTTCTCGATGATTTCGGCGCGATACCTGGTTTCCACGCGCTTGAGGCTGTTGCCGAGTTCGTAGCAGTGGAGGGATTCCGCAAACTCACCCTGGTCCTCGAGCGCCTTAGCGAGTGCAAAACAGAGGTGATACCGGTCGGCGGCCCCGGTAGTGGGCTCCGCCAGGGCGGCGCGCATCCGGCTCAGCTCTTCGTTCGTGAAGCGGTAAGTCTTCAGGTTGGCCAGACTCCAGTAGGCATCTCCGAAGTTCGGCCGACACTCGGCCGCCCGGCGGTAGGAATCGATGGCTTCCTCGCGCTGCCCGAGAGTCTTCAGCGCATGGCCAATCGACAGATGCACTTCGGCATCCTCGGGCTTCCCAAGGAGCAGCGCCCGGTAGAGCGCGATCGCGCGTTGGTGCTCGCCGAGTCCGACGGAATTCGCGGCATACAGCATCCGCAACTGCCGGCTCTCGGAATCACCCTTCAGAAGGCGGTCAAGCTCGCGGCGCGCCTCCTGATGCCTGTACAGCTCGACGAGCACTCCCGCGTATTCCTGGCGCGCAGCGCGATAATCGGGCGCCAGCTCGAGGACTGCCGCCAGCAGCAGCTCCGCGTCGTTGAACACCTTGCGCGCAATGCCAATCCGGGCGAGCAGCCGCATGGCTTCGATATGATCGCCAGCTTTGAGCAGATAGGCACGCACCAGTGGCTCGGCGACGTCCAGGTCGCCGTCGGCAACCAGCCCGGTGGCCGTCACGACCTCTTGCGGCACGTTGCGCAGCGTCGCCACATGACTCGCCGCAATCGCGGCGTTGTCGGCCTGCCCCGTCATGCGATAGAGGCCTTCGAGCATGCCCCAGCTGCCCGGCAGGGCGTGATTGATATTCACCGCCGTCTGGAACGCCTCAATCGCCGGCGGTGCCTGCCTGAGCTCGACGAAGCAGCGCCCACGCTCCTCATAGAGGCGACTGAAGCGCGGATGATGACGCTCCAGAAGCGCGAGCGTCTGCAGCCCCTCCGGGATCCGGGCCAGATACCTCTGGGCGATTGCCCTGAAGAGCAGCACGTCACGGTGCGCGGGAGCTTCCGCGAGCAGCGCCTCGCCTGCGGCCAGCGCCTCGGAAAACTTCTGCTGCCTCAGCAGCGCGCGTATCCGCGATACTTCGAAAGCGATCGCTGCGGCCGTGTTGGCGTGCGTAAAATCCATGCGCTTTCACAATAAAGGGGGGGGGCACTTGCGTCTGCCCTTCATTTCGCCGCAACCGCCCCGGGGCCGGCCGGCAGCAACCGCTGCTCAGAACTTATAATCGAGCTGGAACGTCAGCACGCGCGGACGCAGTGGAATTGTCGCCTTGATGAACTGACCGGACGAAATGTTCGTGGCCGCGTCAGAGTTCGTCAGGTTACTTCCGGTGATCTGCGCCACCCAGTTGTCCTTCGCCACGCCCAGCGCCCCATCATAGATTGTGTATCCGGGTATCGTGTAACGCTCCGTCGTCGTGGTCGGAGGATTCTGTGACGGACTGTTGCCGTCCGGGAAACTCGCGGGCTGGTTGCTCATTGAAGCGATATGGCTGGCACCCACCCATGCGAACGGATGGTAGGCGCCGGCCGTGAGATCGTAACGCGCCCGCACGTTGAACATGAGAGATGGTGAGTACGCTGGCGACGTGCCGAGTGCACCGTACGGATTCGAGTAGGGCACGCCTTTGATTTGCGTGATGCAAGTACCGATCGGGGTGGGGTTTCCCGCCGACACAATGTTACTGCGCAAACAAGGCGCGTTCGTCTGTTCCGCGTGGTTCCACGAACTCGATCCCTGCACGGTGAGCCCATCGGTGACGCGGGCCACCAACTGCAGCTCAAAGCCCTTGGTCGTGTAGGTCGCGCCATTGACGACGAAGATCGTGTTGCCAAGATTCACCGGGTCGAACAACGACAACTGCACGTCGGTCCACTTCATGCGGTACGCGGATGCGTTCAGCAACACCCGATGGTCCAGGAATTCGGTCTTCAAGCCGACCTCATTATTGATCAGGTTGTCGGAGTGATAACCTGCCGGCTTGTCGAACTGCTGGGTTCCACTGCCCGTGAACTTAGCCACCGCTTTAAGGATGACGGTACCATTGGAGAGCGAGTCGGTGCGATTGAAGCCACCCGGTCGGAAACCTTGCGAGAAGGTGTAGTACGCCATGATGTCCGGAGTGATGTGCCAGGTCAGGTTGGCGCGCTCGCGGTTTCCGCTTTCGCTATTGGACAGGTTGATGGGGAAACCGCATCTCCCCGCGGCAGTGCAGACCCCATTCAGATGATTGACGGGCAGCACCGAGCCAGTATCCGCGGTGAACCACTCCGAGCCCTCCTCGAACTCGTTGTAGTTGTAGTGACGGATGCCACCGGTCACCGTCAGCACCTTCGGGATGATGTCAAAGTCGAGAGAGGCGAAAAACGCGGTCTGCTTGTAGCCGCGCTGCGAATCCACGCCGAACGCGTTGTTCAGGTTCGTGCGCAGCCTGGGATCGGTCGCAAAGGCACCGGGCACGGGGCCTACGGCCGAGACGCAGTCCGGGCCCCCGGCCAGAGCCTTCGCGAGGTTCGCCTGGTTGCACTGCGGGATGCTCATATAGTTGAGGTCCACCTGGTCGTCGATGACGAACTTCTCCCAGTAAGCGCCAAAGAGGCCGCGTAAACGGTAGTCCTCTTTGGTGCTGACGCGTAACTCGTGGCTCTGGTGCTGGTTCTGTACGCTATCGTGCCAATTGCCGACCGGCGCGTAGCACTGCAGCTTATGGCCGGCCAGCTGCGGATAATACGCCGGGCCGAATAGTGCGCCCGGGGCGCCGATACAGCCGTAGTAGTACGCGGCGTTGGCACTGCGCACGTAGTTGGAATAGTCCTGCTGCTCGTCGATGTGGCGGACCATGTAGCTGCCGGCGTACACGGCCTTCAGGTCGCCAATCTTGCCGCTGAGCGTCCAGGCCGTGCTCTCGTAACGGTCTTTGTTGTAAGCCGGCGTGAAAGCGGTGATCTGGTTATGCGCCAGGGCGGCGCCATCCGTGGCCACGGGATAGGCGTAGGAATAGCCGTCCGCACGCATGTCCTGATAGTTCTGCTGAATGAGCAGGTTCCAGTCGTCGTTGATCTTATAGAGTCCTGAGAGCCGAAATCCCTGTACGTCGACCGGGTTACTGTTGGTTTGCAGTACATTGTAGTTGTTGGCAGTCGGGTTTCCCCCGCTCACAGCTGCCGGCGAGCCGGGAAGAAAAGCGATCGTCGCGGGCACGTTCGAGATGTAGCCACCGCGATGGTCGGAGAAAATCACCGCGCGCACAGCCAAGGTATCCGCGATCACCGGGAGGTTGAGCACTGCATTGAGGTTGCTGTTATGGTCGCCGCCGCTGGCCGTGATGCCGTAGCCCGCAGTAACGCTGCCTTCTGTGACATCCAGCTTCGGCTTGTTCGTGATGTAGCGAATTGCACCTGCCTGAGCACCACCGCCAAAGAGCGTGCCCTGCGGGCCCTCGAGCACTTCGACGCGCTCCATGTCGACCATGTAGACGTCGTTGTTGCGGTTCGGGAACTGCATCGACTGGTCATCCAGATACAGCGCGACGTTAGGGAACGGGCCAACCGTTCCCTGCAACTGGTTGCCGAAGCCGGAACCACCCAGACCACGCATGAAAACATTGCCCGTGCCCGGGCCGTTTCCGCTGGAGGTCACGTTCGGGGTGTACTTCAGCAGATCATTGAAAGTGGTCACGTTCAGCTCTTTCAGCTGCGCGCCGGTAATCGCCTGGATCGTGATCGGCACGCTCTGGATGTTCTCGGACCGGCGCTGCGCGGTGACGGTCACCTCCTGCAGCTCACCCGAGGTGGCGGTGGTAGTGGCCGTATCGGCTGGTGCGGCAAAGACCATCGCTGTGTTCGAGGCACTCAGTATTGCCGCCACGGCCGCAGAAATCTTCGGATTAGCCTTCATCGTTGGCCCCTGACGGGTGGTTGTGTATTCCCTGTCGGAAGCGTGCTAGCGAAGCTAGCCAGCACCGCGTTTGAGAAAGTCGCATACGTAGAGCCCTCGTCGCCCTGCCCGACGATGCGGTCGCCACCAGCCGTTGCCGGCTTGCGTCCGTAACTACGCCGTCTGCGGCCACTAGCCGTCTTGTCATCTTTGGTTCCCCCTAGAGTTGCAACAGAAGTGCGTCGTTCCACAGACCAGGGAGCGAGCCACTCACGGGTCTTTGGTTCCTCGAGGCCGACGGTGTCTGCGCATACTCTAGTCATATCTACGATATATTGTCAATATCCTCCACCGTAACCGTATCGTTTTGTCGTAGTAGGACTGAACCGCTCCGACTACCGCGAAGACGGACCGCGAAGTGTGCGGCTTCGATAAAGGCCCAAGACGCCGCACATCTGATCGGTCACGAATGCATCAATCTTCGTCTGCCGACCCATGGTGGCTTGTACGCGTGGGAGTTCGAGAAGGGTGGCCGCGAGGCTGAAGGTGCGTGTCGAACGTCAGCTCGTCTTCAACGTGACCGACCAGATGCTCATGCGGCACTCGCCGGATTCGGCTTGGCCTATGTGCCGGAGGACCTCGTGGAGCCCATCTTGCCAAAGGGCGTCTCAAGCGGGTGCTTGAAAACTGGTGTGCCACCTTTCCGGGATACCACCTCTATTACCCGAGCCGACGCCAGGTCGTCACCAGCCTTCGCCCTGCTGGTCGATACGCTGCGATATCGGGGTTGACGCTGCGAGCCAGGGTGCGCCCGTAAAGGCCGCTCGGACTCCGCGAATCCTGGTTCGGTGAGTACGTATTGGGAAGAGCGTGTTAGCCCCTCTATTTGCGCTTATAAGCGCGGTGCGGCCGACGGTTCAGCTTGTAGCGCCTACTTGGAGGAGAATTCAACATGCGAGCCTTCATTGGGTCGAAGCTCCTATCGAGCAGAGTGGCTCAGCCCAGCACAAAACCCTTTGAGATTTACGACGCCCGCCTCCCCGGCTTCACATTGCGCGTGCAGCCCACGGGGGTCCGTTCCTACTACGCCCGCCTGGGGCGCAATCACCGGATTGCATTGGGCAAGGTCGGCGCCGTCCTGCCAGACGAGGCGCGGGAAAAGTGTCAGAAGGTGCTGGGCAACATGGCGCTCGGCCGTCACCCGTTGCATGGCCTTCTCGGAGTCGACGGCCTGACGCTCGGGCAGTTCATCGATGAAACCTGTGCGCCCTGGACAAGAGCCAACCGTAGTCGGACCGCCGCGAAGTCGCTCGAGAAGCTTAACCGGCTCTATGGAAGTTGGTTTGCCGAGCCGCTGTCGGCAATTACCCTGGAGCGTCTCGAGTCATGGAAGACCACGCGGCTGAACATCGGCCGCGCTGCCACAACTGTCCTGCGTGACATCTTCACGCTATCTGGCGTTCTCTCCCGCGCGGTGAAACTCGGCAAGCTGGCAGAAACCCCCATTCGGCGGCTGGGTAAGCCGCGAATCGATCGCAGACCCAAGGTGCGTTTTCTGGACGAGGAGGAAGAGTCGCGGCTCAGAGCCGCTCTGCATGTGCGCGACGCCGAGATGCGCACGGCTCGTGGGTCGGCTAACACCTGGCGCCAAGAGCGTCAGAAGGAGTTACTTCCTTCCCTGCCCCACTTCGGGGACCACTTGACGCCGGCGGTGCTTCTCTCAATGAACACCGGACTTCGACGCGGCGAGGTCCTTGCACTGCGCTGGAGAAGCATCGACTTCAATCGTCAGCTCCTGACGGTCGAGGGCGCGATCGCGAAGAGTCGGCAGACGCGTCACGTGCCCCTGAACGACGAGGCCATGAGTATCCTCAAACAATGGCGCGAGCAGGTAGACGGTGGACAACGTGTCTTCCAAGTGAAGACGGGGTTCCAATCCGCGTGGCGCCACTACTCGAGCGCGCGAAGATCACCAAATTCCGCTGGCACGACCTGCGCCATCACTTCGCATCGCGCTTAGTCCAGGTCGGAGTACCGCTTAACACGGTGCGCGACCTGCTCGGCCACAGTTCAGTAGCGATGTCACTGCGATACGCGCATCTGGCGCCGGATCAGAGGCGCGAGGCCGTCGCGAAACTGGCTGAAACGCGGCTTCCTGCGCTTACGGTGCGCTTACAGCCGGGCAGCGATTCAAGCAGCCCATCGCTACCATGTTGATTTGATTGGTGGAAAGGGAGGGACTCGAACCCTCGACCCCGGCATTATGAGGCCGGGCCGAAGGATCGGGCTCTCGCCGCTTAGTGGTAGGTACCTGATTGTAGGCACATCTTTTTACTACGGATCTGCTGGACGGGACGGCGTAGCAGCCATTTGGGCACCAAAGAGCACGGTTGGGCACAGGAGAATCACGCGAAATTCACGCGCGCTTGTGCAGCCCGGGGAAGTCTTCCTGGGCAGTTGTTCAAAGACCCTTCTCAAACGCGAGACCTAACCAACAATAACAACTGCGACGTCGTCCTGCAGTCCACCGGACGGCAGACGCACGCAAGCTGTAAGCGAATCGGCTGCCTTCACGACGGAGCCTTTTGTAGTCAGGGCGCAGATTCGTTCGGCAGTTACATACTTGGTCAATCCGTCGGTGGCCAGAAGCAGCCGACCACCTCGAAGCTCCGCCTCGAACTCGACCGGCAACGCCTCGCCCGATCCGATTAGCGGCTTCCTGTGCTGATGGACAGTTAGGTCAGTCATCTCCCCCGCGGGCGAGATGAGCCACGCCGCCGAGTCGCCAACGCTCGCGCCGCGGACCCGGTCGCTGTCCACGAAGGCCACGACGGCGGTTGTCTCACCGCCGCGCCCCGCCAACTCCTCGTCCAGCTCCAAGAGCACCGACCACCAGTCCGCCGAAGCGGCTTGTGCTGTAAGTTTGGTCAAGGCGACGATCAGTCGGTCAGCAGCACTAGCTCCGCCTCCGGTGCCACCGGCGCCATCGGCAACTGCCACGAAGTAGCCTCCTTCGCTCGGCACAGCGATCGCACGATCCGCGCCGGACGGCGGTAGCACTTTAAGGGCGGCTTCAATCACTTGACGCCCCACGTTTCTGCGACCAGCTGCGGCAAAACGGTGCCGGACGTACCCCGAATCGCAGCGGTCACCGACGTATCGAGATCGGTCGGATTAGGGTTGACCTGTACGGTGACAGCTCCGCCGTCGATTGCGACATGCGTCAGCGACGCAGCCGGCTGCACCAGTGCTGAGGTCCCACAACACAAGAACACATCGCATTGCTTAGCAGCCTCGCGGGCCGCCAGCCAGGTTAACTCAGGCAATGCCTCGCCGAACCACACGACCCCGGGGCGAATCTTTGCGCTACAAACTTCACAGCGCGGCGGCTCGATTCGCGCGCCGCCCGGCGGCAGCTTGGGCGCCCTTATCGGAAAGACATAGGATCGCCGGCACGCCTCGCAATAGGGCCGAGCCAGCTCGCCATGCAAGTGGAGCACATGCGGACTTCCAGCCCGCTCGTGAAGGTCATCGACGTTCTGCGTGATGAGGGTGAACTGCGGTACATGCTCTGCCATGGCGGCGAGCGCCCGATGCCCAGCGTTGGGCTGAGCAGCCAGCACAGTTGCCCGACGCCATTCATACCAACCCCACACCAGGGCAGGATCGCGTTGAAATGCTGACGGCGTCGCGAGTTGAGCGGCATCGAAGCGTTCCCACAGGCCGGTCTGCTTGTCGCGGAACGTCGGCACACCGCTCTCTGCGGACACTCCGGCGCCAGTCAGGACAACAACTCGCCTTGCCTCGCGTAGGGATTTGATAATCGTTCGGTCTACAGCGTTCATGCGGCTCGGGAACCAGGGTTGAGGGTACCGACACCGTTTTGCCACCACGCGGTGAATGAGTGGATGATTCGCGGAATTGGCAACCCTCTCAAGGCTGTAACACGGGTTCCAATCCCGTAGGGAGCGCCATGAAATCAGACACTTACGGAATGCCGGCCCTCGTCGTACGAGAATCGTACGAAAAATTGCGCCATAGATTCAGGGTGGACCGCCCTAGACGCCGGTGGCAGGGGCAATGTGAACCAATCGAGATTCACAGCGCAGTGGTCGATATCGTGGCGTCCGAATCGGAACGACGACCTCGCCGCTGTTTCATCGAATCATCAAGTTGCCGGGTCAAACCTCCTTGAATTCCGGATCCACGCTCTCTCAAGCGTGGATGTAGCCATTCGCGCTCCTCTCCCAGAATCCCCCGGCGCAGCGCTATCGCAGCTGCCTCTGTCCGACTCCCGGCGTTCAACTTCCTGAGTATTGATTTGACGTACGTCTTGACGGTTCCGACCGCCACCGCGAGCTCTCGCGCGATTGCCTTATTGCTCATCCCAAGCATTATCCGTCCAAGGATGGCCTGCTCTCTCGAAGTCAACGCATCGTGTGTCATTTTCTCCGCAATGCGATCTGCAACCAGGGACCCTAGCGCAACACCTCCCCTGTACACTGACCGGATACCGTCCGATAACTCGCGAAGACTGCAACCTAACAGCAGATAGCCACGCACCCCGCTTTCCAGTGCGTGGCAAATTTTTGCTTCGCTATCGCTGTGCGTGAGAACCAGCACCTTCCCCGTCCGGCCAAGCTCCGCTTCGGTCAAGTGCAAAGCTGAGTCGTAGTCCGCAATCACGACGTCCGCCGAGGGGGCGTGGCTGCTCGTCTGTCGCGAAACACCTCCCTCGCGCTCGGACACGGTGATCCGAAAGTCCCGACGCTCTCGCAAGACGGCCGCAAGTCCGGCCGATATCAGCGGGTCGGAATGAGCGATGAGCACTGCAATCTCGGTCTTACGGTGCGATTGCTCGCTCGTGCTCTCTACGCAGCTGTTCTGCGGCATCTCTCGCGGTGGAACCCCATCAAGCCGATGTTCCGGTCGCAAGAGCAGTCCGTGGTCGGACGGATTCCGTTCTGACTCAAAGCGCCTATCGCTGATTACCCTGCACTGACCTGCCATTGGCTCCTCCACGACTTAGTCGCAGATTCCCACCCCGCCTATTCAAGCGCGACGGAGTTCAGGAGTCGCGCAACACCCGGCACTGGCGGGCGATCGCTTCGAAGACTCTGAAACTTCGGTGATACTCAATTTGGAAGCCGGTCGGCGACTTTCGCCACGCCAGCACGTGCACAGACTTCATCCTTGTCTCCGCCGGGAGCCCCTCCCACGCCCAGAGCACCCACGATGGCGTTCTTCGACTTGAACGCCACCCCGCCGGGAAGCGCCATAACATTGCGGATCGTTGCAAGCCGCGGCGCATACGGATTAGTTTTCACGAGATTGAAAAACTCGCCGGACGTATCAAAGATGAATATCGGCCCCAGCGTGACTACCGTGAACGCCTTCTCGAAACTCGATTCCCCCGTATGGATGGTGGCTCCATCGCCGCGGAGCACTACCTGCGGCACTCCATCCATGTTCACGACTGTTGCGCTCACCAGATATCCGTGTCCGGCGCACACACGAACAGCCTCGTTTGCGGCCTCAAGCGCAAGAGTAAGTGGTAGCGCGTAGTGATAGGCAGTTGTTTCCGACGGTTGTGAAGACGCAAGCCCGGTCAACGCGGCGGCGCCGCAGAGAATTGCGATCGAGATCAGCCTTTTCATATCGGGTTCCACATCCTTTCGCTCTGCTTCGTCGGGAGAGAGGGCAACTATTTGGTTGGATCACCGCATTAAATGTGTGGACAGCACACCTGAAATCGACGCATTGAGCTATTGAACGATGGTATCGTCGATACTCTGGTACCGATCCGACACGCGCCGTCCCAGCTCTAGAGTGACGCTCCGCATCGTCGGCGAAAGCGCGAAATACACAAGTATCGACGACACCAGCGTCCGATAGATAGCTGGGGCCCTTCAGACTCGTTACTTCCGGTGCGCCGCGAAACTACCATCGACATCTCGATGTTCGGGGCGGCATCACCGAGGGCGTTGAACTGAGCCGGTTTCAGAAGCATGACCGAGCGCCCCGCAGCGCAGTGCGCTGGCGCATGCTGCCGGAATCGTTGTTGCAAACCGATGTACGTGGTACGTGCGGCATCGAATGATCCGAAGCATCGACCAACACCATCGTACAATTGCGCCGCATCCCCGCATCTGGTGTGATTTGCGCTTGAGGCCTTTGCCGAGACTGCAGTGCAATTCGAAGTGAATTGGACCGACGTCTGCAGGAGTATGTCTATGCCTTCTGGAGTCTTCCCCATCGAACGCCGGACCTGAAGCGCAAGCGCGGCTGTGGACCTTCGATGGAAAGTATCCCTGGCTCCCCACACCCGTCCGGGCTTGTCATAGCCGGCAGCCGCTTACAAAACAAGAGCCTGTCGTGGTATATCGTGCCCTCGGCGCGCGGGCGGCTATGCGGCTTCAGAAGAGCCACGCACCGACCATCCGAGAAACGTCGCCCGCGTCATCGAGGCTGCGGCAAGAACGTCACGGGCTCGAACACTCCATGACAGCGGAGGAATACACCATGGATAGGGTCAGGGTACCCATCCCTTTTGCCGGCACTCAGCTCGGCGAAGAACGTCATGTCTGTGCATTCTTCAACAGCGTCGACGAGGAGTACCGGGTGTTGCTTCCGTTCATCAAGGACGGGTTCAACTGTGGCGACAAGGCGGTTCACGTCGTCAATCCTGATCAACGTCACAACCATTTGCAACGATTGACTGCGGCTGGGATCGACCCGACGGCCTCTCAGCAGAGCGGGCAATTCGAGCTCCTGACCAGCATCGAGACCTACCTTCCGGATGGCCGTTTCGATCAGGATCGGATGCTAGCGGTGTTCGAGGAATGGGCCAGCGCCACCGCAAGGGAAGGATTTCCGCTCAGTCGCATTGTCTGCGATATGGACTGGGCGGCCGAAGGTCGGTCGCACGTCCACAACCTCGTTGAGTTCGAATCGCGTGTGAATGAGGTGTGGCGTCGGCACGACGACGCGGTTATCTGCGTGTACGATCTCGCGAAATTTGGAGGCGATACGGTGGTTGACATCATGCGGACGCATCCGATGATCATCATCGGCGGCACTCTCCAGCACAATCCGTTCTTTGTACCGCCAGAGGAGTTCCTCGGCGAGCTTCGCGAGCGGCGAGCCGGTCGGCCTACGGTGCCCTCGACAGCGGTCTAGCATGGAAGTGCCACGCGAACATCCCGCAGAGGAGATAAAGCGCCTTCAGCGCTGCATCAATGATTTGGTCAGCGTCCTCGCTCTTCCCGCCATGTCAAGTGGCGGCGGGCCATCCCAGATCGCCCGAACGTTTCTCGACCTGCTCCTAGGTTTGCTCAGCCTGGATCTCGTTTATGTGCGGTTGAGCGATTCAGTCGACGAGGTGCCCGTCGAGATGATCCGGGTCGCACAATCGCAAAAACAGATGACACCGCAAGAAATCGGCGAAGTACTGAACCCTTGGTTGCGCGATGACCCCCAGAAGTGGCCGCCACTAGTACGGGAGGTTTTTGGAGATGAAGCCATGGCGCTCGCGCCCTTGCGACTGGGGCTCCAGGGTGAAATCGGCGTAATCGTGGCAGGGTCGCAGCGAACGGATTTCCCGACCGTGACCGAGAAACTTCTTCTGACAGTCGCGGCGAATCAGGCGGCAATTGCGTTACAAGAGGCACGGCTCCTGAACGAGCAGAAGCGGGTCAGCAACGACCTCGATCGACGCGTCGCCCAACGAACGACAGAACTTGCCGCAGTCAACGAAGAGCTACGGAGGGAAATTGCCGACCGGAGGCTGGCGGAAGACAGGCTGCGTTACGAGCAGAGTGAGCTGAAGCGCAGTGAGGCACGCAAGGCTGCGATTCTCGACTCGGCACTTGATTGTATTGTGACCATCGATCACCAGGGACGCATCACTGAGTTCAGTCCGGCTGCGGAGCGCACCTTCGGTTACCGCAAGGACGAAGTCCTAGGCAAGCCGATGGCTGACGTCATCATCCCGCCATCACTCCGGGAGGAACACCGGCGGGGGTTAGCCCGCTACTTAGCCATGGGCGAAGCACGAGTGCTCGGCAAGCGCATCGAGATGATGGCGATGCGTGCCGATGGGAGCGAATTCCCCGCTGAGCTCGCGATCACACGCATTCCATTGGACGGACCGCCGTCCTTCACCGGCTACCTGCGCGACATCACGGAACGCAAACGGTCGGAGGAGGAGTTACGCCGCAGTGAAGCCTTTCTTGCGCAAGCTCAACACATCAGCTCAACCGGCAGCTTTTCGTGCCGCGTGGCCACCGGTGAAATCACGTGGTCGGAACAAGCTTATCGCATTTTTGAGCTCGATCAGGGTGTTGCCGTCACACTCGACCTGATTCGCACTCGAGTCCACCCGGAAGATATCCTGCTGTTTAACGAAATGATCGACTGGGCCCGCGGCGCCGGCAGTGACTTTGACTACGAGCACCGGCTGCAGATGCCCGACCACTCGGTCAAGTATCTGCGCATTGTCGCTCACGGGACCCGCGACCAGGAGGGCCGACTGGAGTACATCGGGGCGATTCAGAATGTGACCGAGCGCCGCCTCTCGGAAGAGGCCCTTGGCAACGCAAGATCTGAACTTGCACGTGTGGCGAGGGTCACGGCCCTAGGAACGTTGACGGCATCAATCGCGCACGAAGTAAATCAGCCGCTGGCAGGAATCCTCACCAATGCCAACACGTGTCTGCGGATGCTGGCTACCGACCCTCCCAACATCGACGGCGCGCGCGAGACTGCGCGGCGCACGATTCGCGACGGTAACCGTGCGTCGGACGTGATCGCGCGACTGCGCGCGTTCTTCGTGAAGAAGGATTTCACGACCGAATCGGTGGACCTGAATGAGGCTACACGCGAGGTGATTGCCCTATCGCTGAATGAACTTCAAAGAGACCGGGTGGTTCTGCAGCTGGAACTCGCCGATGACCTTCCGCCTGTCACCGGCGATCGTGTCCAGCTTCAGCAGGTCATCCTGAATCTGCTCCTGAATGCCTCAGAGTCGATGAGCGCTATCGACGATCGCCCCCGCCGGTTGGTGCTCAGAACCGAGCGAGATGAAGGAAATCGTGTTCGGCTAGCGATGCGAGACGAGGGGGTGGGGGTCGAGCCTCGAGATTTGGACCGAGTCTTCGATCCGTTCTACTCAACCAAGAGTGGCGGCATGGGGATCGGGTTATCCGTGAGTCGCTCGATCATCGAGAATCATCATGGCCGTCTATGGGCAGCCCCAAATGAGGGACCAGGCGCCACGTTTTCATTTTCTATTCCGCGCTGGCCCGAGGATGCGACAGGCGTCCAGAGCCCTGGCGTCAGTTGGACCCCGGCAGTGATCGATGCGGCGCACGGCATGAGGAATTCCTGATGGTCGTCCGTTCACTGCTGCAGGGCAACCGATGCGGTCGACCTCCAACGAAAACTGAGGCTTCCCCGGCAGAAGGTTTCCATCGTCTTCATCACCGGTGGCGGAACTGAAATGCGAACCGAGCAACCGATACCAAAGTATCAGATGCATCCTCAGTCGAGTGGCGCATGCTCGAACAATGAGCGACCGTCAAAAGAGTACCCGGATGAAGACTGAGCGACGTGGCTCGGAAGATGCAGTTGCAACGGGCGAACGCCCCCTCGTATCGGTCATCGACGATGATGAGTCCGTGCGCGAATCGCTGCCTGATCTGCTCAGGGAGTTTGGCTTTGCGGCCCGGGCATTCTCTTCGGCGGAAGAGTTCCTTGTGTCCGATTGTGTCAATCAGAGCCGATGTCTGATCCTCGATGTCAAAATGCCGGGCATGTCCGGCCCGGCTCTGCAACGGGAACTGAGGCGGCTCCGGCGAGAGATCCCGATCATCTTTATTACCGCCCACGCTGAGGAGACCGTTCGCTCGCGGTTGCTTGAACGCGGTGCGTCGGCGTGTCTCTTCAAGCCCTTCGGTGACACTGCACTGCGTGAAGCCCTCAATGCGGCATTGGGAGTAAGCTGAGCGAGGTCTGCTATGTTGCGCCGCACGATAGACATGCGATCAGCGACCGCACCTGGTCATGAATCCAGGTCAGCCGTTTCGGATCCCACATCAGTGGTATTCGTTGTGGACGACGACGTTTCGGTGCGCGAGTCGCTGGAGGCGCTGATTCGCTGCCAGGGGTGGCGCCCGGAGGTCTTTCAGTCTGCAGAGGAATTCCTCGCCCGGCCACGGCTGATTGGTCCGAGCTGCCTGATACTTGACGTTACGCTTCCGGACCTGAATGGTCTCGAACTGCAGAAACGCATCGTCGATCGGGCCGACATGCCGATCATCTTCATCACGGGTTATGGCGACGTGCCGATGACGGTGGAGGCAATGAAGGCGGGGGCGGTCGAATTCTTGACGAAGCCATTTGTCCATGAGGTTTTGTTGAGTGCCATTCGGCACGCCCTCGAACGCAGCGAAGGTGCACTGAATCGCGAGGCCGAGCTGCGGGCGCTCCGGGACCGTTACGCGTCGCTCAGCCGTCGCGAACGGGAGGTCATGACGCTGGTGGTCTGCGGACGGTTGAATAAGCAAGTCGGTGCCGAGCTCGGCATCTCCGAGATTACGGTCAAGGCACACCGAGGCCGAGCGATGCAGAAGATGAAGGCCGGCTCTCTCGCCGACCTTGTGAATATCGCCGCCAAACTCCGTGTTACGTTTGCGCCGTAAGGTTGATGCTGCCGCTCGGTCCCGATCGAGCGTCGCCTCACCAAAGCGGCAATTAGGCGAGTTGTGAGCCCACTAGCAATCTTGCGCCTGTTGGCCTGAGCCCTGCGGTGCCCCGCTCAGCCAGAACATATTACTGATACCAAATCGCTAATCCGACCGAACGGGCAAGCGGCTAGGACGTACCGTGTCATGGTCGTTCCTCCTTTTGCGAAATTCACCGTGTCGCTCCAGCGTTCAGAATTGGCCTCGGTCAGCAAGGCCCTCGGGCGCACCGCGCATGAGGATATCCGGTAACTCCCGTCCCTGTTCCGTGAACGTTAACGACACTGAGTTGAGGCAATGGCGCTCACCGGTTGGCGGCGGCCCGTCCTGAAACACGTGACCTAGATGGCTGCCACAGCGCGCACAGACCTCTTCGATCCGGATCATCCCAAAGCTCGAGTCTCGAACACGTCGGATGTGCGACTCATCATACGGTTGGAAGAAACTCGGCCACCCCGTCCCGGAGTCGAACTTCGCGCTCGACCTAAAAAGGGGCAAGCCGCAAAAGCGGCACGTGTAGATACCCTCTTTGTGATTGTCCAGAAACACGCCACAAAACGCAGCTTCCGTCCCATGTTCGAGAAGGACGCGTCGCTCGTCCGGATCAAGACCGGCGGTGATCAGCGCGCGTTGTTCTTCGTCGGGAGGTCGTAGGTCAAACTGACTCATCGCGATCTCCTTGATGGCAAGCTTGCGGCAACTCGGGAAGGTCGATGTGGACCAAGGTACGCTATCCGGTTACAAGAACAACCGTCGTAGTGGTGATCTCGCAAGCTCAGTTGGTGCCGGCATGACTCCCCGCCGCGTGGCCAAGCGCAACCGCGCGCCAAACTCGCAACAGCGCCCGGCTAAGCGGTTGCATGACACGTTGTCGAATCCGCCGATACCGCCTGGCCAGTTCCTCCACTTGGTAGCTGCGATGTTCCCCACGTAGGCACCATTGGCAGAAGTGTTCACAGTTGTTCGTAAACACGTGATAGCGATCCTCCCCCAGCCGCGAGCGGGCCCGACGGGCCACCTCATGCCCGTCAAGGCCGATTGATTCCCGCAGGCGGATCCAGATCGGCCATCCGTGCCCAAATTGCGACAACGAAACCTCCTCCACCGGACCAGAACGGAGCCCGCGCGATAGTCCGCCGTATTGCACGACCCGCCCGCGACCGACGTAGATGCCGTGATGCGTGTAGCCCCGACGTGGCGTGACCACGTGCGCGCCGATAGGCAACTCACGCTCTGGGTCAAGTGTGAGGTCGGGCCAACTTCTGCCGCAACGAAATTGGTTTTCCCATGCCACGTTCAGAGCCCCCGGCCGAATGCGTTGCGTCAGGCCGAGTAACCGGCGACTTCGATGATCGCGCCGGCAAAGTCTTGCGGGGCTTCCCGAGGCAGATTGTGACCGACACCACCGTTGATGATCGGGTGTGCATATTTGCCCGAGAATTTCTTGGCATACGAGCTCACGCCCGGATGTGGAGCACCGTGGATCAGGACTACCGGTTTGCCCGAACCGTGGTCTTCGTAGTACAGCTGAAGATCCCCCGAATTCTCCTTTCCGACGGTGCAGTAAGACATTTGTGCAACTCCTTCTCTCTCGTGGCATGAATCGCTTGGGACCCGTGGAGGTCCGAAGACTCGCTGTCATGGTGTGGCACTTGATAGCACCCGGTCGATTGTCCATTGGTATCAGCCTGGCGGGTTCAGTCGTCGGCGGGCTAGAATCGGCCAGGCCGCGATCTGCTTCACAAGTGTTAGGGGCCGGAATCGACCGCAGGCTTGCAGCCATGTTCATCAGCCCAGGGTGAAACTCAGCCTCCATCTTTCGCATCATCCTGTCCCCCGTGCCTTCATCGTGACCCCAGAAATGTGAGCTAGCCGCGTGTTAGTTCAACCGACCACATCACCTGCGCCATAACCCCCGTTCGCGACAGGCGGGCGATGCGCAACTGGTGCGCGCAGCGTCTACAGTCGATCTGCGCTACTTATGATCCGGTTCAAGCGCTCCTGCTGATCCGAAAGTATCGATCGATACCATCGTGCAATCGATGGCCCTGCAGGCGTCTGGTGTGATGCCGGCATGGTTTTCGCAGACAGCCGTATTGGTGGAGGGTGTTCCCCGCTCAAGGGGCTGATCCAGGATCCTGGCCCGCAACAAATGACCGTCTGATCGCACGAGGAGTGCGATGTGTGGCGATGGAACCTTTTGATAGTGTCTTCGTGAGGTGAAGTGCATGAACGAGGGGAGGCAACAGAGATGTTCAGAATGCAGAGCGAGCAGCGCCGCCACTCGGCGTAGACACGTGCCATTCCGCCATCTTGGATATCGTTCGACCGGAGAAATCACATGACCTCGGACGCTCGGCACTTAACCTCCCGACGCAGCGTACTAGTCGCCGGCGCCGGGCTCGCCACGGTGTCAACCCTTCCCACACTTGTGGCCGCCGCAATCAATCAGTCGGTAGAGCCGACCTCTCCCACGTTCACCAGAGGAAAGCGCAACATGAGTACGATCACGACCAAAGACGGCACGCAGATCTATTACAAGGACTGGGGTAGCGGCCAACCCGTGGTGTTCAGCCATGGCTGGCCGCTCAGCGCGGATGCGTTCGAAGATCAGATGTTCTTCCTGGCGTCCCATGGATTTCGATGCATCGCCCATGATCGACGCGGCCATGGAAGATCGAGTCAACCGTGGAGCGGATACGATTACGACACCTTCGCGGACGATCTCGCCACGCTGACCCAGGAGTTAGGTCTGAAGAAGGCGATCCATGTGGGTCATTCCATGGGCGGTGGCGAGGTCGCGCGTTACATCGGGCGCCATGGTACGTCGCGTGTGGCCAAGGCCGTGTTGATCGCAGCGGTGCCGCCGCTGATGCTAAAAACCGCTGCCAATCCGGGCGGCTTGCCACTCGAAGTGTTCGACGGAATTCGCTCTGCGGTGCTCGCCGATCGGTCGCAGTTCTGGAAGGATCTCACCATGGCCTTCTACGGCTACAACCGGCCGGGCGCGAAGATTTCGGAAGGCGTGCGAGAATCCTTCTGGCACCAGGGAATGCTCGCGGGCATCAATGCGGTCTTTGGCTGCGTCAAGGCCTTCTCTGAGACGAACTTCACGGAGGACCTCCAGAAGTTCGACGTGCCGACTCTGGTGATGCATGGCGACGACGATCAAATCGTTCCGATCGCGGACTCTGCGTTGCTTTCTGCCAAGATCATTAAGGGGGCGGTGCTCAAAGTGTATAAGGGCGCCTCGCACGGCCTATGCACGACGCACAAGAACCAGGTGAACGAGGATCTGCTCGCCTTCATTAAGGCTTGAGAGCACCAGAGGCCAATCGCAGCGGGCATCGGTCCACGCCTTGACCCTTAGGGGATGGGTCAATCGCTATGCCGAATCAAAGTAGCGATGAGCAGCCATTCCCCGACGGAAGGACCCGGAGGGGCTAATCTCCGAGCAGCGCGTGGCCCTGGGGCAGCCCATGCTCGATTCCGCATTGGAGTGTAGATTGGTGACTGGATCGGTAGAGATGTAATGCCTACACAGTGTCGTCATTTAGACTTTGTGCGAACTAACCGTCCACGTAGTCGCGGTTGCGAGGAGTGCCTCAAGCTGGGCGATACCTGGATCCATCTGCGCCTCTGCAGGACCTGCGGAGACGTCGGTTGCTGCGACGATTCGAAGAATCGGCACGCGACCAAGCATTTCCATGCGACGCAGCATCCCATCATGACGTCAATCGAACCCGGCGAGCATTGGAGCTGGTGCTACATCGATGAGCTGGTGATGGAGCTCCCCTCGTGACCCGACTCGATCCTTAGGAAGGACTGTGGCGAACGCTCTTCTGGAACAGCGTCGGGGGCAGATGTTCCCGAAGCTCACCGCGGCGCAACTCGCGCGCCTGGAACGCCAGGGCACCCGCCTGCAGACGCACGAGGGCGAGATTCTCCAGGAACTCGGTGAGATATCACGTGGTGTATTCGTCGTGGCAACAGGAAGTGTCGAGGCGCTCGTTCCGCCATCGGCCACCCAAGCCGAGTCGACGGATGAGTTGCTCTACCTTCTGACCCCGGGCGACTTTACCGGCGAGATGAGCACCTTGCGCGGCACTCGCGTGTTAGCGCGCATCCGTGTGCGTGAGGCCGGCGCAGTTCTACTGATCGATGCAGAACAGCTGCGACGCATCGTGCAGAACGATGCCGAGCTCAGCGAGCTGTTCATGCGAGCTTTCATCCTGCGGCGCATGGGCGTCATCGCGTCCGGCCGCAGCGAAGTATTGCTGCTGGGTTCAGACCACTCCGCTGACACCCTGCGGTTACGCGAGTTCCTGACGCGAAACACCCGTCCCTACGTGAATATCGACATCGAGCATGATGCCGACGCTAAGGCGTTACTCGAGCGCTTCCACGTCCGCAGCGATGACATCCCGGTGGTGGTCTGCCGAGGCGGCGAGCTGCTGAAGAACCCGAGCAATGCCGATGTCGCCCAATGCCTCGGCATGAACGCCCCGGCCGCCGATGATCGCGTGCACGACCTGCTGATCATCGGCGCGGGGCCTGCGGGTCTTGCCGCCGCGGTGTATGCGGCCTCCGAAGGCCTGGACGTGCGCATCGTGGATACGTTCGCTCCCGGCGGTCAGGCCGGAACGAGCTCGCGGATCGAGAACTATCTGGGATTTCCGACCGGCATTTCGGGCGCAGCGCTCGCCGGTCGGGCGTTATCTCAGGCACAGAAGTTCGGGGCACAGCTGAGTGTCGCCTGGCAGGCGGCAAGGCTTCACTGTGACCACTGGCCGTACTCGGTCGACATGGCCGACGGCCCATCGATACGCAGCAAAGCCATCCTCATTGCCAGCGGTGCACAGTACCGGATGCCCGATGTCGCCAACCTCTCTCGTTTTCTTGGTCGTGGCGTCTACTACGCCGCGACTCATCTGGAGGCCACACTATGTGCGGCCGAAGATGTCGTGGTCGTCGGCGGTGGTAATTCCGCGGGCCAAGCGGCGGTTTTCCTCGCCGGCTCCTGTCGTCATGTGCACATGCTCGTCCGCTCCGACGGACTGGCCGAGAGCATGTCGCAATATCTCATTCGCCGCATCCAAGACACACCGAACATCATCCTACATACGCGTACGCAGCTCACGGCACTCGAGGGCTCGGATCGACTAGAGCGCGTATCATGGATGCAGCGTAACGGTGAGCCTGTGGCGCCTGACCTCAGACATGTATTCCTGATGACCGGGGCGCACCCGCACACGCGCTGGCTGCAGGGCTGCCTTGTGCTGGATGATCACGGCTTTGTGACAACCGGACCCGACCTTGAGAAGGAACAGTTGGCGGATGCACACTGGAACCTGCCACGGCCGCCGTACCTGCTAGAGAGCAGCGTGCCGGGGGTCTTCGCTGCCGGTGACGTGCGCGCCGGAAGCGCCAAACGTATTGCTTCGGCGGTGGGCGAGGGATCGATCTGCGTACAGTTCGTGCATCGGGTGCTGCGCGAATTCGCCCAGGCCGGGAATCAGCATACGATCGTCGCAGCTTAAAGGTCATGCGGCATGACCGAGAAACCCCAGTCCGAACAGTCTCTCGATTCGCGCCTCGACGAGGCGCTCGAAATGACCTTTCCGGCAAGCGATCCGATCGCAGTTCAGTCGCCTGACCCCCGCTCCACTCGTCCGCCGCGCACAGAGGAGAGCAGCTGCGGCGGTCCAGTCAGCGCAACGTAGCCGGCCGACTACTCGGCGAAAGTATCTGTTCAAATGCGACTGGTCTGCGAATCCGCAGGCCAGCGCAATGTCCGTGAGCCCCTCCCTCGTGAATGTCATCCCGAGGACGTCGAGCGGCGAGCATGTCCCAAATGCTGTCTCCGACAATGATGGCAGATTCGATGGACGCGCCGAGCCGAGCCGCCGCGGCAACGAACAGGTCGAGATCGGGTTTTTACGCGGCAGACACCATCCTGCATAATGACCACAGTCCGTTTCGCGTCACTCCCGAGCAGCTCCAGGTTGTACTTCGCGCTCATCATTCGTTCGTGGGTCGCAACAGCCAAGGGGATCTGAGATTTCGATAGACATTCGAGAAGGCGCGGCTCCGCGGATGGTGACGTGCTGGTCAAGGGATTCGCGCGCGGCCCGAGACGTTGATGGAAACGGAAGTGTGAACACCGCTCGCCGCGCCGACTGATATCAATGTATCGACCGATACCATCGTACAGTGGCTTCACCTCTACGACTCTGCTGTGATCGCGTCTGTGTTTTGCGTATCGCGATTCAGTCGGAGACGCACAACAGACAGTTCTTTTAGTAAGGAGCCCACCGTGATGTCTGAAGCAGCCGCACGACTTGGAATAGACGCTCGCCGTGCATTTGCCGGTGTCAGGTAACGGCGGACCTTTGAGGAGAAGCAACATGTTCAAGTTATTGCTCATTTCGTTGATGCTACCTTGTATCGCGATGGCACAGGTAACCGAACAGAAGACGGTAGTGCTGATCCATGGTGCGTTCGCGGATGGTTCAAGTTGGGACAAGGTCATCCCAATCCTCCAGGCTAAGGGCCTGAAGGTTGTCGCCGTGCAGAATCCCCTGACCTCGCTTGCCGATGACGTCGCGGCGGGTAAACGTGTCATCGACGAGCAGAGCGGTCCCGTGATCCTGGTCGGTCATTCGTGGGGCGGCACCGTCATCACGCAATTGGGCGACGACGCAAAGGTCGCAGCACTGGTCTACGTGGCTGCGTTCGCGCCGGACGTTGGCGAATCGTCGAACGACCTCGGCAGGGAAGGCCCGCCTCCTCCGGGAGCGGCCCACATTCGTCCCGACAGCACAGGATTTCTTTATCTGACGCCGGAGGGCGTCGCGAAAGATTTCGCCCAGGATCTTCCCGCGGCGCAAACCAAGGTGATGGCGGTCACGCAGGGCCCCATCTTCGCCAAGGCGTTCGACGAGAAGCTGACCAAAGCCGCCTGGAAGTCCAAGCCGTCCTGGTTCATCGTCGCCGAAAACGACCGCATGATCCCGCCCGACCTCGAGCGCGCCATGGCAACGAAGATCAACGCCAAGATCACTGCGCTGCCGACAAGCCATGTACCGATGCAGTCGCGCCCCAACGATGTCGCGGCGGTCATCGTGGCGGCCGCCGCGGCGGTCAAATGACGCAGTAACTTGCGAAGATGCGCGCTCGCGCCAGGTCTGAGCCTCAAAGAGAGATAACCATGTCACACCATTACTTGGTCCCGATCGGGGATTCGCTCATGGGGACGCCCGCCTGAACAGGCGGGGCACCTTGAATAATGTGCAATTCACCTGCGACGATTTCTTCGGTCTAGCGTCGTCGGTACTCACGCCGCTGTTTCCAGACTTAACGGAAGATAGTAACGGAGAGCCTAATTATGGCCAATGAGAACAACGTCCGTGATCAGCTCGGTGTGTCCGCAACAATAGGTGTCACTGACAACCCGGTATTCACGATCCTGAACGGGTTGCTCGGTGCGGCCTGGAGAGCCTGCTCCCAGCATCAGACTCATATCGCTCTGATCGAGGCATGGGGCCTGCAGGGTCTCGCCGAGGCGATGCGAATACGGACCGCCGATGAGCCGGTAACGATCGGCGCGCTTCTTAATCGGCTCGTCGATCTCGACGGCACACCCGCATTCACGATCGAGGTGCCCGCCATCGGTGCAACTGTGCGCGAGATCCTCGACAACGACATGGGGCTGCAGCGCCACACTCGCCCTTTGCTCAACGCAGCAGCCGAGGCGGCTGGAGCCGCTCACGATGCCACTACCCGCAATCTGATCGAGCAGATCCTCGCAGATGAGGAGCAGCATCTCAGCTGGCTCGACACGGAGATCGCCCTGTACGAGACACTCGGAGAGTCCTTATATTGTGCCAGTCGCCTTCAGGCCCGGAAGGCGAGCGCTGCATAACTAGAGGGTCGGTTCCGGGCACCTCTGTAAACGTCTTATACCTGGCGAGTGTCAGGGTACGCGGAGAGGCTGGCGTGTGATTCGAGGTGGGAACAACGACTCGGAGTACGGGGGTTTCATGAAGTAGCGGCGGGTTGGTTGGTGAAGTGCCAGCCTTTCGGAGTAGATGCGAGGTGCAATCTCGCAGCCATATTCACCAGTTCGGCGAGAGAGTCGGCCTTCATCTTCCGCATCACGTTGCCTCGGTGTGCCTTCACCGTGATCTCGCTGATGCCGAGCTCACCACCGACCTGCTTATTTAACAGGCCGCGAACCACCAACGCCATGACGTGCCGTTCGCGACGGCTGAGCGAGGCGTAAGAGTCCCGGGTCGATCGCATCTCCGCCTCACGACGCAGCGCAGCATGGCTGCACTCGATGGCTTGCTGGATCGCGCTCAACAAGACCTCATCACGGTATGGCTTGGTCAAAAACTCCACCGCTCCCGCCTTCATCGCACGCACCGTCATCGGCACATCGCCGTGGCCCGTGATAAATATGATCGGCATATCAATTCGATCAGTAGCGATGCGCTGCTGTAGGTCGAGACCATTGAGGTCCGGAAGCGTAACGTCTAATACCAGGCAACTTGGGACGAAGACGCGTGGGCGAGAGAGGAATTCCTGCGCGGACGCGAATGTCTGTGGCTGCCAGCCTGCGAAGCGAATCAGCGATTCCAGTGATTCGCGCACCGAGATGTCGTCGTCAACGACGAACACGATGGGTGTGTCGCGCGACATGAGGGATGATCGCGATTCATGAAAAGATGCGCTCGCTGAATTCACTTCATATCTCCCTGGCGTTAGATCGCTCAGCTCACTCGAAATGCCGTATTGAGCGCCTCAAACAGGGCCGTGTCGCTGAATGGCTTGAGCAGGCACGCCACGGTACCCTGTTCGAGCGAGCGTAGATGGACGGTCTCATCTGCTTGAGCGGTGATGAAGATGATCGGAATCTCTTGCCCGCGAACCGTCAACTCCTGTTGAAGATCGGGTCCGGTCATGCCGGGCATGGCGATGTCGAGGATCAGACACCTGGTCTCACCGATGCAATCGGACGCGAGGAACTCTTCGGCTGACGAGAACGCCCGAGCCGAATAGCCTAACTCTCTCAACAGGTCGGGTAGCGACTCGCGCACGGACTCGTCGTCATCGACCACCGCCACGAGCGGACGTTTGACCGTCACAGTCACAGACTCCTCCCATGACGTTCCTCTGCGTTCGTCACAGCGGACATCCGAATAGCGCCAAGACTGCGGGCGCCGGTCGCACCGGCCATCGCCTCCTGGGGCCCGCAGGGGATGGAAAATGAGAACGTGGCTCCCGGACCCTCGTTCGGCGTTGCCCATAGACGGCCTTTGTGACTCTCGATAATGGAGCGACTGACGGATAGCCCGATCCCCATACCGCTGCTCTTTGTCGTGTAGAACGCATCGAATAGTCTGTCGACCCCTTGAGGTTCGAAACCCACCCCCGTATCTCGTACGCTCAGTCGCACACGATCCTCTTCGTCTCGTTCGGTTCTGATCAGCAACTGTCTCGGTCGATCATCGACACCGCTCATCGCATCTGAGGCGTTCAGGAACAGGTTTAGGATGACCTGCTGCAGCTGAACCCGATCGCCCTGAACTGGTGGTAGTTCGCCGGCAAGCTCCGTCCGCACAATCACCTTATTTCTCTCAAGTTCACTCACCGATAGCGCAACCACCTCCCGTGTTACCTCGTTCAGGTCCAGTGATTCGCTCGTGGCGCCTTTCTTGCAGAAAAGCGCGCGCAACCGCTTGATTACCTCCGAGGCTCGCTCCGCGTCGCGAATCGTTCGTCTCGTGGTTTCCCGCGCTCCCTCGACGTCTGGAGGATCTATGGCGAGCATCCGCCGACACGTGCTGGCGTTCGTAACGATTCCCGCCAGGGGCTGGCTGACCTCGTGCGCAATCGCTGCCGTTAGTACTCCGAGGCTCGTAACCCTCGCAGCTTGCGCGAGTTCGGCTCGCAGTCTGGCGAGTGCCTCTTCCGTATGGCGGCGATGTGTCACATCCTGGACCGCACCGATATATTCCAGGTGGCCCTCCTGATTGCGAGTCCCGTGCGCAACGATGCGCAGGTACTTGACCGAGTTGTCGGGCAGGCGTAGCCGGTGCTCGAACTCAAAGTCGCTTACCCCACTTCGGGCCCGTTCGATCATTTCACGGAATGACGCGAGGTCTTCGGAATGGATACGAGCGCCGATCAGCTCAAGTGTCACCGGCACATCTGACGGGTCAAGCTCAAAGAGCTGGCAGAGCTCTTTGGACCAACTGATTTCGTCTGTCTCCACGTGCCAGGAAAAGCAGCACGTCGAACTGAGTTGTTGTGTTCTTTCGAGAAGTGCGGCACTTCGCCTGAGCGCTTCGTCGCTTCGCATTCGCTCAATGGCGGCGCTCGCGACCTGGGTGAACTTCGGGATGAGTGCGGAGGGACAATGGATGACGTCGGGGTTGCTCTCGCGCCGATAGACGGCAAAGATTCCGAGCGGCTCCCCGGTTAGCGATAGAATCGGCGAAGCCTCATGCAATCTGAGGCCGGGCGCAGTGGCGGGGGCCGCCTCCTGGTCCTTCCGTAGAGGAACCGAGACTGGGTCCAATACGATCACGGGTTTCTTCGCGTTGATCGTGGCCCCGGAAGGCGTCTCACTCCAGCTGACCCGCCTGCCCTCAAGCTGCTTAATGTAACTGGCGGGCAAACTAGATCCAGCGGCGCTTCGCACTCTCGCGCCGGTGCGGTCAAGAAGAAGGACACTGCTGGAGAATCCCTTGGCGGTCGCGTCGAAGAGCTGACACAGGGCGCTGAGAACGACGGGCAGTGGACTTCCCTGGCGAATCAGTCCGCCGACCGTTCTACCAATTTCGGCGATGCCGAGCCCCACCCACATTGCTGCTCGGTCCTCTGTCGCGGCGCTACTTCTGGGTTCGCGCTGACGTGGAGGCGGTAGAGCAACATGCCGCTCCGACGAAGAAAGAGCCACAGTCGGCGACTTCATGACAGATTCGCAGGCCTACGTTCAGACCAGCTTCGCATCCAGTGTGATCTCGGCCCTGAGCACCCTGGAAACCGGGCAATTCTGCTCGGCGTCCTGCGCCAATCGAGCGAACGTGTCCTGATCCAGATTCGGTACGCTCGCGCGCAGTGTCAGGGCGGAGAGACTGACACGGAAGCCCTCCGTGTCCTGTTCGAGGGTGATGGCTGCCTCGGTATTGAGCTCCGTAGGGGTGTACCCCGCGCGCTGCAGTCGAAAGGCCAAGGCCATCGTGAAGCACCCCGCGTGTGCGGCGGCGAGTAACTCCTCAGGGTTGGTGCCTTTCTCGCTCTCGAATCGGGTTCTGAATGAATACGGCGTGTTTGCAAGCGCGCCAGAGTCGGTCGAAAGGTCGCCATTTCCGTCACGACCGCTGCCGCGCCAGACAGCTCGTGCTTTGCGAATCATGGAAGAGTCTCCTGTATCAAGTGCGGGTGCCGAACACCCCGGGGGAAGGTGCTGTGTCACCGGCCGGCGCAGGCCGCTGGCAACTCAGGATGCGTTGACGGTAACGATTCGCTAAGTGTCTCGGCGCGAGACGTGTGCGGCAGCAGCGATGCTGCTATCCCCGCCGCGGCGAGCTTGAGCCCGTCTCGGCGGCTGATGTGGCCTTCGGAACTGTCCGGAGCCGTTGCAACATCTATCTCGCTCATACAAGTCCACCGTGAAACGAACCGCTCAGTCACCAATTTCGAAGATGCTCTCGAGCACGACACACACCCCTACCGGGAGGCTCGCCATGCCGAAGACCAGGCGAGTCGATGACTTGTCAGCTCCGAATACACTGACCAGTAGTTCCGAGGCGGCATCCGCGACCTTCGGGTGCTCGCGGAACTCGGGAGTCGTGGCGAGTGAAACCCCGAGACGGACTACGCGCGTCACTCTGTCCAGCGACCCCAAATGCTCCTTGACGAGCGCAAGAGCGTTCAACGCGGCCAGGCGAGTCGCGCGCCGTCCGTCGTCGACGCTCAACTCACCTCCGATGCGTCCCAAGAACTTTGGGACGCCTCCCTCCAGGGGCAGCGTGCCGCTCAGAAAGAGCAAGTTCCCGGCCTGTACCGCTTCCACGTAGGCTCCGAGCGGGGCCGGCGGACGAGGCAGGTCTATGCCAAGGTCTTTCAGCCGTTGCTCGGCGCTAGCGCTCGTTGTGTTCGTGGACACTACCGGTTCCCCATGGATATCACTCGAAGTCGCCTCCGGAGACCAACACCAAACGCCTGCCTCCGCCCTTCACCTGCGACTACATCACCACCGACCCAGATGCGCGCCGCCGTCAACGTGCAGCACCTCGCCGGTGATCTGGCTCGCCTCGGTGAGATAGAAGACGGCCTCCGCGATGTCCTTGGCGCTCGAAACCTGCCCGAGAGGTGACAGCGTGCGCAGGAACTCCTTGGGGCTGTTCTTATGCAGCGGGGTATCCACAACGCCTGGCGCCACCACGTTCACGCGAATGCCCTGCGGCGCGTATTCCATCGCGAGACTCCGGGATATCGCGTCGATACCACCCTTGGTGATCATTG
>Ga0137409_10001033_pt1 | contig 30062 bp, 29 predicted proteins | sample CZODoug1_16funga_FD_122059 | JGI IMG/M metagenome (GOLD analysis project Ga0137409, IMG submission 122059) | Vadose zone soil fungal communities from Angelo Coast Range Reserve, California, USA - CZODoug1_16fungal (Hybrid Assembly) | ecosystem: Environmental > Terrestrial > Soil > Vadose zone...
CGCCGATATTGTGGCCTTCATGGGGTTCATGAAGTTTCTGGATCAGCCGACGCCGGTAAGCTCCTTTGGCAACGTCAGTATGGTGTCCATCAACAATGGACGGGGCCTATTCGTCTCGACGGGATGCGCTCTGTGTCACACGCCAACGTTGACTACTGGCTCTTCCTCAACGGCAGCTCTGAGCCAGAAGCCTGCAAATCTCTTCTCCGACCTGGCTGTGCATCACATGGGTTCGAACCTTGCCGATGGAATCACGCAGGGCGGAGCCGGTCCGGGCGAGTTCCGCACGGCACCGCTCTGGGGCCTGGGGCAGCGTCTGTTTTTCCTTCACGACGGTCGCACTTCCGACCTGTTGCACGCAATTGGCGCACACTCCACGGACTGCGGCCTCCTCGGCGGTCTGCTAGGTGGTTGCGTGCAGTCGGAGGCGAATCAGGTGATCGAAAGGTTTCATGCGCTGAGTCCGTCGCAGAAACAAGACCTCCTGAACTTCCTTCGCTCGTTGTAAACGCATTGGAAGGGCTGAACCTTGAGCCCATCGCACCTCTGCGTTCTGGGCGAGAAGTAGGTTACGGCGGAAAGTGCGGAAGTCGTTACGCTGCGAGAGTTGCCCAACCGGAGCGATGAAAGGTTGTGATGCGCGTTAATCGTCGATGCGCTGAGCGAATCGATCCACAGATCACGCGCGCGACAGTTTCGCCAGAGTGACGGGCTAACCGGAAAAGTGCTACTTCAAATCTCCGGTAATCCGGGCACTACCGCCAAGGCCGCCAGAATAAAGGGATTTCTTTTCATTTGCCAACCGCGCATGCCAGCCGGAGCCACGTATTTGCGCGCCTTCCACATGTGCGAATCGGCCCAGGAAAGCAGGACCGCGAATCCAACACCTCGACGCTTGGGCGGGATCGCGTCTACCGACAGGTTTAGTGGAGTCTTGCAGGAGCTGCTATGGACTTCGCACTCTTGGGGCTGGCTGCACCAAGAGAGCAAGCGCGGCGGGTTTTTTCGCCACCGAAACCCGCCCGGAACCGTCTCGATTCGCGGACTCTCGTCCGTACTCCATCGATCACCGGTGGTACGGGATCATGTGGAACACCGCGAATTAGAAAAACAATCAGTGCGGCTTCGCCGGGAGAATCCACGCTTGAGCCGATGCCCACTCCTTGCACACCGGACTTCCTCATCCATTCTTCGGCGTGCGCGGCATGGACAACATTCGCCCGGGCAATCTCTGCGTCCGGCACGGAGTACACAAGCTGTGGCAGCGGCGCCGATTGTTCCAACGCGGCGCTATCCCCCGCAGAAAGCACGCCTTGCTTCGAGAATAGATCTGCTTCGATGATCCGCGTGCGGACCCCATCGACCTGGGTGGGAATATTTGTCCGCGACTGACCTCTCGTCACGAAAAACAGGATTGCAGGTTCGGCTGGATTGTCGTAGCTCCCTCCCACTCCCACCGCCTGGACTTCGGGATGCGCAAGTAGTTCGGGTGCGCGGGCATCCCGCACCGTGAGCGCTCTTTGGAGACCCTCGGCTGAAGTTTTTGTGGCCGGCACTGTTAGCGTTGCCGAAGCAGGTTTCACTGGCAGCGTGCAGCCAATAACCTGATGAGTTCCGCCGCCTACAAAGGTCACAGCATTGCCGCCACTCGCAAAGAAGTTGAGCACCTGCGACACCGGATTGCTGACAGTATCTTGATCTGAGCCAGCAAATAGCAGAGCCACTGGATCGGCAGTATCCTGTGTGACAATCAGAGATCCGGAATCGCCCGGCGCACTAAAACTGCCTCCTGCAACGTCGACCTGATTTGTGAAGGTTTCGCTGAAAGTTGTCCCTGAGCCGCATCCTTTCTGATACTGAACGGAGGTCGTGACATTGGTCGCCATAACCGTCGAACAGGTAAGTCCAGTAGAACGGCCGCTTTTGGCAACAGGGCGGCCTACCACCACGGCCACGCCGGAGCCTGCATGTGGAGGGCCCGGGACGGGAACATTGTTCGCGTCGGTCGTGGCGCCGAGAAAAAGGATATTGCCATTGGGATCTAGGCCGTTCGGCACACCCTGCGCGATGGCAGCGTCTATCTTTGGCGCGGTCCCGGTTTCTAGATTGTAGAACTGTGTTAGGTTGGCAATAATAGTAAAAGGTCCTTGCCCACAGTTGTTATCAACGAGTCCAGGCTGGATGATGTTCTCGCCCGGGACAGCCAGATCACTGCGGGCAAGAACATGGTTATTGCTTAAGATGTACTCAGTTCCACCGCGCGTGAGGGCGGAGCCGAGCGTGCCCCCACAGCAAGTGACGAAACCACTGCTTATCTGCGAATCCTTTTGGTTGCCGCCGGAACTGCCGAAAAATATTGGATTGCCTTCGTAATTCTGATTTGGCGGAAAAATTGTCACAATTGCCGAACCCGACACGGACGGGTTCGCCTGGGAAACTGCTGTGATCGTGACCGTAGTTGTGGTTGTGCCGCCTTTACCATTAGACGTTGTCGGGACTCCGCTAGGGGCGACATAGAGACCCGAATTGGAAATAAAGCCGAACTGCTGGCTGCCTCCAGTTGTACCGTTGACCTGCCAGGTCAAAGCGCTGCTCGGAAGGTTGCTGACTGAGGCATTGAATTGTTGCGTGGTAAGAATCGCGACATTCCAAGGATTCGGAGTCACTGTAACTGAAGGACTAGCTGCGATCACTGTGACCGTGGCGGTGCCGGACTGCGTCGTATCTGCCTGGGACGTAGCCTTTACCGTGACTTGCACAAGGTTGGGCACAGTTGCCGGCGCAGTATAAAATCCCGACGCAGTGATTGTCCCATTTGCACTGCCACCAACCACGCTCCATGTGACTGTCTGATTCGAGGAACCGTTTACCGTGGCACTGAATTGCTGCATGCCATTAACCTGTAGAGTCACCGCTTGCGGGAGAATCTGCACGCTGACACCGGATTGAACCGTCACCGTGGCGGAAGCGGATTTGGACGAATCGGCCTGCGAGGTAGCGGTTACGGTCACCTGCGATGGGCTCGGTAAGGTCGCGGGCGCGGTGTAAAGACCGATTGTAGAGATCGTCCCGTTGGAGGTACCGCCTGCAACACTCCAGGTCGCGGCTGTATTCGTTGTGCCGGTTACGCTCGCCGTAAATTGTTGGGTATGACCGACGGCGACAGTCGTCGAAGTCGGAAAAATCGTCACTGAAATCTGAACCGGAGAGCTTCCGGACCCGCCACAGCCCCCGAGAATGTAGAGCAGTACATGAGACAAAGCAAACGGAAACCCGCAGCGCATAAACACCTCGTCGGGATTCGAATTTTTTATATGCTAGCACGGACAACGAAAACACTTCGACGAATCGTGCCAACGCTCTGGGTTTCTGAATGAAAAGGCCGAGCATTTCTGCTCGGTCTTCGGTGTTTTGAAATCGTGTCCTCGATCAGAAGTGGCAGGACGCCACTCCGCGCTTCTGTAAATACTTTTGGTGGTACTCCTCAGCGCGATAGAAGGTACCTGCGGCTGTGATTTCCGTCGCGATGGGCCGCTTGAATTTGCCGCTGGCATCAAGCGCTGCCCGCGACTTCTTGGCCGCCGCTTCCTGCTCCGGCGAATGAAAGAAAATTGCCGTGCGGTACTGGGTGCCTAAGTCAGGCCCTTGGCGGTTCACTTGCGTCGGGTCATGAGCCTGCCAGAAAACGTCGAGCAACTGTTCGTAACTCACTTTTGCCGGGTCAAACGTCACCTGCACCACTTCCGCATGGCCCGTTTCGTCCGTGCAAACATCTTTATAGGTCGGATTCGGTGTCTCCCCGCCGCTGTACCCTACTGCCGTATCAATCACTCCTGGCGCGCGCTGAAACTCTGCCTCCACGCCCCAGAAGCATCCCGCTCCGAAAGTCGCTAGCTCTGCCATGGATATCACCCCCGTTCAAATGCTTGTTACATCCTACGCACAGAACTTAGATGCGCGAGCTATTGACTACGATTCTCCAGCGCCTCTAGGGCGTCTTTCGCCGCGCCTGCGCCGCCCCAGCGCTGGCCTTTAACTTCTCCTGCGCCAGCGCTTTATAGGGACTGTTCACCGAAGCCGCTTGTGTAAATGCCTCTTTGGCCTCGGCGTTTTTTTTCAGATTCAGCAGCGCAAATCCCAAGCGATACTGATTTCGCGCGTAGCTCCCGTCATCCGGCTTCAGCAGCGGGGCGGCGGCTCTCAGATTCTCCACTGCCTGGCTGTTCTCTTTCTTTTCAATGTTTACCTGTCCCAGCGAACTCATCGCCAGGCCCTTCTGCAGGCTCTTCTGCTGGGCCCACTGTTCGTCAGCCAGACCTTCCGGTTTCGCCGCCGTATCCAGCAGTGAAACTGCTTTTTTCGCGTACGTTTCAGCTTTCGCGAGTTGCTCGGCTTTGTCGCAATAGTAATCGGAAAGCAGCAGCAACATTCCCAGATTGTTCGGATCTTTTGCCAGAAGTCCGTTCGCCACTTCCAGCATCTTTGGGGTGTTCTGCGCCTGCTGATAAGACGTCGCGGCCACGCCGAGCGCCTGATTCGCATACGGTGAATCCGGATAAATCTGCGCAAACCGCGCCAGGAGCCCCGCCCGCTTGGCCGCATCCTTGGCCTGATAGGTTCCGCTGAAAACCGCTTGTTGAATGTAAGCGATGCCATCCTTGTTGCTTTCCAGTGTCTGTGACTTTTGCCGTTCCCAGTCGGAAGCGGCCGTACCAGCTGGAGCAGGTGCATCCTTATATCGCTTCAAAACTCCCTGTGCCTTTTCTCCATATGAAATCAGCCGGTCCACGTCGCCTTTTTCCGAAGCCGCGCGAATCATGTTCAGCGCATTCGCAAAATTATTGGGATCCAGCGCGAAGAGTTTGTCTCCATATTCAAACGCCTTGTCGTAATTCTTCTGCGCGATGTAGTAATCCACAAAGAGACCATCCGCCACCAGCGGATAGTCGCCCTCGCTGCCTGGCCCCGCCGCGAACTTTTCGATCAGCGCAACCTTCTGCGCCGCATCCGTCGCCGCGTTGATCTCCGTCAACGCGTGGTCCACCTCCGACCCCGCCTGAATCGGAACGAACTTGCCGATCTGCTGCCCGAATGCGGGACATGCCCAATATCCCAGCAGAAATAGCGCACCACTCAGCCACTTGGTCAGTCGCATAGGTACCTCCATACGCTGGCGATTGACTGCATCTTAGTGCGGCGGATTGCTTTGCGCAAAGAGATTTCCGACCGAAAGCCTGTGCCAGGGAATAGACGACCTTGCCCGATGGTGAAAGAGGCCCTGCGATTCGCCGCTCTCGCACCGAGTGCGTAATTCTATCGGGTGTGAAAGATGCAGCGGACTTATTTAAGCTGAAAGTGCCGCTGCGATACGACGTCGCGGGAATACGCGACAATTGACGCACTTCGCGTTTCGCGAGACGATTGAAGTTTTGAGTGGGGTGCCGGAATGGATCTAGGGCTCACAGGGCGTGTGGCTATCGTGGCGGCGGCTAGCAAGGGACTGGGCCGCGCCGCCGCGGAGGAACTCGCCCGCGAAGGCGCCCACGTGGCCATTTGCGCCCGCACGGCGAGCACGCTCGCGGAGACGGCCGCGCACATCCAGAAAATGACGGGCCGCGAAGTCTTCCCTCAAGGACTGGATGTGACTGATTCTACAGCAGTTGCCGGCTTCGTCGCCGCCGTCGAAGCCCGCTTCGGCCGCATCGATATCTGCGTTACCAATTCCGGCGGCCCTCCGTCTAATTTATTTAAGAGCACCAAGCCGGAAGACTGGCGCTCCGCCGTCGACCAGCTTCTGATGAGCACCGTCTTTTTCGCCAAGGAAACTCTGCCGCGCATGCAGAAAAACAAGTGGGGACGCCTGATTACCATCACCTCGTCCGCGGTCAAGCAGCCTGTGGATGGCCTGCTGCTTTCGAATTCGATCCGCGCCGCCGTGACCGGCCTTGCGCGGACCCTTGCCAATGAATATGCCGCCGATGGCATCACCGTGAACAACGTTTGCCCGGGCTACACACGCACCGCTCGCCTCGATGGCCTTGCCTCCACGATCTCCGCACGCACCGGCTCCAGGCCCGAAGAAGTCTTCGCCCATTGGGAGCGCGAAATCCCCGCCGGCCGCCTTGGCACTCCGCAGGAATTTGCCGCAGTCGTCGCTTTCCTCGCTTCTGAGCGCGCCAGCTACGTGAACGGCACCTCCATCGCCGTCGACGGTGGTCTTGTGAGGAGCCTGCTCTAGCCCTCAATGGCCGCCGCGACCCGTCATCTTGAACTCAGTTTGCTGCCCGAAAGCTTCGCCATTTCCCGCCTCGCCGCCGATTCGCCCATTCCTCTTTGGGCAACGCAAGGCCCATTCTATTCCGTCACGCGCACCGGCGATGAGCTTTCGATTGTCACTGAACTTTCTCGCGTTCCCGTGGGCATTCAGTCCCAGCCCGGATGGCGCGCACTAAGAGTTCATGGACCCTTTGTCTTGTCGGAAATCGGCGTCCTTGCTGCCCTCGCTACGCCGCTCGCTGAAGCAAAAATCAGTTTGTTCGCGATTTCTTCATTTGATACGGATTACCTGCTCGTCGCATCCGAAACTCTACCGGCCGCCATCGCCGCACTGGAGCGGGCAGGACACACCATTTACCGGAGCAAAGCTGAATGATCAGGGACCCCCTTCGCAACGCCAATCGCCATCGCAGCCGCTGGGCGTTTCTTGCGCTCACGGTGCTGCTGGCGATTTTCATCGCCGCGCCGCAAATCCGCGCCGATGAGCCTTATGCCCGCAGCCGCGACTATGATTTGCAGCATTCGAAGATTGCCCTGCGCTTCGACCTCGACCAGAAAAAAATTCTCGGCGAAGTCACGCACTCGCTCTCCATTCTTCGCGACGTCACCACCAAAATCGCTTTCGACTCCGTCGGCCTCACCATCCAGAGCGTAACCCTCAACAAAACCGCGGCAAAATTCGAAACCTCCGCCGACAAATTGATTATTCCTCTCCCCGCTGCCGCCAAACCCGGAGACAAGTTCGATATCGCCATCCGTTACGAAGGCCAACCCGCCAAGGGCATCTACTTCATCCTCCCCGACAAGGATTATCCGGACCGCCCGAAGCAAATTTGGACCCAGGGCGAATCCGAAGACACGCGCTACTACCTTCCGACCTACGACTACCCCAACGATCGCCTCACGACCGAAACAATCCTCACGGTTCCCGCTTCCTGGATCACCGTTTCGAACGGCAAGCTCATCAGCGTCAGCGACGCCGGCAAAGGATTGAAAACCTGGTACTGGAAAGAGTCTGTCCCCAGCTCCACCTACCTGATCACCGTTGTCGCCGGTGAATTCGACGAAGTGAAAGACACCTGGCGCGGCATCCCCGTCACTTATTACGCGCCCAAGGGGCGCGGCGACCGCCTCCCGATCAACTTCGGCCGCACTCCGGCCATGATGGAGCTGTTCAGCAAAAAATTTGGCGTGGACTACCCCTGGGAAAAATACGCGCAGGTCATGGCGGATGATTTCGTCGCCGGCGGCATGGAGAATTCCAGCGCCACCACCAACTCCAGCACTTCCCTCGTTCATCCCAAGCTCGCTCCCGAATATTTCACCGGCCAAGACGACTTGATCTCTCACGAGCTCGGCCACCAGTGGTTCGGCGATCTCGTCACCATCAAGGACTGGGGCGACATCTGGCTCAACGAGGGCTTCGCCACGTTCCTGGAAGCTGTATGGACCGAAGCGCACTTCGGCAAGGATCAGGCCGACTACGAGCGCTGGAATAACGCGCGCGAGTGGTTCGAAAGCAGCAATCTCTGGAACAAGCCGATCGTGCGCCACGACTTCGATGACGCCAGCGAATTCGACGGCAACGCTTACAATAAAGCAGGCTGGGTCCTCTACATGCTTCGCCACCAGATTGGCGAAGACGCTTTTTACCGCGGCCTCAAGCGCTATCTCGAAGTGAATCGCGGCAAAAACGTTGTCACGTCCGATCTCTCCAAGGCCGTTGAAGAGGCTACGCACACCAATGTCGACCAATTCTTCAGCCAATGGCTGTACGGTGCAGGCGCGCCGAAATTCGACTTGAGCTACACCTACGACGGCGAAAAGCACCAAGTGATGCTCGCCGTCAAACAGACCCACAAGGTCGAAGGCCGCGTGGGCCTCTTCCGCGTCCCCGTCGAAGTCGAAATCACCACGGCCTCGGGACCCAGGCTCTACAACGTCACCGTTTCGAAAGACATTCAGACTTTCCCCTTGCCCGCGGAGTCTGCCCCCCTGATGGTTCTCTTCGATAAGGGCGGCCATGTCCTCAAGTCCGCTGAATTCCACAAAGAGAAGAAAGAGTGGCTCTATCAATTGAAGAATGCCGTGGATGTCGCCGATCGCGCCGATGCCGTGGTCGCGCTTGGCAAGATGAAGAACGACGAAGAGGTTGTCGCTGCCCTCGGAGGGACGCTGCGCAGCGACAAAGCCTGGGGAGTTCGCGCTACTGCCGCCGATACGCTCGGCCAGCTGGGCGGCGCTTCCGCATCCAAGCTGCTTCTCGCGGTGCTGAATTCGAATGATAAGCCCTGGGTTCGCAGTCGCGTCGTCAGCGCACTGGGCAATTTCAAGGACGATGCGGCGGTTGCGGGGAAGCTAAATTCCATCGCTCAACAGGACGATTCCTATCGCGCTCGCGCTGCCGCGTTGCAGGCCCTTGGCCGCCTCAAAACACCCAATGCCTTCGCGACACTCAACGCCGCCGTCGCCGCCGATTCGCCGGACGGCTTCCTTCGCAACGCCGCTCTTCGCTCGCTCGGTCCGCTGGGAGACGATAAGGCCGTGCCGCTTCTTCTGCAGTGGTCCGCCGCCGGCAAGCCCATCGATTCGCGCACCGCGGCCATCAACAGCCTCGCGCGTCTGCAGAAGGACAACAAGGACATCACGAAACAGCTCGCCGCTTATCTCACTGAACCGCACTTTTCCGTCCGTATGGCTGCGATCTATGCACTGGGTGGACGTGGCGATGCCACTGCCATTCCTGCGCTGGAAGCTCTGCTGAAGAGCGACGACCTCAGCATCGAAATGGTACCGATGATCAAGGCGCAGATCGCGCGCTTGAAGAAACCCGTGGAAGGAAAGCCGGGTGCCAATGCCGGTTCCGGAGATGCCGGCGAAGAATCCGCCGAGGCCGCCGGCGAGAAGCTCACCACCGAGCAACGGCTCGAGAAACTCGAGCACCTGCTCCAGGAAATGAGCGAGCGGCTCAAGTCCATGGAGAAGCGCCTCCCGCCCCCGAAGCAATAAGCGGCGGATACTAGTGTGTGGGGGCGGACTTCGGTCCGCCCTCTCTTCTCAGTGGACTCTGGGGGCTCTGTGATCTCTGTGTTAAATCTTTCTTTTCGAATTTCACCTTTTTAAGGTTCCGCAATCAATATCCGCAAATCCCGCAAATTGTTCCCCGTCGGCCCGGTAACGATCACGTCCTCGAATCGTGAAAAAAATGCGAAGGCATCGCTTCGGCGAGACACCTCAGCCGGGTCGAGACCAATGGCGCGTGCCAGTTCTAGCGTTTCCCCATCCGCAACCGCACCCGCCGCCGGACTATTTCCGTCAATTCCGTCCGTGCCCGCACTCAGCACCGCCATCTTTTTCCCTGCGATCTGCTCCACGCAGGCCAGCACAAACTCTGAATTCCTTCCTCCGATTCCATTTCCGGTCACGGGTGAACTCACCTCCCCATCCGCAATCAGCGCTACCCGCTGCCCTGCATGCGTCTTCCGTAGCTCCTCCAACTGCTCCAGCAAGTACTCCGCCGCTCTCTCCACTGGCCAGTCATCGGTCGTGTTGTCGCAGCAGGCGATGAATCCTTTCGCTTCCGCCGCGTGATGCGCCGGATGAAATAGGTCATCCATCCCCAGCAGCAGGAAAAAATGTGAGTTTCGAAATGCCGCGGCATGGGCTTTCGGCGTCTCCGGCATTTTCCCTTCGTCAAGCCAGCGTCGCAACGTGGTTGGCAACCTGCCGTACAAGGAATGTTCGGCGATGACGCGCTTTGCGTCCGCAACCGTAGTCGGATCAGGCAGAGTCGGCCCAGACGCCAGCGCTGATTCTTTCCCCACCGGAACATCGCTCACCGCCAGCGCGATCTTCGTTGCCTTAGGCGCTGCCGCCGCAAGCCGGCCGCCTTTCACGGCGGAGATGTGTTTCCGGACCGTGTTGATTGCGTCGATCGGCGCGCCGCAGGTCACCAGCGCCCGGTGCATATTTTGTACGTCTTCGAGCGTCTGCGCTGGGTCCAGCGGCAGCTCCACGAGAGCCGATCCGCCTCCCGAAAGCAGAAAGAAAACCAGCGTCTTCTCATCGCACTTTTTCAGCAGCGCTAGTATCGCCTCCGCTGCCTTCCAGCTCTCGGCATTCGGTACCGGATGCCCTGCCACGAAGTACTTCATTCCGGTCAATGGTTTCCGCGCCGCCGTGGGCGCGGAGACCACCCCCTCAAGTCGCACAAAAGGTGCCAGCACGAGCGCCAGCCCATCCACCATCGCATGCGCCGCTTTCCCGATCGCCACCACTCGCAGTCTTTCGAAATCTCGCAGATCGATTCTCGTTTCACCGCACACCAGCAGCGTTCCCTTGCGCCGCAGCTTCCGCTGCATCGTCGCGGGAATATCGATCGCCGCCAGTGTCTCGTGGAAAATCTGCCGGGCGAGCTGCTTCAGTTGCGGCATGAGGGGTCTGCCTGGAAATTCGTTACGATGCCTTCAGGACTTCTGGATTCAAAATGTTCGGCGGCCGCTGTCCGCTAAAAAGAGCGACGACGTTTTCCGCCGCGATGCACGCCATTTTCGTCCGCGTCTCCAGCGAAGCCGACGCGATGTGCGGCGCGAGCACCGCATTCGCGCGTTTCAGCCCCGGATGAATGGAGGGCTCGTTCTCGTAAACATCCAGCCCCGCGCCCGCAATCTGCCCGCCCTCCAGCGCCGCCACCAGCGCCGCTTCGTCCACCACCGGCCCCCGCGATGTGTTGATCAAGAACGCTGTCGGTTTCATCCTGCGGAATTTCGGCGCGTCGAACAATCGCCGCGTCTCCGGCAGCAGCGGCACGTGCACGCTGATAAAGTCAGACTCACCGAGAAGCGCGTTCATTTCGCGAAACTCCGCCTTCAATTCTTTCTCCACTTCTTCCGCCGCGCGCACCGCGTCCGTGTAAATCACCTTCATCTGAAAACCGCTCGCGCGCCGCGCCACCGCTCGTCCAATCCGCCCGAACCCGACAAGGCCTAGCGTCTTCCCCCACACGTCTGTCCCTACCAATTGATCCAGGTTCCAGTTTTTCCAATTTCCCGAACGCGCCAGCGCTTCGCCCTCGCTCAGCCGCCGCGCCACCGCCATCAACAGCGTCCACGCAAAATCCGCCGTCGTTTCATCCAGCACGCCCGGCGTGTTTGTCGCCGCCACGCCGCGCTTCGTGCACGCCGCCACGTCGATATTGTCAAAACCCACCGCCACATTCGCGGCAATGCGCAGTTTCGGCGCCACGCTCAGCAGCTCCTCATTGATTTTCTCCGTCAGCAGACAAATCAGCCCCTCTTTGTCCTTCACGCGCCGCAAAACTTCTTCCCGCGGCGGGCGTCCAGGTTTTGCCCAGTATTCCACTTCGCAGCTTTCTTGAAGAATTTGCCGCGCTGCCTCGAATAAGCTGTGCGTCGCAAACACTTTCGGTTTCGGCATCGCATCCTCTCGCAATTTGGAAAGTTACACTAACACACCGCCGCGCTCCCGGCCTAACTTGGCGTTGCGCGCGTCCTGCCAGCGCCGCCCCGGCCGGGGAGGCTTGCTTCCCCCCACCGTTATCAATAGACACGCTCGTGGTCCGGGCGCCCATTTCCGGCTAAACTTAGTCTCATTGTCTCGTTTCGGTCACGGGGACCGTAAGCCGAATTCGGATGGTCGGGTGACCGGAGGATAGACTCAAAATGGAAATGCTGACCTCGAAGATAGAACCATCTTTCTATTGCAATCGTTGCGATAAGTGGGTTGACGGCATCGAGGACGAGGAAAATTCACCTGCAATCGCGGGCATGAAACAGGTCCTTTGTGATGAGTGTGGCGGTGCCATCCTCTACCGGCCTCCAACCCTTTGGAAGAAGCTCCAGCGGAGGGCGTCCCAAATCTTTGGAAATGCCTTTGGCTCGTGGAAGAAATGATCCACGAGGAAGCCCCTTGACTCGTCGCTTCGCACCCATGCGCACAATTGTCGTGCCTCACGCTCAGCTCACCGGCCTTCACGGCCACAACTCTGCGACGAGAACAATTTCAATTCAGTGGGAACTCCCGCCGGATTCCAAGCATCCTATACTCGAAGTCCGCATTTCCCTATAATCGCAAGGGGACGTTTCTAGCCCCCTATACTCCAAGGAGAATCTATGAGATCCAATCTTGTTCAAACCCCACTCCGGGCAGTCCTCGTGCTCCTCGCGGCCTGCTTCGCTGTCACCGTAGCACGCGCGCAGGATGTGACCCACGTCGTCTCCGGCACCATCGAAAAAGTCGATGCTGGAGCAAAAACCATCGCCGTGAAGACCGCCGACGGCACCGTCGAAACGGTTAAGTTCACCGACAAAACCACCGTTCACGGCCTGAAGGATGCCGCCAAGGGAGCCGACCTCGCCGGCAAGGAAGGCGGCCACGTCATCGTGCACGCCACTGGCGAAGGCGCAGCCACGACCGCCCATTCCGTTGAGTGGGTCGGGGATAAAACAGTGCACACCACCGAAGGCACCGTGGAAGATGTCGGCAAAGGCACGAAGACCGTCGCCGTGAAGACCGCGGATGGCACAAAGGAAGCCTTCGTCGTTGCCGACCATGCCACCGTGGACACCGGCAAGGCCGTTGGCCGCTATACCGTGGTCGGCGCCAAAAAGGGCGAACACGTCACTGTCTACTACACCGAAGAAGCCGGCAAGAAAATCGCCCACGTCTTCAAGCATCTTTAGTGAGTTTGGCGCAGCAGGCCTCTGTTTGACGCGTCTCATTGACCGCTTCGCGGCCGTGCTCACAATAGTGCGCTACTGGCCACTTGGGCAGGTGTTTTTTCCGTATCTACTACTCTGTCATCTCCTATTACACTAGTTGCATTCTCCCCAAACTTGAAGTGCAGCTATCCAGGAGAACTCATGACTTTCTCAATTTGGCGGCATCTAGTAATCCTTCTCGCTTTGTGTGGTTGTGCGGCGCTTGCAGACGCTCAAGAAAAGAGCAAACCTCTCACCAACAGCGAGCTTCTTGCTCTGGTCGCTGGCAATGCGCTTAGCGAAAACATCGTCCATGAAGTCCAGTCGCGCGGCTTGGCATCTCGTCCTACGGACGGTTATCGTTCGCAACTTACGGATGCCGGCGCGGACGCCCACATTCTCGCTGCGCTGGACAAAACAACCATTTTCAATCAGCCTGCAGCTGCCGAAACCAAAGAATCGTCCGAATTGTTGCAGCACCTCTCGGCGGCCGGGAAGTTCGTGCGAAACAAGCAGTACCGGGAAGCAGCGCAGGATCTGGACAGGGCTCTGCAATCCGGCGGTGGCCCGGAGACTGGCTTTGTCATGGGAGAACTCTTGCGTCAACAGGAGCAATGGCAGCAGTCAGCCGCCGTCTACCAGGAACTGTTGCAGAGAAACCCCGACTTTCCTGAAGTTCACACCAAGCTGAGTTACCTGATGTACCGACTGGGGGAGTCAGAAGAGGGCCTGCGCGAAACCAAAGCCGCGCTCGCGCGGACTCCGGACAACCCGGAAGTCCACAAGAACGCTGGACTCTTGCTGCAAGAGATGCGTAAGTTCGACGCTGGCGCCGATGAATTCAAGGAAGCGCTTCGCCTCAAGCCAGACTATGAACTGGTGCGCTATGACTTGGGGTTGCTCCTGTACAACGAGGGAGACCTGGACGGCTCCATCGCTGAATATAAAAAGGCCATCGCCCTCGACCCGAACCATGCGGACGCACACGACAATCTCGGCATCGCTTACCAGAATAAGGGCGACATCGGTTCGGCCATTCGCGAATTTCGCGAAGCCAAGCGGCTGAATCCTAAGGATCTCAACGCACGGCGCAATCTCGGCTCCGCTCTCCTCCAGGGTAATTTCACTGCCGAAGCTGTTATTGAATTCCGCGAGCTGGAGGCCATGGCCCCGGACTCCGAAATATGTCACCTCTGCCTCGGCGGCGCACTCTACGGATCGTCGGATTTCAAAGGCGCGGAGAAGGAATATGGTATTGCGGCTAAGCTCGATCCTTCCGATCCTGAACCGCACATTCGTCTCGCTGACCTTCATGCATTCCGGAAAAACTACGTCGCGGCATTGCAGGAGTACAGCCTTGCCCTGCAGTTGGACGGAAATTCAGCCGAGGCACACCTCGGCACCGGAAAAGTCCTGCTCGCCAAAAAGGATTTTGCCAACGCCGTCAGCGAACTGAAGCAAGCCGCAGATCTCGGACCAAGTGTCGCGGCCAATCACGACCTCTACGCTCAAGCGCTACAAGCAACTGGAAAAACCGACTCCGCCATCGCCGAATTCCGGCAAGCCTTCTCTCTCGACCCCAAGCAGCTTCAAGTCCAATTGGAGCTGGCATCCGCTCTGGAAAAAAAGGGCGATTGGGTTTCTGCGATGGATCAATACCTCAAAGCCTCACTCGCCGACGCCGCTATCGACATCCACAAGAAGGTCTTTCGCACCGATGAGCGCAACCCGCAGGAGGCATACAACGATGGTCAAGACCGCTTCCGGCAGCATCTCGTCTCACTGAAGGCTGCCGGAAAGTCTGCGGAAGCAGCTAAGCTGGAATCGGCCGTTGCTGCATCGCACGCCAGTACGGGATCTTCGGAAAAATTGGACGCTGCTCTGAAAGCCGCCTTTAACGCACGGCTAAGCGGAAAGTTCAATGATGTCCTGCAGAATTACAAGGAGGCCGTGGACCTCGGTGAGAAAATGCAACCGCACGATGTGCGTCTCGCCGTCGCCCTCGGAGAACTCGGCAAGATCAACTCCGGGCTCAAGCGTTTCGACGAAGCCGAGACTCTTTTTCACCGCCAGCTAAAAGTCGTTGAGGAACTCTCCGGGCCTCAATCCCCGGAGCTGGCCGAGTCTCTCCAAAACCTCGGAATGAATGAGGTTAGCCGGAAAGACTATGCTTCTGCCCGCAACTACCTTACCCGGGCTCTTGACCTCTCCGAAAGGGCCTACGGAGAAACCAGCGCACCCGTCGCCACCGCTCTCCGCATTACGTTCTTCCTTTACTTTTCTCAACAAGACTACGTGGGCGCCGAACCCTTCCTGCTCCGCGCTGTTAAAATCGATGAAACTCTCTACGGGCGCGATGGTTCCCAAGCCATCGTGAACCTAACGTCACTGTGCGCCACCTACGATCGTACTGGCCGACCCGGCAAGGCCGCCCCTTGCCACGCCCACATGCTCGCCATTCTGGAAAAACAGTACGGCCCGGACAACCCCATCCTGGTCGGTACTCTGACCAGCGAGGCCAACGCCCTTCGTGCCACTGGCCACATCGAAGAGGCCACCAAACTCGACCAGCGCATAAAGACGATCCAAGCCACCGCCATGAACCAAAAGTAACCGGGCTGGCGCTCAGCTCTCAGTCCGCAAGTCATTACTTCCAAAAACAGCGGCGCCCTTCCCGCAGCGATGGGGGCTGCTGCGGAAAGGGCGTGCCGTCTTCAGGAGAGAAGATCGGGTCGACTGTTTTGTCGTCAACAAAAACTATGTCAGAGCAATCACTTCCCAGGTGGAGGCGCCGGGGCTGCCTGCTCGAAGTGCCTCATTCCGTGCCTACCCGGTCCGCCTTGTGTCACTGTGTAGTCCGACGGCACGGCGAAGAGCGAAGCGGCCGGTTCCTGCCGCTGAATGTTCGTCAGCGTATAGGTCGTATCGCCAAAGCGCGGATCGCTGCGCTTGCTCATCACCACGATCTGCAAATCATTGGAGTACCAATGCTCGGATACGATGGTGATCGCTTTTTCGTTTCCGATTTGTCCCGCGGGAATCGTATGGGTGACGCGCGTTCCTTGTGCACTCACGCCGGCGATCGTCTGCGTGCCCAGGTCCTCCTTTTTCAGCGAGCCGTCGGCGATGGCCTGCTGGTGGTGATATTCCACCTTGCCCTTTATCGCGTCTTTCATCTTGCCAAATGGCGTATCCATCTTTTCCGCCGTTTTCTCGCCGGGGTGCAGGATGAAATTGCTGCCCGCCACAGGATCATTGATGAACACAAACGACTTCGGCTGTCCCGAGGTCGCCAGCGGCCCGACCGCAGAGAACGTCACTTCCTTGCGGAAACGTCCCTGGCTGTCGCGGAAGAGATTCGTGTTCGTCTTTCGCGCGATATGGTTTCCGTCCGCGAGAGTTTGCGCCGACTCTGAAACCGCAACCGCGCTGAACGGCACGCCGGTCACTACCTTTCCGCCGTGCATGCCCTCAAAGCCCAGCAACTCGATCCGTTCGCCGATCATGCCGGCTTCCGGTCCGGGGCCTTGCAGCATCGCCATGGGCGGCGGGGGGAGCGGCGCCGCATCCTGCGCTCTTGCCAATCCGGCGCTCCACATGAAAATTCCGCTGAGAGCCATACTCATACATACTCTGCGATTCATTTTTCCTTCTCCTCTTCTCTCCCGAACTGCTGCGAACTCTTTGCCGCGGCGATTTCAGCGATTCCCGCTATCAACGGGCTCAGCAGAATCGTCCAAAAATTCCACCGGACGTTTTCATCACCGCGGACCGCCGTTTTCACTCTTTCCCAGAGCGCCATCGTCCCCATCATTTTGTACGCCTCCAGAATTCGACACTCGTCGCCCGCGCCATCACTATCGCGGCAACCTCACCGCTTCCGGCAACCCGTCATTTCCCACGAGAAGATCCACCTGGATCCATTCGCCGGCACGCTCTTCATTCACCGGCAAACCAAATGCACCCAGCGCGCCGCGCTGCATGCGCACCCGCAAGATCTCGGCGTCGCCGGTGTCCGCCGGCAAAGCTCCCGGGAGCAGCGTGAAATCGCTCATTTCGTTGTCCGCCATCAGCGTTCCCGATTCCGCAGCATACGAATTCCCCACCGCCGCCGCACTTTGCACCGGCGTCTCATGGCTGGTCTCGGCGTTCGCGTTGATGGCAGGAGGCTTCGCCGCGGTCGGTGGAGATTTCAAATGGTTCGCCGTTTCTTCCGGCCCGCTCTTCCGCCAGTTTCTCCAGCTCACCGTGCCGGCCAGCACGGCCGCAGCGGCCAGCGCCCACGCGGCAGCTACGGCGGCGCGCCGCGCTTTCAACGTGACATGCTGCGTGCGGAACTCCTGGCGCAAACGCATTTCCACGCGCGCGGACGCCTGCGCCATGACGGTGTCTTCCGCAAGCGCGCGGAGCTCAACCCCAGCCGCCCGCCAGGAATCCTGCAGCGCGGCGCACCGCGAACACGTGCTGGCGTGCTCGCGCGCAGCCACGCGCTCAACTTCGCTCAACGAAGCGTTGCGCTCCGCGTCCAATCCAATCGCTTCAAATTCTTCGCATGTCATCTCTTGCTTCCTTTGCACGGCACAAATTCCTTCATCGCCCCGCGCTCGCGCGACGAGGCACGTCCCGAAACATTTCCAGCTTGGCCATCAGCAAAGCGCGTCCGCGATGCAGCCGCGAACGAATCGTCCCAATCGGGCATCCGGCCATTTGCGCCGCTTCCTCGTAACTCATTTCTTCCAGTTCGCACAGCACCACGGCCTCGCGAAACTCCACGGGTAATTCCAGCACGGCGGCCCTCACTTGCTGCCTGCGTTCGCGTTTTTCCACCCACATCGCCGGCGTGGACGCGTCCTGCAAAACAATTCCGGTGCCCGTGCCGTCTTCGTTTCTTATTTCGAGCGATATTTCCCGCGGCAATCGTTCCAGGTGTTTCATCACGCGGTTGCGCGTCACTCCGTAAAGGAACGCTCCGAGCGCTCCGCGTGTCGCGTCATACTTTTTCGGAGCGCGCATCAGGGTCATGAACACGTCCTGCACAATCTCTTCCGCGGACCAGGTGTTTCCCGTCATGCGCAGCGCAAAGCGGTACATGGCCGCTTGGTGCCGCCGGTAGAGGAGCGTGAATGCCTCCTCATCGCCCTTGGCGGCCCGCCGCAACAGAACGTCGTCTCTCTCTTGCTCGGGGATCCTCATGTCTCCTGATAAGACGTTCTGCCCGGTTTCCTATATCACTTCCCGGAGCAGAGCGAAAAAGTTCCCGCCCGATGTCGCTCCCTGATACCCAAGGTGCGATGCTTTGCTTTAACAATAAGTTAGACGTGGGTGAGGGCTCCCGAGTGTCGAGGAAACATTTGCTGATAATGGGGGGCCGCCACCTGCATTTGCGATCGCTAGCGCCCGGGCGGGATGGGGCTCTCTATTTCTTCTCGGGCTTGAACATTCCGCCGGCAATTCGGGTGACGAAGCGACGGGGGACGAGGCGTTCGCCGTGAGCGCCGAGATAATTTCCGAGGCCGGAAATGGCGTAACTTTTGCCGGCGGCCAGTGCTGTCAGCCCGGTATGCGCGACTTTTTCTGCAGTCTCGGCATTGCGTTTGAATTTTGCCTGACCGGAAACGGCGTGGAATTCGGACTCCGTCGAGCCCGGGCAAAGAGCGCACACGCGGATTCCATATGGTTTCATCTCTTCCGCCAGGCCCTCCGCGAAGAGCAGGTCGAATGCTTTTGTTGCGGCGTAGGTCGAGATGTAGGGAACGGCTTGGAAGGAAGCGGTTGACGCGAGAATGAGCACATCGCCGCGCCGGCGCGCGACCATCTCCTGGAGATAGAGGCGAGTCAGGTGCACCACCGCGTGGCAATTCACTTGCACCATGTCCAGCAGGCGCTGCTTTTCAACGGAATGAAATTCGCCGTAGTGGCCGAATCCGGCGTTGTTGATGAGCAGATCGATTTCGATGCCTTTTTCTTTCGTAAAAGCAAAAATCTTTTCCGGGGCGCTCGCATCCGCTAGATCCGCGGCGATCACTTCGGTGCTAATTTTGTAATTGGCGGCGAGGCCGCGGGCCAAGTCTTCCAGACGATCTTTGCGCCGCGCCGTCAAGACAAGGTTCGTTCCGCCAAAGGCCAATTCTTTGGCGAAGGCGACGCCGATTCCTGCGCTGGCTCCAGTGACTAGCGCCCATTTCCCAGACCAATTTGCCGCCGTGCGCGGCACCGCATGTGACAAGGGGCCCTCCACGAGATATTTTCCGCTACTTTCCCTGGCGGAGGACGGCGTCTTTCAAACGTCCGCCTTCGTGCTTGATGCGCTCCATCAGGCGGCGCGCCCACACGAATTCAGCTGCGAGTAATCCCAGGCCTAAGAAAATCGCGAGCATTCCAGGGCCGGGAGTGACCAGCATAACGCCACCTGCCAGCAACAAGGTAAATCCAGCAATGATGAGGAAGACGCGGCGGACCTGCTCGACCGTGCGGAGGATCATGAAACTCTAGTAAAACGCCTTTATGGCGGAGAGGGTGGGATTCGAACCCACGGTAGGGGTTAACCTACACACGCTTTCCAAGCGTGCTCCTTAAACCGCTCGGACACCTCTCCCCGGTGAAAACAACACTAACAATTTAGCAGAAAGATTGCTTTCACGCACATCGCGAGGCGACTTGCCGGCGGAGAGCCAAGGCGTGAGACGCCGCGCAGGATCGGGGGTTGGAAGCAGCGGGTAAGCAAAATACTAATGGGCAAGGAGAACGTACCATCTCTAAATATTCGCGGCTGAACTTTGACCGCATTACCAAAGGAAAAGAAACACTCATCCTGAATTGGACTGCTACTTATGACAATGGGTTTAAACGAAACGTTCAACAAAGCGGTTGCGCTCAATATCTTGCTTTGTTCAAGGCTCCCGAAGTAAGGGCAATGCCTCAATGGGTTGGCTGTGAAGGTGCTCCGCAATTGTTGCGGCAACCGCAACCTCCAAGCGATCAATGGTCTCTGCAATAACTCCCAATTTTTGCCTTCAGCAATAACCACTATGCCGGGCACGGCCCTGCAACAGCGAAACTCTTTATGGATTTATGGAACAAGAAACAATAAGAAATTGTAGGTAATCGGAATGAGGTAGTCACTTCGGAAACGGTCCAGCTATAAAAGGACCCGGCAATACCTGCTCCCACGATTTCTGGCAGTAGGCGCACTTGATGTCGGCATGTTCAACGTCGCTAACCCCACGCTTAATCGCTACCGAATTCGTCCTCTCACAGTGGGGGCAAGTCAGATCAATTAAGATGTGTGGTGATGCGGGACTGCTGGCCATTTGCGAGCCTTTCTCCCACTCCGCAGATTTCTGAATCCAAATCTTACTCATCCGCGGCATCTCCTCGAAGAGTGAATCTAGTGGTTGGTCACTTGTCAGTACTCAGGTAATTACCCGAGCTCCGATTACGGTCTATTACCGATTGATGTCTCAATGGGTTATGGGAAGCTGTTCAAAACCTTAAGGCGCTACGGGGAACTCCTTATTCTCACCGATGGAGCCAGTGATGAACGGTTCTGCACAGCGCAGAAGACCCAACCAGAGGCTTTTCGATGGCAGACTTGAGAAGCGCCTCACTATGTCAGTTCCCGTCTACCTCGCAAGCTTGGGAGAACCCCGCGCCCGTGAACGAACGGTTACGGAAAACGTCAGTCCCCACGGTGCTCGCGTAATCAGCAAGCGCTCCTGGCAGTCTGGCGAAGAAGCGCTTATTGCCCCCTTGACGGGTGAGTTTCCGCAAGTAGGAACAGTGATTTATTCCCGGCGCAAAAATGGGGGAGGGCGCTTTTTCCTGGGTGTAGAATTCCTGGATCGCTCGGTCAAATGGGAGAGTTACTCCGTACCGAGCGTAGGAAGACTCAGACCCTCACGCAGAGGCGGTGAAGAAAGTTAAGGGCGTATATTGTGCCCCTACCCGCTAGCTCCAGCATGCGTGCTCTGTTCTTCTTGGCCATTATTCGCCGGTTTTCGGTCCTTTAAGACGCTGAATTCGATTCGTTTCAATTGCCTCAATTGCAGCCAGTTTTCTGTCGATGTGCGGTTCGGTGCGCGGACCACCTGAACTCAGCAAACAACGCCTCCCAGAATCTACCTTGCACGTCGGACAGGGTATGGAGTGAAACAACTCGGGGGTCATATCATTCATTCTCATCGTGACAGTTTGCGGTAATACTTGTCCGAAATCTGTTCACTTCAGCACACTCGGGTAATTTTGTCTCGTTTCCAATCGCTTGACAAACATATCTATATGGGATAGGTCTATCGTAGTTAACGGGGAAAATAACTCGGAGTAAGGAGACCCATGATTATAGGCGAGCGTCTTCGCGCACTCCGCGAAGACAAGCAACTCTCCCAAGGGGACATCGAAAAGCGTACGGGCCTACTCCGGTGCTATATCTCTCGCGTCGAGAATGGTCACACCGTTCCCGCCATTGAAACAATGGAGAAGATGGCTAGGGCTTTGGAAATTCCCATGTACCAGATGTTCTACGATGGTGATGAGCCGCCCCAATTGCCGAATCTTCCCAAGGGGAACTCTGACGGTAACCTTTGGGGCAGTTCCGGCAGGGATGCGCGGTATCTGAGCAAGCTTCGCCGGGTGTTGGGCAAAGCCAACGATCAAGACCGCAAGCTCGTGTTGTACATGGCCCAGAAAATGGCCCATCGGTAGCTGCACGATTTGTCCGCAATCGGACTCTTTGCGAACGAAAGGATTTTTATGCGAAGAAAAATCTCAGAACGTGGAAGCGTTCTCTTGCTTGAAATGCTTATAGTCGTTTCCATTCTAGGCGTACTCCTTGCCTTCTCGGCTCCTTCGTTTATGCATCTGCGAATGTCGCAGCAAGCCAATCAAGCGCTCGCTACGCTCCGCGCAATCCAGAATGCAGAATCGTTTTATCTCCAGATTTATCACGATGGCTATGTAGACCCCGGAGTGCTTGCTGGAACCGGAATTGCCGTACCCGCAACGTGCGATGCTCCTTTACTTCTCGGGGGAGCACAGGCGCAAACTCAAACTAATGGCTACTTCTTTCAATTCACACCCGGCCCGACTCCCGCAGTTCTAGGAGTGGGTTGCACGGCTCCCGGCTCAACAACTTTCTCACTGGTTGCGAATCCGGCAAACGGACAAGGGCGAAGTTTCTTCGTAAATGAGTTTGGCGTGATTCATTACTCTGACGACGGTCCCGCAAATAGCACAAGCCCGGCGTGGTTTTGGTAGAGAGAAAGCCCCGATGAAATCAAAAGGGGCAAACTGGACAAGTAAAATCACTTGATGACCGAACCAGGAGTTGCTCTCACTGCGATGCGGGAAACGGCGGGTAGATGGTCATTGCTATTGGGATGGAGAGGCCGGGCGCAGTGAAAGAAGAATTTGGTTAATGTCTGTCTGGGAAGGCTTACTTTTCGCGGCTGGCTCTGAGCCGATATATAGTTCGATTTTGTGGTCTTGCGAGTCGAAGGCTTCCACAATGACCATCTTGTCTTGTGCCGGGTCGCCATCTTGAAAACCGCGGAACCATTCGGTCCGGAAAGAAAACAACCCGCCGCGAAAATGGTTCTTTTCGGTCTTTTTCAGAATAAGAAGAACAGAATTTGCCACCATTTCTTGTCGGGAAGAAAACAGGCGCAAGTCGCGAGGGGTCAGAGAGAGTACCTTAGAGCGAAGCGCATAGTTGGAGTGTGTGGTTTCATCCCCGAAAACATTCCTGATGTCTACGCCTCGTTTTTCTGCTTCATGTTTCATTGCGTCGAGTTCATTCCCGTTCTTTGACGGAGCAAGCACCTCAATGAAACCCCCAGTCGAAAAGTTGAGTATTGCAACCGACTCCATTTTCCTCTCCCGCATCAGCTCAGTCCAAGGGGAATCGAATTCATAGCCAAAATATGAAAACTTCCTTCCAGTAGACGGGACGGGAGCCCCAAGTGACAAAGGTCTCGGCACATTCCACAGCTTCGGCTCATTCCGAATCTGCCATTTCGTGTAAAGAAGAAAGCCGACCGGGCGGCCATACATGAAGAGTAGGACACAGAAAGCGACGCAAATGATTGGCGAGAGTTTGAGCGGATAGCGAATATTCATTCGAGTTGACAAGCTTTAACGACAATTCCCACATTTAAAATACTGAACGGTACGGATTGTACATCGCCAGCCTGATTAACGCGCAAATCGTACAAGTGGATTGACTTCTGTGGAGTCGAGGTGTGGCGCGGTGGTTTAGGTGGAGCCTATCTGTTGCCGACCCTTTCGTCCGTCGGTGCCTCACCAGCTCCGCCATGCTTCCGTTTCCACACCCCGCTCATCGAACCGGACGTGCGGATTTGCCGCATCCGGCTCTCGGAGAAGACTCACGCAATCGCCGAGGCCACTGCATGTGACGCCGTCTGCAACTTCTGAAAACAACTTGGGAGTTATCAGGCTCATCGCCAATCTCCCTTTCGTCGTCGCTTCTTGCGTCCGCCTTCAACTGAGGCCCCTTCCCTCCGCCGGAGTTACCCGTTACGCGCTGCAGCGCGTAACGGGTATAACGCTGGGTGTATTGTTATGCAGAGTCTGACTCTGACAGGCCCAACCAGTACGTCATTTTGAAGGCTTTTTCCTCCGCATAAAAGTCGCCTCCCTTAGCGATGCGATCAGCTTGTCGGTAGCCTTGAAGCGCCCGGAGCGCAGTTTCGGAGGCACCACCGATTCCAGGGCTTCCAGTTTCACCGATGGATCCACTCGCGTGTACATTTCCGTAGTTTGTGTCTGCGCGTGACCAAGCCACAGCGAGACCTTTCGCAGATCTTTGGTCGCCTGCAGAACAGTTAAAGCGCAGGTGTGCCTCAGGACGTGTGGGTGCACGCGCTTCGTTGCCAGCGAGGGGCAATGCTGCTTCGCAGTTCGGACGTGCTTGCGCAGGATGTATTCGAAGCCTGAGCGAGTCAACGATTCGCCGCGTGCACTGACGAAGAGTTCTGGCACCGGTACGCTTCCCCTCACCGCCAACCAAGCTCGGAGCGTCGCAGTAGTTGTCTTCCACAGCGGCAGGCACCGTTCCCTGCGGCCCTTGCCATGGACGAGCACGCTGGGTTGCGGCTGGAATTTCAGGTCATCCAGACGGAGGCCGATCAGTTCGGAGACGCGTAATCCACCCCCGTAGCACAGGTGCAACATGGCGCGGTCGCGGATGCCTTTCCATCCGGTTGGATCGGGTGCGTCCAGGAGAGCCTGCGTTTCCTCCGCCGTCAGATGCCGGACCAGTTTTGACACGGTTTTCTTGGTGGGAATCGCCAGGATGCGCCGGATCTGCTCGAGCGCCGACGGGACGCGATATTCCAGGAAGTGCAGGAAGGATTTGATCGCGGCCAGTCGGATGTTTCGGGAGCTTGGTCCATTGCCGCGTGTGGTTTCCAGATCGTTCAGGAAGTCGAGAACCAGTGGTGCATTGATTTGCTCCACTGCCAACTGCGAGGGTGCCACCTGGAGGCGTTTGCTGGCGAAGGTTAAGAGCAGCTGGAAGGCATACGCATAGGAATTGCTCGTGTTCTCGCTCGCGTGGCGTTCGATAGGCAGGCGTTGCTCGAAGAAGGCAGTCAGGTGCGGAGCGATCGGTGTGCTTGCTTTGGCCTGTACGAGTGGGAACTTTTCACCGGCAAGCCCCGGCGCTGCTCCGCGCTGGGATTTCTTGATTCCACGGCATCCACTGGGGCGAATTCTCTGCTGCCTCCGCCGCGAGTTTCCGGAGTTTGCTGTCATAGTCATGCCCGCCCTCCCAGAGTAAATCGTTCTGCACGGTCGGCAATGTCCCGCATCAGATCTGGCACCGCTTCGAGATACCAATACGTATGAGCTACCTTGCTATGGCCAAGATAGGTCGATAACGCCAGCATGTGTTTAGTGATGGCATCGCGGCCATCTGGACAAGTTTGCAGGGCTCTGACAGCGAAGCCGTGCCTCAGTGAGTGAGGCGTAGGCCGAGCGCGTCCAAGTCCCGGCGGCAACCCGACTCGCTTCACCGCCGTGCGGAATGCCTCATCCACAGCGGCCAGCGAGAGGGATTTTCTTTGACGCGACACGAACACATGGTCGTCAAAGGGGGCGTAGGGGCGTCGTTGTTGGAGATACCGTTGGAGTCCTGCCTGCACCGTCTCATGCAAGGGCACGAGACGGCTCTTGCGGAATTTGGTGCGTCGAATCACCAGGCCATCTGTTGTGATGTCGTCAAATCGCAGGTGGATCGCTTCGGACACGCGCAATCCCGTGCATGCCAGCAAGGAGAACAGCGTGCTGTAGGTTGCTCCACAGATTCCATACTTTGACTGTGAGGCTGCGTTAACAAGTTGCTGGAGCTGCTTCCCTGTCAGAATGTACGGGGTCGGCCGTGTCGACCTCTCCGCACCGAAAATCGCTGGTGGCACCTCATGACGTTCATCCTCGGCACGGAGATAGCGGGCGAATCGGATGATGGTCCCCAGCCGACGGGCGCGCTGCGGAACCGATTGTGCTAATCCCGCCCACTCGATGGCGATCTCGGTAGAAACGTAGTGCTGCTTTCTCGCCTCGGAGAACGCAGCGAAGCGTTTCAAGTGAGAACCTTCGCACCTCAGCGCGAAACCAGCCGCGCGGCGAACGGCCAGATAGGTCTCGACAGCTCGGGTCAACATGGCTACACCTCCTCCGGCCAGGGTTGTGCAATTTGCCGTAAAGACGGGATATCCACTTTGGCGTAGATCTGCGTAGTCTCAATGGAGCGGTGGCGCAGGATGGCGGCGATGTCCTGGAGCGATGCGCCTTGGCGCAGGAGGGACGTCGCGAACGAATGCCGCAGCAAATGCGCGGCACCTCGACTGGGACGTACCACGCCCGTAGGGCAAAATGCTTTGTCGACGATCTTCGTGACGGCACAAGAGCTGAAGGCCCGAAGCGGCGCACGACAGCGGATAAACAGCGTATCGGCGTTGGTCCGCGGCCGCCCTTTTTTCAGGTAGGCCACGATGGCCCGACCCACTTCTTGGGTCAGCGGCAATCGCGTGTGACGACGGCCCTTACCGCAAACCTGAATCGATGCGCCCTTCCAGTCGATGTCACTCAGGCGGAGATGCACGATATCGCCCGCCCGAAGACCCAAACGGGCCAGCAGCAGCAAGACCGCCCGATCCCGCCGGCCGACAGCTGAGGTTCGATCGCAGGAAGCGATCAGACGCTCCACATCTTCTGGTTGAAGGTAGCGTGGCAGGGAGGCCAGACGCCAATGAGCCACGGTGGGGATGGCGGCATCCAACCCGACGGCGCATTGGCCCTCAGCGATCAGGAACCGCAGGAACATGCGAAGCGCCGTGGTGCAGTGTTTGACTGTGGCCTCCCCGCAGGAACGACTCTTCTCGAGAACAAACGCTCGCAACCGGCGGGCATCAAAGCGGGTTGGTTCCTCTCCAAGCCGCCGGAGCAACTCGCGAATGCAAATGTTGTACTTGCGGAGGGTCTCATCACCAGAGCCGCGCTGTCGATGCATCCACTGACAGAAGGCCGACAACAGGGCGGGATCGTGAACCGGGGGCTCGAGCGAGGGCAGGGTGATGATCCGGGCATCTCGCAGGTGGGTCAGGAACAGGCGCGCACCATGGACCGCTCTCAGCTGATCCGCATGGCCGTAGTGTGTGCAGCGGCATCGGCTCAGGTGGCGCTCGAATCGCGCAAGGGATTGCTCGTTCAACTTACACACCGGCATGCCGTGCCGATGGGTCCAATAGATGAAGTGCTCCGCCGCTCGGAGATGTTTGCGAGCTGTAGACGTGGCATAACCTGTCTCCGATAAAGCCTGAGCGAAGCTTTCAAACAGGGATCCAGCAGGACCATCCCGAAGTGTCTGAATCCGCGCGCGCGACTTGAAGAACTCTGACAGCATGGGCAGGCTTATAGGCCAGCGGCAGGGGCGGCACCAGAGGGATGTTGTTTGCAAGAAGCTGAAGACGCCAGCCCAGAAAGGTCAGGTAATTGAAAACTCAGCACTTGGCAGGTAGCCAAGTTGTTGTTTGCAAGATTCGCCAGCCTCCGCTTTTGGTCTCGCAGGCGTTGTTGTCGGCGATTTTGTTCCACCTGCCGAGGGTGGTCCTGGCGATATTTCTTCCAATAGACCTGGTGCCTCTCGCGCCACTTCCGCGGACTCTCCAAGCAGACCTGCCGATACACCGGATCGGAAGCGATCTTCTGTCGATGATAATCGCTGCGGCGTTGGCGCTGGCATGCAGGCTGGCTGCAAACCCGTTGTTGCGGATGATAAGGAGCAGGCTGGAAAACTTGCTGACAGTAGGGGCAGCGGTGATCCTTCATCAGGCGGCTCCAGAGGAGAATGGAAGGGGTTCATTCTCTCTGGAAGTGCCACTAAACCTGAACGCGCCAGCCCAAAAATTCAGTGCTATAAAAACCTATAGAGTTTTACACCATCTCCGCCGAATGGGCTGCTACTGTTTCTCGCCGCCATCGACAGAAGTTCGATCGATATGTTTGGGCTCCAGAAATACGACATGGTTATGCGGTGTAGTGCCGTCCACAAAACCAGCAGATCTTTCAGCTAGGAATCGAGATAGGCGGTTGCTGGGCTGCGAAGCTCTGCGTAACAATACACCCAGCGTTATACCCGTTACGCGCTGCAGTGCGTAACGGGTAACTCCGGTGGAGGGAAGGGGTCTTTTTTTGAGATTTGGTGGCGTCCGTCTCAGCAGGTGGCCCCAAACACAGGCGAGAAGACGTAACATTAAATAGTTGGGATGGGTTTTCGACCGGGGTTGGCTTTATGTACCCTAATTGTAGAGCCTCGCCATCCGAGCCCATTCGCATTTTTCGATAAGCTCCGTATCGCACCGCCACTCTACGTCGAACCGGACTTCATCGCATATGTGCTCGAAAAGGTTCCGCGCGCCCAGACAGCCGAGCTCATACATTTCTTCATGGGGATTTTTTGGAAAGCGTCGGTGCATCCGTGGCGCAAGGCAGACCCGAATCCGTGGATAGACCTCGGCCCTTTCAGCGAACCTATCCGAAAGTTTCTACGCGGCGAAAGTGGATTTCCGGAAAAGGTAGCGCTTGCTATCACGGTACTTCCTCCGCCCGTGACGCTCGTCGCGTTCCATCCGCCTTACGAAACGATCGGGCCGGACCCGATCTTCCATCTTTACGTTTCCGGGTTCAATTGTACCTTATTCATCGGCGACAACATTCCCCCTGAAAACGCGCTCGGTTCCATTCATTGGCCGCCACACCACCTTATGGTGGTCGACAACGCTGCGCAGATTAAAAAGAAATTTCGCGATCCATACGAAGCCGCGAACAAATTAGGAAAAGCAAAACCCATTCCGTCGCCTCCTTCGCATAAATAATCAAGTTGCCTTTGCGTCCGTCAATTGTCTTTCCTCCCTCGGCCGCAACGATTGGTAGAGAATGAAATACTCGCTCGCCCCCAACGCGCGCGCCGCAGTCAACTTTTCCAGAATCAGTATATGGAGTAGTCGAAGTAGAGGCGCGACTGCCGTTCGAGCGTCTGCAGGATCCCGAAGCCATACCGCTTTTCGAGCGCGGTAGCATAGACCGCGAGATTGCCGTGCAGCCATTTGTTGCACCGCACACACTACGCGTGAACGTTCAACGGCGAGTATTGATGCTCCTGTAAAGGCCTTGGGGTTTGTAATGGCCGGCGTGCATGTAGAACGCCAGCGCCAGTTGCGGTTATTCAGGGACTAGGGGTGTGGTGTATCCTTTTGCCAAGATTCCGGGAGCTACAACTCTAAATGAGTCCCTTCAACTTCCAAGCTCGCAAGGAATTCGTTCAAAGAAATAGCGCACATGAATGCGGCCACATGACTGTGTTATTCAAGTCCGATAGACTTAGCAAGTTGAATTATTTTCCTTACAAGGTTGCGGCAGACGGACGTGAGGGCATAATTGAGTCAAGCACTGTAACGGAGCTTATAAAGGAAGATTGTGTCGCTCTCGCGGCGAGTATGATCGGAGAGCTAATCTCCCTTGGACATTGTGATCCTAAGCGCCTACTCGATGACCGACAGCAAGTGCAACGACTGGCTAATCAACCTCTCGAAAACTTTGCTCTCAAAGCGTACGAAGTCATCAAGGAAAATCTACTCTTTTTTAGACTGCTCAATATAGAAGTGGAAAAGAAGATGATGGTGTTTTTCGATCAGATTCGTGACGGAGACCCTACGGCGTTACGCGAGGAAATGACAATCGTCACGTTAGCTCAAGTCGAGGAAGTGTATAAGCGTGCCGAATCCATCCTTGCTGGCTTTCCCGGAAAAACGGAAATTGAGAAGTAAGTTTATTTCAGTCTGCCAAACACTAGAGAGGCTTCAAGCACTAACGAAGCGTGATCCCGTGCCCGATCATTTGCCCGCCTAAGACAGGTGCTGCGCATACCTCAACATCGACTCTTCGACCGTCCTTCAAACTAACTGTCCAGCGCAAATCAAACGGAATGTAACTATCATCACGCCTAGCGTTGCCTTTGCCAAATTGACCAGGCGCGACTCTTCTTTGGCGGAAGGCCAGCAGGATAGAACCTCGCGCCGTTGACCAGCTATTTCGCGGGCTCTATAGCAGTTGTCATAGCACTTGCTATTGAACCACAGCAGCGTGTATATTTCCAGCGATGCTCGACTCCAGCCACCTTAAGCTGATCCGCGGAAGGCTGGGACTTTCGCAGGAGCAAATGGCTCGCGTCCTTGGTGTGTCCTTCGCCAGCGTGAACCGCTGGGAAGGCGGGCATTCGGGACCGACAGGGCCAACACGTGATTTGTACCTGGCGATTGACGCCGCGCTCCGCGTCGGTCACGCGCCGCAAGTCATCCTTCAAGCGGCTAATGCCGAGCGGGGAGCTTTCTTGTACGCCCTATTTCGAATGGCCTATGCGAATTCCAGGAGGGCGCGATGAAACCGGAGTTTCCTGTTGTGAATCTCAAACCATTCGCCGCGGGCGGTAACGGCGATCTTTATCTCGGCCAGCGGCGGGCCAACGGCGCAACGGTCGTGATGTACGAGGGCGCG
>Ga0137409_10001034_pt1 | contig 30048 bp, 27 predicted proteins | sample CZODoug1_16funga_FD_122059 | JGI IMG/M metagenome (GOLD analysis project Ga0137409, IMG submission 122059) | Vadose zone soil fungal communities from Angelo Coast Range Reserve, California, USA - CZODoug1_16fungal (Hybrid Assembly) | ecosystem: Environmental > Terrestrial > Soil > Vadose zone...
ATCGGCTCGAGGTTGTAGCAGTGGATGCAGCCGTACCAGAAGAACTCGATCACCTCGATCTTGGCCTGGCTTTCTACCGGCTGCGGCGGCTTCAGCTCGGTGAAATTGAAGCGCGGCTGGGCGTAGGCCGCGAGCGGCGCAAGGGCAATCGCGGCAACGAGGGCGCGGCGAATCGGATTCATGCTTACTGCGGCTCCTTGATCTTCACGAGGCTTGCGTCGATTCCGTTCTGCGCCAGCATCTGGCGCACGCGGTTCATCTCCTCCAGCTTGGTGTACGGCCCCATTCGTACCCGGTACCAGGTGCCCTTGTCGGGCAGGTTGGCCGGCTCGACGCTCGACTCGAAGCCGAGGATCGCGAGGCGCGCCTTCTGGTTGTCGGCGTCGGCCGGGTTCTGGAACGACCCGGCCTGAATGAAATAAACGTCCTTGGAGACTTCCTGTTGACCGCCGCGGTTGGCGCGCAGCCGCTCGCGCAGCTCGCGCTCGGTGACCGGCTCCTCGGTGCCGGGCAGGATCTTGTAGAAGTCGAACTTCGGCTTCTCCGGCGCGGTAGTCGGCGCAGTGGCGGTCTGCGGCAGGCCGGCGATGGCCGGCTGCTTGCCGGCTTCCTTCTCGGCTTTAGGCTTGGCGGCAATGAACGGCACTGGCGTGCGGTTCAGGTAGAAGGCGATCCCGAGCGAGACGGCGAGGCCGATCACCACGCCGGTGAAGAGGCCGAACAGAAAGCCGCCTGCCGAGCGCTTGCGCGTGGCGGGTGCGGTTCTGGTTGGCGGCATTTACATCTTCTCCGGAGCGCTGACGCCTAGAAGCGACAGCCCGTTGGCCAGTGTCTGGCGCACTGCCGCGCAAAGTGCGAGGCGCGCCGTCTTCAAGGCCGCATCCTCGACGAGGATGCGCTCGGCATTATAGTAGCTGTGGAACTGCGCCGCGAGTTCGCGCAGGTAGAAGGCCACGGTGTGTGGCGCCAGTTCCTGCGCCGCAACGGCAATCACGTCCGGATATTCCGCGAGCTTGCTCGCGAGCTGCAGCTCTTTCTCGCCGTTCAACAGATCGGGGTTGAACGAGTCTGGCGCAGCAAACCCCTGCGCGAAGAGGCTGCAGACCCGCGCATGCGCGTACTGCACGTAGTAGACCGGGTTCTCCATGCTTTTCTCGCGCGCCAGGTCGACGTCGAAGACGAACTCCGAATCGGCCTTGCGCGAGACGAGGAAGAAGCGCACCGCGTCGCGCCCCACCCAGTCGATGAGATCGCGCACCGTGACGTAGGAGCCGGCGCGCTTGGAGATCTTCACTTCCTCGCCGCCGCGCGTCACCCGCACCAGGCTGTGCAGCACGTAGTCGGGATAGCCCTGCGGGATGCCGAGGCCGAGCGCCTGCAGGCCGGCACGCACCCGCGTCACGGTGCTGTGGTGATCGGTGCCCTGGACGTCGATCACCTTGCGGAAACCGCGCTGCCATTTCGTCACGTGGTAGGCGACGTCGGGGACGAAATAGGTGTAGCCGCCGTCGGACTTGCGCACCACCCGGTCCTTGTCGTCGCCGTAGTCGGTGGTGCGCAGCCAGAGCGCGCCGTCCTTCTCGAAAGCCTTGCCGCTCCTGATCAGGCCTTTCACCACTTCCTCGACCTTGCCGTCGGTGTAGAGGCTCGACTCGAGGTAGTACACGTCGAACTTGACGCCGAACGCCAGCAGGTCGGCGTCCTGCTCCTTGCGCAGATAGGCCACCGCATGCTGGCGGATGGCATCAAGGTTCTCCACATTTCCTATTTCTTTTGAAATGTCTTCGATGTACTCGCCTGCATAGCCTTCCTCCGGCCATCCGGGCTGGCCGGGCTTGATGCCCTTGGCGCGCGCCTGCACCGACCAGGCGAGCTTGTCGATCTGCGCCCCGGCGTCGTTGTAGTAGAACTCGCGCGTCACGCGCTCGCCCTGCGACTCGAGCAGCGCGGCGATCGCATCGCCGAGCGCCGCCTGCCGGCCATGGCCGACGTGAAGCGGACCGGTCGGATTGGCGGAGACGAATTCAACCTGGATCTTCTGCGGATTCGCTGCGGACTTACGGCCGAAGGCCTTGCCTTCCTTCAGGGCCTGCGCAATGACCGAGAGCTTGGTTTGCGCCTTGAGGCGCACGTTGATGAAGCCCGGCTTGGCGATCTCGGCTCCCGGGGGCAGCAAAGCGACGAGCTGCTTCGCCAGGTCCATGGGATTCTTCTTCAGTTGCCGGGCGAGCTGCATCGCGACGTTGCTGGAGAGATCGCCATGCTCCGCGTTCTTCGGCCGCTCGATGTGCACCTCGACGGAGGCGTCCGGCGCGAATTTACGTACCGCGTCCTCAAGCTCCTTCTTGAAGACGTCTTTCGGGTCGGACATCAATCGAATTCTATGGGATCGACGTCGAGGTGCCAGCGAACGTCGCGCGCGGCGCTGGCGAAGAGATCGCTGCTCAGCCGCGCAAGATGATCCTGCAGCGCCGGCCGCGAAGCCGATTGCATCACGAGTTGGGCGCGCTCGTGCCCGGCGAGACGGGTGATGACGTGCGGCACCGGGTCGTAGACGCGCACCTCGTCTGGCGCAGGCACGCTGGCCGCTGCCTGCCGCAGAAACGCCATTGCTTGCTCGAGCTTCTTCGCCTCCGCGCGCAGCGAGGCTTCGAAGACGAACGGCGGGAATCCGGCCGCGCGCCGCTCCTCGAGCTGCGAGTCGGCGAAGCCGGCGAAGTCGTGGCGCGCGAGCGCGGCGAAGAGCGCGTGCCCGGGGTAGCGGGTCTGGACCAGCACGTTTCCCGGCGTTGCACGACGGCCGGCGCGCCCAGCCACCTGCGACAGCACGGCGAACAGGCGCTCGGGCGCGCGATAGTCGGTGGAAAGGAGCGCCGTGTCGGCGTTCAGCACTGCGACCAGCGTCAGGCCCGGGAAGTCGTGCCCCTTGGCGAGCAGCTGGGTGCCGACCAGGATGTCGCCTTCGCCGCGACGGATGCCTTCGAGCGTGCGCGCCAGGGCGCCTCGCCGGCGCGCGCTGTCGCGGTCGATGCGCACGATGCGCGCAGCCGGGTAGCGTAGCGCGAGCGATTCCTCGACGCGCTGCGTGCCGCGTCCGACGGGCTTCAGATCGACGTTGCCGCAGGTAGGGCAGGCGCGCGGCACGCCTTCCTCGGCACCGCAATGGTGGCAGCGCAAGCGCCGGTCGCGGGCATGCAGCACGAGGTGCGCCGTACAGCGGCCGCAGCTCGCCGCCCAGCCGCAGGCCTCGCAGGAAAGGACCGGGGCGTAGCCTCGCCGGTTGATGAAGACCAGGCTTTGCTCGCCGCGCGCGAGGCACTCGTCGATCGCGGCCAGCGTCGCCTTGGCGAAGCCGTCCTGCGCCGGATCGGCGTGCAGGTCCACGGTCCGCACCGCGGGCAGCTTCGCTCCAGGCGCGGCGCGCTCGGCGAGCTCGAGCCGTTCGTAGCGCCCCTGGCGCCAGTTGTGCCACGTTTCGAGCGACGGCGTGGCGGTGCCGAGAACGACCGGGCAGCCGCGCGCCTTGGCGCGGTAGACGGCGATGTCGCGGGCGGAGTAGCGCACGCCCTCCTGCTGCTTGAACGAGCTGTCGTGCTCCTCGTCGACGACGATCAGCGCGAGCTTGGGGAGCGGCGCGAGCACCGCGAGGCGCGTGCCGAGAACAATGCCCGCGTCGCCGCGCGCCGCTGCCAGCCAGGCTCCCGTCCTCGCCACGTCCTCGAGCGCGCTGTGCAGCATCGCTATGCGCGCTTCGGGGAAGGCCTCGCGAAAGCGCGCCTCGAGCTGCGGCGTGAGGCTGATCTCGGGCACCAGCACCAGCGCCTGGCCGCCCGACTCGAGCACCTGGGCGATGAGGTGCAGGTAGACCTCGGTCTTGCCGCTGCCGGTGACGCCATGCAGCAGCCAGGCGCGGAAGCCGCCCAGGCTGGCGGCGATCGCTTGCGTGGCGCTGGTTTGATCTGCAGTCGGCGCATGACTAGGTGAAAAGCGCGTCGAGTCGGGTCCATCGGCAAGCGCCAGCGCTTTCTTCGGCAGCGGCCGCACCGAGCGCAGCCGCGGCGGCAGCGAAGCGATGACCGTCTCGCCGAGCGGACGCTGGTAGTAGCCGGAAAGGAAGCGCATCAGGTCGAGCCACTCGGCCGGCAAGCGCGGCGCATCGTCGCGGCGCGCGGCGATGTGCTTGATTCGCACGGCGGGAAGCTCGCTCGCCGCGTTCGTTTCGATGACCACGCCGATTTCCTGACGCGCGCCGAAAGGTACGGCGACGCGATCGCCGACCGCGAGCTCGAAATTTTCCGGCGCGGCGTAATCGAATAATTTTGCGAGCGGCACGTCGAGCGCCACCCGAACGACAGAAATTTCCCTACTCGGCAATGACTTAGGGTTTGTGGATAAATCTGTGGGTAAGCGCTTCACACGCATGTCATAGGGTCCCGCGCCCCTTGTTTCGACATGCGACCCTGCCCTTGGCTACCTGTTTTTACTATTTTCTTCAATGGGTTGCAGATCAGTTCCCAGAGGAACGCGCCAAGGCCGGGAAACCCCGGGCAGGGCACGCTCTTTGTGCATAACTCAGGCGCCGCCGACCGAGCGCAAACGCCTGCTGTAAGTGCGTACTTCGTCTACCAAGGCTGAAACCGAATCCACCGGCGTCTTTGGCAGGATGCCATGACCGAGATTGAACACGTGGCCGGGCTCGCCGCCGAACGCATCGAGCACTTCGCGCGCGGCTGCGCGCACCTTTTCTGGCGACTCGAACAATTTTTCCGGATTGAGATTGCCTTGCAGCGCGATTTTTCCGGCCGCGAGCCGGCGCGCTGCATGCGGATCGCTCGTCCAGTCGAGACCGACCGCGTCGCAACCGCTCTTCATCATCGCGTCGAGCCAGGGATTGCCGTTGCGCGTGAAGAGAATGCGCGGCACGCCGGTCACCTCGCTGAAGATCTGCCGGCAATAGGCGAGCGAGAAGGGCTCGTAGTCTCGCTGCGCGAGCGTTCCGCCCCAGGTATCGAACAGCATCACCACCTGCGCGCCCGCCGCGACCTGCGCGGCGAGGTAATCGGCCACCGCGCGCGCGTTCACCTTGAGAATCGCGTGCAGAAGGTCCGGGCGGGACTGGCGCATCGCCTTCACTGCGCCCCAGTCGGCGCTACCCGAGCCTTCGATCATGTAGCAGGCGAGGGTAAAGGGGCTGCCGGCGAAGCCGATCAGCGGCATGCGGCCGTCCAGAGCCCTCCGGATTTGGCGCACGGCGTCGAAGACATACTTCAATTGATTCAAGTCTGGAACAGCCAGCTTGCGGATCGCCGCCTCGTCGCGCAGCGGCCGCTCGAAGCGCGGGCCTTCGCCTTCGGCGAAGGCGAGGCCGAGACCCATGGCGTCGGGCACGGTGAGGATGTCGGAAAAGAGGATCGCCGCGTCGAGGGGAAAGCGCGCGAGCGGCTGCAAGGTGACTTCGGTGGCGAGCGCGGGCGTCTTGGCCAGCTTGAGGAAGCTGCCGGCCCTGGCGCGCGTGGCGGCGTACTCCGGCAGATAGCGGCCCGCCTGACGCATCAGCCAGATCGGCGTGTACTCGGTGGGCTGGCGCGCCAGCGCCCGCAGCAGCGTGTCGTTCTTCAGAGCTGCTTTTGGATGTGCTTCCACTCGGCCTCGGTCACCGGGGTAATCGAAAGCCGGTTCCCCGTCCGCAGCGTCACCATCTTCGCCAGCGGTTTCTGTTTTCGCATTTCATCCAACGGAATCAATCCGGTCTTGCGCAGCGCGCGCACGTCGACGTTGAACCAGCGCGGCGCCTCTTTCTTCGAGTCCTTGTCGTAGTAAGGGCTCTTGCGATCGAACTGGCTGGCATCGGGATACGCCACCGAGGCCACCTCGGCGAGACCGGCGATGCCCGGCTCGGGGCAGCTCGAGTGGTAGAAGAGCACCCCGTCGCCGACTTTCATCCGGTCGCGCATGAAGTTGCGCGCCTGGTAGTTGCGCACGCCGCTCCACGGCGTGATGCGGTCTTTTGCGGCGAGGACATCGTCGATCGAGCACTCGTCGGGCTCGCTCTTCATGAGCCAGTAGGCCATGGCGGTCTTCTTCTACGAGGAAAGAGTCCCCGCCGATGGCGATGGGCTCGGCTCCCGAACCCTGGCTAAACAGGGTGGTCGCTTTCCGGTCACATCAGGTTCGTCCGGCACGCGAGCGTGGGACGATCACAACAGTGACACGAGGCCGCGACCTGAGGAAGCTATCGGTTCGGAAAATATGAGCCCGGTCGCTCACAGCAGGGACCGGAGTCCGTTTTAGAACAACTTCTCCTGCTTTGCAATCGCTGCGTCGAGCTGCGATTCGAGCGCCGACAGGCGACGCTTCGCCTGGCCGAGGTCGAACCCCGAGCCGAGCCTGACGCTAAGCAATTCGTGCGCCACGTTGAGCGCCGCCATCACCGCGATGCGTTCCGCGCCCATGACTTTTCCGGCCTTGCGAATCTCGTTCATCTTGGCGTCGAGGTAGGCGACGGCCTGCATCAGCGACTCGCGCTCCTCGTCGCCGCACGCGACGCGATAGGTGCGACCGAGCAGGTTCACTTCGACCGTCTTGACTTCGGCCACGCGCTCAGCCGGCGGGGAGTCGATTGAGCAACCCTTCGAGGCGCGACTTCGCGCCGTCGATCTTTTCGTTCAGCCGCTTGGCGTCGCTTTGCGCGACGGCGAGCTGCTGGCGCAGCGTCGTGTTTTCCGCGCGCAACCGCTCGCACAGGGTCACGAACTGCGCGACCTTCGCTTCGAGCGAGTTGAGCTCCGAATCCACCGCCGGAACTATCTTTCAAAATTCAAGCTAGGTCAAGAAGTAAGGCGTGTTTTTGCATGTATTCCCTCATGCCGTATCATGGGCTCCGCTGACTAGGTGTACGGGAATCAGGTGCAAACCCTGAACTGCCCCCGCAACGGTGAGCGAGAGAGCCGCTTCAAGGTTCCGACCACGGCAGAGCACCGCCGGAAGGTCGAAGCGGCATACCTCGCGAGTCCGGAGACCGGCCTGGAAGCCCTTTCTCAACCAACGAGGCGTCGGGGATGACGCCAGGGAGATTTTCCATGCGTACCGTCGCACTCGGGCTCGCCACCGGGCTGGCCTTTTCCATCGCCTTTGCCCAGGACGACGCGGTGGTCGTCACCGCCACCCGCTTTCCCGACTTGAAGCGCGAGCTGCCGGTCGGGGTCACGGTGATCACGGCAGACGACATCCAGCGCAGTGCTTCGACCAACCTGGGCGACATCCTCGCCCAGTACGGACTGCTGCAGATCCGCGATCTCGCCGGCACGCAGAACCCGCAGGTCGACTTGCGCGGTTTCGGCGTCACCGGCGACCAGAACACGCTGATCCTGGTCGACGGCCTCAGGATCTCCGAGAACGAGCTCGTTTCGGCGCAGTTGAGCGCGGTGCCGCTCGACTCGATCGAGCGCATCGAGATCGTGCGCGGCAGCGGCGCGGTGCTCTATGGCGCCAACGCCACCGCGGGCACCATCAATATCATCACCCGCAGCCCCAAGGCTGGCGAGACGCGCGGCCGCGCACTCGTCCGCTATGGCAGCTTCCGCAGCAAGGAGGCGCGCGTCAGCGGCGACACCGCGGGCGACACTCTCGGCGCCGGCTTCGCGGTATCCGCCGAGGACACCGACGGGTATCGCCGCAACGGCGCCTACAGCCAGGCGAGCTTCGGCGGCCGGATCGAGGCGAACGGCAGCTCGAACCGCGGCTATCTCAAGCTCGGCGCCGACCGGCAGAGCCAGCGACTACCGGGCTCGCTCACCGAGCAGGAGATCAAGGACGACCCGCGGCAGACCAAGACTCCCGACGACTGGAGCAAGCGCGAAGGCGCCCACGCGATCCTCGGCGGCACGCAACGGATCGGCGCGCACGAGCTCGCCGCGGACCTCGGCTACCGCCAGAAGAGCACGCAGGCCTTCTTCGCGCTCTTCGGCGGCTTCTTCACCGACACCGACGCGGAAGTCTGGAATTTCGCGCCTCGCGTCAAGCTCGCGCTGCCCGCCTTCGGGCGCAAGCACGAGCTGATCGTCGGCGCCGAATTCGAGGGATGGGAGTACGAGACCCGCAGCGCGTCCAGCCCGACGACCGTCAGCACGCCGTTCTCGCGCCGCGTCGGCAGCCAGGACTCGAGCGCCGGGTACGCGCAGGCGAGCATCTGGGCGACCGATACAACGCGCATCGTCGTTGGCGGACGGGCGCAGCTCGTCGACCAGACCCTCGAGGAAAAGGTCTTCCCGCTCGACAAGCGCGGCCGCAGCGATACGCTGCGCGCCTGGGAAGCGGCGCTGCGCCAGGGTCTCGGCGGCGGCTTCTCGACCTACGTGAAGTACGGCACCAGCTTCCGCCTCGCCAACTTCGACGAGAACGCCTGCTTCTTTCCGCCGTGCAACCCCGAGCTGCTGCGGCCGCAGACGGCGCGCGGCGGCGAGCTCGGGCTCGAGGTGCAAAGAGGCGGCGTGCGCGGCCGCGCCGCGGTCTATCGCACCGATCTCGAGGACGAGATCTACTTCAGCCCGCTGACGTTCTCCAACATCAACCTCGATCCGACGCGGCGCCGCGGCCTGGAGCTGGAAGGATTGTGGCGCGCGACGGAGTCGCTCGATCTGCGCCTCGCCGCGGCGTGGATCGACGCGCGCTTCCGTTCCGGCGTCTACGGCCCCGCCAATACCGACGTCAGCGGCAACAAGGTGCCGCTCGTCCCGGAGAAGATCGCGACCGCGGGAGCATCCTGGCTGTTCGCCGCGCGCAGCCGCTTCAACTTGAACGCGCGCTACGTCGGCCGCCAGCACTTCGACAACGACCAGGCGAACACCTTCCCGCGGCAGCAGCCGAGCTACACCGTGGCCGACGCCAAGATCGAGCACCGCTTCGCGCGCTGGGAGCTCGCGTTCGAGGTGCGCAACCTCTTCAACCGGAAATACTTCAGCTACGGCACGGTCACCGGCCCCGATACCTTCAGCGCGCTGCCCGCGCCGGGGACGGCCGCCTACGCTTCGGTGGCCTACCGGCTGGATTGAGGTAACCTCGCGGGATGGTGAAGGACGCCGTCCCGCTGGGGGAATGCGGGCGCGCGCTGGTGGTGAAGCTGCGACATCACGGCGACGTGCTGCTCGCCGCGCCGGTGCTGAGCGTGCTCAAGGCGCACGCGCCGGCAATCGAGGTCGACGCGCTGGTCTACGACGATACCGCGCCGATGCTGGCAGGACACCCCGCGCTCGCCCGTCTGCATACCGCTGGCCGCAACTGGCGGTCACTCGGCGCGCTCGAGCGGCTGCGGCGCGAGACCGCGCTGTTCGGCGAGTTGCGCGCGAGGCGCTACGACCTGCTGGTGCACCTTTCCGAGCAACCGCGCGGCGCATGGATTTCGCGCGGGCTCGGCGTGCGCTGGAGCGTGGCGCCGATCAATGCGAGCCGCGGCCGGTTCTGGGAGAAGAGCTTTACCCACCTCTATCCGCTGGCGCGCAATCGGCACCATGTGGAGCTCAACCTCGACGCGTTGCGCCGCATCGGCGTGCAGCCGGGACCCGACGAGCGAAAAGTGACCTTCGTACCCGGCGCCGCGGCCGAGGCAAAGGTCCGCGAACTGGTGACCGGGCCCTTCGTACACATGCACCCGGCGTCGCGCTGGCGCTTCAAATGCTGGCCGGCGGAGCGCAACGCCGCGCTCGCCGACCGCTTGGCCGACGAGGGTCATCGCGTGGTGATGACTTCGGCGCCCGACGAGACGCCGTTCATCGACGAGATCCTCGGCAAGATGAAGTCGAAGCCGATGAATCTCGCGGGCAAGCTGTCGCTGAAAGAGCTCGGCGCGCTGACCGCGCGGGCGCGGCTCTTCATCGGTGTCGATTCCATGCCGATGCACCTCGCGGCAGCAATGGGCGTGCCGACGCTGGCGCTGTTCGGGCCGAGCAGCGAAATCGCTTGGGGACCGTGGAACGTGGCGCAGCGCGTGATGACGACGTCGCACACCTGCCGCCCCTGCGGCATGGACGGTTGCGGCGGCGGCAAGGTGAGCGAATGCCTGACGCAGCTGAACGTCGAGCCGGTTCACGCCGCGGCGCGCGAGCTGCTCGCGCGGTGAGAATCGCCATCGTCCGCCAGCGCTACAACCCGTACGGTGGCGCCGAGCGCTTCGTCGCGCGCGCCCTGCCGGCGCTTGAGCGCGGCGGTGCAGAGGTGACGCTGATCTCGCGCAGCGCGGAAGGCTGGGGTGCGCGACGCGTCGAGCGCGTCGATCCGTTCTACCTCGGCAGCCTGTGGCGCGACTGGGCGTTTGCGCGCGCCGCGCGCGCGGCGTGGCTGCGCGTGGGGTTCGACCTGGTGCAATCGCACGAGCGGATTCCTGGATGCGACCTCTATCGCGCCGGCGATGGCGTCCACCGCCGCTGGCTCGAGCTGCGACGCGCTGCGGCCGGCTTGTTCGAGCGGCTCGGCATCTGGCTCAGCCCCTATCACCACTACGTTTGCAGCGCCGAGCGGCGGATGTTCGAGCACCCGCGGCTGCGCGCCGTGATCTGCAATTCGCGCATGGTGCGCGACGAGATCCAGCGCGCCTTCCGCGTCGCGCCCGAGAAGCTGCACGTCATCTACAGCGGCGTCGATCTCGAGCATTTCCATCCGCGCGTCGCGGAATCGCTGCGCGGCCCGGCGCGCGCCGAGCTCGGCTGCCGCCCGCGCGACACGCTCTTCCTCTTCGTCGGCTCGGGCTTCGCGCGCAAGGGCCTGGACGCCGCGATCGCGGCGCTGGCGCAGGCGGCGAACGAGTCGTTCTGGCTGCTGGTGGTGGGCCGGGACCGGGATGAAGCGCGTTACCGGAATCTCTCCGGGAACCTGAAAGTCCTGTTTCTCGGCGGCAAGGAGGATGTTCGGCCGCTGTACGCGGCCGCGGACTGCCTTATCCTGCCGACACGGTATGACCCTTTTCCCAACACCGTCCTCGAATCGTTCGCCATGGGGCTGCCGGCGATTGTCAGCTCGCGCTGCGGCGCCGCGGAGATCGTCGAGCCCGGCGTCAGCGGCTGGATCTGCGAGCCCGACGACGCGCCGGGACTCGCGCGCCTGATGCGCGCCGCCGACCAGGCCGTGCGCACGCCGCGCCCCGCGCAGGCGGCGCGCGCCACCGCGGAAAAGTTCGGCCTCGACGGCATGGCCGGCCGCCTTGCCGAGCTGTACAGCACGCTGGCGGGAGGCCGCGCATGAGCGCACTCATCACAGCCAAATCCGAACGCGCTCTCTACGCCCGGCTGATGTCTTATGTGAAGCCGTACTGGAAGGTTTTTACGCTGTCGGTGCTGGGCATGGTCGCCGCCTCCGCGACCGAGCCGCTCCTTCCGGCGTTGCTCAAGCCGCTGCTCGACCGGGGCTTCGGTGCCGCCGACTCCGCCTGGTCGCCGCTCACTTTCGCCGTGCTGATCATCGGCATCATGGCGGCGCGGGGGATTTTCACGTTCACCTCGTCGTACTTCATGAACTGGGTGTCGAGCAAGGTGGTGCTCGACCTGCGCGCGGCGATGTTCTCGCGCCTGCTGAGTTTTCCGGCGAAATACTTCGACGACAACACCTCGGGCGCACTGCTGTCCAAGGTCGCTTACGACGTCACCAACGTCACCGCCGCGGCGACCACGGTGCTGACCGTGGTGGTCAAGGACTCGCTGGCTCTCGTTGGCCTGCTCGCGTTCCTGCTCTATCTCGACTGGAAGCTGACGCTGATCGCGCTGGCGATCGCGCCGCCCGTCGGCTGGACGGTGCGCGTCGTTTCGCGCCGCCTGCGGCACATGTCGCGGGCGTCGCAGCAGGAGCTCGGCGAGCTGGTGAACGTGCTGCAGGAGGCGATCGAGTGCCACAAGGTGGTGAAGGTGTTCGGCGGCCAGGATTACGAGGCCGGGCGCTTTCGCCATGGCGCGCAGATGCTGCGCGGCTACACCATGCGCGCCGGCACCGCCGCGGCGCTGACCACGCCCATCACCCACATCCTCGCCGCGGTCGCGCTCTCGATCATCATCTACATCGCGATGCAGGACTCGCTCGCCAACCGCACCACGATCGGCACTTTCGCCGCGTTCGTCGCGGCGATGATGATGCTGCTCGCGCCGCTGAAGCGCCTCACCGAGATCAACACCGCCCTGCAGCGCGGCCTCGCCGCCGCGGAAAGCGTGTTCGAGATGATCGACGCGCCGGTCGAGCACGATACCGGCACGGTCAAGCTCGGGCGGGCGCGCGGCGAGCTGACCTTCGAGCAGGTGCGCCTCACCTATCCGACGCGCAAGGAGCCGGCGCTCGACGGCATCGAGCTGCAGATCCGCCCGGGCGAGACCGTCGCGCTGGTCGGGCCCTCGGGCGGCGGCAAGACCACGCTGGCCAACCTGCTGCCGCGCTTCTACTCGCCCGACAGCGGCCGGGTGCTGCTCGACGGCCACGACCTGGAGGCGCTGACTCTCGACACGCTGCGCGCCAACGTCGCGCTGGTGAGCCAGGAAGTCGTCCTGTTCAACGACTCGATCTTCGCCAACATCGCCTATGGCGGCATGAGCGGCGCCTCGGAGAAGCAGGTGCTCGCGGCGGCCGAGGCCGCGCACGCCATGTCCTTCATCCGCGAGACGCCGGAGGGCTTGAACACCCTGATCGGCGAGAATGGCCTGCGCCTCTCCGGCGGGCAGCGCCAGCGCCTCGCGATCGCGCGCGCGCTGCTGAAGAATGCGCCGGTGCTGATCCTCGACGAGGCGACCTCGGCGCTCGATTCGGAATCGGAGCGGGCGGTACAGGCCGCGCTCGATGTGCTGATGCGCGGGCGCACCACGGTCGTGATCGCGCACCGCCTGTCCACCATCGAGCGCGCCGACCGGATCGCGGTGCTCGACCGCGGCCGCGTCGTCGAGCTGGGCCGCCATGAAGAGCTGCTCGCCGCCGAAGGCGTCTACGCGCGCCTCTACCGCACGCAATACGCCGCCGAGCGCACGCGCGAGACTGACGGCCGCGCGGCGGCGTGAAGATAGTCCACACCGAATCGTCGCTCGGCTGGGGCGGGCAGGAGATCCGCATCCTGTCCGAATCGCAGGGCCTCGCCCGGCGCGGCCACGAAGTGCGCCTGCTCTGTCCTGCGGAGGCGCGCATCTTCGTCGAGGCGCCCAGTTGGGGCCTGCAGCCCGAGGCCGTGCCCATCGCGCGCAAGAGCTGGAACGGTTTCGCTTCCTTGAAGAAAAAATTTCAAGGATGCGACGTCGTCAGCACGCATAGCTCCACGGATTCCTGGCTCTCCGCGCTGGCGCTTCGCTCGCTCGGCCGCCCTTACCCGATGGTGCGCACCCGCCACATCTCGGCGCCGGTGCCGCGCAATCCGCTCAGCCACTGGCTGTACGCGCAGGCGGCGCACATCGTCACTGCCGGCGAAGCGCTGAAGAAGGAGCTGGTCGAGCGCAACGGCCTTGCCGCGGAGCGCATCGATTCCGTCCCGACCGGCATTGACACCGAGCGTTTCCATCCAGGCGACAAGATGGCGGCAAGAGAAAAGCTCGGCTTGCCGAAGGAAAAAACCCTGGTCGGCATCGTCGCGACCTTGCGCAGCTGGAAAGGGCATCGCTATCTCCTCGAGGCCCTGCCCGAGGAAGCCGGCCTCGTCATTGTCGGCGACGGCCCGCAGCGGCCGATGCTGGAAGCGCAGGTCGACGAGATGAAAGTCCGCTACAAGGTCCTGTTCGCCGGCAACCAGCGCGATGTCGTGCCCTGGATGCAGTCGCTCGACGTATTCGCGCTGCCTTCGTACGCCAATGAAGGCGTGCCGCAGGCGCTGATCCAGGCGATGCTGGTCGGGCTGCCCTGCGTCACCACCAACATCGGCAGCATGGCCGAGCTCGCCGTTCACGAGTCGACCGCTCTGGTTGTTCCGCCTCAAGACCCCAAAGCCCTCCATGCGGCCCTGCGGACCCTGCTGGGCGATGAAGGATTGAGGGAAAAGCTGGGAGCGGCCGCGCGCAGGCATTGCGCGGAGCGGTTCAGCTACGAGACCATGCTCAACCGCATGGAAGCGATCTACAAAGAGGTGGCAGAAAGCGCCTCGAAAGGCAAAGCGGCCGATGCGCACCGCTGAGATCGAGAAGCTCTGCGAGGGACGCCGCGTGCTCGACGTCGGCTGCGGCCGCGCCAAGTTCCGCGGCGCCACCGGCATCGACTTCGCCGACGCGGCGGACGCGGACGTGCGCCACGACCTGAACCGCTTCCCCTATCCCCTGCCCGACGCCGCTTTCGACGTGATCCTGATGCGCAACGTCATCGAGCACCTGCAGAACATCGTCGCGCTGATGGAAGAGGTGCACCGCGTCGGCCGCGACGGCGCCGACGTGATCGTCACCACGCCGCATTTCTCCAGCCTCTATTCCTATCAGGATCCGACGCACGTGCGGCACCTCGCCTATGATTCGCTGGAGTACTTCACCGAAGGGACGCGCCATTCCAACTTCTACAGTGCGCGCCGCTTCGTCATGGCCGGGCGCGGCTTCGATTTCGGCAAGTCGTTCCCGTTCTCGCACATCGCACGCGGCCTGTTCGCGCTCTCGCACCACAAGTACGAGAAGCACTTCTGCTTCATGTTTCCGGCCAACAGCCTCTGGTTTCACCTGCGGGTGAAGAAATGAGCCGGCGGCTGGAAATCGGCGCGCTGCTCGCGCTGGCGTTCTTCCTGCCTCTCTACGAAGGGCCGAAGAACGTCTTCTGCGTGCTGTACTTCGTCGTCTGGATCGTCAACCGCGTGCGCGCCCGCGACTTCGGCGGCCGCTGGGACCTCTGGGACAGCCTGCTCGCTGCGTGGCTCGGCTCGGCGGTCGTTGCCGCTGTTTTCGCCGGTATCCGCGGCGGCGACGAGTGGCGCGCGCTCGCCGACCTCGCCCGCTGCGGGGGCGTGCTCTGGGCCGTCAAGCGCACGCGCTACGACACTCGCGAGGTGCGCTGGATCGTCGGCACGCTCATCCTTTCCGGGGTGGTCGGCCTGGTGCAGGCCTACGTAGCGATCGTCCGAGGCCAGGAGGGCGGGCTGCAGCTCAATTCCGTCGGCCATGTCAACCACACGGCGATCTACATTGCGATCGTCCTCGGCGTCTGCGTCGCCTGGCTGCTCGCGCGCTGGCGCGGCTGGTCGTGGCCGGCGCGCGCCGGCGGCCTCGCGGCAGGGCTCTCCGTATTCGGCTCGCTGATGTACACCGCGAGTCGCGGCGCGATCGGCATGGGGATCATCCTGCCGCTGGTCCTCGCCGCGGCGTGGCGGCCGCGCTGGCGGGGCGCCCTGCCGGCGACGGTACTGGTCGTCGCCGCAGTGGTGGTCGCGGGCTTCTCGGCGCGCGCGGAGGTTTTCCTCAAGCAGGAAGCGCTGATCGAGGCGCGCAACATCTTCTCCAACCGCATTGCGATCTGGCACGCCGCGGTGCACGGCTGGCAGCGCTACCCGCTGGCGGGCGTCGGCGTGGACAACTTCAAGCTGATTACCGAGGAGCGGCTGCGCGAGTGGCGCACCCAGGCCGGCGAGCCGTTCGACGCCGGGACCTACGCCTTCTTCCGGCACGGCCACAGCCTCTACTTCAATACCCTCGCCGAGCGCGGCCTCGTCGGCTTCCTGCCGCTGATGGCGCTGCTCGCGGCCTTGCTGCTGAGCCTGATCCGCCAGCGGCCGGGCGCCGCTGACGACGACGAAACCTGGCTGGTGTGGGGCGGCGCAACCAGCGCCTGGATCGTCACCTGCGGCGTCGGCCTGGTGAACACCACGTTCCACCATGAGCACGGCATCCTCGCGGCGATGTTGTTCGGCCTGTGGCTTTCCCGGCGGCAGGCGCTGGCGGCCGATAGGCGATAATCCGCACCATGCTGCTCGTTACCGGAGGCGCGGGATTCATCGGCTCCAACTTCGTGCTGTCGACGCTGGCGCAGACCGGCGAGGCGATCGTCAATCTCGACAAATTGACCTACGCCGGCAGCCTCGCAAATCTTGATTTGATCAAGACCAATTCCAAGCACATCTTCGTGCGGGGCGACATCTGCGACCGCGAGTTGGTGCGCTCGCTGTTGCAGCAGCATAAGCCGCGCGCCGTCGTCCATTTCGCCGCCGAAAGCCACGTCGACCGCTCGATCGCCGGCCCGGCGGATTTCATCCAGACCAACGTCGTCGGCACCTTCGCGCTGCTGGAGGAGGCGAGGACCTACATCGAGAAGAATTCCGCCTTCCGCTTTCTCCACGTTTCGACCGACGAGGTCTACGGCACGCTCGCCTTCGACGAGGCGCCGTTCAGCGAAAAGCGGCCGTTCGCCCCGAACAGCCCCTACGCCGCGTCGAAAGCGGCCGCCGACCACCTGGTGCGGGCCTATTTCCACACGTACAAGCTGCCGACGCTGACCACCAACTGCTCCAACAATTACGGCCCGCGGCAGTTCCCCGAGAAGCTGATCCCGCTCGTGATCCGCAACGCGCTCGCGGGCAAGCGTCTGCCGGTCTACGGCGACGGGCGCAACCGCCGGGACTGGCTCTACGTCGACGACCATTGCGAGGCGATCCGCCTGGTGCTCGAGAAAGGCGTTCCGGGCCAGACCTACAACATTGGCGGCGAGTCCGAGCGCGGCAACCTGGAAGTGGTGCAGGGGCTGTGCGCGGCGCTCGACCGCGCACGGCCGCGCAAGGGCGGGCGCTACGCCGATCTCGTCGAATTCGTGACCGACCGCCCGGGCCACGACCTGCGCTACGCGATGGACATCGCGAAAATCCGCCGCGAGCTCGGCTGGCACCCTAAGGAACGCTTCGAAACCGGGCTGGAGAAGACCGTGCAGTGGTATCTCGTGCACGAACAGCGTTTCACCTCGCAGGCGGCATGAAGGGCATCATCCTCGCCGGCGGCTCTGGCACCCGGCTCCATCCGGTGACGCAGGTGGTGTCGAAGCAGCTCCTGCCGGTGTACGACAAGCCGATGGTGTACTACCCGCTCTCGACGTTGATGCTGGCGGGGATCAAGGACATCCTCATCATCTCGACACCCAGCGACACGCCACGCTTCGAGCAGCTGCTGGGCAACGGCCGGAAATGGGGATTACGCCTGAGCTACGCAGTGCAGCCGAAGCCAAAGGGCATCGCTCAGGCATTCGTCATCGGCCGCGAGTTCATCGGCGCCGACAACGTCGCGCTGGTGCTCGGCGACAACATTTTCTACGGTCACGACCTGACCAAGATGCTGAAAAGCGCATCGAAGCGCAAACGCGGCGCCACGGTGTTTGCCTACCCGGTTCGCGATCCCGAGCGTTACGGCGTGGTTGCTTTTGATCGCAAAGGCAAAGCCCAAAGCATCGAGGAGAAACCGAAGCAGCCGAAATCGCGCTACGCCGTAACCGGACTATATTTCTACGACGCCAGCGTGGTCGATGTTGCCTCCAAGCTCAAGCCTTCGCCGCGCGGCGAGCTCGAGATCAGCGATGTGAACCGCGCCTATCTCGAGCGTGGCAAGCTGGAAGTCGTTCCCATGGGCCGCGGCATGGCGTGGCTCGACACCGGCACGCACGAGAGCTTGCTCGAAGCGGCGCACTTCATCGAAACCATCGAGCGCCGGCAGGGCCTGAAGATCGCCTGCCCCGAGGAAGTCGCCTGGCGGATGGGTTTCATCGACGCGCGCCAGCTCGAGGCCCTGGCGAAGCCGCTGCAGAAGTCGGGCTACGGCGAATACCTGCTGCGCGTGCTGTCCGAGCGATTGCTCTCATAGCGTGATCTTGGTGTAGACCAGCAGCTGGACCGCGTCGATGCCGGGTTCCCGGTTGAGCGGGAAGGCGACATCGATGTGCAGCACGTTGCCGACGGCGGAGCGGTCGGTCAGCAGCCGCAGGCCGAAGCCGACGTCGTTCAGCCATCCCGAGTTGGCGGTGTTTGGGTTGCTGCCGCCCCAGGCGCGGCCGCCGTCGTAGAACACGGCGGCGCCGACCCGGACCAGGCGGAACGGATACCAGTCGGTATAGACCCGCTCCTCGAGGTTGAGAAGGATCGACTTGTTGCCGCTCTGATAGCGTAGGGGATAGCCGCGCAGGTCGTTGTCGCCGCCCAGCGTGAGCGGGTTGGACCCGTCCGGATTCCTCACCATGCTGCCCGTGAAGGAGCCGTAGAAGGTGAAATCCCCCCGCTGTCGGTGAAAGTACCGGGTTCCCAGCGCCGACAGCTGCTGCTCCCCGGCCGTCGCATATCGTCCGGCGAACTGGGCGTTGGTGCGTAATTGGCCCCGCTCGCCGACGTCAAAACCTTTCGCGACGCCGGCGGAGTAGAGCCACTGTTGACGGGTGGAACCGAGCCAGGTGAACGATCGCCCCAGTTGCCCGCTCAGGGTGAGGCCAAGGTTGAAATCCTCGGGCTTGCCGATCTGGTTGTAGTTGACCCCGGTGCGGAAGCGGTCCTGGATCAGCTCGAAACGATAGTACGGTGCGGCGAGCGTGAGATCGGCGGGCAGTTCTCCCTCGGGCGACTCGCCGGCGATTCGCGCGTAGGTGTTGTCTTGGTACTGCAGGCCGACGGAATGGCGGCGGGTCCAGCCATCCACAAGTCCCGCCGACCAGCCGCCGAAGACGGCCGCGTCGCCCTGCTGGTGCCGGTACGTGCCGGTGTTCACGCCGCTGACATAGACTGCTTCGCTGCGCTCGTTATTCGATGCCGAGGCTCCCCCGGAGTAGCGCGAATCGAGGGCGAAGAATGGCTTGGTGATGGAAGCCGCCCACGACCTGCCGTCGCTCGTGTCCGCGTACGAATAGCTGGCGTTCGTAAAGGGACCGAAGGCGTGCGGGTGGGAAACGTCGAAAGTATTGCTGGTCCGGTCGACGTTGGACGAACGGGAAAAGCCGACGGAAAGACCAGTGCCGAACAGGTTGGTTTCCTTCAGCCCCACGCGGTCGGTATTGGCGCCGCCGGTCCGACCGAAGCTCACCGAAGGGTCGAGGGTCCAGCGATCGCGAGTCACGACCTCGAGATCGACCGTGCGGTTGACCACGCCGTCGTGAACCGCGACCACCCGGATACGCACGCTGTACACCTGCAGCGTCGAGCGCAGCAGACGCTCCGACTCCTCGATCACGCGCAACGACAGCCGCTCGCCGGTCTTGAAGAGCAGCGTCTCGCGCACCACCTCGGGCCGCGTCACGACGTGGATCACATTGGCGAGCCGGTAGAGGAGGTTGTCTTCCCGCGAATCAGTCAGGTCGAAGATATTCTGCGGCCGAATCCGGATCTCGCCGATCGTCGCGCCCGCCGCCTCGAGATCGGCGAGCGACGGCAGCCAGCCGATCGCCGGCGGCTCGACGGCAGGGAATTCTTCCGGCGCCTGCGCCCAGGCGGATGCGGCGGCGAGAAGCAAACAACAAAGAGTTCCGACGATCCAGGGGCGCATCGGCAGGCCGTATACTGCCCGTTATCGGATGAAGCTGATCGAGACAGAGCTTCCAGAGGTAGTGCTGCTCGAACCACGGGTGTTCGAGGACGCGCGCGGCTTGACGTTCGAGAGCTACAACCGTCGGCGCTTTCACGAGCTGACCGGCGTCGACGTCGACTTCATGCAGGACAACCGCTCGCGGTCGGCGAAGAACGTGCTGCGTGGTCTGCATTACCAGGTGGCGCGGCCGCAGGGCAAGCTGGTCAGCGTGCTGCGCGGCGAGATCTACGATGTGGCGGTCGATCTGAGGAAGAGCTCGCCGCGCTTCGGCAGGTGGGCGGGCTTCACGCTTTCCGCCGCGGACCGCCGCATGGCCTGGATCCCGCCCGGATTCGGCCACGGCTTGCTCGCACTCGCCGACGGCACCGAGATCCAATACAAGATGACCGAGTTCTGGGCCCCCGAGCACGAGCGCGTCATCCTCTGGAACGACAGCAAGCTCGGCATCCGCTGGCCGATCAAGGGCGAGCCGATCCTCTCACCGCGCGACGCGAAGGGGGCGAAGCTCGCGGAGGCCGAAGTCTTCGCGTGAGAATCCTGCTCACCGGCCGCAGCGGGCAGGTCGGCTGGGAACTCGAACGGCGGCTCGACGATGTCGTCGCCACCGACCGCAGCGCGCTCGACCTTTCGGACGAAGCATCCATTCGCAAAGTCGTGCGCGAGGCGAGGCCGCAGGTCGTCATCAACGCCGGCGCCTACACCACGGTCGACAAGGCCGAGTCCGAACACGACCTTGCCGCGCGGGTCAATGGCGCTGCGTCGGGAATCCTCGCCGAGGAGGCGAAGCGGCTCGGCGCGCTGCTCGTCCACTACTCGACCGACTACGTGTTCGACGGCGCGAAGCAGACGCCGTACCTCGAGGATGACGCGCCCAGCCCGCTCAACGCCTACGGCGCGAGCAAGCTCGAAGGTGAACGGCGCATCGTCGCTTCGGGCTGCCGGCATCTCATCCTGCGCACGAGCTGGGTCTATGGCTCGCGCGGCCGCAACTTCTACCTGACGATGAAGGCGAAGGCCGGCGAGCCGCTACGCGTCGTCGAGGACCAGCGCGGCGTGCCCACGTCGAGTCGCTTCCTCGCCGAACACACGGGTTTTCTCATCGACAAGAAGATCGAAGGCCTGCTGCATCTCGTACCCTCCGGGTCGACCACGTGGTACGGCTTCGCGCGCGCCATCCTCGGCGAGCAGGCGGTCCTCACGCCCGTTGCTTCGAGCGAATACAAGACCGCGGCGCGCCGGCCGGCGAACTCGGTGCTCGACAACCGCAGGGCCCAGGCCCTGCTCGGCCGCGCCCTGCCGGATTGGCGGAGCGTGCTCGCTGCTCTGACTTAGTGGCTGCGGCCGACGCTAGAATCGTCGAGAGATGAAAGCCAAGGTCGCTTTAGTCACCGGCGTCACCGGCCAGGACGGTGCCTACCTCGCCGAGTTCCTGCTCGGCAAGGGCTACGTCGTGCACGGCATCAAGCGGCGCACCTCGCTCATCAACACGCAGCGCATCGACCATCTCTACCAGGACCCGCACGACACCGACCGGCGCCTGATCCTGCACTACGGCGACATGACCGACTCGCTCTCGCTGCTGCGCGTCATCCAGCAGACCCAGCCCGACGAGGTCTACAACCTCGCCGCGCAGAGCCACGTCGCCGTGTCGTTTGAGGAGCCGGAGTTCACCGCCCAGTCCGATGCGCTCGGTACGCTGCGCGTGCTGGAGGCGATCCGCATCCTCGGCCTGGAGAAGAAGGCGCGCTTCTACCAGGCGTCGAGCTCCGAGCTCTACGGCAAGGTGGCCGAGACGCCGCAGCGCGAGACCACACCATTTCATCCACGCTCGCCATACGGCGTGGCGAAGCTGTATGCCTACTGGATCACGGTCAACTACCGCGAGGCCTACGGTTTCTACGCTTGCAACGGCATCCTCTTCAACCACGAATCGCCGATCCGCGGCGAGACCTTCGTCACGCGCAAGATCACGCGCGCCCTCGCGCGCATCAAGCTCGGCCTGCAGGAGCGACTCTACCTCGGCAACCTCGACGCGCGCCGCGACTGGGGCCACGCGCGCGATTTCGTCGAGGCGCAATGGCTGATGCTGCAGCAGTCGACCGCCGAGGACTATGTGATCGCCACCGGCGAGCAGCACAGCGTGCGCGAGTTCGCGCAGGTCGCCGGCGAGGAGATCGGCCTGCCGATCACCTGGAAGGGCAAGGGCGCCGACGAGAAGGGCTACGACGCGAAGGGCAACTGCGTGGTGGCGATCGACGTGCGCTATTTCCGCCCGGCGGAAGTCGACACGCTGCTCGGCGACGCGAGCAAGGCGGCGAAGAAGCTCGGCTGGCGGCCGAAGGTGAGGTTCAAGGAGCTCGTTGCCGAGATGGCGCGCGAGGACTTGCAGGAAGCCGAGCGCGTGCGCCTGGTGCGCAAGCACGGCTACAAGGCGTTCGACCAGCACGAATGAAGAAGGACGACAAGGTCTACGTCGCCGGCCACCGCGGCCTCGCGGGCGCGGCGATCGTCCGGCGGCTGCGCGCCGGCGGCTACCGCATCATCGTCACCCGCACGCACGCCGAGCTCGACCTGATCGATGCGGCGGCCGTGCGCGCGTTTTTCGCCGCCGAGCGTCCGAGCCACGTCTTTCTCGCCGCGGCGAAAGTCGGCGGCATCCTCGCCAACTCGACGCACCCGGCGGAATTCATCTACGAGAACCTCGCCATCCAGACCAACGTCATCGAGGCGGCGCGGCGCGCCGGCGCCAGGAAGCTGCTGCTCCTAGGCTCGAGCTGCATCTATCCCAAGCACGCGCCGCAGCCCATGAAGGAAGAGCACCTGCTCTCCGGCCAGCTCGAGCCGACCAATGAGCCCTACGCGGTAGCAAAGATCGCCGGCATCAAGATGTGCGCCGCCTACAACCGTCAGTACGGCACGGACTTCCTGGCGGCGATGCCGACCAATCTCTACGGGCCGGGCGACCGTTTCGATTTGCAGAGCGGCCACGTCGCCGCGGCGCTGATGCGCCGCATGCACGAGGCGAAAGCGGCGCGCGCGCGCTCGGTGAGCATCTGGGGCAGCGGCACGCCGCGGCGGGAATTCCTCTATGCGGACGATTTTGCCGACGCGGTCGTCTTCCTGATGGAGCGGCATGCGGCGGCCGAGATCGGCGAATTCATCAACGTCGGCAGCGGCAGCGATTTGACGATCGCCGAGCTCGCCGCCGAAATCGCCGGCGTAGTCGGCTTTCGCGGCGAGCTCGTCTACGACCGCTCCAAGCCCGACGGCACGCCGCGCAAGCTGCTCGACTGCTCGCGGCTGCAACGGCTCGGCTGGGTCGCGCGCACGCCGCTGAAAGAGGGGCTCGCGCGCACCTACGAGCACTATTGCAGCACCCTGGGTCAGCCGGCTTGACCACCGTTGCCATCGTCGGCCTGGGTTATGTCGGCCTGCCGCTGGCGGTCGAGTTCGGCAAGCGCTTTCGCACCATCGGCTTCGACAGCGCGGAGCGCAAGCTAGCGAGCTTGCGCCGCGGCGTCGATCCCGCCGGCGAAGTGCCGCGCGAGGAGCTGCAAGCGGCGAAGCAGCTCGAATACTCGTCGGATGCCGCCGCATTGCGCGCAGCCGATTTCGTTCTGGTGGCGGTGCCGACACCGGTGGATGCGGCGCACCAGCCTGATTTCGCGCCACTCGTCGCGGCGAGCCGCACCATCGGCACGAATCTCAAGCGCGGTGCGACGGTGATCTACGAGTCGACCGTCTACCCGGGCGCGACCGAGGAGATCTGCGTCCCGGAGCTCGAGTCCGCTTCCGGAATGAAGTGGAAAATGGATTTTCATGTCGCCTATTCGCCCGAGCGAATCAACCCGGGCGATCGCGAGCACACGCTCGCGCACGTGCGCAAGGTGGTGGCGGCGGACGATACGGTGACCCTCGACAAGGTCGCCGAGCTCTACGGCACGATCGTCAAGGCGGGGATCCACCGCGTCTCGAGCATCGCCGTCGCCGAGGCGGCGAAGGTGATCGAGAACACGCAGCGCGACCTCAACATCGCTCTGATGAACGAGCTCGCGATCATCTTCAACCGGCTCGGTCTCGATACCCTCGAGGTGCTCGAAGCTGCGGGTACCAAATGGAACTTTCTGCCGTTCCGGCCCGGATTGGTCGGCGGGCACTGCATCGGTGTCGATCCATACTACCTGACGCACAAGGCCGAGCGCACCGGCTACCACCCGCAGGTGATCCTCGCCGGACGGCGCATCAACGACGGCATGGGCAAGTACGTTGCCGAGCAGACGGTGAAGCGCATGATCGCCGCCGGCAGCGCGGTCAAGGGCGCTAAGGTCAACGTGCTCGGCCTCTCTTTCAAGGAGAACTGCGCCGACGTGCGCAACTCGAAGGTCGCCGAGCTCGCCGCCGAGCTCGCGAGCTACGGCGCCGAGGTGGCGATCCACGACCCCGAGGCAAGCGCCGAGGAAGCCGAGCGCGAGTTAGGTGTCCGGCTCGTGGACTGGGACGCGCTGCCGCGCGCCGAGGCGCTGATCGTCGCCGTGGCCCACCGCCGCTTCCTAACAATGGAATTTTCAAAGTTGCAAGAAAAGCTCGTGCCCGGCGGTTGTTTCATCGACGTCAAGTCGCGGTTCGACCGCGCTGCGCTCGAGGCGGCCGGATGCCGCGTTTGGCGGCTGTAGCCGCCCTCGCTTCGCGGCTGATATAATTCTTATGAATGAATGGCTTAGCATGGGCGACGAACAGTTCGCCAGCAGCACCGAACCGCCTCCTGGCGATGATGAACAAGGCGAAGCGGCTCATCATCGCTTCGCACGATAAGGACCTGATTCGCAACATGTGCACGCGGGTAACGCAGCTTGAGCACTGCAGGGTTGTGGAGAGCCCGGCGTGAAGATCCTCGTCACCGGAGCGTGCGGCTACAAGGGCACGGTGCTCGTGCCGAAGTTTCTGGCCGCCGGCCACGACGTCGTCGCCTTCGACATCATGTGGTTCGGCAATTTCCTGCAACCGCACCCGCAACTGAAGGTGGTGAAGGGCGATGTGCGCAACATCGACGACGTGCCGCTCGAAGGCGTGGAAGCGATCGTGCACCTCTCGTCGGTGGCGAACGACCCTTGCGGAGATCTCGACCCGAAGCTCACCTGGGAAGTGAGCTGCCTCGCGACGATGCAGCTTGCCGATCGCGCCGTGCGTCGGGGCATCAAGCGCTTTATCTACGCTTCCTCAGGGAGCGTGTACGGCGTGAAGGACGAGCCGCAGGTGACCGAAGATCTCGAGCTCACGCCGATCTCGGAGTATAACAAGACCAAAATGGTGGCGGAGCGCGTACTGCTCAGCTACGCGGACGCCATGACGGTGCAGATCATCCGCCCAGCCACGGTGTGTGGTTATTCGCCTCGCATGCGTCTGGATGTCTCGGTAAATATGCTCACCATGCAGGCGTTGACGCGCGAGCACATCACGGTGTTCGGTGGCCAGCAAACGCGGCCCAACATCCATATCGATGACATCACCGACGTGTACGTGTTCATGCTCAAGCATCCCGAGCACACAGGCATCTACAACGCCGGCTTCGAGAACATCTCGATCATGGAGATCGCCGAGCGGGTGGTGGAGCACGCGCCGGCGAAGATCACGGTGAGCGAATCGAACGACCCGCGTTCCTATCGTGTGAACTCCGACAAGCTTCTCAAGGCGGGCTTCAAGCCGAAGAAGACAGTGAACGACGCGATCCGCGAGCTCGCGCACAAGTTCCGCGCGGGCGCCTTGAAGGACGAGGATCGCTTCCATAACCTGAAGTGGATGCAGCGCGAGGTGCTGAAGTGAACGCACCGGCTGCCCGGCCGGCCGCGCAGTTCGCCGACTATGCTGGCCGCCTGCAGAAGGTGTTGCAGGCTTCTTCGTGGGACAGTCTGGAAAAGCTGGCGCGCGACCTGCTCGAGTGCTGGAAGGCGAAGCACCAGCTGTTTCTGTGTGGCAACGGCGGTAGCGCGGGCAACGCGATTCATCTCGCGAACGATTTCCTCTACGGTATCTCCAAGACCTACGGCTCGGGCCTGCGCGTAAACGCGCTTTCCGCGAACGCGTCGGTCCTCACGTGCCTGGCCAACGATTGCGGCTACGACGAGATCTTTTCGATGCAGCTCGCCGTGCAGGCGGGCAAGGGCGACATGCTGATCGCGCTCTCCGGCAGCGGCAATTCGCCGAACATCCTCAGGGCGCTCGAGCAAGCGCGCAAGTCGGGGGTGAAGAGTTACGCCATCCTCGGCTATTCCGGCGGCAAGGCGAAGAGCTTGGCCGACGTCGCGATCCACTTCGCGGTGGATGACATGCAGATCGCCGAGGACATGCAGCTCATCGCGGGGCACATGTTGATGCAATGGCTGTACGCGCAGCGCGGGAGCGCCGGGGCGGCCAGGCTCTGAATGTCCCGCGTCGCGGTCCTAGGCTCGAGCTCCTTCGCGGGCGCGGCGTTCGTCGATGCCGCGCTGAGCGTCGGCCACGACGTCCTCGGCATCAACCGCTCGGCGGAGCCTTCCGCCATCTTCCTGCCGTACCGCGGAAACCTCCGGGCCGCCGCCTACCGGTTCCGGCAGCTCGACCTCAACACGGATTTCGAGGCGATCTGCACGGCGCTCGCCGAGTTCGGACCGTCCCAAATCGTCGATTTCGCTGGCCAGGGTATGGTCGCGGAAAGCTGGCGCGACCCGGCGCAGTGGTACCGGACGAACATCGTGTCGAAAGTGCGCCTACACGAGTTCCTTCGCCAGCTGCGCGGCCTCCAGAAGTACGTCCGCGTCTCGACACCGGAAGTCTACGGCAGCTCGGATACGCTGATCCGGGAAGGACAGGCATATGCGCCGAGCACACCCTATGCGGTCTCGCACGCGGCAATAGACATGAGCCTTGCGGCGTACTACCGCAACTACCGCTTTCCGGTAGTGCTAGCGCGCTTCGCCAACTTCTTCGGTCCCGGCCAGCAGCTCTACCGTATCGTGCCGCGCACGGTGATATACGCGCTGACTGGTCGGCGGCTGCAGTTGCACGGCGCCGGCACGTCGGTGCGCGCGTTCATCCATGCGCGCGATGTGGCGGGCGCGCTCCTGCGCACGCTCGCTGAGGGCCAGCTGGGTGACACCTACCATTTCTCGCCGTCCGAATTCTTTCCGATCCGCGATGTGGTGGCAAAGATCTGCGCGGCGCTGGGGGTCGAGTTCGGGCGCCTGGTCGAGCAGGTGGCGGACAGGCCGGGGAAGGACCACGCCTACCTCATGGACGCGAGCAAGGCGCGCGAGAAGCTCGGATGGAGCGGGCGCATCGGCCTCGACCAGGGAATCCGTGAGACGATCGCGTGGGTGAAGTCGAACCTCGACGAGATCCGCGCCATGCCCCTAGACTACGTCCACCGGCCGTGAGCGGAGCGGGACGACCCATGGCGACCGAGCGCAATTTCCTGCCGCGCCAGTACGAGGAGACCGGTAGGCTCGAGATCAACCACAACTACCTGCATGAGCAATTCGCCGACCACGACGCGATCCTGGCGAAGATCCGGGAGGTGGTGCGCAACGGCGATTTCACGCTCGGCCGCGAGGTGGATCGACTCGAGGACGAGTTCGCGCGCGCGGTTGGCGCAAAGCACGCAGTGGGCCTCGGCAGCGGCACCGACGCGCTGTTCCTTAGCCTGAAGGCCCTCGGCGTTGGGCCAGGCGACGAGGTGGTGACCACGCCCTACACATTCTTTGCAACGATCGGCGCCATCGTCACCGCCGGCGCGCGGCCGGTGTTCGTGGACATCTGCGAGGACTACAACATCGATCCGGCGCGGATCGAAGCTGCGCTCACGCCGCGCACCAAAGCGATCCTGCCGGTGCACTGGTCAGGCAAACCCTGCGACATGGATCCGATCGCGCAGCTGGCCGCACGGCGCGGCATAGCGGTCGTGGAGGATGCCTGCCACGCGGTGCAGGCAATGTATCGTAGCCGCGGCGTGGGCACTCTCGGCACGATCGGCTGCTTCAGCTTCCATCCGCTCAAAAACCTGAATGTGTGGGGCGACGGCGGGATCGCGACTACCGATTCGGAGGCCCTCGCCGACAAGTTGCGTCTGCTGCGCAACCACGGGCTGATGAACCGCGACGAGTGCGCCGTGTTCGCGTACAACTCGCGCCTCGACACGGTGCAAGCGGTAGTCGCGCGCCACCTGCTGCAGAAGCTTGACCAAATTACGGCGTCGCGGATCGCCAACGCGGCCTATTTCGACAAGGTTCTGGCGGACGTCGCGGAAATCGTGGTGCCGACGCGCGAGGGGTGGATAAAACAGGTGTACCACCTGTACATCGTGCGCGCCGAGCGGCGGGACGAGCTTCAGCGCTTCCTGGTGCACAACGGCGTGGACGCGAAGGTGCACTACCCGATCCCGATGCACCTGCAACCCGCGGCCCGGGAGTTCGGCTACAAGGCCGGCGACTTCCCGGTGTGCGAGCGCATTGTGCGCTCGGTCCTGTCGCTGCCGGTGCACGAGTTCATCACCCGCGCGCAGCAGGAGCGTGTCGCCGAGCTGATCCGAAGGTTCTACCGTGGATAGGGCGCTCGTCATGCAGGTGCCGTTCGTCAGCCTCGACCGCCAATTCCGCGAGTTGCGGGCCGAACTCACCGCCGCCTTCCATCGCGTCGGCGAGAGCGGCATGTACATCATGGGCCCGGAGCTCGAGCGATTCGAGGAGGAGGCCGCGGCTTTCTGCGGCACGCGCTACGCGCTCGGCGTCGCGGACGGCTCGGCGGCGCTGTTCCTTTCCCTCAAGGCACTCGGCATCGGGGCGGGCGACGAGGTGATCACCTGCCCGAATTCTTTCATCGCCAGCGCCTGGGTGATCGTCGCGACCGGCGCGAAGCCGGTGTTCGCCGACGCCGGAGAGGACTACAACCTGGATCCGGCGGCGTTCGCGGCGGCGATTACGCCGCGTACGCGTGCGGTTATTCCGGTGCACCTCACCGGGCGGCCAGCGCGCATGGACGAGATCAACGCGGTGGCGTCGCGGCGCGGCATCGCCGTGGTCGAAGACGCCGCGCAGGCGATCGGCGCCCGCACCAAGGGCCGCCGCGTCGGATCGCTGGGAACGATCGGCGGGTTCAGCCTGCACCCGATCAAGAACCTGGGCATTTACGGCGACGGCGGGCTGGTGACGACGAATGACGGTGCGGTCCGCGACAGGATCGCGAAGTTGCGCAACCATGGGCTGAAGAACCGGGACGAGTGCGAGCTGTGGGGATACAACTCGCGGCTCGACGTGATGCAGGCGGCGTTCGCCTCGATCAAGCTCAAGCGCCTCGACGGCTGGAACCAGTGCTGCCGCGATATCGCCACGCGCTATCGTGACGCCCTGCAGGATCTGGTCTGGGTGCCGCACGACGCGCCGGGCGAGGAACCCGTCTACCACAACTTCGTCATCCAGCACGAGCAGCGTGACTCGCTCGCCGCGCATCTGGCGGCGCGCGGCGTGGGCAGCCGCATTCACTATCCGATCCCGATCCACCTGCAGGAATGCGCGCGCAGCCTCGGCTACCGGCAAGGTGATTTCCCGGTAACGGAGCGCCAGGCAGCGCGCATCCTCAGCCTGCCGATCTACCCGGAACTCACCGAAGAGGAGACTGCCTACGTGGTCGAGTCGGTGCGCAGCTTCTCCAACAATTCGCGCCTTTCCTGAATGGCGGTCACGGCAGCAAGTTTGACGGTTCCCGAGCTCGCGCGGCTGGCGCGCGAGGTGCGCGCGCGCATCGTTGAGAACTCGCACCGGACCGAAACGCCACACCTCGGGTCCTGCCTGTCCTGCGTGGATATCTTGGTCGCCGCGTACTTCCACAACCTGCGCCTCGACCCGAAGGACGCGCGCGCGCCGGACCGCGACCGCTTTATCCTGTCCAAGGGCCATGCAGCGCCGGGGTTGTTCCAGGTGCTGGCGCTGCGCGGCTCGGCGATCATCAATTCACGATGCAGAAACCCGGGTCGAAGGTCACCGGTAATCGGCACCACCAGCGCCGCATGCAGCAGAACAGGTCCAAGCGCCCCTCCCACATACCAGATTAATCCGTTTAGCCGCATGGCCGCAGGCCAGCGCATGGCGACGATGATCCCAATCATCAGCACCAGGTACACCGCCGCCGCCATATCAATCGTCGCCGCAAACGCCGCGCACAATCCCGCCAACCCCAGCCACGCATAGCTCCGCACCACTCTGCGCGTCAGCCCCGCGTGGAAGAAGCACGCGCATGCCCCCAGCACGAAGAACGCCGCCGGCGCATGCGAATTCAAGACTGTCGCATAACTCACCAGCCCCGACGCGAACACCGCCGCGATCGCGAGTGTCGTCCGCCACGGCCGGCCCAGTTCAAACAGCCTCCCCATCCGATAGATCAATCCCGCCGCCGCCGCCACCGGCAGCGTCACCCCAATCAGCGTCAGCAGATACACCGCCAGCGCCTCATTCGACTCGAACGTCAGCCCGATCTTGTGCATCAGCCAGTAAGGGCCTGCCAGCAGCGCCGCCATCACCGGCGGCTGCGGACTATACCGCCGCTCGCCGCCTTTCAAATTGCTGGT